>LNFM01004733.1_pt1 | contig 24638 bp, 15 predicted proteins | sample 596031 | NCBI WGS metagenome assembly LNFM01 (sample SAMN04254537, study PRJNA301005) | activated carbon metagenome | isolation source: dual media filters at the Ann Arbor, Michigan drinking water treatment plant | place: USA: Ann Arbor | reverse complement strand
GGGATGTCGTCGCACTCGGGCGGGTAGTCGATCGAGGAGGTCGTGTTGCCGCCGTCGCTCGAGTCGTCGTTGGTGTCGCCGGTGTCGGCGTTGGTGTCGGTCACCGGCGCCGTCGTCATCGTCGTGACGTTGCTGGCGTTGGTCGTCGGGCCGACCCCGCCGGTGCTCTCGGCGGCCGAATCGCTCACGACGCCGTCGTAGTCGTCGAGCAGGCCGTAGAACTTCGCGATCTCGTCGTCCTCGCAGCTCACCAGGCGCGAGCCGCTCTCGACGCGACACCCATCGAGCGACTCCCACTGCCCCATGCCCGTCGCGAAGTCCTCGGCGTCGACGCGGCCGATGTTGATCTCGCTCGTGTCGTCGGGGAGCGCGTAGCGGTAGCTGATCTGCGCCGCGAAGTGGAGCGCGGGGTTGGGGTACACCCGATAGGCGTTGCCGTAGATGTCGGGCCCGCGCTCGGACTGGACGATGCAGAAGTCGATGTCCTCGTCGAGCGCCTCGGGCTGCAGCGCGATCGTGAGGACGTTGTCGGCGGAGAACAGCAGACCGCCGGCGCGGCCGATCGTCGCGCAGCGCTCCTCGGGTGCAGCCCCACACGAGCCGACCACGAGGCACGCCGCCGTGAGGCCGATACACGCCGCAACCCTGGAGCCAGTCACCGACCGCCGCATCTCGTCGCCCATCGGCGCGACCATAACACGCGGCCGCGGGCGCGGCAGCGGTCAGCTCGGCAACGGTCAGCTCGGCAGTAGGCCGCAGGTGCGGCGCAACATCATCGCCGGCCGCGCCGCCCAGACCTTGAGCAGGTCGGCCATCACCGGGGACGCGCGGACGGCCGCGATGCCGACCTTCCCGGCGACGCCCTCGGTGCGCATCGTGTACGCGAAGCACGACGCGAGGTCGTCGGCGACGACCAGGGCGATGCGTCGCGCGCTCTGGCGGATCCAGTGCACCAGCGTCGGCGTGTCGGGGCCGCGCGTGGTGGCATAGGCCTGCGCTGCGATCTCGTAGGCGCGCCGCCGCTTGCGCGACACCGCCTTCGAGATCGCGCGCATGTTGTCGTCGAGCACGTCGGGCGCGGCGACCTTCTCGCCGAAGCCGGGCACCTGCGCGCGCACGGCCGCGGCGAGCAGGATGTCGAGCTCGCGCGGGACGAAGAGGTCGATCGTGAACGTGCCGCGCGCCAGGTTGACGATCGCCTCGGTGATCGCGAACACCTGCTGCCCCTGCTCGGCGTCGCCGAGCCACGCCGGGATCAGGATCGAGGGCCGCGAGGTGTTCTCGACGAGAACGCCGCGGTCGGGCAACGCGTGGGTGAAGACGTCATAGTCCTCGACGGCGAACAGGCTGGCGACGCGGTCGACGATCGCGCGCAGGCCGTCGGGTCGCGCCGCCAGCTTGTCGCGGCTCGTCACGCCCCAGCGCGAGAGATCGCCGGGGCGGACCTTGGCCAGGCCCTCGACGATCGACGCGAGCAGGGCCGCCGACGGCGCCTGCTGGTCGCGCGCCACGTGGAGATCGGCGGTCGCGTCGCCCGCGAGCGCACCGGGCCGAATCGCGTCCCAGCGCGGCCGCCAGGCGCGGATGTCCTCGCGCTCCGCGGTGGTCGCGACCTCGAAGACGCCGAGCGCGACGTTGGCGAGGGCGCGGGCCCGCGGCTGGCCCATCTCGTCGTACGTCTGGGCCAGGCTCCGCCAGGCCTCGACGCGCACGACGTCGTCCATCAGCACCTGCTGGAGCTGCTCGATCGCCTCGCCGTGGCGGCTCGCGAGCCGCAGGTAGTTGGCGAGCTCGAAGCGCAGCGCAGCGTCGCCATCGCACGCACGCAGCCCCTCGATGAGCGCCACGCGGGCGCCGTCGATGTCCTCGAGGCGCTCGTGCAGCACGCGGGCGAGCTCGAGGTAGAGGCCGACCTTGCGCGTGCTCGGGCCGCCGAGGTGCGCGCGCAGCCCAGCGACGTAGTGGCGCCAGTGCTCGGGAACGGTCGCGATCGCGTGCAGCTCGGTGCTCGCGAGCCCGCCGCTGCCCTCGATGGCGATGGCATCGGCGAGCGCATCGATCGCGGCCTCGATGCGTCGGGCGCCGACGTGGGCGTGGGCCAGCGCGACGTCGGCCCGCACCGCAGCGTCGTCGTCCACGGCGTGCTGGCGCAGCCGCGACGCGCTGTCGACCGCGGCGCCGAACAGCCCGGTGTCGAGCTGCAGCGCGACCACGCGCTCGAGCACGTGGGACTCGCTCGCGCCGTGGGCCAGCGCCTGCTCGTAGTGGGAGAACGCGCCGGGGAAGTCGCCCTTGTCCTCGAGCGCGGAGCCCATGAGAAAGTGCACCGCGCCGAGGTCGGGGCCCGACGCGACCCGCTGCGCCCGCTCGAGCAGCGCCAGCGCCTCGTCGACGCGGCGATCCCCGAGGTGCAATCGACCGAGCTCGAGCAGCGCGCCGACGTCGTTGGGGTGGCGCTCGAGCAGCCGCTGCAGCGCGGCGACGCCGGCCCCGAGGTTGTCGAGCTCGTGGGCGTAGAGCTGCCCGACCTCGAGCCACAGCGCGCGCTGACGCTCGGCCGACTGGGCCTCGTTCGCCGCCCGCGACAGCCGCTCGGCGAGCTTCGCCAGCTGGCCCTGCAGCCGCATCGTCGACGACAGGTGCTCGGCCGCGTCGGCGTGATCGGGCCACAGCTGCAGCGCGCGATCGAAGGCCGCGATCGCGGCGTTGCGGTCGGCGAGCTGCTCGAGGCGCGCGACGCCGGCCTTCGTCCAGGCGTCGGCGGCCTCGCTCGGGGACTTGGCGATCGCGGCCTCGCGCTCGGCGACCTCGATCACGGCCTCGGCGTCGCCGAGCACCTCGGCGAGCCGGGCCAGCCCGCGGAGCGCCCCCAAGTTCTCGGGATCGAGGGTGAGCGCCTCGCGGTACACCTCGAGGGCCTGCGGTCCGCCCGAGGCCTCGAGCGCCTCGGCGCGGCGGGTGAGGAACGCGGCGCGCAGCGGCGGATCGCTGGTCGCCTCGGCGAGCAGCGCATCGACGCTGGCGATGACGCGCGCGTCGCCGGCGGCCAGCGACTCGCGCTCGAGGCCGTCGAGCGCCGTACGATCGCCGGGGCGCAGCGCGAGCACGGTCGACCACGCCTCGACGCGGTCGTTCGGCGTACCGAGTCCGCCGAGATCGAGGGCGCGCACGCGCTCCTGCAGCGCCATCACGCGGGCGCCCGGATCGACGAAGGTCGCGGCCTGGATCGCGAGCACCGCGGCGAGGGCCTCGCGATCGCCGGCGGCCCGCAGCAGGGTCTCGAGGGCGACCAGGGCCCCGATGTGATCGGGCACCAGGGCGAGCACGCGCTCGAAGGCGCGACGGGCCCGCGGTGCGTCGGCGAGGTGATCGCGGGCGACCTCTCCGGCGCGGTACAGCGACGCGACGGCGAGCCGCGGATCGGCGAGCGTCGCCGCGTCCTGCTCGAGCTCCGCGGCCAGCTCGGCCCAGTGCCCGAGCTCGCTGCGCGCCCGCGCCAGGGCGTCGGCGGCGGCGCGGTACCCCGGGCGCAGCTCGACGGCCTGCAGGTAGCAGCGCTCGGCCGCGACCAGATCGTCGAGGTGATCCTCGTGGATGCGCCCGAGCTGGAAGCTCGCCAGGGCGCGCGAGCTGGGATCGCGGAAGCTGTCGCGCTCGAGCTCGGCGAGGGCGACGAGCTCCTTCCACGACCCGCGGGCGCGGAGGATCTTGGCGAGCAGCTGCAGCGACGGCGCGTGCTGGGGATCGATGTCGAGCGCGCGACGCAGGAACCCGATCGCCTGATCGGCGGTGCCGAGCTGACGTGCGTGCAGCTCGCCGAGTCGATGCAACAGGATCACCTGGGCGACCGGCTCCCCCGCGGCGTCGAGCTCGCGCTCGTACACGAAGGCGAGATCCGACCAACGCCGCTCGGCGTGGAAGATCCGGCCGAGGGTCGCCAGCGTCGCGGCGTGGTGGCCGTCGAGGGACAGCACGGAGCGGAGCCGCGAGATCGCCTCGTCGCGTCGCTCGAGCTTCTCGTCGAGGATCTCGCCGGCGCGGTGGAGGAGGTCGGCACGGGACGCGGTGTCCTGGACGATGTCGGCCTCGAGCTGCAGCGCGTCGATCACCGAGCGCCAGCGCCCCGCCGACGCCGCGACCCGACCGAGCGCATGGATCGCACCCATGTGGTTGGGTCGCAGCTCGAGGATCCGACGGTAGGCGTGCTCGGCCTGCTCGGGATCCGTCAGCGGACCGCGCATGAGGTCGCCGATCGCGAACAGGGACTCGATGCGGCGCTCGACGTCGACGCGCGGCAGATGCCGCTCGTACAGCTCGACCTGCTCGCGGTGCCGACCCGTGCGGGCGTACAGGCGGATGAGCGCCTCGAACGACGGCAGCAGATCGGGCGCGAGCGCGAGCGCGTGCTCGTGCTCGGACATCGCCTCGACGAGGCGATCGGTGCGCTCGAGGATCTCGGCGGCGCGGGCGTGCGCCACCGCGCGGCGACGCGGGTCGCGGGTGGCCGCGGCCTCGCCCTGGTGCATCGCGATGAGCTCGCCGTGCTGACCCGCGGCGGCGTACAGCGGCGCGAGGGCGCGCAGGGCCGGCACGTGGGCCGGATCGATCTCGAGCACCGCCTCGAACGCCGCGACCGCGCCGCGCCGATCGTCGAGCGCGTCGAGACACACGATGCCGAGGCGATGGAGCTGCCCGAGGCGTTGCTGAGGATCCGTGGTGAGCGCGGCGAGCGACTGCAGCGTCGCGGCGAACTCGGGCCAGTGGCCGCCGTCCTCGTAGATGCGCGCGAGCGTCTCGAGCACCACCGCCTGCGGCGGCCCCTGGCCGATCGCGCGCTCGAGCGTCGCTCGGGCCGCCTCGCGATCGCCGAGGCGCTCGAGCCACGCGAGCGCACAGCGGTGCAGCACGAGGGCCCGCGACGCCGGGTCGGTCACGAGCGAGGCCTCGCGCTCGAGCAACGCCACGAGCTCGCGCCACCGACCGCGCTGCGCGAACAGCCGCTCGAGGGCCGAGACCACGCCGGGCGCGGTGGGGTCGAGGTCGAAGGCCTGGCCGTACAGCTGCGCCGCGGCGTCGACGTCGCCGCCGCGCAGCTCCTTGAGCCGCGCGCGCTGGCACAGCATCGCCGCCCGCAGGCGCGCGTCGGCGCCCAGGGCGTTGGCCGCCGCCTCGTAGGCGCGGTCGAGGGCCGTCCACGCCCCGGCGCGCGCGTCGAGCTGGGCGATCGCGTGCCACAGGGCGGCATCGGGATCGGACAGCTCGATCGCGGCGGCGTAGGCCTGGTGCGCGGCGTCGGGGCGGCCGAGGCGATCCTCGAGCACGCGCCCCTTGGCGAGGAGCAGCGCGGCGCGGGCGGCCCGATCCGCCGTCAACCGCAGCTCGCGATCGAAGAGCTCGACGCTGGCCTCGAACTGACCCGACGCCAGCGCGACCCGACGCGCGCCGACGATCGACGGCAGGTGCTCGGGCGTCGACAGCAGCGCCTGGGCGTAGTGCTCGCGCGCGCGATCGAACTCGCCGAGGACCGACTCGCAGACCCGGGCGATCTCGTAGTGGAGGCGGCCGCGCGTCGGCACGTCGGTGACGCGCTTCAGTCGGGCCTCGTACTGCGCAAGCGCCTGCGCGGCATCCTCGGAGTAGGCGTCGCGCAGGCCGTCGGGCGCGGCGAGGCCCGCGTGGAGCGAGTTGGTCGCGAGGGTCGGCGACGCCGCGCGGCCCGGCTCGGGACGCACGTGCACGGGTGGTGGTGGCGGCGGAACCGGGGAGCGGTGCACGTCGGGCAGCGCGCGGGCGGTCTCGCGGCGCGGCGGCGGCGGCTCGAAGGGCTCGTCGGCGGCGTCGATCGATCCGGTCACCGGGGCGAGCACGGGCACGGCGACCGGCGGCGTCGCGAGGGGCGGGTTCGTGGGCGGTCGCTGCGGCGGTGCGACGGGGCGCGGTGCCGGGGTGATCGCCGGCTTCGCGGCGGCGGGCGCCGGGCGGGGCGACGCGACCGATGTCGACGCGACCGGTGTCGACGCGGCCGGTGTCGACGCGGCCGGCGTCGCGGTCGGTGTCGACGCGACCGGCGGCGAGACGCGGGGTGCGACGGGTGCTGGCTTGGTGGCGGGCGCCGGGGCGACGCGCGGCGGCGCGGGCGGCTTGGGGCTGGGCGGCGCCGCGGGCTTGGGCGCGGCATCCGGCGTCGCGCCTGCGGACGCGGGCGGACTCGGGGGATCCGTCGACTCACCCGTGCGACGCGAGTAGCCGGGGGGCGGAGGCGGGAGTCGTCGCGGTGGCGGGGCGTCGTTGTTGGTCACGGGACGAGGGCGCGAACACGCGCCATCCCAGATCATACGGGGCCTAAAGGGCCATCGCGAACGTTTTTCACCCAGTCGCGTGAACGTGCCGCGAACGTCGGCAGCCTGACGGATCCGGCGGGCGCTCCCCCGCACGATCGTGCGGACGGGCTCAATGCGTCAGCGCGTGGAAGACCTGGATCGCGAGCAGGCCGACGAACGCGAACAGGAAGACGCCCGGGATCAACCGATCCTCGAGGGTCCGCGGCCCCTGCAGCGCGCGGATCGGCAGTTGCGGCAAGGGCCCGGTGGCGACACGCCGGGGGCCGACCGCCTTCGAACTCGACCGACGCACACCCAACATGAATTGAATCTGGCGCTGGTTTTCGGTCGGCGCAAGTTTTCTGCAGAACCAGCGCGCGGTGATCGGCGTCGCGACGACGTCGCCATGATCGCGGTGTCGTGCCGGACGACGTTCCGCGGCGATCGTCACGCGGCGTGGGCACTCATCGCGGGCGTCGCAGCAGCACGAGCGCCGCGTCGCCGAGCTCGCCGCGCGCGTCCCAGTCGGCCCAGGTCTCGTCGTCGCGCTTGCCGATCGCGGCGAGCAGGTCAGCGACGTCGCTGGGCCGGTAGCGCACCGCTGCACCCTCTACGAGGGGCCGGAAGCGGGTCGGTAACCGCAGCCCCGCGAGCACCGACAGATCGTCGGACCAGCGGGCGAGCTCCTCGAGCGCGCTGATCGGGATCACCGGCACGCGGGCGTGGACCTCGTCGATCGACAGGGGGCAATTGGCCTCGGTGATCGCGGCGACGTAGGCCGCCGCCGCCGCCTCGGTCTGCGCCGCGGTCCCGGCGACGAGGCCACCGATCACCGCGACCATCGCTGCGCCGACGGCGATGGCCCGCGCGGCGCCCCGCGGATCGAGGCCGCCGATCGCGACGACGGGCCCCGGTGCGATCCGGCACGCGTCCGCGAGGCCATCGAACCCCACCACGGGATCGGGGTTCGCCTTGGAGCGGGTGGCCGCAACTGGGCCGTAGGCGACGTAGTCCGGGCGCGACGCGACGGCGGCGCGGAGCTGCGCGGGGTCGTGGGTCGACACGCCGATGGCGAGCCGGATCCCCGCCGCGCACGCCCGTGCACGCAGGCCCGTCACGTCGTCGTGGCCGGGATCCCCCTGACCGAGGTGCAGGCCGGTCACCCCGGGAATCCCCGAGAGGGCGAGCTCGACGTCGTCATTGATGAAGAGCGGTACGCCAGCGGCGAGGCACGCCGGCCCGAGCTGGGCCGCGAGGGCGAGGCGCTCGGCGGGCGTCGCCGCCTTGGCGCGGAGCTGGACGGCAGCGAGACCCGCCGGTCCTGCGCCGGCGATCACCGCGGCGAGCTGCCGAAGGACCGGCAGCCCGTGCGGGTGCGGGCGATCGAGGATGGCGTAGAGCCCGTGCATCGGTGCGGCCTCGATCATGGCAGATCGCGGGGCCTGTCGCCGTGGACGCGGGTGCGCGCGGCCGCGTCGGCGCCGTAGATCGCCAGCGACACCCAGATGATCGTGAACGCCACCGCGTGCCACGGGCCGAAGTCCTCGGCGAAGACGAACACGGCGATCGCCATGCCGAGGCTCGGCGACACGTACTGCAGCGCGCCGAGCGTCGCGAGCCGCAGGCGGCGCGCGCCATGGGCGAACCAGATGAGCGGGAACGCGGTGACGATCCCGGTGCCGAGCAGGAGCACGTCGACGGTGCCACCGGCGCCGAACACCGCCTCGTCGCGCGCCGCGACGAGCACGAGGTAGCCCGCCGCCAGCGGCAGCATCGCGACCGTCTCGACGAACAGCGCGACCACCGGCGGCACCGCGAGCCGCTTGCGCAGCAGCCCGTAGGTGCCGAACGACGCCGCGAGCGTCAGGGGGATCCACGGCGCGCTGCCGGTGCCGACGACCAGCACCACGACCCCGACCGCCGCCAGCGCGATCGCCAGGCCCTGCGGTCGCGACAGCCGCTCCCCGAGCACGACGATGCCGAGGCCCACGTTCACCAGCGGCGTCACGAAGTAGCCGAGGCTCGCCTCGAGCACGCGGTCCGTGTTGACCGCGACGATGTAGACCAGCCAGTTCGTCGAGAGCAGCAGCGTCGTCGCGGCGAAGACCTTCAGGTCACGGCGGCGGATCGCGGCGAGACCGTCGCGCCAACCGCCGCGCACCGAGATCATCACGGCGAGCACGATCGTCGCCCACACGATGCGATGGGCCAGCGTCTGGATCGCCGGCACCTCGCCGAGCGCGTGGAAGTACAGCGGCAGCAGCCCCCAGGTGACGAAGGCCGCGAGCGCGTAGACGAAGCCGACGCGGGCCTGCGCGGCCGCGTCGGGCGCCATCGGCAGGTTCGGTTCGCTCACGCCGCGCGGATGGTAGTGCACGCGGGCCTGCGCGTCGCTGCGGTGCTACCCTGCCCGCCCCATGCCGCCGCGACGTCGCGCCAAGAGCTCCCCGTCCACTGCAGCTGCGACGGACGCACCGGTCGAGCGGGCACCGCTGTCGCGCCGCGCGGCGGAACCGCTCACCCCGGACGGCGAGGCGTGGGATCCGAGCAAGGTCGCGATCCCGCGGCCCGCGCTCGAGCGGCCGTTCGAGCTGGTCTCGTCGTTCGAGCCCGCGGGCGCCCAGCCCGCGGCGATCGACGCGCTGGTCGCCGGCCTCGAGGCGGGCGAGGCGGCGCAGGTGCTGCTCGGCATCACCGGCAGCGGCAAGACGTTCACCATCGCCAACGTCATCGCCCGCACCCAGCGGCCGACGATCATCCTCGCCCACAACAAGACGCTCGCGGCCCAGCTGTACTCGGAGTTCAAGGCGCTGTTCCCCCACAACGCCGTCGAGTACTTCGTGTCGTACTACGACTACTACCAGCCCGAGGCCTACGTCCCGTCGACGGACACCTTCATCGAGAAGGACTCGAACATCAACGAGCAGCTCGATCGCATGCGCCACTCGGCGACGTACTCGCTGCTCAGCCGACGCGACGTCATCATCATCTCCAGCGTGTCGTGCATCTACGGCATCGGCGCCGCCGAGGCGTACCTCGGCATGGTCGTGCAGCTGCAGGTCGGCCAGGAGCTCGACCGCGACAAGCTGCTGCGCAGGCTGGTCGAGATCCAGTACGAGCGCAACGACATCGACTTCCACCGCGGCAGCTTCCGCGTGCGGGGCGACGTGGTCGAGGTGTTCCCGGCGTACGAGGACGACACCGCGATCCGCATCGAGTTCTTCGGCGACGAGATCGAGGCCATCCGCGAGGTCGATCCCTTGCGCGGTCAGCCGCGCTCCACCTTGTCGCGGATCAGCATCTTCCCGGCGAGCCACTACGTCACGCCGGCCAGCCAGCTACGCCGCGCGATCGAGGGCATCAAGGTCGAGCTGCAGGAGCGCCTCGTCGAGCTCAACGACAAGATCAAGATGCTCGAGGCCCAGCGGCTCGAGCAGCGCACGATGTTCGACCTCGAGATGCTGCAGGAGATGGGGCACTGCTCGGGCATCGAGAACTACTCGCGCCACCTCACCGGTCGCAAGGCCGGCGAGCCACCGCCGACGCTGCTCGACTACTTCCCCGACGACTACCTCATGGTCGTCGACGAGTCGCACCAGACGGTGTCGCAGATCGGCTCGATGTACCGCGGCGATCGCAGCCGCAAGGAGACCCTGGTCGACCACGGCTTCCGCCTGCCGTCGGCGCTCGACAACCGCCCGCTCAAGTTCGAGGAGTGGGAGCAGCGCGTCGGCCAGGCCATCTTCTTGTCGGCGACGCCGGGCGACTACGAGGTCGAGCGCACCCACGGCGTGGTCGTCGAGCAGATCATCCGCCCCACGGGCCTGCTCGATCCACCGATCGAGATCCGACCGATCGCCGGGCAAGTCGACAACCTCCTCGACGAGATCCGCGCCCGCATCGTCAAGCAGGAGCGCGTGCTGGTCACGACGCTGACCAAGCGCATGTCCGAGGATCTCACCGAGTACTTCGCCGATCTCGGGGTCAAGGTCCGCTACCTGCACTCGGACATCGAGACCCTCGAGCGCGTCGAGCTGATCCGGGGCCTGCGCACCGGCGAGTTCGACGTGCTGGTCGGCATCAACCTGCTGCGCGAGGGCCTCGACATCCCCGAGGTCAGCCTGGTGGCGATCCTGGACGCCGACAAGGAGGGCTTCCTGCGCTCGACCCGGAGCCTCATCCAGACCGTCGGCCGCGCCGCCCGCAACGTCGAAGGCCGCGTCATCATGTACGCCGACCGCATCACCGACAGCATGCGCACCGCGATCGACGAGACCGAGCGGCGCCGCAAGGTCCAGGCCGCGTACAACCTCGAGCACGGCATCGTCCCGAAGACCACGCGCCGCGGCGTCGACCCGCTCGAGAACGAGAAGAAGCAGAACGAGGCCAAGGTCAGCCGCAAGACCCCGTCGACCGCCGCGGGCGCACGGCAGCTCCCGGTCGGCGTGGCCGAGCTGCGGGACGCGGACCTGCTGCCGGCCGAGCTGGACGCGCGGCTGGCCGAGCTGCGACAACAGATGGCCGCGCTGGCGAAGGAGCTGCGGTTCGAGGACGCGGCGCAGATCCGGGACCGGGTGCGGGTGCTGGAGGCACGGCGGCTGGAGTTCGCGAGCTAGGCCCCTACCCGTCCACCACGAACGCCTGCCCCCGATCGCGGCACACCAGCTGCACCACCTGCCGCCCCGACAGCAGCGCCGGCGGGATCCCACCGCCCGGCTCGACCCACTGCCCCGCCAACCACAGGCCTCCCAATCCGGGCAGCTGCTTGGGTACGTGGGTCATGAAGGTCTCGGGCGTCGGCAAGAACCCCTCGAATGCGCCGCGCCACGATCTCGCGTGGCGCCAGAAGGTCAGCGGCGTCACCACGTCGGTCATGCGCACCGCTTTCTCGATCCCAGGCAACCGTCGACCCAAGCGCTCGAGCACCCGCGCGGCGAGCTGCGCCTTCGCGCTGCCGTAGTGCGATCCGAGCCCCGCCCAATGATCATAGCGGGTCGGCAGGATCGCCTGCACCACCGCGTGCTCGGGCGGCGCGTGGGGTGAGCCGCGGAACACGTGGATCCCGAGTCGGTGCTGCGGCGTGTCGCCGGCCAAGAACGGCTCGTGCTCGCGGACGACCAGCGGCGCGACGATCTCCGGGTAGTCGCGATCGATCCCCAGCGAGACCATCGCGATGGCGTCGAACGTCGGCCAGTGATCGATGCGCTCGCGGGTGGCCCCATCGACGTATCGCCCGCCGAGCAGCCGCATCACCGTCTCCGGCAGGCTCGCGGTCGAGACCACCACGTCGGCGTGCACGATCGTGCCGTCGCCGAGCCGGACCCCGATCGCGCGATCGTGGGCGACCAGGATCTCCTCGACGGTGGCGTGCATGGTCGCCTCGCCGCCGAGCTCGCGGAAGCGCCGCACGACCGCGTCGCGCAGGGCCAGCGTGCCGCCCTCGGGCACGTGCATCTGCCCGCGCACGATCGAGCCGAGCATCATCGGCACGAACAGCGCCGGCATCTTCGGGTGCGTGATCTCGCCGATCACCGCGCGAAGTCGCGGCGACTTCACCCGCTCGGTCAGCCACGTGCCGACGTCGCCGCGGAAGTGGAGCATCGTGCCCGCGAGGTGGCGCATGTCCCAGATCGCGGCCACGCGATCGCGCCAGTGGCCCAGCTCGGGCGCCTCGATCGACATCCGCAGCTCGGCGGTGTGCTCGATCGACGCGCGCAGCCGGCCGATCTCCTCGCGGTCTTCGGGGGCCAGCGCGATCATGTCGCGCTCGAGCCGATCGAGATCGTGGGTGAACGCGAACGACCACCCCTCGGTCGGATCTTCGATCGTCGCGAAGGTATCGAGCACGCGCATCGGCACCTCGGGCACGATCCCCATCTCCTCGTAGACGCCGCGGAACATGCCCCCGGGCGCGGCGCCCATCAGCCACCGGACGCAGCCGTCGATGACGTACGGCTCGCGCGACCACGCGGCACAGACCCCGCCCAGATCGAGGTTGTGCTCGAGGATGCGGACGCGAAAGCCGTTCATTCGGGCGTAGCAGCCGGTCGCGAGACCAGCCATGCCACCGCCCACGATCAACATCGATGGTTCGTGCACGGGCCCCACGCGTGCAAGCGCGGGACCGCGAGCAAGTCGTGGCCCGGCGTGGGCCGGAGGCCGACGGGCCGCGCACGCCCTGCGAGGGGCCGCGGATCCGCGCACGGGCTGCGCGATCCCTTGCCCTGCGCTCACACGACGCCATACCATCTGGGCGTGTTGAGTTCGCTCGCGGCCGCGGCGTGGCTCGGACTCGGAGCCCCCGCCGAGCCGGGCGTCCGCGTCGCGCTGCTGCCCTTGGCCGCCGATGCCAGCGTCGAGCCCGGCACCGCAGCCAGCGTGCAGGAGCAGCTCGAGCAGGGCCTGCGCCGCGGCGGCATCGAGCTCGTGCCCGCCGACGAGCTGGCGCGGGCGCTGCCGGCGACGTGCCGCGAGGCCGCGTGCATCCGCGACGTGGCCGCGAAGACCGGCGCGCGCTTCGTCGTGCGTCCCGGGCTGGTCCACCGCGATCGCGTGTTCACGGTCGAGCTCGACCTGCTGCGCGGCGACACCGGCGAGAGCGTCGCGACCAGCCGCGACGAGTGTGACATCTGCGGCCGGCAGGAGGTCGCGGCCGTCGCCAGCGATCAGGCGTCGCTGCTGCGCGACAAGATCGACGCCCTCGCGGCGCCCCCGACCCTGCTGCGGGTCGACTCCGCGCCGGCCGGCGCCACCGTGTGGGTCGATGGCGAGCGCGTCGGCCAGACCCCGCTCGTGCGCGAGGTCCTCGCGGGCGAGCACGTCGTGCGGATCGAGCACGCCGGGTACGCCTCGGAGCAGCGGCGGCTCGACGCGACCTCCGGTCTCGAGCACGAGCTGAACCTCGCGCTGGTCGCCCTCCCGCCCGACGCAGGCGCATCGACCAAGCCGAGCAAGCTGGTGGTCGGCGGCGCGGTGACCCTCGCCGTCGGGGCGGTCGCGACGATCGGCGGTGCAGTGCTGCTCGCGATCGACGAGCGCCAGTACCAGCGCCGGTGCAGCGGCGACGATGTCGACGTCAACGGCACGTGCCGCTTCAGCTACGACACGCTGACCGCCGGCGCCGTGCTCACCGGCGCCGGCTTGGTCGCGGTCGGAGCGGGCATGGGGATGATCATCGTCGGCAAGCGCCGCGACCCACGACTGCAGGCCGGGCTCACGCCCCGGGGACTGGTGCTGCATGGCCGCTTCTGATCGCATGCGCGGCCTGGTGCTCGTCTACGTCGGCCTCGGCGGCGGATGCCTGCAGCCGACGCCCGGCTTCATCGAGGGCGACGGCGGCACCTCCAGCGGCGGGACCCCGACGGCGACCCTGGACCCCACCGACGCCGGCTCGGAGGGGAGCTGCGGCGCGCCGCTGCTGCAGTGCGGTCCGCTGTGCATCGACCCCAGCACCGACGAAGATCACTGCGGAGGCTGCGACGGGACCTGCGCCCCGGGCGAGGCCTGCATCGACGGGGGCTGCGAGGTCGCGTGTCCGCAGGGCACGTTGGTCTGCGGCATCGAGTGCGTCGACGTCGGCACCAACGAGGACCACTGCGGCGACTGCTCGTCCCCGTGCGACTCCGCCGCGGTCTGCGAGGCGGGCGAGTGCGGCGCAGGGTGTCCGCAGGGCGCGACCGACTGCGACGGGACCTGCGTCGACACGCAGAGCGACGACACCCACTGCGGCGACTGTGCGACCGCGTGCGGGCTCGGTCAGGACTGCATCGACGGCGATTGCGTCTGCGATCGCGGCACCGCGTGCGGCACCGCGTGTGCGGACCTCGAGATCGACCGGGACCACTGCGGCGACTGCGACACCCCGTGCAGCCCGTCCCAGGTCTGCGTCGCCGGCGAGTGCACGTGCGCCGCGGACGAAGCGGTCTGCGGGGGCGCGTGCGTCGACACGCAGTCCGATCCGGACCACTGCGGCCAGTGCGACGACCCGTGCGGCGGCAACCTCTTGTGTGCGCTCGGCGAGTGCGTCGCGTCGTGCCCCAACCCGCTGTCGGAGTGCGACGGCGCGTGCGTCAACCTGTCGAACGACGAGGACTTCTGCGGCGACTGCACGACCACGTGCGGGCCCCAGCAGACCTGCACCACCGGCGCGTGCGAGTGCGGCGGCAACGACACCGCGTGCGGCACGGACTGCGTCAAGCTCAACACCGACGAGGCCAACTGCGGCGAGTGCGGGCTGACCTGCGCCGCCGAGCAGCACTGCACCGGCGGCGAGTGCAGCTGCATGGGCGCGAACAAGGCCTGCGGCGACGCGTGCGTCGACACCAAGAACGACCCGCTGAACTGCGGCAACTGCGACACCCCGTGCGCGCCGGGTCAACAGTGCGAGCTCGGCGACTGCGTCTGCCCGGGCGCCACCACGCTGTGCGACGGCGACTGCGTCAACACGCTCGCCGATCCGCTGCACTGCGGCGACTGCGACGTGCCCTGCGGCGGCGGCGAGACGTGCGTCAACGGCAACTGCCAGTAGCGGCCGCGATCACTCGCCGAGCTTCGCGATGACCTTGTCGAGCCGCGCCTGCGCCGTGGCGTCGCCCAGCGCGACCGCCTTCGCGTAGGCGTCGCGGGCCTCGGGGTAGCGATGCACCTTGTAGTAGGCGTCGCCGAGTCGCACGCGGTACGCGGCGTTCGTCGGCGCCGCGGCGACGGCCTTGGCGGCGTACTGCGCCGCCTTGCCGTACGACCCGCGATCGAAGTGGACGTCGCTGATCCCGATGAGCGCCCTCGGGTTGCGCCGATCGAGGCCGATCGCCCGCTCGAAGGCCGCCTCCGCCGCATCGGTGCGCCCGGCTTTGAGCGCCTCTTCGCCCGCGGCGCACTCCTGGGCGGCGCGCTTGGGGTCGCGCTCCACCACCGTCGCCTCCTCGGGCGCGGGGACCTCGACGTCCGCAGGCGCGACGGTGGGCGCGACCGGTGCGGCCGCCGACGGGACGACGGGCGCTGGCGCCGACGCGACCACCTCGGGCTGGATCGCCTCGGTGTCGCCGAGCAACCGCTCGATCCGCTGTGCCGTCGACGACGCGCGGCGCTCGCTGCCCCCGCCGAGTCGCCGCGCAGCCGTGGCCCGCGCGGTGGGATCGCTCTGCGCGAGCACGGCCAGCGGATCGGCCGCGACCAGCTCGGCCTCGGTGAACTCGCCCTTGCTCGCCTTGTCGCGGAGGTTCGCGAGCTCGCCGGGCGTGAGGGTGATCCGCGCCGACACCACGGGGGGAACCGGCGCGAACAGCTGCGCCTGCGCGTAGTAGTCGATCGCGAACGGCCGCCCACCCTCGGCGTCCCAGTACTCGTCGCCCAACCGGACGAGCGTCGCCGCGAACTCGTGGCGCAGCGCGGTGCCGCGCTCGATCGCACCGTCGATGCCCTCGCGATCGAGGCCCTCGAGCTCGAGCACGCGCGTGTACGCGGTCGGCTCGGCGGGGGCGTCCGAGGGCGGATACACGAAGTTCGCCTTGGCTGCCGCGGCGCGGGCCGAGATGACCATCTCCTCCACGCGGCCACCGTCGTGGGGCGCGCTGTCCGAGCGCCACCACGCGGCGCCGACCGCCAGAGCCCCGGCGAGGGTGCCGACGGCGAGCGCGGGGAACAGCCACGCGCGGCGACGTGCCGGGCGCACGCGACCGCCCGCGCGCAGGCCCGCCTCGAGCTCGGCACGGCGCGCAGGATCCATGCGCGGCAGCGGGAGATCGTCCCACGTGGTGTAGACGCGCGCGTCGAGCTGCGCCTCGACCAGCGCCACCTCGAACTCGCGCATGTCCTGGTAGCGCGCCGCGGGGTTCTTCTCGAGGCAGCGCAGGATCACGCGCTCGAGCGCCGGAGGGATCGCTCGCTCGGTCCGCGTCGACGGCCGGGGCGCCGGCCGCTCGAGCTGCGCCAGCAACACCGCGCGGGGATCGGCGTCGTCGAACGGCGGCTGCCCGGTCAGGAGCTCGAAGGCGGTGCACCCGACCGCGTAGATGTCGACGCGGTGATCGAAGCCCTCGCCGAGCACGAGCTCGGGCGCCATGTACCAGGGCGTCCCCGCGGTGGACATCGCCCCGTCGTCGACGCCGAGCATCGTCACCAGCCCGAAGTCGAGGATCTTGACGAAGTCGGCGCGGCCGTCCTTCGCCGTCAGCATCACGTTGTCGGGCTTGAGATCGCGGTGGATGATCCCCGTGTCGTGCGCCGCGGCGAGGCCTCGACACATCTGCCGCAGCACCACGAACAGCCGATCGATCGCGAGCGTGCCGACGAAGTCGGACAGCCGGGCCCCCGCGAGCAGCTCCATGGTGAAGAACAACCGGCCGTCGGGCAGCGCGCCGAAGTCGAAGACCTGGACGATGTGATCCGAGCCGATGCGGGTGGCGGAGCGGGCCTCCTCGCGGAACTGCTGCGCGAGGTCCTGGCGATCGGAGTACTCGGGGCGGAGCACCTTGAGCGCGACGTGGCGATCGAGCTCCTCGTGGACCGCCTCGTACACGACGCCCATGCCGCCGTCCGCGATCCACCGCAGGATGCGGCAGCGCGACTCGGGGATCACGAGACCGGGGTGCAGCTCGAACCTCGCGCCGCGTCGGCCCTCGGAGAGCTCACGCGACCGCGGCGTGGTGGCGTCGGCCGTCGGCCGCGTGGTCGAGCCGACCAAGGGCGGGCGCGCGACGGGCGGCGCCGGGCCGACGGCCGGATCCATCAGCGTCGCGGCGCGCGGGCGGATGGCGGGCGGCATCGCCTAGGGATGATACGGCCGCGGCACCGCGATCGCGACCGTCGGGCCGCGGCACCGTCGCCTCCGACGGGGAGGCGGGGCGATTCGGACCGGATCACCACTTCTTGTGGAAGTCGAGGTAGGCGCGCAGGCCCAGACCGAGCACGATCGCCTGGGCGAACGCACCGTCGGTGCGGACGCGCCCCTCGTACTCGAGGCCGAGCGCGACGCCGAGCACCTTCAGCGGGCGGAATTCGTAGCCGACCCCGAGCAGACCGCCGACCCCGGGGCGACGGATCCGACCGCGCGCGGGGGCGTGGCTCGTCGCGCCGAGTCCGAGCTTCATGAACAGGCCGCGGTGGACGAACCCCTGCATCACGATGTCGGCGACGCCGGCGGTCCCCTTCAACACGTCCTGGTGCCCGGTGATCCCGCCCGAGATGCCCAGCGTGATCCGATCGCTGAGTCCGCCGCCGATCTCGAAGCGGTAGCTGACCTGGGGGATGAAGCTGTCGAACTGCGCCGTCATGCCCGTCGTCAGCGCGCTGCCGATGTAGAACCCCTTGCGCTTGGGCGTGCGCTGGAAGTCCTCGAGGTGGTGCCGCTCGTCGAACTTCTGCCGCCGCGCGGCCCGTCGCTGCTCGGCGGTGCTCGGGCCGTCGCCGGCGAGCTGCAGGCCCGGCGCCTGGGCGGCCGCGAGCGAAGGGACGGTGAACGATGCGGAGAACGACGCGAAGACGAGTCCAAGGGCCAAGCGCTGCATTGCGACCGCCCGAACGCCGGCGGGCGCGCGCGCCTTACAGCGGCCCGTCAGTCGTCGTCGATCGGCCGCGAATCCAGCTCGCCGAGGGTCCCCGCGCGCAGCTGCGGAGCGATGCCCATCGCTTCGATCGCGGCGCGCATGGCCGCCTTGCCGCGGTGCAGGCGGCTCTTCACCGTCCCGACGGCGATCTCCAGCGCGGCGGCAATCTCGGGGATCTTGCGGTCCTGCCAGAAGTACAGCTCGATCACCTCGCGGTACTCGGGTGCGAGGGGCAGGAGCGCGTCGAGGAACACGCGCTGCTGATCCAACCGAGCGAGCACACCGGTGGGCGAGGTGCGGATGTCGACGAGGTCGACCTGCGAGTGCGGGACCTCGTGGCCCCGCGGCCGCTTGCGCTCGAGGTGCTTGAGCAGCTGCTTGCGCGCGATACCCATGAGATAGGCGCGCAGGCTCGCGTCATCACGCAGGCGATCCCGGAATTCGACGCACGCCTCGAAGGTGCGCTGGGTGAGATCCTCGACGTCGGCGCCGCGGACATGGGCGTCGAAGTAGCGGAACACGGCGGCGAAGTGCCGCCGTAGCAGGACGTTGGCCGCGGCCGTGTCGCCCGCGCGCCACCGCTGCAACAGCTCGACGTCACTCGGCTCGGAGCTCACCCGAGCAGATTACCCCACCGTCCGCGGCGGCGTCCGGCGAATCACGGCACGCCGTCGATGCGCACGCCCCCGGCGCCACCGACCTCGATCTTCGACTTGCCGGTGCCGACCTCGATCTTGCCGCCGTGGATGTCGACGTGCTGCCCATCACCGTCGACCTTCACGTGGCCGCCCTTGCGGGCGTCGACCTCGACGCGACCGGCCCCGCCGCCGTCGACGACGGTGTGGCTGGGCTTCGGCGTCGGCGTCGGCGTCGGCCTCGTCTTCACCTCGACCGTCCCACCGGGGCCGTCCACAGTCACGCCGCGCGGCTCGACCGTCACCTGATCGCCGCCCTGGCGCACCTGCACGGCGCCTTCGCGCCCCGAGACCTGCACGCCGCCAGCGGCGGTCTTCACCGTCGCGCCGCCGCCCTGCACGGAGGTGCCATCGGCCCCGACCTTCACCGACGCGCCGTCGGGACCCGCGGCCTGCACGGCCGCTGGCGCGACTCCGGCCGCGCTGCCCGCGTTGGCCTCCACGCGGTCGCATCCGTACAGCGCAATCGCTGCGATCGAGGCAAGAACGGCTCGGTAGTCCATCGATTCGGCTCCCTGTCGCGCCCCGGTCATCGGGGTTCGAGGTCGGGTCCGACGGGCGGGTCGAAAGGTTCCCGGCGATTTCCTGGAACGGCGCGCGGGCGTGGACGGACCCACGGATGTCGATGTCCACGCATCCCGCTACGCTTCCGTCCACGGTGGATCGCGCGCCCTCGGCCGGACTCGACGCCGCGATCCGCGACCCGCCGCTCGATCTACGCGAGCGACTCGCCCTCGCGGCGCTCGAGCGCCGCATGCTCGGCAGTGCCGCCGAGCTGCCCGTCGTCGCCGGGCGCTACGAACTGCGCGACGAGATCGGGGCCGGCGGCATGGGCGTCGTACGGCGCGCCTACGATCGCGAGCTGCGGCGTGTCGTCGCGATGAAGTTCCTCCGCCTCGGGCGCAGCGGCGCCGCGGCCGACGAGGGGCGACTGGTCGCCGAGGCCCAGGCGCTCGCGCGGCTCTCCCACCCCAACGTCGTCGCAGTCTTCGACGTGCGCGCCGACGACGACGCGTGCTGGGTGGCGATGGAGTACATCCGCGGCACCGACGTGCCGCGCTGGCTCGCGCACATGCAGCCCGAGCCGCACGAGATCGTCGCGGCCTTCGTGCAGGCCGCGTCTGGGCTGGCGGCCGCGCATGCCGCCGGACTCGTGCACCGCGACGTCAAGCCGTCGAACATCATGATCGGCGACGATGGTCGCGTGCGCGTGGTGGATTTCGGCCTCGCGCGGAGCGTGCTGGCGCCCGGCCGCGCCGCGCCGATCGAACGCGTTGGCGTTCCGACCGCACCCGGGGACGATCGCACGCCGCTGGGCTGCGTGGTGGGTACGCCCGGGTACACCGCGCCCGAACTCCTCGCGGGTGGCCCGGCCAGCCCGGCCTCGGATCAGTTCTCGTGGTGCGTTGCGCTGTTCGAGGCGCTGGCCCGGCGACGCCCCTACGAGCCCGCGGCGCTGCTGGGCGCAGGCCGCGGCGGGCGATTGCCACGGGCGGGCGCCGCAGAGCTCCCGATCGCCCGCGAGTTGCAGCGGATCCTCGCGCGTGGCCTCGCGGCGCGCCCCGAGCAGCGCTGGCCGTCGATGCGGGCCCTCGTCGCGGCGATCGAGTCGGCGCAGCCCCGCCGACGATGGCGGCGAACCGCGGCCGGCCTGCTGGCCACGGTCGCGGGGCTCGGCCTCGCGTTGCGGTCGTCGGCGACCCCGACGTCACCGGCATGCGACGGCGGGCAGACGCCGTGGACCGTCGCGCGGCGCGACGCACTGATGGCCGCGTTCGCCGCGACCGACGAGCCCTATGCGCGGGAGGCCGCCGACCACGCTGCGGCCCGGCTCGAGCGCTGGGCGCTGGACTACGCCGATGCCCGCGCGACGCTCTGCCGGCCAGGACGCGCTGCGAAGGCGAACCACGTCGCGGTCGCGGGCGCATGCCTCGATCGCGCAGCGCTGGAGGTCGATGCCCTCGTCGAGCTGCTCGTCGAGGCCGACGCGACCGCGGTGCAGCGCTCGGCCGGGGCGCTGGGATCGATCCACGATCCGGACGAGTGCCTCCGACCGACGCAGCCGACCGCCGCCGATCGCATGGACGCCGCGACGCGCACGCGGCTCGAGACCGAGCTGGCGCAGGCCGCCGCGCGCACGCGGGCGGGCCGACCGGACCTCGCCGAGCCGCGGCTCGCGGCCCTGATCGTCGAAGCCGCGCGCGACGATGCGACCGACCTCGTCGCGCGCGCCCACTTCCACCGCGGCGTCGCCCTGCGCGATCTGTGGCGCGAGGACCAGGCCCACACCGCGCTGTCCGACGCCTACTTCGAGGCGCTGCGGATCGACGACGTACCCCTGGCAATCCGCGCCCTCGTAGTGCTGGTGCTCGTCGACGGCGACCGACTCGGGCGCGTCGACGATGCGCAGCAGTGGGCCCGCCACGCGCACGCGCTCCTCGACGCCAACGCGCTCGGGCCGGAGATCGAGGCCCAGCTGCTGCACGCGGAGGCCGCCGCGGCCGTCGGGCGCGGCGAGTACGAGCTCGCGGTCGCGGCGGCCGAGGCCGCGATCTCGCGGCAGGCCGAGGCCCCGCGCCCCGATCCCCTGAACCTCGCGTGGTCGTTGCACACGCTCGGCAACGCGCGTCACGAGCTCGAGCAGTTCGCGCTCGCCCGCGACGCCCATGCGCGGGCGCGCGAGCTGGCGATCGAGGTGATCGGCGACGCGCACCCGGACATCGCGCTCATCGACAGCGGGCTGGCCGGCGACCTGCTGCGGCTCGGGCAGGTCGCCGAGGCGTTGGCGACGTACACGCGCGTGCTCGCCCACCGCGAACGCGAGGGGCGAGACCCTGCGGTGGCGCAGGCGCACAACAACCTCGCGGTCACGTACGAGACGATGGGCCGACTCGACGACGCCGCCCGCCACTACGAACGAGCCGTCGCGCTCTACGAGCGCTCGGGCGCTCGGGCGCGCCCCAACGCCGCAGCGACCCACTACAACCTCGGGCACGTGGACTACCGGCGCGGCCGCACCATCGACGCCGCCGTGCACTTCCGCCGCGCGCTCGAGCTGCGCGAGGCGTTGTTCCCACCCGAGCACCCGAGCATCGCCGCGACCATGAGCGCGCTGGCGGTCGCGCTCGAGGACGACCGCCGGTTCGACGAGGCCCAGGCGCTGCACCTCGCGGTGCTGCAGCTGCGCGAGCGCGTGGACCCCTCGCGCCTCGAGGTCGGGCATGCGCTGTACAACCTCGGCCTGCACGCCGACAAGCGCGGCGATCGAGCCGCGGCGATCGACTGGCTCGGCCGCGCGCGGGTGCACGCCGACGCCCACGCGCCCGTCGAGTTCCAGACCGAGGTCCGCGGCGAGCTCGGCCGGATCCTGGCCACGCCGACCCGATGAGCCCGCTGCCGCGTCGGCGTTACACGCGATCATCAACCGCCGGTGCCGTCGTCGCTGCCGCCACCACCGTGGTCATCGTCGCCGCCGGTGCCATCGTCGTCGCTCCCCGCGCTGCCGTGGTTGTCGTCACCGCCGGTGCCGTCGTCGTCGTGGCTGGCGCCGTGGTCCTCGCCGTCCTCGGTGTCCTCGTGCTCGACCTCGTCGTCCCAGTCGTCGCTGACCTCGGACTTCACGACCTCACCGGCCGCGGACAGATCGATCTCGTAGACCACGGCGTCGACGAGCACCTTGACCTCGAACACGCCGTCGTCGGCCTCGATCTCGAAGGCGTCGCCCTCGACGTGCGCCTCGGCGGCGGCGATGAGCCCGGCCCAGTCTGCGCCGGCGGCGAAGGCCGCGTTGGCGGCGTTGTCCTCGGTGTTGCCGGAGCTCGAGGCCTCGTTGCGGAGCACCGCGCCCGACTGCGGATCGATGTCGATCCGAACCTCGCCGGCGTCGCCGATCACCTCGATGCGGTAGGTCGGTGCGCCGTGCTCGACCTCGAGCTCGGCGTCGATCGCGACGCCCGCACCCTCGGTCTGCGCGGTGGCGATCGCCTCGGCGAGCGGGATGGTCGCGTCGGCGAGGCCCGCGGCGACCTGCTCGCGCAACGATTGGCTGTCTGCGGCGGTGTCGCACGCGGCCGCGAGCAAGGCGAGGGCGGCGGCGATGGGACGAAGGCTCGAGACGAGGGGGCGGTGGGCTTGGGTCATGGCAGGCTCCGTTGGGTTCACGGCCCCAGTGCCCGGTGGGCGTGGGCCGTTACACGGCGGCCTGTCGTGACGCGCTACTTGGCGCCCACGGCGGCGAGTCGACTGTCGGCGAGGCGATGCCCGAGGCGATCGGCCTTGCGGTACTGCGCCTCGGCCTCGGCGAGTCGACCGAGCTTGAAGTACGCGTCGCCGAGGGCGAGCCGACCCTTCGCGCTCGACGGCGCCACCGCCACGAGCCGTCGACCCCACGTCACCGCGTCGGCGAAGGCGCCGCGATCGAACGCGATGCGGGCCATCGCCGAGAGCGCCTCGAGGTTGCCGGGCTGCCGCGCGAGCACGTCGCGGTACGCCGAGACCGCGTCGCCGGTCCGGCCGGCGCGCCGCGAGTCGTTCGCCCGCGCGATCAACTCGGCGACGACGACGTCCGAGGTGGAGGCAGCCGCGACCGCCGTCGACGGGACCTCCTGCGGATCGATCGCGTCGTCCGCGTCGGGGACCAGCGCAGCGTCGCTCGGCGCGACGGGCTCGCCCGCACCGTGGGTCACCGCAGCGATCGGATCGACCGGCGGCGCGTCGACGATCGGCGCCGGCGGGCTCGGCCGCGGATCGCCGGAGGCCTCCGCGCGCGGGGGGCCAGGCGGCGGGGGTGGATCGATCGGCGTCGCGTCGGCCACCGGAACCGGCGGGGGAGCGTCGCCCGGGGCGGCGACCCACACCGCAGCGACGATCGCGACCGCGAGCAGCGCGACCCCGGCGATCACACCGCGACGACGCGGACGATCCGGCGACGCGGCGGGTCGGACCGCGAGCTCGTGGGACCCCGTGGAGGTCCGCGCCGCGCTGCCGATCGTCCGGAGCGGCGCGACGGCGGGCGCGACCTCGACCTCGCGCACCGGGACCACGGGATCGTTCGCACCGGGCGCGGGGAACACGATCGCCGGCGCGGACTCGGGCTGCGGCGCGGGCTCGACGGGCACGACCACCGGGTGCGCCGCGATCGGCTTCGCGGCGCCGCGCTCGCTCGTCGCCGCCGCCGCACCGCTGCGCTCGCTCGCTGGCCTCGCACCGCTGCGCTCGCTCGCTGCCCTCGCACCGCTGCGCTCGCTCACCGCCCTCGCACCGCTGCGCTCGCTCGCCGCACTCGCACCGCTGCGCTCGCTCGCCGCCCTCGCGATCGGAGGTGGCGGGGGAACGGGACGTGGGGCGCTGCGCTCGCTCGCGGTCGCGGCGACGCGCGGTGGACTCGGGGCGAGGTCGACGGGCGCCGCCGTCGTCGGACCCACCGCGATCGCGGTGCGCGGCGAGGCCGGGGACGCGGGCTTCGGCGAACCGACCCCCGGGGGTGGCGCGACGCTGCTGCGCGCGGGCGCGGCGAGGCCGGCCTCGCGCGTCGCGTTGGCCCACGCCTGCGAGAGCGCGTCGATGTCGGCGAAGCGCTCGTCGGCGTCCTTGGCGAGGCACTTCTCGATCACCCGCGAGAACGCGGCCGGCAGCGCGCTCGGGCCGGAGCGGGGCAGACGCGGCGGATCTTCGATCGCGTGACGTCGGCGCAGACGCACCGGATCGTCGTCGACCAGCGGCGGCTCGCCCGTGATCAAGTGGTAGGCGACGCAGCCGAGCAGGTAGACGTCCTCGGTGGCCGACGCCGGCAGCCCGAAGATCCGCTCGGGCGTCAGCGCGACCAGCCGCGGCGTCGCGTGGGGTGACTCGGAGCCGATGAGCTCACCGAGGCCGAAATCGATCACGCGGACGTCGTCGCCGTCCACGACCACGCTCGCGAGGCTGAGCGCGCGATGGAACACGCCGACTGCATGCGCGGCCCCGATCGCCTCGATCACCGCGGCGACGATGTGGGCCACGCGGGCCGCAGGCAGGGCTCCGCGGGCACGCACACGCTCGGCCGATTCCCCGGGGCAAGCATCGGTCGTGACGATGATCCG
>LNFM01010215.1_pt1 | contig 24640 bp, 25 predicted proteins | sample 596031 | NCBI WGS metagenome assembly LNFM01 (sample SAMN04254537, study PRJNA301005) | activated carbon metagenome | isolation source: dual media filters at the Ann Arbor, Michigan drinking water treatment plant | place: USA: Ann Arbor | reverse complement strand
GCCACACGCCCGAGGGCAGCGAGAACAGCAGGAAGGGCACGATGCCCACCGCCGTGAGCAGGCCCATCTGCGTGGGCGTGGCGTGCAGCAGCACGGCCGCGGTGAGCGGCAGCGCCAGCATCGAGACCTGACCGCCGAAGGAACTGATGAGGATGGACGTCCACAGCCGGCGGTAGGCCGGCTCGCGCAGCAGGTCGTTCGGCGGCAGCGACCAGCGCAATCAGGCCCCGGCGCGGCGGCCGGCCCCTCGGGTCAGCGGCTTCACGACCGGTAGTCGGCGTTGATGCTGACGTAGTCGTGCGAGAGGTCGCAGGTCCACACGGTGGCGTGTGCCGGGCCGCGGTGCAGGTCCACGCGCACGGTGATCTCGCTGCCCTTCATCACGCGCTGGCCGTCCTCCTCGCGGTAGTCGGGGTGGCGGCCGCCCTGGCGCGCCACGTGCACGTCGTCGAGGAAGAGATCGATCAGCGTCTGGTCCAGGTCATGGATGCCGGCGTAACCCACCGCCGCCAGGATGCGGCCGAGATTGGGGTCGCTGGCGAAGAAGGCGGTCTTGACCAGCGGCGAGTGCGCGATGGCGTAGGCCACCTGGCGGCACTCGGCCTTGTCGCGGCCGCCGTCGACGCGCACGGTGATGAACTTGGTTGCACCTTCGCCATCGCGCACGATGGCCTGCGCCAGCGTGCGCGCCACGTCGAACACCGCCTCGCGCAGCAGCGCACCTTCGGGCGATTCGAGCTGTTCGATCACCGGGTGGCCGGCGCGCTGGGTGGCAGCCAGCACGAAGCTGTCGTTGGTGCTGGTGTCGCCGTCGATGGTGATGCGGTTGAAGGACTGGTCGGCCGCTTCGCGCACCAGCGTCTGCATCAGGTGCGGCGCGATCACGGCGTCGGTGGCCATGAAGCCCAGCATGGTGGCCATGTTCGGGCGGATCATCCCGGCACCCTTGCTGATGCCGGTCACCGTCACGGTCCTGCCGGCGATCTGCACCTGGCGCGACGCCGCCTTTGGCAGGGTGTCGGTGGTCATGATGCCTTGTGCGGCCTCGGCCCAGGCGTCGGGCCGAAGCGCAGCGATGGCCGCGGGCAGGCCGGCCTCGATGCGCTCGACCGGCAGCGTCTCCATGATCACGCCGGTGGAGAACGGCAGCACCTGCTGCGCCTGCAGGCCCATCAGCGCCGCCAGGCTGTCGCAGGTGCGGCGCGCGCGCGCCAGCCCGTCGGCCCCGGTGCCCGCGTTGGCGTTGCCGGTGTTGATGACCATCGCGCGGATCGCCGTGGCGGCCGCCAGGTGCTCGCGGCAGAGCTGCACCGGCGCGGCACAGAAGCGGTTCTGCGTGAAGACGCCGGCGGCGGCACTGCCCTCGTCGAGCGCGATGACCACCAGGTCGCGGCGGTTGGCCTTGCGCACGCCGGCCATCGTCACCCCCAGGCGGACGCCGGCAACGGGAAAGAGCTCGTGGGCTTCGGTGACGCGCAGGTTGACGGGCATGGCGGAATGCAATTGGGGTGGAGCCGGCATTGTAGGAGTCGGGCCCGCGGTGCCCGCGGCGCCACGGGCGGCGTCACCCGCTGCATGACCGAGCGCATCACACCGGCACCCCCGATGGTGTGACCGATGTGGGTCATTGCTCACTGCCGGATACTTCGCTGTCAACCGGATGCAGCGCGCATCGGTTGTCAATCCGGCGCCCGGAGGTCCCGGGTCTTCTCGTTTCGAAAGGTTTCGCATGTCGCGTCTCCCGGCCTGGCTGGCTTCCTGCCTCGTGCTGTCCCTGCTGGCGGCCTGCGGTGGCGGCGAAGAGGTGGGCGACGACGCACGCGAGTCCGCGTCCGAGGCGTCGCGGACGGCACTCGCAGCCGTCGAAGCCGTCGCGATCTACGACTCGCCGGCGACGCCGGCCGGCACCCCCGCAGCCCTGCCCATCTTCGAATGGACGCTGCTGGAGCCGCAGATCCCCGCGCCGGCCGGTCGCGGCGAACTGCTGTCGGTCACCCGCCTGGGCCGCATCGCCGCGGCCGACATCAGCCAGGCCTCGCAGTCACCGGGCGTCCGCACGCCCCTGGTGGCCGCCACCTACGACGTAACGACCTGGCGCATCGACTACACCACGCTCGACGGCCAGGGCCGGCACGTCACGGCCTCGGGTCTGGTGGCGGTGCCCGACAAGGCGCCCGGCCGCGCCAGCCCGGTGGTGAGCTACCAGCACGGCACCATCTTCTACGACGCCGAAGCGCCCAGCAACGCCGTGACGCCCGACGCGCCACCGGTGGTGATGGCCTCGCTGGGCGCCATCGTGCTGGCCCCCGACTACGTGGGCTATGGCGCGTCCAGGGGCGTGCAGCATCCCTACCTGCTGTCCCACCCGACGGCAGCCGCGGTGGTGGACCTGCTCACGGCGAGCCTGTTCTGGCGCACGCAGACCGGATTGCGCGGCAACGGCCAGCTGTTCCTGGTCGGCTACTCGGAAGGCGGCTACGCCTCGCTGGCGGCGCAGCGTGCCATCGAGCAGGGCGACAGCAACCCCCACCGCGCCATGCTGGTGGCCAGCGTGCCGGGGGCCGGGCCCTACGACGTCGCCGCCACGCTCGACCTGCTGCTGGAGCGCGTGCGTGACCAGAACCGCCTGCTGGGCGCACTGATCGACCCCGGATCGCTCAGGCGGCTGGGCTCCACGGTGCGCGACGAGGTGCGGCGCGCGCTGTTCCGCGAGTTGATCCCCAGCGACGCCGACGTGTCCTTCCAGAGCAGCTTCATCGACAACTTCCTGGCCGACGACCGCCAGGCCATCGCACGCGACAGCGACGTGCACGACTGGCGGCCGCAGCGGCCGGTGTCGATGTTCCACGGCCGCGAGGACCGCACCGTGCCCTACGCCGTCGGCGCGGGCACGCTGCTGGCCATGCAGTCGCGCGGCGCGCCGGCCGTGAGCCTGACCGACTGCGTGGCCTCGCCCACCACCGATCACCTGCCCTGCGTGGCGCCGTACTGGCAGTTCATGCTGGGCCAGCTGGCCCCGCTGGTGCGCGACCTCTGATCAGGCAGCGGGCCGGGGCGGCGCGTCCTCGTCGTCGGCACCCGGCTCGCGTTCGAAGGCCGAGCAGCCGCCATGCGGCATCGAGCGCACGCGCGGCCCGTCCGGCAGCGCGCACGCCGCGGCACTGCCCCCGTGCAGCATGCGCAGAAAATGATGGCAGTGCCAGCAGGGCTGCAGGTGCAGGCCCCAGGGCTGGAAGTGGACGGCCGTCGTGGTGGCGGGCTTGCAGTGGGCAGCAGACATGACGCGAGCGTGCCGCCGTGCTGGCTCAGCCGCTGAGCCAGCGGACGTCAGCCCATTGGTGCAGATTGGGCCTGCCAGGTCGCGGCGCGTCGCCGTCCGCCAGCCACCATCCCGGGCGCGAGACCGCCCGGCGCAGCGTCAATAGCCGAGCATGTTGACCCGCACCTGCACCAGGTGCGCCAGGCTCAGCGCCTTGGCCCGCTCGGCATCGCGGTCCTTCAGCGCGGCCACCAGCTCACGGTGCTGGCGCTGGTACTCCAGGCGGCGCTCGGGCGTGGCGCTGCGGCGCTTGAGCGTGCCCCACTCGCTCTGGGAGCGCACGGCGTTCATCATCGCGAAGACGGTCGAGATGAAGCCGTTGTGCGCGGCGTCGGCGATGGCACCGTGCAGCTGGCCGTCCCAGTGCTCGAACTCTTCCAGCGTGGTGGCCGCTTCGGCGCGCGCATTGCACTCCTCCATGCGGGAGAAGTCGGCCGCCGTGGCGTTGCCGATGACCATCTCGATCAGCGACGGCTCCAGCACCAGCCGGGCGCTCATCAGTTCAGCCGGGCTGACGGCCAGCACGGCGGCTCCCTGCGATGCAGCCGACCATCCGGCCATGGCCTCGTGCACCCTGTCGCTGACGTAGGTGCCGCTGCCCACGGTCTGGGTGATGAGGCCGCGCCGCTTGAAGTCGAGCAGCACGCGGCGCACGGTCGATCGGCTGAGGCCGAAGCGGTCGCCCAGCTCGCGCTCCGTGGGGATGCGGTGACCCGCGCGCCAGGTGCGCGAGCGCAGGTTCTCGACGATCGTGTCTCTCAGCGCAGCAGCGGCATCCATGCGGGGGTTTCGGGCTGACGGTGTGACCGAACTGGGCCTGAATGGTAGCATTTGGGCCAAGATTCTGAAGTCCCGATTCTCTCTCGGCCGCCCGACCCCGATCCAGGAGCCCCCGATGCGCCTAGCCACCTTCGTCCACCAGGGCCGACGCCGCGTGGGCGCCGTTTCCGACGATGGTCTCAGCGTGCGGCCCTGCCGCCTGGACGACGCAGCTTCGGCGCAGGCCGGCATGCTGCAGCTGATCGAGGCCGCGGCCAGGGGCGGCGCCCTGCCCTCGCCCGAGGGTGAGGCGCTGCCGATCGACGACGTGCAGCTCGAAGCGCCCCTGCCCCTGCCGCGCCGCAACCTGTTCTGCGTCGGGCGCAACTACCATGCCCATGCCAGGGAACTGCGCGACACCGTCTTCAAGGCCAGCAACGCCAGCACCGAAGCCTGGCCCATCGTGTTCACCAAGGTGCCCGAGACCGTGGTGCCGCACCTGGCCGACGTGCGGCTGCCGGGCGCCGCGATCTCGTCGCAGATCGACTACGAGGCCGAGCTGGCCATCGTCATCGGCAAGGCCGGCCGCAACATCACGCGCGAGGCGGCGCTGTCCCACGTGTTCGGCTACACCATCGTCAACGACGTCACCGCGCGTGACGTGCAGATGCGCCACCAGCAATGGGACCTGGGCAAGAGCTTCGACAGCTTCTGCCCGATGGGCCCGTGGATCGTCACCGCCGATCAACTGGACGGCACCGACACCCGGGTGCGCTGCTGGGTCAACGGCGAACTGCGCCAGGACGCACGCACCACCGACCTGATCTTCGACCTACCCACCTTGATCGAGACCTGCTCGCGCGGCATCACGCTGCTGCCGGGCGACATCATCGCCACCGGCACGCCGGCCGGCGTGGGCATGGGCATGAATCCGCCGCGCTGGCTGCAGCACGGCGACGTGGTGCGCATCGAGATCGATGGCATCGGCATCCTGCAGAACCGTTTCCTGGAGACCTCCTGATGAACCAGCGCCGCCACTTCCTGACCACCACCGCCGCTGCGCTGCTGCTGGCTTGGCCGCACGCCGGCGCCCTCGCCCAGGGCAACTGGCCCGAGAAGCCGATCACCATGATCGTGCCCTTCCCACCCGGCGGCGTGGCCGACGCCGTGGCCCGCCCGGTGGCCGAGGCCCTGGGCAAGGAACTCCGGCAGACCGTGGTGGTGGAAAACCGCGGTGGTGCCGGTGGCGCCACCGGCAACAGCGCCGCGGCGCGCGCAGCGCCGGACGGCTACACGATCCTGATGAGCCTGTCGTCGATCTCCATCCTGCCCGAGGCCGATGCGCTGCTGGGCCGCAAGCCCGCCTACACGCTCGACCAGCTCAAGCCCATCGCCCGCTTCACGGCCGACCCCACCGTGCTGGTGGTGCGCGCCGAGTCACCATGGAAGACCGTGGCCGAAGAAGAAGCGCCCCGGTGCCTTCAACTACGGCAGTTCGGGCAACTACGGCACCATGCACGTGCCGATGGAGATGCTCAAGGCCAGCGCCGGTTTCCGCATGGTGCACATCCCCTACACCGGCGCCGGCCCTGCCGTGCTGGCCCTGCTGGGCGGCCAGGTCGATGCGCTGTCCAGCGGACCGGCCAGCGTGGTGCAGCACATCAAGTCGGGCAAGCTGCGCGCGCTGGCCCACTGGGGCGACAAACCCCTGGCCGCCCTGCCGGAGGTGCCGAGCCTGAAGCAGGCGGGCTTCCCCGCCCAGTTCGCGCAGTGGTCGGCGCTGTTCGTGCCGGCCGGCACGCCCGAGCCCATCGTGCAGCGGCTGCGTGCCGCCGCGCGCAAGGCCGCCGCCGACCCGCAGGTGGTGAGCACCATCGGCCGCGCCGGCAGTCCCATCGAATACCTCGACGCGCCGGAGTTCCAGACCTATTGGGACAACGATGCCAGGCAGATGGTCGAGGCGGTGCGCCGCATCGGCGCCCGGAGTCGTCAGCGTGGCGCCGACGCCGGTGCCACGATGACATCGGCCTTGCCACCCAGACAGACCGACGTCTGACCCGGTGCGCAGGGCGCCGGCTCGGGCGGGGGCGGCGGGCGCGGCCCCTTCGCTCCGCCGGGCGGGGCCAATAGCGACAACACGATGGCGGCCGCCGTGGCCACGCCGAGCAGCAGCAGCAGCAGGCGACGGCGCCCGCTCAGCGGGCGGTACTCGTCGTCGTCCTTCACCGGCTGCAGGCGCCGCGATCGGGCTGCCGGGCCCAGGCGGCCGGCGTCGACCGACACTGCATCAAGGCATGGCCCACGACGCACTCATCGAGGGGCGCGCACCGAAGTGCTCCCACCACCGGGCCAGCTTGGGGTGCGTGGCACGCCAGCCCAGGTCGGCGAAACGCAGATCCAGGTACCACAGGGCGCAGCCGACGGTGATGTTGCCGATGTGCACCGTCTCGTCGATCGACGGCGTGCCGTGCTCGAGGGCACGCAGCGAGGTGGCGATCTTGTCGAGTTGTCCACGCTTCCAGTCGGCCGAACGCTGGGCCTCCGGGCGCACCAGGTCTTCGTAGCGCACCAGCAGCGCGGCGTCGAGCACGCCGTCGCCCAGCGACTGCAGCGTCAACGCGTTCCAGCGGCCGGCGTCCCTGGGGAACAGGGCGCCGCCACCGACCTGGTCGAGGTACTCGCAGATGACGCGGCTGTCGTACAGCGCCTGGCCGTCGTCGGTGATCAGGGTGGGCACCTTGCCCAGCGGGTTGGCGGCGACGATGGCGGCATCGCGGTCGACGGGGTGCGCCTTGCAGGCCAGGAATTCGATGCGGCCCATCAGGCCGAGTTCATGCGCACTGGCCAGGCACTTGCGCACGTACGGCGACGTGGGGGAGAAGAAGAGCTTCAAGGCGGTCTCGTTGGATTCGGGGGCCTGAAGGCTAACCCGCTTTGCGCCGGACCGGGTTGCACCACGGGCCGCTACCATGCCAGCATGCGCCGTCGCGATGCCCTGGCCTGCGGGCTCACCCTCTCCAGCCTGTTCGCAGGCAGGCGGGCCGAGGCCGCCCCCTCGACCCTGCCCCAGGCCGCCGCGGTGCCGGGCGGCGTGGCCCTTCTGCCGCTGGGGCCGCTGGGGCCGCTGGGCGCCACGGCGCCTTCGGCACGTCCTTCGGCCCGCTACCAGGGCGACACCGTGCTGGTGCGCCCGCAGGGTCGGGAGTGGCTGGCGGTGGTGGGCATCCCGCTGGCTGCCGACCCCGCGGTGCCGCAGACGCTCGAGGTGGTGGAGGCCGACGGCCGCGAGCGCCGATTGAGCTTCGAGCTCAAGCCCAAGCGATACGCCGAGCAGCACCTGAAGGTGGCACCGCGGCACGTCGAGCTGTCGCCGCAGGACCAGGCCCGCACCCAGCAGGAACGGGCCCACCTGCGCGAGGTGCTCAAGCGCTACAGCGCCGATCGCGAGCCGGCGACCCTGCGCCTGCAGTTGCCGGTGGAAGGGCGTCGCTCGTCTTCGTTCGGGCTGCGCCGCTTCTTCAACGGCCAGCCGCGCAATCCGCACGGCGGCATGGATATCGCCGCGCCCACCGGCAGGCCCGTGCACAGTGCTGCCGCCGGCGAAGTGCTGGACACCGGCGACTACTTCTTCAACGGCCAGACCGTCATCGTCGACCACGGCCAGGGCTTCCTCAGTCTGTACTGCCACCTGTCGGCGATCGGCACCGCCCAGGGCCGGCAGGTCGAGGCCGGCACGCTGCTGGGCAGGATCGGCGCCACGGGCCGCGTGACTGGCCCGCACCTGCATTTCAGCGTCTACCTGAACGCGCAGTCGGTGGACCCCGCGCTGTTCCTGCCGGCACCCAACGCTGCCGGCCCGGGGCGCAAGACACCGGCCTGAGCGCCGCGCCCTGCGGCTTGGCAGGGCTGCGCACCTAGGGATGGGCATTTTGCCGCGGGCTCCTAAAGTGGCGTCGGCCCACCACCGCCGGATCACGCCATGAGTCAGATCATCCTCGACATCGTCGACGCATCGTTCCAGCACGTCCTTACTCCACAGGTTGCCGTGCGCGATGCCGCCGGCAAGGCACTCGACCTGGGGCGCGACAGCGAAGGCCACTGGCTGACCTGGGCCGAAGCGGGCGACGTGCTCTCGATCGCGATCGATGCCGACGGCTTCGAGCCCCTGCGCCACACGCTCACGCCGCGCGGCGAGGTCACGCAGTCGGTGCTGGGCCTCGGACGCAAGGGCGAGCTGCACTACACCCAGGGCGACAGCCGGCTGGCGTTCCGGCCGCGTGACGACGTGTTCCTGGCGCGCGTGCGCGGCAGCGGCGCGGCCAAGGCCTTGAAGGCCGCGTCCGACAGGATGAAGCTGCCGATGCAAGCCGTGGCGCCGCGCTCGGCGGCGGACGACGACCAGTTCGTGCGCGTCCAGGGCCGCGCCGACGCGGCACGCCGGCTGGCGCTGGCCTTGTCACGCGCCAGGCTCGACGTCGAGCTGCTGCTCAGCATCGAGCATGGCGACAGGCAGCCGCTGGGACTGTCAGGCGAGCTGGTGGTGCGCTTCGCGGGCGACGTGCGGCGCCAGGAGGCCGACCGCCTGGCAGCCGCGGTGGCGCTGAAGATCGTGCGTCCGCTGCTGCATGCGGGCAATGCGTTCGTGCTGCGCGGCGGGGAGCTCGATCACGGCATCCTGGCCGCCGCCGATGCCTTGTCGCGAAGCGGGCGCGTGGAGTACGTGGAGCCCAACCTGAGCTTCGCGCTCGAGAGCGACGCCTACACCCCCAACGACACCTTGTGGGCGCAGTTGCCGCACCTGACCCTGACCGACACCGACGACGCCTGGGACCTGCTGGACAACAACGTCATCGCCCTGCGCGGCGGCTCGCCGGCCATCACCATCGGCGTCGTCGACCTCGACGGCGTGTCGCCCGACCATCCCGAGTTCACCGCGGCACTCACCGACGGCACAACAAAGCTGGTGAGCAGCACGAATTTCGCGGCCAACCCGATCGCGGCACAGACCGTGGCCGGCCTCAGTGGCGACCATGGCACGCAGTGCGCAGGCTCGGCCACCGCCGCCTTCGACAACAACCGCGGCATCGCCGGTGTGGCACCCAACTGCCATCTGATCGGCGCACGCATCGGCGGCGCGGTCAACTCGGTGGCGATGATCGACCTGTACCTCTGGCTGGCCGGCTTCTTCAACGGCTCGACGGCCGCCGGCTTTCCGGCCGCGCTGCCGGCCAGGCCCGCCGACATCATCTCGAGCTCCTGGGGGTCCAACGGCCTGGCGCTGTCGAACACGGTGCGCGACGGTTTCGACTTCCTCACCACCTACGGCCGTGCGGGCAAGGGCACCCTGCTGTGCTTCTCGCTGGGGAACACGGGCCACCTCGACTTCACCAACGCCGCTGGCGCATTCCACCGGGCCTGGCCGACCTACGAGCGCACCATCGCCGTGGGCGCCAGCATCGGCGCCAATCCGACCAACCCGGTCGCGACCTCCGTGCACGCCGATCCGAACGGCAACACCGTCAACATCGCCACCGCGGTGGATCGGCGCACCCTCTACAGCCCCTTCGGCGCCACCGCGCTGCGCAAGCCCGACCTGGTGGCGCCTTCGCACACCGCCTACGGGCCTGCGCTGGTCGATCCGGTGATGGCGGCCGTGCGCATCGGCACCGGCGCCGTCGACGGCTGCCCCGGCGCTCCGGTGTGCAACGACTACGCCCAGACCTTCGGCGGCACCAGCCATTCCACGCCCATGGTGGCCGGCGCCATCGCGCTGATCCTGTCGGCGCGGCCGCTGCTCAACTGGGTGCAGGTGCGCGACATCCTGCGCGCCAGCTGCGTGCGCATCGACGCCGCACAGGCCCATGCCATCGGCGCCTGGCAGGACCTCGACGGCGACGGCCAGATCGACTACAGCCGCTGGTACGGCGCCGGCCGTCTGGACGTCGACGCCGCGGTCGGACTGGCGCTGGACGACGCCCGCCCGCTGGCCGATGCCTTCGTGCGCGATAACCTGGCCGACACGGGCGACGTCCCCTCGGGTGGAAACTGGTGGGCCAGCCCCGACATCTGGGTGTCGCAGGACGCTGCCGCTGCGCTGCCGGCGCTGGCCTGGGGCAGCGCCCCGCCCCACCAGAACGCGCGCCGCGGGCAGGACAACGCCGTGTTCTGCCGCGTCCGCAACCGCGGCACGGCGGTGGCCAGCAGCGTGTGGCTGCGCGCGCTGCTTACCCACTGGGCCGGGCTGGAGTTCGTCTACCCGCAGGACTTCGAGCCTTCGACCAACGTCGGCACGGCCCTGCCCAACCCGTTGCTGCCCGGCACCTACCTGATCGGCCAGACGCGCATCGACAACCTGGCGGCAGGGGCCGACCAGATCGTGAAGTTCAACTGGCCGCAGGCGCTGATCCCGCCCGAGTTCGTGACGGTGGGCATGGCCAACGTGCGCTGGCATCCCTGCCTGCTGGTCGAGGCGTCGCCACACGACGGTCCCGCCCCCGCCGGCGGCACCCCGGCCCCGGTACAGGGCAACAACAACATCGCACAACGAAACATCACCATCGTCGAGGCCGGCGACAGCGATTCCGACCTCTACGTGGGCATGATCGCCGGCACGTGCAGCGAGGTCGGCATCGCCACGCTGGTGATCGACGCGAGACGCCTGCGCGGCGCCGGCAGCGTGCTGCTGCACCTGCCCGACGACGAACTGATGAAGCAGCTCTGGGCTGCCGTGCAGGTCGAGGAGCGCGCGGCGAACGCGCGGCCCGTCCCGGGAGCAGGCGTGGGCATGGGCGAGTCGGGCGGAGCGGGCGAAGACGCCGACAGCGACTGCGCCGTCATCGTCGAGACGCGCACGCGCCTGCGCGTGAAGTGCGGCGATGGCCACGTGCTCATCGAGGCCGCACCCGGCACGCGCGTGCTCGGCCGCTGCGGCAGCAGCACGGGCTTCAAGGCGCGCTGGATCAGGCACCGGGGCGTCGACGCGGTGGAACTGCAAGGTCTGGCCGGGCAGCTCGAGATTCCCTTGCGCCTGGCCGGCGGCCGCTTCCTGCCGATGGGCGTGGCTGCCACCGGCCCGGCGGTGGGCGAGCTGCGCATCACGCAGCGGCGCGGCGACGGGCGCGTATCGGCCGGCTACGGGGTCGAATTCCGCGCCTGAGCTGCCAAGCCCGGATGCCTGGGGTCCCAAGCAAACACGGGCCCGTCGGGCCCGTGTTTGCTTGCTGTCTGGCGGAAAGGGGGTGGAGACCAGTACGCCGGATTTCGAATCCGGTGCATTCGACCACTCTGCCACCTTTCCAGTCGCTGCCGGCGGTGGTCTGCCGTCAGCGAAGCCCGCAATTCTAGCCCAGGGCGCGGGGATGCTCCCTTCAACCGCGCAGCGTCTCGGCACCGCCCAGGTAAGGGCGCAGCGCGGCGGGCACGGCGATGGAGCCGTCGGCCTGCTGGTGGTTCTCGAGCACGGCCACCAGGGTGCGGCCCACGGCCAGGCCCGAGCCGTTCAGCGTGTGCACCAGCTCGGGCTTGCCCTGGGCATTCCTGAAGCGCGCCTGCATGCGACGCGCCTGGAAGGCCTCGCAGTTGCTGCACGAACTGATCTCGCGGTAGGTGTCCTGCGCCGGCAGCCACACTTCCAGGTCGTAGGTCTTGGCCGCGCCGAAGCCCATGTCGCCGGTGGACAGCGCCATCACGCGGTAGGGCAGTTCCAGCTTCTGCAGGATGGCCTCGGCGTGGCCCACCATCTGCTCCAGCGCCTCGTAGCTCTGGTCGGGGTGCGTGATCTGCACCATCTCGACCTTGTCGAACTGGTGCTGGCGGATCATGCCGCGCGTGTCGCGCCCAGCGCTGCCGGCTTCCGAGCGGAAGCAGGGGCTGTGCGCGGTGAGCTTGATGGGCAGCGCCGCGGCGTCGAGGATCTGCTCGCGCACGGTGTTGGTCAGGCTGATCTCGCTGGTGCTGATGAGGTACTGCTCGGGCTGGCCCTCGTCGCCGCCGCGCAGCACCCAGAACATGTCCTCCTTGAACTTGGGCAGCTGGCCCGTGCCTTCGAGGATCTCGCGATTGACGATGTAGGGCGTGTAGCACTCGGTGTAGCCGTGCTCCTGCGTCTGCGTGTCCAGCATGAACTGCGCGAGCGCCCGGTGCAGGCGCGCCGCGGTGCCGCGCATGAAGGTGAAGCGCGAACCCGACAGCTTCGTGCCGGTCTCGAAGTCCAGGCCCAGCGCGGCACCCAGGTCGACGTGGTCCTTGGCCGCGAAGCCCAGCGCGCGCGGCGTGCCCCAGCGCCGCACTTCGACGTTGGCGTGCTCGTCGGCGCCCTGCGGCACGCTGTCGTGCGGCAGGTTGGGCAGCGACATCAGCATCAGCTGCAGTTCGGCCTGGATCTGCTCCAGGCGATCACCGTCGGCCTTCAGCGCGTCGCCGATGCCGCCCACCTCGGCCATCACGGCCGAGGTGTCTTCGCCCTTGCCCTTGAGCATGCCGATCTGCTTGCTCAGCGCGTTGCGTCGGGCCTGTTGCTCTTCGGTGCGGGTCTGGATCTGCTTGCGCTCGGCTTCGAGCGCGCTGTAGCGATCGACGTCGAGAAAGGGTTGCGGGTTCTTGCGCCTTTCCAGGCGATCGATCACGGCGGCCAGGTCACGGCGCAGCAGGTTGATGTCGAGCATGATGGGTCCTCGGGAATCTGGTGTTCGGCGGCCGGCGCTTCAGCGCGCGCGGGCCGGCAGGAGGGGGCGTGGATGCGGGTTGCACGCGCCGGTCCGGCATCGGCAACCCGGTTCAAGATCGGGACTTGCCGCTCTCGCTCATGCTTCGGTCGCCCAGCCCGCGCGGCAGCGGGAAGTGCACCGATTCCTGCACGCCGTCCATCTTGCGGATGCTGGTGGCCCCCAGTTCGCGCAGGCGCAGGATGACCTGCTGCACCAGCACCTCGGGTGCCGAGGCGCCGGCCGTCAGGCCCACGCGGCGGTGGCCCTCGAACCACTCGGCCTTCAGGTCGTCGGCGCTGTCGACCATGTACGACAGCGTGCCCAGCCGCTCGGCCACTTCGCGCAGGCGGTTGCTGTTGCTGCTGGTCGGGCTGCCCACGACGACCACGATGTCGACCTCCGGCGCCAGCAGCTTGACGGCGTCCTGGCGGTTCTGCGTGGCGTAGCAGATGTCCTGCTTCTTGGGTTCGCGCACGTTGGGGAAGCGGCGCTTGACGGCCAGCAGGATGGCCGCGGCGTCGTCGACGCTGAGCGTGGTCTGCGTCACCACCGCGAGCTTCTGACCACGCGGCTGCACGTGCTGGACGTCATCGGCGTCCTCCACCAGGTAGATGCCTTCGTGGAGCTGGCCCATCGTGCCTTCCACCTCGGGGTGGCCCTTGTGGCCGATCATGATGAATTCATAGCCCTCTTTCGAGAGCTTGGCCACTTCCACGTGCACCTTGGTCACCAGCGGGCAGGTGGCGTCGAAGACGCGGAAGCCTCGGCGGTCGGCCTCCTGGCGCACTTCCTTGCTGACGCCGTGCGCGCTGAACACCAGCGTGGCGCCCGGGGGCACGTCGGCAAGGTCTTCGATGAAGATCGCGCCCTTGGTCTTGAGGTCGTTGACGACGTAGGTGTTGTGCACGATCTCGTGGCGCACGTAGATCGGGGCGCCGTACAGCTGGATGGCGCGCTCGACGATCTCGATGGCACGGTCGACACCGGCGCAGAAACCGCGCGGCTCGGCCAGCAGGACGTCTTCGACGGTACCGCTCATCAGAGTATCCCCAGAACCTGCACTTCGAAGCGCACGGGTTGCCCGGCCAGCGGGTGGTTGAAGTCGAACAGCAGCCAGTCGGCCCCCACCTCGCGCACGACGCCGGCGTAGGCGCCCTGGCCGTCGGGCGTGGGGAACTGCACCACGTCGCCCACCCCGTACTCGGCGGCGGGGTCCCCCAGTTGATGCATCAGCGAGAGCTTGACGCGCTGCAGCAGTTCGGGGTTGCGGTCGCCGAAAGCCTCGCCGGCAGCCAGGTCGAAGCTGCCGCGCACGCCTTCTTCCAGTCCCAGGAGGCGCGCTTCGATGGCCGGCGCGAGCTGGCCCGCGCCCAGCGACAGCGTGGCCGGCTTGTCGGCGAAGGTGTTGATGACATCGGCCCCATCGGGCCCTGCAAGGCGGTAGTGCAGGGTCAGGAAGGAGCCCGGCTGGATGCGATTCACGGGCAAGGACGCGGGCTGGCGCCTCTCGAATAGACTGGTCGGATTCTACGCGGGCGCCCCCGCCGACTCCCGGCCATGACGATCAAGCACCTGCCCGCCGATCAGCGTCCGCGCGAGAAGCTGCTGGCGCGCGGCCCCGCCGCGCTGGCCGACACCGAATTGCTGGCGCTGCTGCTGCGCACCGGGCTGAAGGGCCAGGGCGTGTTCAAGCTGGCCGAGCACGTGCTGGCCGAGTTCGGCGGCTTCTTCGGCCTGCTGCAGGCCACGCCCGACGACCTCAAGCGCATCAAGGGCCTGGGCCCGGCCAAGCGCGCCGAGATCGCCGCCGTTCTGGAAATGGCCCGACGTGCACTGGCCGAACAGATGACCCAGGCGCCGGTGTTCGACGCGCCGCAGAAGGTCAAGGACTACCTGGCGCTGAAGCTGGCCGGGCGCGGGCAGGAGGTCTTCGCCGTGCTGTTCCTGGACAGCCAGCACCGTCTGGTGTGCATGGAAGAGATGTTCCACGGCACGCTCACCCAGACCAGCGTCTACCCGCGCGAGGTGGTGAAGAAGGCGCTGGCCCACAACGCCGGCGCCGTGGTGCTGGCGCACAACCACCCTTCCGGCCTGGCCGAGCCGTCGCGCGCCGACGAATACCTGACGCAGACGCTGAAGACCGCGCTGCAGATGGTGGACGTTCGTGTGCTGGACCACCTGGTGGTGGGGCGTGGCACGGTGGTGTCGATGGCCGAGCGGGGCCTGATGTGAGTCGCCTTGCACGCCGCCCTGGCGGGAGCCCGGCGTGATCGCGCGCCGCTTCGCCGAGCTGGGCCACCTGCGAGACGAGCTGGCCCGTCGCGCGCGCCAGCGCGCCGAGCAGGAAGCGCGCAAGCAGGCCGAGCGCGAAGCGGCCGAACGCCACCGCCGGCAGTTCGCGCTGGCCGTCGGGCCGGTGACACCACTGCCGCCGCACGACGGCGCCGACATCCGGCGCCCGCGCCCGAAACCCGAGCCGCGGCAGCGCGAACTGGACGAGCAGGCCGCACTGCGCGAGGCGCTGTCCGACGAGGTCGATGTCGAGTCGCTGCTGCTCACCGACGACGGCCTGAGCTTCCGCCGTCCGGGCGTGAGTGCCGACGTGGTGACCCGGCTGCGCCGCGGCCAATGGTCGATCCAGGGCGAGATCGACCTGCACGGCCTGCGCCGGGAAGAAGCGCGCGAACAGATGGCGGCTTTCGTGCGCGACTCGGCGCGGCGCGGTCACCGCTGCCTGCGCGTCGTGCACGGCAAGGGCCACGGTTCGCCCGGCCGCCAGCCGGTGCTGAAGGCCAAGGTGCAGCGCTGGCTGGCGCAGTGCAACGAGGTCGTGGCCTTCACGCAGGCCAGCGGGCCCGAGGGCGGCGCCGGCGCGCTCGTCGTATTGCTCAGCGGCAGCTGAGCGCCGGCCTCAGCCTCCCTGGTTGCGCATCCAGTCGGCGGTGCCGAAGAAGGATTGCGCCAGCCGTTCGGCCAGGGCCGGATCGACCTTCGATTCCTGCATCGCCTGCATCATGCAGGCCATCCACTGGTCACGCTCGGCGATGCCGATCGAGTAAGGCAGGTGTCTCGCACGCAGGCGCGGGTGGCCGAAACGTTCGATGTAGTGGTTGGGGCCGCCCAGCCAGCCGCACAGGAACCAGTGCAGCTTGTCGCGCGAGCCGTCCAGATCCTGCGGATGCAGCGCACGGATGCCCGCATAGGGCGCTTCCAGGTCCATCAGGTCGTAGAAGCGGTCGACCAGGGCACGCACGGCGGCCTCGCCGCCCATGCGCTGATAGGGTGTGGCCACGTCGGCTGGGCTGGCGTCTTCATCCATGGCGGCTCATTCCAGCATGCGGGTGCCGGCTTCGACGATGGCCACCGCGGCAGGGGTGCCCGGCATCTGCTCCAGCATCAGCTGGCGGCGCTGCACGGCTTCGCGCACCGAAGGGTCGAGCGGCACCGAGCCGAGCAATTCGAGCCGCATCGGGCTGTCGAGCGTGGGGTTGACGTAGCGGTCGATCACCTGCTGCAGCTGGTTGCGCACGTTGCGGCCGTCGGTGGGTTTCTGCGCCTGGTTGACCATCAGCCGGATGTCTCGCCGTCCCTGCGTCGTGCCCAGCACCTTGATGGTCGCGTAGGCGTCGGTCAGCGAGGTGGGCTCGGGCGTGGCCACCACCAGCACGTCGTCGGCCAGCGACACCGTGTAGAGCACCACGTCGGAGATGCCGGCGCCGGTGTCGAGCAGCACGTGGTCGAACATCGGTCGCACCTCGGCCACCACGTTCTGCAATTGTTCGCGCACGTGCGGCGTGAGTCGCGAGTACTCGACCATGCCCGACCCGGCCAGCAGCACCGAGAAGCCCCCGGGTGCCGGGATGATGGCCTCGGCCAGGGGCGCCTTGCCGGTGAAGACGTCGTGCAGGGTGATCTTGGGGAACAGGTTCAGCACCACATCCAGGTTCGCCAGACCCAGGTCGGCGTCCAGCACCAGCACCTTGCGGCCCAGACGCGCCAGCGCCGCGGCCAGGTTGGCGGCGATGAAGGTCTTGCCCACCCCGCCCTTGCCGCTGGTGATGGCCGTGATGCACGAACGGCCCGCCGCGGGCTGCCCGGCGCGGACGATGGGTTCGGTCATTCGTGTTCCTGGGACTGGAAATGGTCGAACAGCATGCGGCGTTCTTCGCTGCTGACCGGGGAGATGGCCGAAGGCTCCAGACGCACCAGATTGCGTCCGTGCGCCTTGGCGCGGTAGAGCTGCTGGTCGGTGCGTTCTATCCACAGCGCCGGGGTCGATCGAACCCATTGCGGCGCGAAGGCGCCGCCGATGCTGACCGTCACGCGCAACTGCTGTGTCGGGCTGATGGCCACCGGGTTGCCTTCGACGCGGCGGCGCACCCGCTCGGCCACCGTCTCGCCGAAGGGGCTGGGGCAGTTGGGCAGGATGATGGAGAACTCTTCGCCGCCGACGCGCGCCACCAGGTCCATCGGCCGCACGCTGTCGAGCAGCGCCGTGGCCACCGCCCGGATGACATGGTCGCCCGCGCTGTGGCCATGGCTGTCGTTGACGCGCTTGAAGTGATCGATGTCCAGCGTGAGCAGCAGGGCCGGCTCGCCACTGCGCGCCACGCGGTCGAGTTCGCGCGCCAGCGCCAGCTCGAAGGTTCTGCGGTTGGCCAGGCCGGTCAGGGGATCCTTGCTGGAGATCTCCACGAGGCCGTCGATCACGCCTTGAAGCCACTCGGGGCTGCCGATCGGGGCCGCTGGCTCCGGGTGGCCATACTGCCGCAGCAACTGGAGCGCGGTGTCCAGTTGAAGCGGAGAAGGCGCTGGCGAGGTGCGGCGGGAGTCCAAGGTAGGGGCGTGAAGTGCGAAGAGTCTAGCAGTGGAGGATGGCCCGTACGAGAAGGAAATGGCGCCGATTGGCCACTCACTTCGCGCCCTTGCCGCGCCCGACGCGCCGCACACTTTGACGCAAAGCTCCAGGGTCGCGAATCCGCCCCGCCCTGCCAACCCGACACGACAACATGACCGCCGCCGTCCCCGCCACCGCAGGTGAACAGGAATACGTCCTGCACCCCGCCGATTTCGAACGCATCCGGCAGCTCATTTACCAGCGCGCCGGCATCAGCCTGAACGCTGGCAAGCAGGCCATGGTCTACAGCCGACTGGCACGCCGCCTTCGCGAGACCGGCCAGCGTTCCTTCGCCGACTACCTCCAGTGGCTGGAACGCGCCACCGGCGCCGAGGCCGAGACCGAGTGGCAGGAGTTCGTGAACTGCCTGACCACCAACCTGACCTCGTTCTTCCGCGAGGAGCACCACTTTCATGCCCTGGTGGACGATCTGCGGGCCCGCGCCACGCGGCCGCTGCGCATCTGGTGCAACGCGGCTTCGACCGGTGAAGAGCCCTACACGCTGGCGATGACGGTCATCGAGTCGCTGGGTGCCTCGGCCCAGGTGCGCATCGTCTGCAGCGACATCGACACCAAGGTGCTGGCCACCGCGCAGCGTGGCGTCTACGGCGCCGATGCACGGGGCCTGAGCCCGGAGCGCCTGCGGCGCCACTTCCTGCGCGGCACGGGGGCCAATTCCGGCCAGATCCGGGCGCGCCCGGAACTCTGCCGGCTGCTCGAGTTCCGCAGCTTCAACCTGATGAGCGCGAGCTGGGCCAGCCTGGGCGAGCCCTTCGACATCGTGTTCTGCCGCAACGTGATGATCTACTTCGACGCACCCACCCAGCGAAAGGTGCTGGAGCGCATGCACGGCGTCATCAAGCCGGGCGGACTGTTGTACGTCGGCCACTCCGAAAACTTCACCGAGGCGCGCGACCTGTTCAGGCTGCGCGGCAAGACCATCTACGAGCGGGTCTGACTCAAGTCGGCCGTGCATCCACCGATAAGCTGATCATGCTCGCCACCGCCGCCGCCCTGCCGGCTCGCCCCGCCCTGGGCGCCACCGCCCGCCTGGACCAGTTGAAGTCACGCCCGCGCCGCCCCGGCGAAGCATCCTTCTTCTTCTACGACGCGCACTTCCGCAACGAGGCCGTGAAGGTGCTGCCGGGCGAGTACTTCGTCTACGACGAGGACATCCTCATCATGACCACGCTGGGCTCCTGCATCGCCGCCTGCCTGTGGGACCGCGAACGCCGCATCGGCGGCATGAACCACTTCATGCTGCCCGAGGCCAGCGGCTCGGGCGCCGACGGCGGCCGCTACGGCTCGTACGCGATGGAGCTGCTGATCAACGAACTCATCAAGCGCGGCGCCACACGCGCCACCATGGAGGCCAAGGTCTTCGGTGGCGGTGCCGTGATCAGCGGCATGAACACCATCAACGTCGGCGAACGCAACACCAGCTTCGTGCTCGAGTACCTGCGCACCGAGCGCATCACGGTGGTGTCCAAAGACGTGCTCGACATCTACCCGCGCAAGGTGTGCTTCCTGCCGGCCAGCGGCAAGGCCATGGTCAAGCGCCTGGCCTCGACCAACACCGACGTGCTGGCGGCACAGGAGAAGGTTGCGGCCTCCAAGGCGGCGCCCGTCGCCGCCGGCGGCTCCATCGATCTGTTCTGACCCGGCGGCAACGAAAGAGACGAAAGACCCTGAAGATGAAAACCCGCGTGATCGTCGTCGACGACTCGGCCCTGGTGAGAAGCCTGCTGACCGAGATCATCAACCGCCAGCCGGACATGGAGTGCATCGGCGCGGCCAGCGACCCGCTGATCGCGCGCGAGATGATCCGCAACCTGAACCCCGACGTCATCACGCTGGACATCGAGATGCCGCGCATGGACGGCATCGACTTCCTGGGCAAGCTCATGCGCCTGCGGCCGATGCCGGTGGTGATGGTGTCCACGCTCACCGAGCGCGGCGCCGACGTGACGCTGCGTGCACTGGAGCTCGGCGCCGTCGACTTCGTGGCCAAGCCCAAGATCGGCGTGGCCGACGGCCTGCGCCAGCTCGGCGACGACATCACCGAGAAGATCCGCACCGCCAGCAAGGCGCAGGTGCGCCGCCTGCCGCCTGCCACCGCGGCGGTGGCGGCCACGCAGGTCGCCAGCGGCGTGCAGCGGGCTGCGGCGGCCCCGGCTTCGCTGGGCCGCCTGTCGACCGAAAAGCTGATCTTCATCGGCGCCTCCACCGGCGGCACCGAAGCCACGCGCGAGGTGCTGACGCGCCTGCCGGCCGACTCGCCGGGCGTGATGATCACCCAGCACATGCCGCCGGGCTTCACCAAGAGCTACGCCACGCGGCTGAACGGCCTGTGCCGCATCCGCGTGTCGGAAGCGGTCGATGGCGAACGCGTGCTGCCCGGCCATGCCTACATCGCCCCCGGGGGCATGCACATGAGCGTGGAACGCTCGGGTGCGAACTACGTCGTGCGCGTGCGAGACGGTGAACCGGTCAACCGCCACAAGCCTTCGGTCGAGGTGCTGTTCCAGTCGGCCGCCCGCGTGGCCGGCCCCAACGCGCTGGGCGTGATGCTCACCGGCATGGGCGCCGACGGCGCCACCGCCATGAAGGAGATGCGCGACGCCGGCGCCTTCACGCTGGCCCAGGACGAGGCCAGCTGCGTCGTCTTCGGCATGCCGCGCGAAGCCATCGCACGCGGCGGCGTGCACGAGGTGCTGCCCTTGGGTCGCATCGCCGACAAGCTGATGGAACACCTGCGCAGCCACAGCGGCGTGATGACACGCGTGTAGGCCGCAGCAGGCCGGTTCCGGGTGTCGCCCGGGCGCCGCGCGTCAGGGCGATGCCAGGAAGAGCTGCTGCACGTCGCTGAGGAAGTCGAAGCCGCGCGCCGTGGGCACCACCCGCGCGCCGTCGCGCTGCAGCCAGCCGCGAGAGACGGCCGTGGCGATGGCGTCGTCCAGCGCCGTCATCGACAGGCCCGTGCGCTCCTGGAACAGCGGCAGCTCGAAACCCTCGCGCAGGCGCAGCGCGTTCAGCACGAACTCGAAGGGCAGATCCGATGCGGCGACCTCGTGCTGATTGGACACTGCATCGCCGCGCACCGCGCGTTCCAGATAGGCCGCCGGTTCGCGCCAGCGCACCTGGCGCAGGATGCGCTGCGGGAACGACAGCTTGCTGTGCGCGCCGGCCCCGATGCCCAGGTAGTCGCCGAACTCCCAGTAGTTGCGGTTGTGCACGCTGCGGTGGCCCGGCCTGGCGAAGGCCGACACCTCGTAGCGCTGCAGCCCCGTCGCATCGGTGCGCTCGACGATGAGGTCCAGCATGTCGCTAGCCGTATCGTCGTCGGGCAGCACCGGCGGGCGCGAGGCGAACACCGTGTTGGGCTCCAGCGTCAGGTGGTAGATCGACAGGTGCGGCGGCGCGAACGACAGCGCCGTCTCGAGGTCACGCGACAGCCCGGCCAGGTCCTGCCCCGGCAGCGCGTACATGAGGTCGATGTTGAAGGTCTCGAAGGCTTCGGCCGCCTCGGCCACCGCGGCACGCGCCTGCGCGGCGTCGTGCACGCGACCGATGGCCGCGAGGTTCCCATCGTCGAAGCTCTGCACACCGATCGACAACCGCGTGACGCCCGCGCGGCGATAAGCCCTGAAACGTTCGCGCTCGAAGGTGCCGGGGTTGGCCTCCAGCGTGATCTCGCAGCCGGGCTCCAGCGGCAGCCGTGCCCGGATGTCGGCGATCAAGCGATCGATGGCCTCGGGCGAGAACAGGCTGGGCGTGCCGCCGCCGATGAACACGCTGAGCACCCGGCGGCCCCAGATCGATGGCAGCGAGGACTCCAGGTCCTGCACCAGGGCATCGATGTAGGCGGCTTCGGGCAATGCCTGGCCGCCCTGGCGGAACTCGTGTGAATTGAAGTCGCAGTAGGGGCACTTCTTCAGGCACCAGGGCAGATGCACATACAGCGCCAGTGGCGGCAGCGCCGCCAGCGTGATCTGCCCGGGGCGCACGAAGCGCAGGGTGTGGACAGCAGGCTCAGCCAAGGGCCCAGGCGCTGTGCAACAGCGTGCGCATCTGTGCGGCGGCCAGCGCACGGTGGCTGTACGCGTTCTTGGTGGCGGCGTCGAGTTCGGCCACCGTGCGGGCCAGCGTCGGAATGAACATCAGCGGGTCGTAGCCAAATCCGGCGTCGCCTCTGGGCGCGTCGAGGATCTGCCCCACCCAGCGGCCGAAGGCGACCAGTGGCTCGGGATCGTCGGCGTGGCGCACGGCCACGAGCGTGCTGACGAAGGCGGCGCGGCGGTTCGGCTGGCCCTGCAGCCGCTGCAGCAGCAAGGCATTGTTGGCGGCGTCCTGCACGCGGCGCAGCGCCTCGCGATCGCCGGGCAGCGCCGCGCCCGACGGCAGCGGCGAGAAGTGGGCCGAGATCACGCCCGGCGCGCCGCCCAGGGCATCGACGCACACACCGGAATCGTCGGCGATCGCCGGCAGGCCGCTGCAACGCGCGGCATGGCGTGCCTTGGCCAGTGCGTTCTCGATGAAGGTGAGATGCGGCTCGTCGGCTTCGGAGATGCCCAGTTCACCCTGGGGCACCAGATCCAGTGACAACCCGTCGAGCAGGCTGCGCAGTTCGCTCAGCTTCTTGGCATTGTTGGAAGCCAGCACCATCTTCATGGGCCACTCCCCTCAAGGCCGCGGCGTGGCCAGCGCCTGCTGCTGCGCCAGCACCAGTTCGCGGATGCCCTTGTCGGCCAGGGCCAGCAACTTGTCCATCTCGGCTCGCGTGAAGGGCACGCCTTCGGCCGTGCCCTGCACCTCGACGAAACTGCCCGCCCCGGTCATGACCACGTTCATGTCGGTGTCGCAGGCCGAGTCTTCGATGTATTCCAGGTCGAGCAGCGCCGTGCCGTCGACCACGCCCACCGAGACGGCGGCCACGGCGTCGCGGATCGGCGAGGCGGTGAGCAAGCCCTTGGCAAGCAGCCAGCTGACGGCGTCCTGCGCCGCAACGAAGGCGCCGGTGATGGCCGCCGTGCGCGTGCCGCCGTCGGCCTGCAGCACGTCGCAATCGATGAGGATGCTGCGCTCGCCCAGCGCCGCCAGGTCGAACACGCTGCGCAGCGACCGCCCGATCAGGCGCTGGATCTCCTGCGTGCGGCCGCTCTGCTTGCCGCGCGCCGCCTCGCGGTCGCTGCGTGTGTGGGTGCTGCGCGGCAGCATGCCGTATTCGGCCGTGACCCAGCCTTCGCCGCTGCCGCGCTTGTGCGGCGGCACCTTCTCCTCGACCGACGCGGTGCACAGCACGCGCGTGGCGCCGAAGCTCACCAGCACCGAACCTTCGGCGTGTTGCGTGTAGCCGCGCTGCAGGGTGACGGGGCGCAGGGCATCGGCCGCACGGCCGGAGGATCGCTGGAAGCTCATGGAACTCTCGGGGAAGTGATGGGGAAGGCGCGACCCATGCATGCGGCGCACCGTTTCGGGAGACATCGATTGTGGCGCCGGCCAAAGACCCGGCCGGGACCGCGGGCGGCGGATCAGCGCCGCTTCTTGGACGATGAGCGCTGGATGGCCTCGTTGATCTCGCGGATCGAGCGTTCGATCTCGGCGTCGTCGAGCTCGTCGGGCGGCGTGTCGGCCATGCTGGCCTGGATGGTCGAGGCGAACACCTCGTCGTTGAGCGACTGCGTGGACACACCGCTGGCGCTGTCGCCGTCCCGGGCCGACTCCCACTCGACGCTCAGCACGGTGACGTTGTCGCTCTTGGGACCGGCTTCGCGCAGCGCGAGCTCGACCAGTTCCGGCACGGCGTCGGAAATCGGCCGGCGGGAGAGTTGCTCGGTGATGACGGCGTCGCTCACCGCGCCCCACAGGCCGTCGGAGCAGAGCATCACACGATCGCCCGGCTGCAGCAGCATGGGGCCCGAGGTGTCGACCACCGGCTTGCCGGGGCTGCCCAGGCAGGTGAAGAGCACGTTGCGGTTGAAGCGTTCGCCGATGGGCACGACCTGCGACATCGCGTCCTGCAGTTCGGTGTACGAATGGTCGCGCGTGCGCGCCACCAGCTTGCCGCCGCGCACCACGTACAGGCGCGAGTCGCCGCAATGCGCCCAGTACGCTGCGTTGCCCTGGATCAGGCAGGCCACGATGGTGGTGCGGGGCGTGTCGACCAGTGCGCGCTGCGTGGCGTAGCGCAGCAGCTGATGGTGGCCGGCGAAGATGGCGTCGTGCAGGAAGCGCACCGGGTCGGCCAGGCTGGGCTTGGCTTCCTTCTGGAAAAGCGCCGCCAGCGTCTGCAGCGACAGCTGCGAGGCCACCTCGCCCTCGGGATGGCCACCCATGCCGTCGGCCAGCGCGAAGAGCCCGGCATCGCGCGTGTAGCAATAGCCCATGCGGTCTTCGTTCTTCTCGCGGCCACCGCGGCGGCTGATCTGGTAGACGGAGAACCTCATGTCTTGTTGGCCCCGCCGGTCTTCAGTGTCTCGAGCTGCAGCTTCAGCCGCTCGGAGAAGGTCAGCTTGGTGTAGCGGCGTTCGGTCTCGCGGGCCAGTTCCTTCTGCAGCGCGAACACGCTCTGCGGGCGCGACAGCGGGTCGAGCGACATGCACCATTCGGTGACTTCGATCAGGTTGTCGGAGTACACGTTGCGCAGCCGCGAGAGCGACAGCGCCAGGCGGTCCTTCTCCAGGCGCTGAGGGGCGTCGTTGGGCGGATAGCCCTGCATGCAGGCGTAGATGCACGCGCCGATGGCGTAGATGTCGGTCCAGGGGCCGAGCGTGCCGTCGCGCCGGTACATCTCGGGCGCGGCGAAGCCGGGCGTGTACATCGGGCGGATGAAGTTGCCTTCCTTGGACAGCACCTCGCGTGCCGCACCGAAGTCGAGCATCACCGCCTTGTTGTCGTTGGTGATGAAGATGTTCGCCGGCTTGATGTCCAGATGCAGCATCTTGTGCTGGTGCACGATGC
>LNFM01004731.1_pt1 | contig 24640 bp, 20 predicted proteins | sample 596031 | NCBI WGS metagenome assembly LNFM01 (sample SAMN04254537, study PRJNA301005) | activated carbon metagenome | isolation source: dual media filters at the Ann Arbor, Michigan drinking water treatment plant | place: USA: Ann Arbor | reverse complement strand
TTGGCCTCGGAGACGCCGGGCACGCTCGCCACCGCATTCTCCACCATCCCCGGCAGTTCGGCCGCGGCCGGGCAGGACGGCGAGGTCAGCGTCATGTCGATCGCCACCTTGCGGGCATCATCGATGTCCACGCGGTAGATCAGGCCGAGCTCGTAGATATCGGAGGGAATCTCCGGATCGTAGACCGACTTCATGGCCGCGACGATGTCGTCGGTCAGGCGGTCCAGCTCTTCCGGCGGGATGGCGTTGGTGTCACCACCGACGGTGGTGTTCAGGGTCTGGGACTCGTCCATCGGGTTCAAGGTCCGTGGGTCAGGGCTGGCGGAAACCCGTCAGCCGAAGAGAGATTGGGCCTTGAGGAGGGCATCCGCAAGGCGGTCCACCTCATCGGTCGTGTTGTAGAGACCGAAAGAGGCGCGGCATGTCGACGTCACGCCATATCGCTGAAGCAGCGGCTGGGCGCAATGGGTGCCGGCGCGCACCGCCACGCCGTAGCGGTCGATGACGGTCGCGACGTCATGGGCATGGGCCCCCTTCATCTCGAAGGAGACGATGGCGCCCTTGTCCCGCGCGGTGCCGAAGATGCGCAGCGAGTTGATGGCCCCCAGCCGCTCGTGGGCATGGCGCACCAGTCTGTCCTCATGGGCGCGGATGGCCGGGCGGCCGATGGAGCGCATGTAGTCCAGCGCCGCTCCCAGGCCGATGGCCTGGACGATGGCCGGCGTCCCCGCCTCGAAGCGGTGCGGCGGGTCGTTGTAGGTGACGCCCTCGGTGGTGACGACCGAGATCATCTCGCCGCCGCCATTGTAGGGCGGCATCCGCTCCAGCAGTTCCTTCCTGCCGTAGAGCACGCCGATCCCGGTCGGCCCATAGACCTTGTGGCCGGTGAAGACGTAGAAGTCGGCGTCGATGTCCTGGACGTCGACCTCCATGTGGACGCTCGCCTGCGAGCCGTCCACGAGCACCGGAATGCCGCGCGCATGCGCCATCCGGATGCACTCCTTGATCGGCACGACGGTGCCGAGCGCGTTCGACATATGCGTCAGCGCCACCATCTTCACGCGGGGCCCGAGCAGCTTCTCGAACTCCTCGATGAGGAAGTTGCCCTCCTCGTCGATCGGCGCCCAGACGAGCTTTGCCCCGCGCTTCTCGCGGTGGAAGTGCCAGGGCACGATGTTGGAGTGGTGCTCCATGATCGACAGGACGATCTCGTCGCCCTCCCCGATCACCATGCCCCCGTAGGAGGCGGCCACCAGGTTGATGGCCTCCGAGGCGTTGCGGGTGAAGATGATCTGGTCGACCGAGGGCGCGTTCAGGAAGGCGCGCACGCTCTCGCGCGCCGCCTCGTAGGCCTCCGTCGCGGCATTGGCGAGAAAGTGCAGGCCGCGGTGGACGTTGGCGTATTCGCTCTCGTAGGCATGGGAGATGCGGTCGATCACCGCCCGCGGCTTCTGCGCCGAGGCGGCGTTGTCGAGATAGACGAGGTCCTTGCCGTAGGGCTTCAGCGCCAGGGCGGGGAAGTCCTTGCGGATGAGAGCGACGTCATAGCCGCCGTTCGCGACCGCCGGATGCTGGCCTGGCGCTGTCATGGCTTCAGGTCCTCGCCCGCATCCATTCGGTCACGGAGGCGAGCATCGCCTCGCGCAGTTCCTCCACCACCGCCAGCGGGCCGCCGCCGAAGTCCTCGATGGCCTCGCGCGCGAAAGCCTCCACCAGCAGCGCCTCAGCCTCCTTGTGCGGGATGCCGCGCGCCTTGAGGTAGAACATCAGGTCCGCGTCCAGCTCGCCGCACGTGCAGCCGTGAGCGCAGGCGACGTCGTCTGCGAAGATCTCCAGCTCCGGCTTGTTGTCCATGGACGGACCCTCGGCCAGCATGATGGTCTGGCTCATCATCCGCCCGTCGGTCTTCTGCGCGATGGGCTGGACGATGATCTTGCCTTGGAAGACGCCGTGCGCCTCGCCGTCGAGGATGTGCTTGAAGGTCTCGCGGCTCTGGCAGTTCGGCACCGCGTGGTCCGTCACCAGGGCGGTGTCGGCGTGCTGGCGGCCCTTGAGCATGGTGACGCCGCGCAGCGTCACGTCGGAATGCTCGCCGGCGAAGCGCACGAAGAGCTGGCTGCGGGAGACCGCGGCGCCCGTCGTGAGCGTCAGCGAGTCGAAATGCGCCTCCGCGCCCACCGTCGCCTCCAGCGTCGACAGGTGCAGCGCCTGGTCACCCTCGATCTGCCGGCGGCCGTGCTCAAACGTCGCGCCGTCGCGGACGACGACCTGCATCACCACGTTCTTCTGGTAGTCGACGCCGGCCGGCCCGACATGGGTCTCGACGATGCCGGCCGAGGCCCCCGCCCCCACCACCACGACGACGCGGGCGGTGACGAGGCGCGGGGCGCCGTCCGAGGTGATGGAGACGAGGTCGAGCGCATGGCCGACCTCGGTCCCCGGCGCCACCTCGATGAGGAGGCCGTCGGTGAGGAAAGCGTTGTTGAGGGCGAAGGCGGTGTTGCCGCGCGTCGCCGGCTGGCCGGCGAGCAGCGCCGCGACGTCGGGCCGCCGCGCCATGGCCTCGGCCAGGCCCGAGACGGTGACGCCCTCGGGCAGCGAACCGCCGTCGGCGAGGTCGGGGGCATGGAAGCCGTCGACCATGACGATGCGGCTGCCGCCGACGCGCGGCAGGCGGCCGACCGCGACCTTCGCGGCGAGGAGCGCCGAGGCGTCCGGCGCGCCGGCGAGCGGCTTCGCCTCGCGCATCATGGCGCGCAGGTCGGTGTACTTCCACTCCTCGACGCGGCGATGCGGCAGGCCGCTCGCCTCGAAGCGGGAGAAGCCGTCGATGCGCAGACCCTCGAGGGCGGCGCCCGCGGGTCCGGTGTCGCGCAGCGCGCCGAAGGCACCGATCAGCGCCTGTTCGGCCGGGGTCCGGATGGGGGTGATGGCGTTCATGGGCATGCTCACGCGGCCTTGCCGACGATGTCGGCATAGCCCTTGGCCTCGAGTTCCAAGGCGAGTTCCGGGCCGCCGGTCTTGATGATACGGCCGGCCGACAGGACGTGGACCACGTCCGGCTTGATGTAGTCGAGCAGGCGCTGGTAGTGCGTGATGACGACGAAGCCGCGGTCCGGCGAGCGCATGGCGTTGACGCCGTCGGCGACGATCTTCAGCGCGTCGATGTCCAGACCGGAATCGGTCTCGTCGAGAATGGCGAGCTTCGGCTGCAGCAGCGCCATCTGCAGGATCTCGTTGCGCTTCTTCTCACCGCCGGAAAATCCGACGTTGACCGAGCGGCGCAGCATGTCCTGAGAGATGCCGAGCTCCTTGGCGCGGCCGTTCACCAGCTTGATGAACTCGGGCGTGGCGATCTCGTCGAGGCCGTTCTTGCGGCGCTGGGCGTTGATGGCCGCCTTCAGGAAGGTCATCTGACCGACGCCGGGGATCTCGATCGGATACTGGAAGGCGAGGAACAGGCCCTTGGCGGCACGCTCGTCCGGATCCAGCTCGAGGATGTTCTCGCCGTCGAGCAGCGCCTCGCCGCCCGTCACCTCGTAGTCCTCGCGGCCCGCCAGCACATAGGAGAGCGTCGACTTGCCCGAGCCGTTCGGGCCCATGATGGCGGCGACCTGGCCCTTCTCAACGGTGAGATTGAGGCCATTGAGGATCTGCTTGTCTTCCTCGGCGAGCTTGGCGGTCAGATTCTTGATTTCGAGCAGCGACATGGGGGTGGTCCTTGACATCACGGACGGGCCGCGGCGGGGCGGCCTGGATGAGGTGGAGCGGGCCGGCGGATCAGCCGACCGAGCCTTCCAGCGAAATGGCGATGAGCTTCTGGGCCTCCACCATGAACTCCATCGGGAGCTGCTGGAGGACGTCCTTGACGAAGCCGTTGACGATGAGCGCGATGGCCTCTTCCTGCGTCAGCCCGCGCTGCATGCAGTAGAACATCTGGTCCTCGGACACTTTCGAGGTAGTCGCCTCGTGCTCGAAGACCGCCGAGGCCGTCTTGCTCTCGATATAGGGCACCGTGTGCGCGCCGCAGGCGTTGCCGATCAGCAGCGAGTCGCAGTTGGTGAAGTTCTTGGCGTTGGTCGCCCGGCGATGGGCCGAGACGAGGCCGCGATAGGTGTTCTGCGAGCGGCCGGCCGAGATGCCCTTGGAGATGATCCGCGAGCGGGTGTTCTTGCCCAGATGGATCATCTTGGTGCCGGAATCGACCTGCTGGGCGCCGTTCGACACGGCGATCGAGTAGAACTCGCCCTGGCTGTCGTCGCCGCGCAGGATGCAGCTCGGATACTTCCAGGTGATGGCCGAGCCGGTCTCGACCTGCGTCCACGAAATCTTCGAGCGCGCGCCGCGGCAGTCGCCGCGCTTGGTGACAAAGTTGTAGATGCCGCCCTTGCCCTCGGCATCGCCGGGGAACCAGTTCTGGACGGTGGAATACTTGATCTCGGCGTCGTCGTGGGCGATCAGCTCGACCACCGCCGCATGCAGCTGGTTCTCGTCGCGCATCGGCGCCGTGCAGCCTTCGAGATAGCTGACGTAGGAGCCCTTGTCGGCGATGATCAGCGTGCGCTCGAACTGGCCTGTCTTCTGCTCGTTGATGCGGAAATAGGTCGACAGCTCCATCGGGCAGCGCACGCCCGGCGGGATGTAGACGAAGGAGCCGTCGGAGAAGACGGCGGCGTTCAGCGTCGCGTAGAAATTGTCGGTCGTCGGAACCACCGAGCCGATGTACTGGCGCACCAGCTCGGGATGCTCCTGCAGGGCTTCCGAGATCGAGCAGAAGATGACGCCCGACTTCCTGAGCTCCTCCTTGAAGGTGGTCACCACCGACACGCTGTCGAAGACGGCATCGACGGCGATGCGCTTCTCGGGGGCGACGCCGGCGAGGATTTCCTGCTCACGCAGCGGGATGCCGAGCTTCTTGTAGGTCTCCAGGATCGCCGGGTCGATCTCGTCCAGCGACTGCGGCGCCGCGTTCGACTTCGGCGCGGCGTAATAATACATGTCCTGGAAGTCGATCTGCGGATAGTCGACGCGCGCCCACTCCGGCTCGCGCATGGTCAGCCAGCGGCGATAGGCGTCCAGCCGCCATTCCAGCATCCACGCCGGCTCGTTCTTCCGCGCCGAGATGTAGCGCACGATGTCCTCGGACAGGCCCTTGGGGGCGAGTTCCATCTCGATCTCGGTCGAAAACCCGTACTTGTACTGGTCGACGTCGATCGCACGGACCTGTTCGACGGTTTCCTGAACCGCGGGCATGGTCTTCTCCTCACATCCTCGCGGCTTCAAGGGCCGCAGGTTGGTATGTCCGTCACGCGGCGCGGGCCGCGATCATCCTCACGTGAGCGGCGAATGCCGTCACGAAACGCTCGACGTCCTCGCGGACCGTGGTCCAGCCGAGGCTCACCCGCAGGGCCGAGCGCGCCTCGCCCGGGTCCAGCCCCATCGCCGCCAGCACGTGGCTGGGAGCGATCTTGCCGGAGGCGCAGGCCGAGCCGGTCGACACCGCCACGCCCGACAGATCGAGGGCGATGACCGCCGTCTCCCCCTCGATCCCGGGATGAACCGTCAGGCTCGTATTGGCCAGACGTGCGGCTGGCAAGCCGACGACGCGGCTGGCCTTCGAAATAGTGACGATTTCGCCCTCCAGCCAGTCGCGCAGTGCGGCAATCCGCTGCACCTCCGCGGCGATGCCGGGGGCGACGGCGGCAGTAGCCGCTCCGAAGCCGGCGATGCCCGGCAGGTTTTCGGTCCCGGCGCGCCGCCGGCCCTCCTGACCGCCGCCGCGCACCAGCGGCGGGAAGGTCACCGCCTCCGCGGCGGTGACGATGGCGCCGACGCCCTGGGGACCGCCGATCTTGTGGGCAGAGACGAACAGCGCGTCGCAGTCGAGGGCCGCGATGTCGACCGGCATCTTGCCGAGCGCCTGCACCGCGTCCACCACCAGCGCCGCGCCGTGGGCCCGGCACAGGGCGGCGACCTCCGCCAGCGGCTGGATGACGCCGGTCTCGTTGTTGGCCGCCATGACGGAGACGAGGGCACGCCCCTCCCCGCCCGCGAGCAGCGCCCCGAGCGCCGCGAGATCGACACGGCCCGACGAATCCACCGGGCAGGTCGTGACCGCGTCCGCGGAAAACCGGCCGCCGGCGAGCACGCAGGAATGCTCGACGGCCGAGACGATCAAACGCGAAAAGCCGGTCGTCGCACCGTCACGGGCGACGAAACCGGGGGTGAGCAGCGTCGCCGCCGCCTCGCTTCCGCCGGAGGTGAACGTCACGCAGCGCGGGTCCGCGCCGACCAGGGACGCGAGGGACGCCCGCGCCTCCTCGACGAGGCGCCGCGCAGCACGTCCGTCACGATGGACCGCCGAGGCGTTGCCCGTCAGGTCCATGGCCGCGACCATGGCCGCGCGCGCTTCCCTGCGGAGCGGCGTCGTGGCATTATGGTCGAGATAGACGCGGGTCATCGGGGGAAGAGGCCCTGTCGGAAAACCTTGGCATTGGGAACCGGGTTCGTGCTATAGGCCCGACCCCGATACGCCAGTCCCGTGCCGAGCTGAAGAGCGGCCGGGGCAAGCGTTTAGAATTATTCTAAACTCTAGAGCCGCCCTGCCGCCCTGTCAAGGTCGGACCTCCATCGAAGCCGCGGAGATCCGGCGGGTTTCGATGTCGATCGGGGCCCCATGACGAGGATTTTCCATGCCTGAAGTCATCTTCAACGGTCCGGCAGGCCGGATCGAAGGGCGCTATCATCCCGCCAAGGTCCGCTCCGCCCCCATCGGCATCGTGCTGCACCCGCACCCCCAGTTCGGCGGCACGATGAACAACCAGATCGTCTACAACTGCTACTATCAGTTCGTGAACCGCGGCTTCTCGGTCCTGCGCTTCAACTTCCGCGGCGTCGGCCGCAGCCAAGGCGCCTTCGACCACGGCGTCGGCGAGCTGTCGGATGCCGCCGCCGCCCTCGACTACGCCCAGGCCATCAACCCCGAGGCCCGCACCTGCTGGATCGCCGGCTTCTCCTTCGGCGCCTGGATCGGCATGCAGCTCCTGATGCGCCGCCCCGAGGTCGAGGGCTTCATCTCCATCGCCCCGCCGGCCAACCTCTACGACTTCTCCTTCCTCGCCCCCTGCCCCTCCTCCGGCCTGATCGTCCACGGCGACAAGGACGCCGTGGTGCCGCTCACCGCCGTCCAGGGCCTCGTCGAGAAGCTGAAGACGCAGAAGGGCATCGTCATCGAGCAGCAGGTCGTGCCCGGCGCCAACCACTTCTTCGAGAACGCCATCGACCCGCTCATGGAGATCGTCGGCGGCTATCTCGACAAGCGCCTGGGGAAACAGGACGCGGCGGAGTAAGACGGCGGAGCGCTTCAGGCGGGACGCGACAGTGCTCGTCGGACGGCCTCAGGCTCGGTTTCGATGACCCTGAGGAGGACAGTGGTGGCAGTGTCGGGACGCCGCCGGCCCTGTTCGTAGGCCTCGATCGTCCGCGCCGGAATTCTGAACTGCGTTTCGAAGGCCTTGGTGCTGGAAGCGACGGAACGCCGGATGGCGCGGATGCGCGCCGGCGTCAGGGCCGCGACCGGCAGCTCGTACCCCTCGGCCTGCACCTCGCCGCGCAGATGGGCTGCCATTTCTTCGAACGCCTCGACGAGATCGTCGCCAACCCGGCTCATGGTGCGGTTCCCTTGATGGAATCGAGCGCGGCAAGGATGGCCCGCCGCTGGGCAGATGTCAGATCGTCCTGCTCGTTCTTGCCGTAGGCGGTCAGCATGAACAGGATGTCCGGCGTCACCTGCAGATAGTAGATGACCCGGCCACCGCCACGCTTGCCGCGTCCCGGCAGCGGCACGCGGGCTTTTCGGACGCCCCTCAACCCCTGAATGACCGGATGCGCGAGCGGAGCCGCTGCGATAGCCACCTCGATCGCCCGCATGGCCGGCTCATCGAGAGCCAGGTCGCGGCAGGCGCGCAGGTAAGGCCTGAGCCGGATGATCCTCACGAACAAACCATACGCCATTGGCGGATGACGTCAATGGCGTATCGGCTGTGTGTTTCCCACCGATGCGCTTGCCCTCGCATCCGACTCCGCTTAAAGCCCGGGGCTTATGACCCAAGACCCTTCGTCCTTCGTGCTGAAGCGCCGGCACTTGCTCGGGATCGAGGGGCTTTCCCCCGCCGAGATCACCGGCCTCCTCGACCTCGCCGAGGAATTCGTCACCCTCAACCGGCAGATCGAGAAGAAGCGGACGTCCCTGCGCGGCCGCACGCAGATCAATCTCTTCTTCGAGGCCTCGACGCGGACCCAGTCCTCCTTCGAGCTCGCCGGCAAGCGGCTCGGCGCCGACGTGATGAACATGTCGGTCGCCCAGTCCTCCATCAAGAAGGGCGAGACGCTGATCGACACGGCGCTCACCCTCAACGCCATGCATCCCGACATCCTGATCATGCGGCACGCCGCCTCGGGAGCCGTCGAACTGCTGGCGAACAAGGTCGACTGCTCGGTGGTCAATGCCGGCGACGGCACCCACGAGCACCCGACACAGGCGCTGCTCGACGCCCTCACCATCCGCCGCAACAAGGGCCGCATCGAGCGGCTCACCGTCGCCATCTGCGGCGACATCCTGCATTCGCGCGTCGCGCGGTCCAACATCATCCTGTTGAACCAGATGCAGGCGCGCGTCCGGGCCATCGGCCCCTCGACCCTCCTTCCCGCCGCCGCCGAGCGCCTCGGCGTCGAGGTCTACCGCGACATGAAGGAGGGCCTGAAGGACGTCGACATCGTCATGATGCTGCGCCTCCAGCGCGAGCGGATGAACGGCTCCTTCGTGCCGTCGGTGCAGGAGTACTTCCACTATTTCGGCCTCGACGAGGTGAAGCTCCGCTACGCCAAGCCCGACGCGCTGGTCATGCATCCCGGCCCCATGAACCGCGGCGTCGAGATTTCGACGGCTGTCGCCGATGGCGCCCAGTCGCTCATCCGCGAACAGGTGGAGATGGGCGTCGCGGTGCGCATGGCCGTGCTCGAAGCGCTCGCCCGCAACCTGCCGAACGCGTGAGGGCGAAGCCGATGACCGCACAGCGCCCCCTGCTCCTCGTCAACGCCCTGCTGGTCGATCCTGCCGCCGGCACGCAGGTCCACGGCGGCCTCCTCGTCCGCGACGGGCTCATCGCCGACGCCGGCCCGCATCTCACCGCCGGCGCCGGCCCCGAGGACGCAGAGACCATCGATTGCCGCGGCGCGGTCGTCGCCCCCGGCCTCGTCGACATGCGCTGCTTCGTCGGCGAGCCCGGCTTCGAGTATCGCGAGACCATCGCCTCGGCGACCGCCGCCGCCGCCGCCGGTGGCGTCACCACCCTCGTCTGCCAGCCGGCGACCGACCCTGCCATCGACGATCCCGCCATCGTCGACTTCCTGCTCAGGCGCGCGCGCGACACCGGCATCGTCCGCTTCCACCCCATGGCCGCCATCACCAAGAAGCTCGCCGGCCGCGAGATGACCGAGTTCGGCCTGCTCCAGGAGGCCGGCGCCGTCGCCTTCACGGACGGCGCGCGCTCCGTCACCGATGCCCTGGTGATGCGCCGGGCCATGACCTATGCCCGCGACTTCGACGCCCTCGTCGTCCACCACACCGAGGAGCCCTCGCTCGTCGGCGAGGGCGTGATGAACGAGGGTGAGTTCGCCTCGCGGCTCGGGCTCGCCGGCATCCCGGTCGAGGCCGAGACCATCATGCTCGAGCGCGACATGCGGCTCGTGAAGCTGACCGGCGCGCGCTACCACGCCGCTTCCGTCACCTGCCGCGACTCCCTCGCCATCATTGCCCGGGCGAAGAACGAGGGCCTGCCGGTCACCGCCGCTGTCTCGATCAACCACCTCACCCTCAACGAGAACGACATCGGCAGCTACCGCACCTTCTGCAAGCTCTCGCCGCCGCTGCGCACCGAGGACGACCGCCTGGCCCTCGCCGACGCCGTTGCCGACGGCACCATCGACGTCATCGTCTCCGACCACGACCCGCAGGACGTCGAGACCAAGCGCCTGCCCTTCGCCGAGGCGGCACCCGGCGCGGTCGGCGTCGAGACCATGCTGCCTGCGGCCCTGCGCCTCGTCCATTCCGGCCTCGTTCCGCTCGCCACCCTCCTGAAGGCGCTGTCCGCGGCACCGGCGCAGCTGCTGCGCCTGCCGGGCGGCTCGCTCGCGACCGGCGCCGTCGCGGACCTCGTCGTCATCGACCTCGACACGCCCTGGGTCCTCGACCGCGACGACCTGCGCTCCAAGTGCAAGAACTCGCCCTTCGACGAGGCCCGCATGAGCGGCCGCGTCCTGCGCACCATCGTCGCCGGCCGCACCGTCCACGCCCTCGCGGGCTGAGCACGCGACCGGCCACACTTTTTTCGTGCGGAGCGCCGAATCTGCCCGTCGGGGGCATGGCCTTCGCAGGCCGATTGGCTCTAGCCTGTCCCTCACGATCCCGGTGCCCGCCTCATGACATCCGCATCGCTCCTCCTTCTCGCCGCCGCCCTCGCCTTCGGCTACCTGCTCGGCTCGATCCCCTTCGGCCTCGTGCTGACGCGGAGCGCCGGCCTCGGCGACATCCGCGCCATCGGCTCCGGCAACATCGGCGCCACCAACGTCCTGCGCACCGGCAACAAGAAGCTCGCGGCGGCGACCCTCCTCCTCGACGGGCTGAAGGGCACCGCCGCCGTGCTCCTCGCCGCCTGGTTCGGGCCCGCCGCGGCGCTCGCCGCCGGTCTCGGCGCGTTTCTCGGCCATGTCTTCCCGGTCTGGCTCGGCTTCAGGGGCGGCAAGGGCGTCGCGACCTTCCTCGGCGTCCTCCTCGCCGTCCACTGGCCGAGCTTCCTCGTCTTCGCGGCGATCTGGATCGCCATGGCCTACGCCTTCCGCTTCTCCTCGCTGGCGGCGCTGGTCGCCAGCATCGCCACGCCGGTGGTCCTCATGCTGTGGGGCCTCGGCTGGCCGACGGTCGCCGTCTTCGCCGCCATGGCGGCGCTCTCCGTCGCCAAGCACCACGAGAACATCGCCCGGCTCCTCGCCGGCACCGAGAGCCGGATCGGTGCCAAGAGTGCGAAACCGCCGGGATGAGCGGGGGCGACGACCTCTTCGCGCGCCCCACCGCCGCGATCCGCCTGACGGATCGCCAGAGGCTCGACTGGCTCCGCCTCTCACGCTCGGAAAATGTCGGCCCCCGCACCTTTCGCGAACTGATCAACCTCTACGGCAGCGCGGGCGCTGCCCTCGACGCCTTGCCCGAACTCTCCCGCCGCGGCGGCGGCCGCTCCATCCGCGTCGCGAGCCAGGCCGAGGCGGAACGGGAAATGGCGCGCGCGGCAGCCTTCGGTGTGAGCTTCGTCGCCATCGGCGAGCGCGATTACCCGGACCGCCTGCGCCGCATCGCATCGGCGCCACCGCTCATCGCGCTGCGCGGCGACCTCGCCTGCCTCACCCGCCCGATGGTCGGCCTCGTCGGATCGCGCAACGCCTCCATCGCCGGCATCAAGATGGCGGCCCTCCTCGCCCGCGGCCTCGGCGAGGCCGGTTTCACCACGGTCTCCGGCCTCGCCCGCGGCATCGACGCCGCCGCCCACGAGGCCTCGCTCGGCACCGGGACGGTCGCCGTCCTCGCCGGCGGCCAGGACCACGTCTATCCCGCCGAGCACGAGCCGCTGCTGGCGCGCATCCTTCCCGCCGGCGCCGCCGTCAGCGAGATGCCCATGGGCCACGAGCCGCGCGCCCGCGACTTTCCCCGCCGCAACCGGTTGATCGCCGGCCTCGCCCTCGGCGTGGTGGTGGTGGAGGCGGCGGACAGGTCGGGCTCGCTCATCACCGCGCGGCTGGCGCTCGAGGAGAACCGCGAGGTCTTCGCCGTGCCGGGATCGCCCCTCGATCCCCGGGCGGAGGGCACCAACCGCCTCCTGAAACAGGGCGCCACCCTCGTCACCTCGGTCGACGACGTTCTGGCCGTGCTCAACCCGATCCTCGCCCGCCCGGCCGACGACAGCGCCCTGGAAGAGCCCGAGTCGGACATGGAGGATGCAGACCCCGGCGACGACGGCCGCCAGCGTATCCTGAGCCTCCTCGGTCCAGTCCCCGTGACGGTGGACGACATCGTCCGCGCCTCGGGCCTCGGCGTCCCGGCCGTCAGGGTGGCCCTCCTCGAACTCGAACTCGCCGGCCGGCTGCACCGCGATTCTGGCGGGCGGGTTTCCCTGGCCTAGGAGGCCGTGCCGGACTGGCCCCTCCGGCGCAGCAGCCTCGCCTGCTGCTCGGCCTCCAGCCGCGTCATGTCGGCGAGATAGGCGAGAACATGGAGGTCCGCGGCGCGCGCCAGGTCGACCATCTCGGCAGCGAGCCTTGCGACATAGGCGGCGACGTCCTCGCGCCCGATCCGCGACGGACCGCCGGCAGCCGGCGGCTGTACCCCTCGTGACTGAGGTCGGCGTCGTCCGCTCCCACCCGCCATGCATCACTCCCGCCACCGAGGTCGCCGTTGCCGCATGGACGGTATTTGCAACTTCAGAGTAGTGTCAACACAGATAACATCTTATGCGTGCATAACGGCAGCCATTTGACTTGGGCCGGCCTTGTGCCCATGTTCCGGCCGACTTCTGGCACCGCAATATTGGCGAGCCGGCATTTCCGAGGGGCAAGGGCGCGTGGCCGTGAACGTCGTCATCGTCGAATCGCCGGCCAAGGCGAAGACGATCAACAAATATCTCGGCTCTGACTACGAGGTCATCGCCTCGTTCGGCCATGTGCGCGACCTGCCGCCCAAGGACGGGTCCGTGGATCCCGACGCCGACTTCGCCATGATCTGGGAGGCTGACGGCCGCGGCGCCAAGCGCATCGGCGAGATCGCCAAGCTGGTGAAGGGCGCCGACAAGCTGATCCTCGCCACCGACCCCGATCGCGAGGGCGAAGCCATTTCCTGGCACCTGCTGGAGGCGCTGAAGGAAAAGCGCGTCCTCAAGGACATGCCGGTCGAGCGCGTCACCTTCAACGCCATCACCAAGCAGGCGGTGCAGGAAGCCATGGCCGCCCCGCGGTCCATCGACACCGCGCTGGTGGAGGCCTATCTCGCCCGCCGCGCCCTCGACTATCTCGTCGGCTTCCGCCTTTCGCCGGTTCTCTGGCGAAAGCTCCCGGGTGCGCGGTCCGCCGGTCGCGTCCAGTCGGTGGCCCTGCGCCTCGTCTGCGAGCGCGAGGCCGAGATCGAGCGCTTCCGCAAGAAGGAATACTGGTCGCTGGTGGCGAGCCTCTCGACGCCGCGGGGCGAGGTCTTCGAGGCCCGCCTGGTCGGTGCCGACGGGCAGAAGATCCAGCGCCTCGACGTCGGCACCGAGGCCGAGGCCCGCGCCTTCGAGAGGGCGCTGACGGAAGCCCATTTCGCCGTCTCCGGCGTCGAGGCCAAGCCGGCCCGCCGCCATCCCTTCGCGCCCTTCACCACCTCGACGCTCCAACAGGAAGCGAGCCGCAAGCTCGGCTTCGCCCCGGCGCGCACCATGCAGGTGGCCCAGCGGCTCTACGAGGGCACGGACATCGGCGGCGAGACCGTCGGCCTCATCACCTATATGCGAACCGACGGCGTCGACGTGGCGCCCGAGGCGGTCAGCGCCATCCGCGGCCTGATCGGCAAGGATTTCGGGCCACGCTACCTGCCGAGCGCGCCGCGCAAGTACACCTCGAAGCAGAAGAACGCCCAGGAGGCCCACGAGGCGATCCGCCCGACCGATGCCCGCCGCCATCCGCGCGAGGTCGCCCGCTTTCTCGAGCCCGAACAGGCCCGCCTCTACGAACTCATCTGGAAGCGCACCGTCGCCTCGCAGATGGAGAGCGCCGAGCTCGAGCGCACCACGGTGGACATCGACGCCACCGTCGGCGGCCTCGGCTCGTCGATGGGCCGCAAGCTCGAACTGCGCGCCACCGGACAGGTGGTCAAGTTCGACGGCTTCCTCACCCTCTACACCGAGGACCGTGACGACGACGGCGACGACGACGACGGCAAGCGCCTGCCGGCGATGACGGTCGGCGAGAAGCTCGCCCGCAAGGCCATCGCCACCACCCAGCACTTCACCGAGCCGCCGCCGCGCTACTCGGAGGCGAGCCTCGTCAAGCGCATGGAAGAGCTCGGCATCGGCAGGCCCTCCACCTATGCCTCGACCCTGCAGACGCTGCAGGACCGCGACTACGTGAAGATCGACAAGAAGCGCCTCGTCCCTGAGGACAAGGGCCGCCTCGTCATCGCCTTCCTCGAGAACTTCTTCGAGCGCTACGTCGAGTACGGCTTCACCGCCGCGCTGGAGGAGCGGCTCGATCTCGTCTCCAACAGCGAGCTCGACTGGAAGGCGCTGCTGCGTGACTTCTGGCGCGATTTCGCCGCGGCCATCGACGAGACCAAGGAACTGCGCGTCTCCGACGTGCTCTCCGCGCTCAACGACAGCCTCGGGCCGCACATCTTCCCTGACAAGGGCGACGGCTCCAACCCGCGGGCGTGCCCCGCATGCGGCACCGGCGCCCTCTCGCTCAAGCTCGGCAAGTTCGGCGCCTTCATCGGCTGCTCGAATTATCCCGAGTGCCGCTTCACCCGCCAGCTCGCCGCCCCGGGGCCGGATTCGGAGGGCGACGGCCCGGCCTCCGCGGGCGCCGACGGCACGCGCAAGCTCGGCGAGGATCCGGTCAGCGGGCTCGAGGTGACGGTGCGCGACGGCCGCTTCGGCCCCTATGTCCAGCTCGGCGAGGGCGAGAAGCCGAAGCGCTCGTCCCTGCCGAAGGGCATGACCCCGGCGGGGCTCGACCTCGAACGGGCGCTCGCCCTCCTGGAACTGCCGAAGGAAGTCGCCAAGCACCCGGAGAGCGGCAAGCCCATCCTCGTCGGCATCGGGCGCTACGGACCCTATGTCCAGCACGAGAAGACCTACGCCAACCTGGAGAAGGACGACGACGTGCTGGCGATCGGCGCCAACCGCGCCATCGACCTCGTCATCGCCAAGGAGAGCGGCGCCAAGAGCCGCTTCGGCCGCGGCAGCGCCCCGGCGGGCCGCGAGCTCGGCGAACACCCGACCCTCGGCGGTCCGGTGACCGTCATGGCCGGCCGCTACGGGCCTTACGTGAAGCACGGATCGGTCAACGCCACCCTGCCCAAGGGCAAGGACGCCGCCACGCTCACCATGGAGGAGGCGGTGCCGCTGCTCGCCGCCCGCGCCGAGAGCGCCGGATCGGGCCGCAAGGCGCCCGCCCGCGGCAAGGGCAAGGCCCCCGCCAAGCCCAAGGCCGCCTCGGACGCCAAGCCCAAGGCCGCCTCTAAGCCGAAGGCCGCGGCCAAGGGAGCCAAGGGGGCCAAGACGGCGAAACCCGCGGCCAAGGCCAAGGTTGCCAAATCGGAGGCGTAGGCCGGGCCTGCGCGAACGGCATTTCCCCGAATCCGCCGATCGGCTAGCCTGACCGTGCCGGACGCCTCCGCGCCGGCCTGACCTGGACGTCATTTGCCCCGCAGATCCAAGACCGGCCTCCCCCCCGCCATGCCCTCCCGCGAGGAGGTCCTGGCCTTCATCGCCAGCCAGTCAGGCCGGGTGGGCAAGCGCGAGATCACGCGCCATTTCGGCCTGCACGGCTCCGACAAGGCGGCGCTGAAGGCGCTGCTCAAGGACATCGCCGACGAGGGGCTGGTGGCCAAGGGCCGCGGCAAGCTGTCGAAGCACGGCGCCCTGCCCCCGGTCGTGGTCGTCGACATCCTCGCCCGTGACGCCGAGGGCGACCTCGTCGCCAGCCCCGCCGAATGGGACGAGGAGGAGCACGGCGCCGCCCCCTCCATCGTCATCGCCGTGCCGCACCGTCCGCGTCCCGGCGACCCCGTGCCGGGCGTCGGCGACCGCGCACTCGTGCGCCTCTCCGACGGGGGTGGCCCGACCGACGACCCGCGTCCCGTCGGCCGGGTGATGAAGATCCTGGAGCGCGGTCGCTCCCGCACCATCGGCGTGTTCCGCGCCGTGCCCGGACACGGCGGCAGGCTCCTGCCCATCGACAAGAAGAACGTCGGCCGCGAACTGTCCATTCCAGCCGAGGCGACGGAGGGCGCGAAGGACGGCGACCTCGTCGCCGTCGACATCGTGCGCACCTCCCGCTTCGGCCCGCCGGTGGCGAAGGTGCGCGAGCGGCTCGGCAACCTGAAATCGGAGCGCGCCGTCTCCCTGATCGCCCTCGAGGTGCACGGCATCCCCCACGTCTTCCGCGCCGACACGCTGGCCGAGGCCGAGAAGGCTGAGCCGGTTTCGGTCGGGCGGCGCGAGGACTGGCGCAAGCTGCCGCTCGTCACCATCGACCCGCCGGACGCCAAGGACCACGACGACGCCGTCCATGCCGAGCCGGACCCGGCCGAGGACAATGCCGGCGGCTTCATTCTGACCATCGCCATCGCCGACGTCGCCGCCTATGTGCGGCCCGGCACGGCGCTGGACCGCGAGGCGGCGGTGCGCGGCAATTCGGTCTATTTCCCCGACCGCGTCGTGCCGATGCTGCCCGAGCGCATCTCCAACGACCTCTGCTCGCTGAAACCCCACGAGGACCGCCCCGCCCTCGCCTGCCGGGTCGTCATCCGCGCCGACGGCCGGCGCAAGACCCACAGCTTCCACCGCATCATGATGCGCTCGGCCGCCAAGCTCGCCTATGCCCAGGCCCAGGCGGCCGTCGACGGCCGCCCCGACGAGACGACCGACGGGCTCGTCGAGCCGATCCTGAAGCCGCTGTGGGACGCCTATGCCGCGCTGAAGCGCGCCCGTGACGACCGCGAACCGCTCGACCTCGACCTGCCCGAGCGCAAGATCGTGCTCACCCCGGAGGGCACCGTCGACCGCGTGGTCATCCCCGAGCGGCTGGATGCGCACCGGCTCATCGAGGAGATGATGATCCTCGCCAACGTCTGTGCGGCGGAGACGCTGGAGAAGCACCGCACGCCCTGCATGTACCGCATCCACGACGCGCCGAGCATGGAGAAGCTCCTGTCGCTGAAGGAGTTCCTCAAGACGCTGGACATCGCGCTGCCCAAGGCGGCGCTGCTCAGGCCCTCGAACTTCAACCAGATCCTGGGACGGGCCAAGGGCACGGAATCCGCCGAGCTCGTGAACCAGGTGGTGCTGCGCTCGCAGTCGCAGGCGCAATACGACCCGGAGAACATCGGCCATTTCGGGCTGAACCTTCGCCGCTACGCCCATTTCACCTCGCCGATCCGCCGCTACGCCGACCTCATCGTGCACCGCGGCCTCATCCGCGCCCTCGGCTTCGGCCAGGACGGCCTGACCGACGGCCAGGCGGCGTCCCTCGCCGAGATCGCCGCGGAAATCTCCGCCGCCGAGCGTCGCGCCATGGCGGCCGAGCGCGAGACCGTCGACCGCCTGATCGCCGCCCATCTCTCCGAACGCGTCGGCGACGTCTTCGGCGCCCGCATTTCCGGGCTCACCCGCTCCGGCCTCTTCGTGAAGCTCGACGATACGGGCGCCGATGGCTTCGTGCCCGCCTCCACCATCGGCGGCGACTATTACCGCTACGAGGAGGGCCTCCAGGCCCTGGTCGGCACCCGCACCGGCGAGACCTGGCGCCTCGGCGACACCGTCACCGTCCGGCTCGTCGAGGCGGCGCCCGTCGCCGGAGCCCTGCGATTCGAACTGATGAGCGATGGTCGCAGCGGCCTTGCACCCACGGGTCGCGGGGCGCACATAGGCCGCAAGAAGCGCGACGACGGCTTTTCCGACGGACGGCGCGCAAGGCCGGGCGACAAGCCCTCCAGGCCCCCGTGGAAGAAGAAAGGCCGGAAATGACGGTTCAGATCCTCACAGGGCAGCCCGTGGCCGAGCCGGTGCGCCCGGCACGCGATCTGTGGACGGCGGCGCGGCGCGGCCTCCTCTGCCGCTGCCCGGCCTGCGGCGAGGGCCGCCTGTTCACCTCCTACCTCAAGGTCGCGCCCGCCTGCGAGCGCTGCGGCGAGGAGCTCCACCACCACCGCGCCGACGACGCACCGCCCTATCTGACCATCATGGTGGTCGGCCACGTCATCGTGCCGATGCTCATGTGGTTCGAGCTCGCCTACGAACCCTCGCTCTGGCTGCACGCCGCCATCTGGCTGCCGCTGACGCTCGTCATGTCCCTCCTTTTGCTGCCTCCCCTCAAGGGTCTCGTCGTGGGATACCAGTGGGCGATGCGCATGCATGGCTTCGACGAGTTCGGCGAAGAGCGCCAACAGGGACAGATCCAGTGAGTGACAAGGGCATCGCTCTCGCCGAGCGCCTGACCAAGACCGAGCGTGAGACCCGCTGGGCCAACCAGAAGCCGGTCGATGCGGCGACCCTGATCCTCATCGACCGCTCCGGCACCAAGCCCAAGGTGCTGATGGGCAAGCGCCGCCACGATCTGAAGTTCATGCCCGGCAAGTTCGTCTTCCCCGGCGGGCGGCGCGATCCCGATGACCGCGCCATGCCGGTCTACGGCACGCTCGACGACCGCGCCCAGGCCCGCCTGATGGCGCGGGTCCAGCGCCCGTCCATGTCGCGCGCCCGCTCGCTGGCGCTGACCGCCATCCGCGAGACCTGCGAGGAGACCGGCCTGCTCCTCGGCACCCGCGACGCCGGCAAGCCGGAGGCGGTGCCCAGGGGCTGGGAAGCCTTCGCCGAACACGGCGTCTTCCCCGACCTCGAATCCCTGCACTTCGTCGCCCGCGCCATCACGCCGCCGCGCCGGCCGAAGCGCTTCGACACCCGCTTCTTCGCCTGCGATGCCGATCACATCGCCCACCGGATCGAGGGCGTCGTCGGCCCCCACGCCGAGCTGACCGAGCTGAAATGGCTCACGCTCGACGAGGCACTGCACGAGGACCTGCCGACCATCACCACCGTGGTGCTGGAGGAGCTCGGCGACCGCATCGCCAAAGGATTCTCCCCGCTCCTGCCCGTCCCGTTCTACTTCATGGTGCGCAAGGAGTTCCGGCGGGAGATCATCGATTGATCATCGCGCGCTCGTGATTTGAGCCAGCGCAAGGACCGAGATTAGAAGCAATCTAATCAGGGGCTGCGGCATGCCGCCGCAGATGGGGGTCCACATGATCAAGCCGTGGCTGCTGCGTCTTCACCGCTGGCTCACGCTGGTCTTCGCCGTGCCGCTCGCGGTCATCGTGGTCACCGGCCTCGTGCTCTCCTTCGAGCCGATGGCCCAGATCGGGGCTGCCCAGCCCGGCACACTCACCGCCGAGCGCGTCGTGGATCTCCTCCAGCGCCACGACCCCGAGGGCAAGGCGCGCTCCCTCACCTTCCGCGCCTATGAACACCGCCTGTCCATCGGCGGCGTCCGCCCCGACGACACCATCGACGTCGACGTGCGCACCGGCGCCGAGCTCACCGAGGACGGCACCCTCTCCAACCTCTTCTACTATTCCCGCGTCCTGCACGAGACGCTGATGCTGGACCTCGGCTGGCTGGTCCACGTCTCGACCATGGCGATGATCCTGCTGATGGTCCTCGGCATCGCCATGGGCTGGCCGCGCCTCGCCAACACCGTGTCCGGCTGGCACAAGGGCGTCGCCTGGAACCTCCTGCCGATCCTCATCCTGAGCCCCGTCACCGGCATCCTCCTCGCCTGGGGCATCAACTTCAGTGCCCCTGCGGTCTCGCCGGCCCCGTCCGCCCCCCTCGCCATGGTCGAAGCCGTCAGGGTCGTCGGCGCCGCCCACGACCTCTCCAGCATGGTCTGGATTCGCGGCCGCGGCGGCCGCCTGCTCGCCCGCGTCGTCGACGGGGGCGAATACCGCGTCTTCGCAGTGAGCCGCGAGGGGCTGGTCCCGACCTCGCGCAACTGGGTGCGTCTCCTCCACGAGGGCAATTTCGCCGGCCACTGGTCGGCCCTCCTGAACGTCGTGACCTCCCTCGCCCTCATCGCACTGATGGCGACGGGCCTCGTCATCTGGGCGCGCCGCCGCTTCCGCAAGCGCCGGCCGCGCCCCGCGCGCACCCCCCCGCAGGTGGTCACGACCGCCTGATCATCCGCCTTCGCGCTTGTCATCGGGTCGTCTTGCCTCCATGGGAGGCGTCCCCATGACCCAGGCCCGCACCTTCTCCCGCCCCCAGGTTCTCTCGCTCGCCGCCGCCATTGCCTGCGTGGTCACGGTCGGCATCGGCCTGTCGCTGTCGATCCCGCTCCTGTCCTTCGCTCTCGACGCCAAGGGCGCCTCACGCACCCTGATCGGCTTCAACACCGCCATGCCGGGCGTGGCGACGCTCGTCTGCGCCCCCTTCATCTCCGGCTGGGCGCGGCGCTTCGGCATGGCGCCGACGCTGGCCGCGTCGCTCGCCACCGCCGCCGTCAGCCTGCTCGCCTTCAACGCGGTCGACCCCATCTGGGCCTGGTTCCCGCTGCGCTTCGCGCTGGGAGCAGCGCTCACCGTCCTCTTCGTCCTCTCCGAATACTGGATCAACGCCGCCGCGCCCGAGAGCCGCCGCGGCCTCGTCCTCGGCGTCTATGCCACCGCCCTCTCCCTCGGTTTCGCCCTCGGGCCGCAGGTGCTCGGCCTGCTCGGCACCTCCGGCTGGCCGCCCTATATCGCGGGCGCCGCGATCCTCGTCCTCGCCGGCATTCCCATCGCGGTGGCCGGCGGGCGCGCCCCGCCCATCGTCGATCACCCGAGCGCCGGGTTCTTCTCCTTCTTCTGGCTGGTGCCCTCGGCGACCATGGCGGCCCTGGTCTTCGGCGCGGCGGAGACCTCCGCCATCGCCCTCCTGCCGCTCTACGGCATCGCCATCGGCCTCGAGACGGGCGCCGCCATCGGGCTCGTCTCCGCCTTCGTGCTGGGCAACGTGCTGTTCCAGATCCCGATGGGCATCATCGCCGACCGCGTCGACCGGCGCTACGTGCTGCTGTTCTGCGGCATGGCGGGCGTCGTCGGCATGGGCACCATGACCCTGGCGACCCTGCCTCCGGCCGGCATCTTCGTGCTGCTGACGATCCTCGGCGGCCTGGTCGCCGGCCTCTACACGGTCGGCCTCGCCCATCTCGGCAGCCGATTCCGCGGCGCCGACCTCGCCCAGGCCAATGCCGCCTTCGTGGTGTTCTATTCCATCGGCCTCATCGTCGGCCCGCCGCTCGGCGGCGCCGGCATGGACATCTGGCCGCCGCACGGCCTGCCCGCGACGCTGGCGATCCTCTTCCTCGTCTACGTGGCCGTCGTCGGCGTCCGGGTCGCCCGCGGCACCTGACGGCGCCGCGCCGCCCTCACTCCACCGTCACGCTCTTGGCGAGGTTGCGCGGCTGGTCGACGTCCGTGCCCATCTCCACCGCCGTGTGATAGGCGATGAGCTGGATCGGCACCGAATAGACGATCGGCGCGATGGTCGCCGGCACGTCCGGCATGACGATGGTCGCCACCGTGTCCACCTCGGCGTGCTCGGCGCCCTTCTCGTCGGTGACGAGGATGATCTGGCCGCCGCGCGCCGCCACCTCCTGCATGTTCGACACGGTCTTCTCATAGACCTTGTCGAAGGGGGCGATGACGATGACCGGCATGGTCTCGTCGATCAGCGCGATGGGGCCATGCTTGAGCTCGCCCGCCGCATAGCCCTCGGCGTGGATGTAGGAGAGCTCCTTCAGCTTCAGAGCGCCCTCCATGGCGATCGGATAGGAGGTGCCGCGGCCGAGATAGAGCACGTCGCGCACCTTCGACAGCGTCTTGGCGATGCCGGCGATGTGCTCCTCCTGCTTCAGCGCCTCGTTCATGTAGCGCGGCGCCTCCATCATGGCGCGGACGAGCTTGTCCTCCTCCTCCGCGTTGACGAAGCCGCGCGCCTTGCCGGCGGCGATGGCGAGGGAGGCGAGCACCGCGAGCTGGCAGGTGAAGGCCTTGGTGGAGGCTACGCCGATCTCGGGTCCGGCGAGCGTCGGCATGACGATGTGGCTCTCGCGGGCGATGGTCGAGGTCGGCACGTTGACCACTGCCAGCACGTGCTGGCCGTTTTCCTTGGCATAGCGGAGCGAGGCGAGCGTGTCGGCGGTCTCGCCCGACTGGGAGACGACGATCATCAGCCCGCCGGGCACCATCGGCGTCTCGCGGTAGCGGAACTCCGAGGCGATATCGATGTCGACCTGGATGCGGGCGAAGCGCTCGAACCAGTACTTCGCGGTGAGGCCCGCGAGATAGGCCGTGCCGCAGGCGGCGATCGAAATGCGCGGCAGCGCCGCCCAGTCGAAGGGCAGGTCCGCGGGCAGGCGCACCTTTCCGTTGGCCATGTCGAGATAATGGGCGGTGGTGCGGGCGACGACCTCCGGCTGCTCGTAGATCTCCTTGAGCATGAAGTGCTTGTGGTTGCCCTTGTCGACCAGGAAGGCGGTCGCCGAGGAGCGGATCACCGGCCGCTGCACCACATGGCCGGCCTCGTCGCGGATCTCCACCGAATTGCGGTCGAGGATGGCCCAGTCGCCCTCCTCGAGATAGGCGACCGCCGAGGTGAACGGGGCGAGCGCGATGGCGTCGGAGCCGAGATACATCTCGCCGTCGCCGTAGCCCACCGCCAGCGGCGAGCCCTTGCGCGCGCCGATGAGGAGGTTCTCGTTGCCCTCGAAAACGAAGGCGAGCGCGAAGGCGCCGCGCAGCCGCGGCAGGGCGGCCCCCACAGCGTCGATGGCGTTCAGCCCCTCCTTCATGCCCTGCCCGACGAGGTGCGCGACGGTCTCCGTGTCGGTCTGGGTGGAGAAGACGACGCCCTTGGCCTCCAGCTCCTGCCGCAGCTCGCGGAAATTCTCGATGATGCCGTTGTGGACGACGGCGACGCCCTCGGAGGCATGCGGATGCGCGTTGGTCTCCGTCGGCGCGCCGTGGGTCGCCCAGCGCGTGTGGCCGATGCCGATGGTTCCCATCAGCGGCGCCTTGAGGAGCGCCGCCTCGAGGTTCTTCAGCTTGCCCTCGGCGCGACGGCGGGTGAGCACCCCGCCCTCCAGCGTCGCGACGCCGGCCGAGTCATAGCCGCGGTATTCGAGACGCTTGAGGCTGTCGACGAGCTGGCCCGCCACGGGCTCCTTGCCGAGAATGCCGATGATCCCGCACATGCCTGTCGTTCTCCACGTCCCGTCCGGCGGCTGGGCCGCGCAGTGTCCGAATCCGGCGCTTATACCGCCCGAAAGACAAGGCGGGTTTAACGGCCCCGCCCCGGCTGCGGGAAATGAATTCCCGTGACGGTTTGAAACAGCGCCGGCGGTGCGCCTATCGGTATGCGGTACGATCGTGGCGCAATGGAGGGGCGCGACAGGGCCGGCGCCGGGCGGCATGTATCATGCTTTGCTTGACCGGTGCCGGCTTCCCGAGGCGGGAGGCGGCGGCAACCCGGAGACAGACGATGCGCTTTCGACTGCCTTGCCTATTTCTCCTGCTGCTCCTGTCCCAGATCATGCCCGTACACGCCCAGTCCGTGCTGCGGGTGGCCATGCATGCCGATCTGAGAGCCATCGACCCCGTGTGGTCGACCGCTTACATCACCCGCAACCACGGCTACATGATCTACGACACGCTCTTCGCCATGAACGAGCAGGGCGAGATCAAGCCGCAGATGGTCGACACCTACGACGTCTCGGCCGACGGCCTGACCTATTCCTTCACCCTGCGCGAGGGGCTGCTCTGGCACGACGGCCAGCCGGTCACCGCCGAAGACTGCGTCGCCTCCATCCGCCGCTGGGGCCTGCGCGACACCATGGGCCAGACCGTCATGACCTTCGTCGAGGACATGACCGCAACCGGTTCGAAAACCTTCACGATCCGCCTCAAGCAAAAGACCGGCCTCCTCATCTACGCCCTCGGCAAGCCCTCCTCCGCGGTGCCCTTCATGATGCCGAAGCGCATCGCCGAGACGCCGCACACGGTGCAGATCACCGAGGCCATCGGCTCCGGCCCCTTCATGTTCCGCCGCGACGAGTGGAAGCCGGGCGACCGCGCCGTCTACATCAAGTTCGACCGCTACGTGCCGCGGCCGGAGCCTGCCTCCAGCCTCTCCGGCGGCAAGGTCGCCCGTTTCGACCGCATCGAATGGGTGGTGCTCGCCGACCAGCAGCAGACGGTGAACGCCCTTCTCGCCGGCGAGATCGACATGATCGAGGGCGTCGCCCACGACCTCATCCCGCTCGTCCGCGACGCGCCGGGGGTCACCATGTGGGCCTCCAACCCCATCGGCAACCAGTTCTCCTTCCGGCCGAACCAGCTCCATCCGCCCTTCGACAACCCGAAGGTGCGACAGGCCCTGTGGTACGCCTTCAACCAGGACGATTTCCTGAAAGCCGTCATCGGCGATGCCGAGTTCTACTCGCCCTGCAAGTCGGTCTTCGTCTGCCCGACGCGCTATGCGAGCGAGGCGGGCATGGAGGGCCTCCTCGAGAGCAACATGGCGCGCGCCCGCCAGCTCCTGCAGGAGGCCGGCTACGACGGCACGCCGGTCGTCCTCCTCCATTCCTCCGACGTGGCTGTGCTGGCGAACCTCGCCCCTGTCGCCAAGTCGCTGATGGAGCGCGCCGGCTTCAAGGTCGACATGCTGACCATGGACTGGGCCTCCGTCGTCGCCCGCCTCGGCAAGCGCGACCCGCCCTCCTCCGGCGGCTGGAGCGCCTATCTGACCTC
>LNFM01004729.1_pt1 | contig 24645 bp, 20 predicted proteins | sample 596031 | NCBI WGS metagenome assembly LNFM01 (sample SAMN04254537, study PRJNA301005) | activated carbon metagenome | isolation source: dual media filters at the Ann Arbor, Michigan drinking water treatment plant | place: USA: Ann Arbor | reverse complement strand
AGGCCCACGAGAGATTGCGGAACGCGATCTCCGGGACGTAGCCATAGTGTGGCGCCGCCTTCACCTCGTTGTCATCGTCCAGGCAGTTGCCGAAACTGAACTTGATGTCGAGGCGAGCGCTCCCGGCCGGTGTGGCAGACACCGCGCCGGAGGGATCGTTGTCACGCAGGTGCCAGTACTCGTGGTTGATGTTCATCTCCACGTTGAAGGGATACCGGATGGCCCCCTGCGGGTCTCGCCGACCGCGCGAGTAGAAGATGATCTTGGCGTGGTCGGTGGCGCCGACGGGGGTGGCGCCGATCCCCGTGACGAACGTCGTGATCTCGTTGGACGTCGGGTGGTCGGTGAGGCCGCGTCCGACGAGCGGCTTGACCGCGTCTGGCAGCCAGGGGAAGACACTCGAGCGTCGCAACAGCTTGGCGCTTTCGATGGCGCCCGCGGCCATGACCACCGCCCCGGCGTGAAACGTGCGCGTCTGCCCGGTCAGCGTGTCGCGCGCGACGACGGCGACGCCAGTGCCGTGCTGCTGCACGTCCTCGACGAAGCGATTCACGAGCAGGTGCAGGCCGGGTCCATCGCCATGCCTGACGCCCGGTGTGAGTCCCAGTTGATTGACAATCAGCTCGGCCGTGTTGAAGACGCCCGTCAGCTCGGTGAAGAACCGGTCTTTCGGCGTGCCGTCCGCTTCCAGGTACGGCTGATGCAGCGCACGCGGCGTCTGCTGAATCGAGAAGTCCGCGCCGAGTGGCGACGCACGGAGCTGGTCGACAATGGCCTGCGCAGTCGCGCCGAGACTGCGCGATTCATGCATGACCTCGCCGGCGTGGTCGAGCAACCCCGCCGCGAGGGCCTGGCGCACGCGTGGCGGAAAGAACTCCAGCTCCCACGCCTGCACAGTGGGGATCAGGCCGGACCAGAAGATGGAGCGCCCGCCGAAATTCAGCTGTGGTCGCTCGCCGATGTACCGTTCGGCCCCTGGATGCCCCCCCTGCCAGAAGGTGTCGCAGCCGAAGTGCTTGGCCAGGCTCGAGTTCGGAAAGCGGCACATGTTGTAGACGTGCGTCGGGTAGAGGAACGACCCGGCCTCGAGCAACAGGATGCGCGTGCGATGACCAACCCGATCGGCCAGCGCGTCGGCGAGTACTCCACCACCGATCCCCGAGCCGACGACGATGATGTCGAAGTCGCTGCGCGGGCCCATGTACTGCAGCACGAGCCGGTGCTGTGCGGGGGCCGCGGCCGAGATGAAGTTGGCGTAGGTCGCGGGCGTGAAGGTCATGGCGTCAGATCGCGTCGGACATCGAGGTGAACGTGAAGCCGGCCAGGCGCAGCGACGGCACCACGAACGGCGCCCTCCGCTCCGACGGGCCTATCGCCTCGACATTCCAGGGCGCCAGCATCGTCAGCACACTCTGGTTGAAGCGGAGGTTGCGGACGGGGTGCCGGACCTGGCCATCCTCGACCCACCACAGACCGTCACGCGTCAGGCCGGTGAGGACGATGGTGCGCGGGTCGACGAGGCGAACGTACCAGAAGCGTGTGACGCGCAGGCCACGCGCCATCCCGGCGATCAGCTCTGGCATCGGCGTCGGCTTGCCGACCTCCATGATGAAGTTGACGGGACCGGGCGTCGGCGCCTGCTTGCGCTCGGCTGCCCAGAAGCGACGGTAGGGCAGCCGTTCGAGCACGCCTTCCCGGACGAGCGTGATGCGCTCGGCGGGAATGCCCTCGTCGGTGGCGGGCACCGCCGGCAGCTCCGGGTGCGCAGGATCGCTGTAAAGCGTCAGGCGCGAGTCGAAGAGCGTCTCGCCGACGCGGGTCTTGCCGTCCTTGCCGGAGAACGCGCTGCGGCCCTCATCGGCCGTGCGGGCGTCGAACGCGCCTGCCAGCGACCCCATGAGATCGGCGACGGCCTGGGCCTCGAGCACGACGGGATAGGTGCCCGGCTCGATCGGCCGCGGCGCCTGCGAACGCACGGCCTTGTCGACGGCACGCCTGCCGATCGCCGCGGCGTCGACACGCCGCACGTCGAAGTGGTCACCGGCGAAGTAGCCCGACCCGCTGCCGTCCGTACTCCGCGCGGTGACACTGAACGCACCTTCGCTCGAGCGGAAGTACCGACGATTGCCGTTGGCCGTCGCCACGGCCACCGCAGACGCATTGGCCGTGTGCACGCCAGCGCCTCCGACACCCGCTTCGCGACACGCGGTCAGCACGTCGCGCAGGGCCGAGGCGCGCGCAGCGACGTCGATGTCGGCCGTCGCGTCGGCAAAGCCGTTCGACTCCGGGTACGTCAGCGGGCCCAGGGTCGGGACGTACTCGCGATGCACGGGCGAGACGCGCGCGATCTGCACGGCCTCGCTCGCCAACCGCTCGAGGGCACCAGGGGCCGAGTCGTTGCCGGTGGCCGCGCCTCGCCGCCGGCCGACCCACACCGTCACGGTGATGGTGAGGTCCTCCGACCGCCCACTGGTGGTCAGACGGCTGTCGGCGAACCGGGCATGCGACGCCACCGTGCTCTCCACCGAGACGATCGCATCGTCGGCACCGGCCGCCTTGGCGCGCGCCAGCACCGTGTCGCAGAGCGCGAGCGCGTCGTCGCGGGTCAACATGGACAGATTCCTCGCGTCACGACGCCGATGCCGTGTTGAGCACGGTGACGTTGCGGAAGCGGGCGGGCGGACACCCGTGGCTGACCGCGTTGATCTGGCCGGGTTCGCCCTTGCCATCGGCCGACGTGCCCCAGAGTCGGTAGGACGCCGGCCCGCCGAGGCCGTCGCAGGACGCCCAGAAGTCCGGCGTCCGCGACTGGTACGCCGCATCCTTGACCATGGCGCCGACCTTGCCGTTGCGAATCTCGCGGATGACCGCGCCGCCGAACTGGAAGTTGTAGCGCTGCTGATCGATCGACGACACGCCGCGGCCTTCGATCAGCAGGCCACGCGCGATTCCGCTGCACAGGTCGTCGCGCGTCACCTCGGTGGCCGCCGGCTGCAGCGAGACATTGGGCATGCGCGGAAACGGCACGCTGGCCCAGCTGTCGGCATGCAGGCACCCGTGCGAGCGCGACTGCCCCACCAGCGGTGCCAGTTCACGCGTCGTCTGCCAGTCGACGAACACTCCGTCACGCACGAGATGCCAGCGGTCCGCCTTGACGCCCTCATCGTCGTAGCCGGTAGTGGCGAGCCCGCCGGGCTGACTGCGGTCGGCCACGAGGTTGACGATGGAGGCCCCGAACCTGAGGTGGCCGGTATCGGCCGGACGGAGAAAGCTCGTGCCGGCCATGTTGGCTTCGTAGCCCAGCGCCCGGTCCAGCTCCGTCGAGTGCCCGACCGACTCGTGGATGCAGAGAAAGAGCTGAGACGGATCGACGACGAGGTCGTAGCGACCGGCGGTGACCGACGTCGCCTTCAGCTTCTCGACCACCTCGTGACCGGCCTTCTCGGCGTCCGCGAACCAGGGGTAGTCCTCGACATATTCGTACCCGACGAGTTGCGCGCGATCGACCACCGGCCGTGACTGGAAGTCGCCGCGGGCGCGGTCGGCGGCCGTGGTCGTGAACTGCGGATAGGTCCGCACCAGTCGCTGTGCGATGCGCGAGCCGTCACTCGAGGCGAAGTACTTGTGCTCGTCGACGAACAGGAGTTGGGAGCTGACGAAGGAGACGCCGGGCACGGCCATGGCCGTCGCGTTGAGCTTGAGCAGGAACGCCAGCTTCGTGTCCAGCGGCACCTCGAACGGATCGCGCCTGAACGCGCTCGTCCACGAGGTCTTGACCACGTCGGTCGGCGTGAGGACCACCTTGGCGGTCGCCAGGGCCGCGTGGGCACGGGCCATGGTCACCGCCTCAGCGGCCAGCGTGCGCGCCGTGGCGACCTCGACCCGATTGCTGGCGGCAAAGCCCCACGCGCCGTTCACGAGGACGCGCAACCCCATGCCGGCGCTGGCCGAGCGTGACACGTTCTGCACCTGCTGCTCGCGCGTCGCGATCGATTCGCGCCGATAGCGGTTGACCCGGATGTCGGCGTAGGACGCGCCCAGCTTCGAAGCCTCGGCCAGGGCCACCTCGGCCGCCTCGGTGCGCGCGGCGTCCGTGCTCGGCCCGACCTGGACGATCTCCGCCCAGTCGGGCAGCGTGCTGCCGGCGACGAGCGCGCCGCCCGAGGCGAGGAAGTGTCGGCGCGAGACGCCGTCTGGCTGCATTCCGCGCATTATATGGGCCGGCCGGCTGCCCAGGCGCTGGCCGCCACGCTCATCTTCGGAGCGGTCGAACCGGCCGACCTCAGGTCGCCACCAGACGGTGACGCTACCGTGTCACGTTCGCCAGGCGGGCCGTGATGCCCGCGACGCCAGGCGCGCTATCGGCGCCGACGTTGAAGGCGATCAACCCCGTCAGCGAGTTACCGCTGATGGGCGTGTTCCAGTTCGTGATGGTCAGCCGCAAGCCGCCCGACTGCGCCGTCCCCTGCAACGTGAGGGTGCCCGCCGAGGACACCACGCCGGTCACCACACCGGTCACCTGTCCGAACGAGGCCGTCCCGGAGACGTTGCTGCCGTTCTGCTGGAGCGAGAGGGCGATCGGCAGCGATGTGCCGACCGGATAGAGACCGCGGTTGGCGCTGCAGAACAGGTCCTGTACGGACCCCGTGCCGTCGCAACGCTCGACGACGTAGCGGCCGGACCACTGGCCGGCGGCAGAGAACCCGGCGCCCGTCCCGGAGATCGGCAAGGTGTTGATGCCGCTCGTCTGGTCGCCGTTGACGGTCAGCGTGCCGCTGAACGTGCCCGCGGCAACCGGCTCGAAGGTGATGCGCACGGTCTGTGAGGCCCCGGCGGCAATCGCCCCATTGGTCCAACTCGCACGCGTGTGCTCGACGAGGCCACCGGTCACGGTCATCCCGCTCACCGTGAGCGTGGACGTGCCGGTGTTGGTGATGGTGAAGCTGGCCTCGCGGGCGCTGCCGATGTCGACGCTGCCGAACGCCAGGCTGCCGGCGAGCGACATGACCCGCGTGGGTGTGCTGGATGTGGGCCCCGTGGGCGTGGACGGCGAGTCACTGCCGCCGCAGGCCGCACTGACGAGCGCGAGCAGGACGAAGAGCGATGAACACAGACGAGTCATGCCGAACCTCCGGCGCGCGGTCGCATCGACGGGGGATTCCCGATGGCGCACGCCGGCGAGGGAACGGCTGAGACGCGCGTGGTCTGACAGGGATGGGCCGGGGTACGCTCCCCACGTGTGGATGCGTGAGGCCGGGCGGGTGTGGGGAGCGGGACTGGTCCGTCGAGTCGCCGGCATGCTGGCCGGCTACTACGTGCATCGGTGGGTAGCGCTGTGGCTCGGCGTCTTCGACGGCGTGCCGGCCGTCGTGCCCGCGGGGTTGCTCGGCGCGCTGCTGCCGCTCGCGGTCGCGGCCCTGCTGGCCGGATCCGTCGCGGGGGGCATCTCCGGGGGGTCCACGCGGACCGCCAGGCTGCTCGGCATCGCCCTGGCGGCGATCGCGATCCTGGCGGCGATCCAGCGGGTCGAACAGGGCCTGCCGCTGCTGACCCGGCAGGTGGCGCAGGTGCTCACCGCGCCGCTGTGCGCCGCGGGCGCGGCGATCCTGGCGCGGCATCGAGGACGGCTGACCAGGAGCTGAGCCCTGGGCGGCGATGAACGTGACGCCCTGAAACCGGAGTCGGGAGTCGGGAGTCGGGAGTCGGGAGTCGGGAGTCGGGAGTCGGGAGTGTCGACCTGAAGGTCGACACCTACGAGTCACACCTACGAGTCACACCGACGAGTCACGACGGACGGGGGCGGACGATGCCGAGGCGACGCATGGTGGAGACCAGCGTCGTCCGCTTCAGGCCGAGACGGATGGCGGCCCCCTCGGGGCCGCCAATCACCCACCCGGTGTCGTCCAGCGCCCGACGGATGTGGGCCCGCTCGGCATCCTCGAGCGTCGTGGCGGTGCTGGCCTCCGGCACCGCCCCCTGGAAGTCCGCCGCCTGCAGGCGCAAATGCGGCCCGGGCGACAGGATGACGGCGCGCTCGATGACGTTCTGCAGTTCGCGGACATTGCCCGGCCACTGCCACCGACACAAGGCGTCCATGGTCTCGCGCGGCACCGATTCGATGCTGCGACGCAGGGCCCGCGCATGGCGCTGGACGAAGTAGCGCACCAGGGGCGGGATGTCCTCGGGCCGCTCGCGCAACGGTGGAATCCTGATCGGGAAGACGTTGAGCCGGTAGAAGAGGTCGGCGCGGTACTCCCGCTGCGCCACCATCTCCTCGAGGTTGCGGTTGGTCGCCGCCACCAGCCGGAAGTCGACGTGGATCTGTCGCGTGCTGCCCAGCCGTTCGATCTCGTGCTCCTGCAGCGCCCGCAGCAGCTTGGCCTGCAGATCGAGGGGGACGTCGCCAATCTCGTCGAGGAACAGCGTCCCCTTGTGCGCCAGTTCGAACCGCCCGATCTTCTGGGTCAGCGCGCCCGTGAAGGCGCCCTTCTCGTGGCCGAACCACTCGCTCTCGAGGAGTCCCGCTGGCGACGTGGCGCAGTTGACGGTGACCATCGGCCGGCCACTGCGCGCCCCGGTCGCGTGGATGGCCCGCGCGATCAGTTCCTTGCCGGTCCCCGTCTCGCCGAGCAGCAGCACGGTGCTGTCCGTGCCGGCCACACTGCGCACCTGCGCCAGTACGCGCTGCAGCGCCTTGCTCTCGCCGATGATCTCCTCGAAGTGCTCCTTGCCACGGATCTGGTCCTCGAGATAAAGGTTCTCGAGCGCGAGCCGATCGCGCAGCGCCGCGATCTCCTGGAACGCCAGGGCGTTCTCGAGGGCGATGGCGATCTGTGCCCCCGCCTGCGCCGCCCGCTCGACCTCCTCCGCCGTGAACGCATCGTCGGTGCAGCGCGAGAGCACCAGCCCGCCGAGAGCCCGCCGCGGCGTGAACAGCGGCACGAAGCACACGCGCTTCACCTGCGCCGCCTCGACGTGTTCCTGCAGCACTTCCGGGAACGACGCAAAGCTGCTGCTGTCGAGCTGCAACGGGCGGCGACTCGCCAGCGCACTCGCGAGCGGCGTGTTGCCCGGCTTGAGCGTGCCGAGCAGCGCCAGGAGGCCCTTGGGCAGGTTCGGGTCGTACGCCGTCCGCGCCAGCGTCGTCCCGTCGTCTTCCACCAGCGAGAGACTGGTGTAGTCGTGGGCGATCATGCCGCGCAGGTTCGGCGTGATTGCGGCGAGCACCGACGCGAGATCGGGCGTGGAGACGAGCGCGTTGTTCAGGGCGAGCAGCGTCCGCCAGTGATCGCGGTCGGCTTCGACCTGCTTCTGGTACGAGCGCGCCTCCTCGTGATGGCGCACGTTGTCGATGGCAATCGCCACGTGGGAGGCGACGCGCTGCAGGAAGTCGAGATCGGCGGTGTCGTAGGCACCGCGGCGCGACGACGCGAGTGCCAGGAGTCCCACCGGGCGCAGCGTCGTGGTCAGGGGCAGGAGGCACGCGGCGAGCCGCCCGGACTGGCGCATGGCGTCGGCGATCTCCGGGTAGCGTCGATCCTGCTCGAGGTCGTGCACCACCACGGGCGCCTGCGCGGCCCAGATGGCGGCCAGCTGGGTCTCGTGGATGGGCGGCATCGTCGTCCGCAGGACGCGGAGGCGAGGGGCGTCTCCGGACGCCTCGTCACACGTCACGCTGTACTTCACCGGCGCCCTGCCATCGCCTGCGGCGACGACGACACCGAGGCCGTCGAAGTCGACCACTCGACGCAGGGCTTCCGTGAGATCCGGCAGCAACCCGTCGATGTCACTGTGGAGTGCCACCAGATCCATGACTTCGAGCAAGGCGCGATAGCGTGCCTCGCCTGTCGCCGCGCCCCGGATCTGCGTCCCCGTGCCCGCACTCATCCGAGCACCGTACCACGTGACGACATGAAGGCACGTGCCTGCATGTCGCCACCAGCGTGAAGGCACATCGGCTGAGCTTCTGGCCCGATATCGACCGACTTGCACGGGTTTGCGGGGATTGCGGGTCCCTGGTCTCTCTGGAATCCATCTTGCGGACGTCCCCCATGGAGAAAGGGGGCGCGCCCATGTTGCGCATCGTCGTGAATCAGGAAGGTGCGGACGTCCGGCTCGGCCTTCACGGGCGGCTGGCGGGCGACTGGGTGCGCGTCCTCGAGCGCTGCTGGGAGTCCCTGCAGGACTCGGTGCCCCACGCCGTCATCACCGCCGAACTGGTCGACATCACCTTCGTCGACCCGGACGGAGAACGACTGCTCGCCCGCATGCACGAGGTCGGCGTCTCGCTGCAGGCCACGGGCTGCCGCAACCGCCACCTCGTCGACCAGATCAGCACGCGCACGCCCCGCTCCACGTCGTTCCTGCCCCGGACCCACACGTCATGACTCGATACCTGCCCACTGCGATCTTCCTGACCACGGCCCTCACCGCTGCCGGGTGCGGCTCCCAGGCCTCCGGGCCCGCCGCCGGTGGCGCGGCCGCCGCACCTCCCCCGCCCGAAGTGGTCGTCGTCACCGTCCAGCGCCAGTCCGTGACGATGACGATGGATCTGCCGGGACGGACCGCGCCGTATGGCATCGCCGAGGTCCGGCCGCAGGTCACCGGCATCGTGCAGAAACGCCTGTTCGAGGAAGGCCGCGACGTCAGGGCCGGCGCACCGCTCTACCAGATCGACGCGGCGCCCTATCGCGCCACGCTCGAGAGTGCGCAAGCGGCACTGGCGCGGTCGGAGGCCAACATCGTGGCCGCGCGATTGATGACGCAGCGCTACAAGGACCTGCTGGCCGACAACGCCGTCAGTCAGCAGGAATACGACAACGCCGTGGCCGCCCAGAGCCAGCTCGAGGCCCAGATCGCCGCCGACACGGCCGCCATCAGTGCCGCGCGCATCAACGTCGGCTACACCACGATCAATGCACCGATCAGCGGCCGCATCGGCCGGTCGGCGGTGACGCCGGGGGCGCTGGTCACCGCCAACCAGGCCGCGACACTCGCCGTCGTGCAGCAGCTGGACCCGATCTACGTGGACGTCACCCAGTCGAGCGCCGAGCTGCTCCGTCTGCGCCGCGACATCGCCGAGGGACGCATCCGCGTCGACAAGGGGCAGGCCGAGGTGCGGCTGCGCCTCGAGGACGGCACGGCCTACGCCCTGCCGGGCCGGCTGCAGTTCTCCGAGGTGACCGTCGACGAACGCAGCGGCGCGGTGACGCTGCGTGCGGTGTTCCCCAACCCGAAGCGCGAGCTGTTGCCGGGGATGTACGTCCACGCGGAGATCGGCGCGGGCACGACCGACCAGGGGCTGCTGGTGCCGCAGCAGGGCGTGACGCGCAGCCCGAAGGGTGTCGCGACGGCGATGGTCGTCTCGAAGGCCAACATCGTCGAGCTGCGCGAGCTCGAAGTGCCGAGGGCAGTGGACGGCCAGTGGCTCGTCACGAAGGGGCTCGAGGCGGGCGATCGCGTGATCGTCGAGGGCCTGCAGAAGGTGCGTCCGGGCGCACCGGTGCGGGTGGCGACCGCGGCCGCGGCCAACGGCGAGGCGCACTGACATGGCTCGCTTCTTCATCGACCGGCCCATCTTCGCGTGGGTCATCGCCATCGTCATCATGCTGGCCGGAGCGCTGGCGCTGCGCACGCTCCCGGTGGCGCAGTACCCGGCCATCGCGCCGCCCGCGATCACGGTCACCGCGTCGTACCCCGGTGCCTCCGCGAAGACCCTGGAGGACACCGTCACGCAGGTCATCGAGCAGCGGATGAAGGGGCTCGACAACCTGCAGTACGTCTCGTCGACCAGCGACAGCAACGGCGTGCTGCAGATGACGCTGACGTTCGACCCGGCCGCCGATCCGGACACGGCGCAGGTGCAGGTGCAGAACAAGCTGCAGCTGGCGTTGCCGCTGTTGCCCCAGGAAGTGCAGCGCCAGGGCGTGCAGGTTGCCAAGTCGCGGTCCAACATCCTGATGGTCCTCGGCTTCGTCTCGTCGGATGGCAGCATGACCGACGCTGACATCAGCGACTACGTGTCGTCGAGCCTGCAGGACCGCATCGGCCGCGTGCCGGGCGTCGGCAGCGTCATCGTGTTCGGGTCGCAGTACGCCATGCGCATCTGGCTCGACCCGGCCAAACTGCAGAACTTCCGGGTGACGACGGCCGACGTGCGGGCGGCGATCCAGGCCCAGAATGCCCAGGTCTCGGCCGGCCAGCTCGGGGCCGCGCCTGCCGTGCCCGGCCAGCGGCTCAACGCCACCATCACCGCGCAGACGCGCCTGCAGCGCCCCGAGCAGTTCGAGGCCATCGTCCTTCGCACTGGTGAGGACGGATCGGTCGTCCGACTCGGTGACGTCGCGCGCGTCGAACTCGGCAGCGAGAGCTACGACCGCACGGCCGCCTTCAATGGCAAGCCGGCTTCGGGCATCGCCGTCCAGCTCGCGACGGGCGCCAACGCCCTCGACACCGCCGACCGCGTCCGCGCCGTGCTCGAGGAACTGCGCACCTACCTGCCCGCGGGGCTCGAGCCGGTCATCGCCTTCGACACGACGCCGTTCGTCCGCATCTCGATCGAGGAAGTGGTCAAGACGCTCATCGAAGCCATCGTGCTGGTCTTCGTGGTGATGTACCTGTTCCTGCAGAACTTCCGCGCCACGCTGATTCCCACCATGGCGGTGCCGGTCGTGCTGCTCGGCACCTTCGGGGTGCTGGCCGCCTTCGGGTACAGCATCAACACCCTGACGATGTTCGGGATGGTGCTGGCCATCGGCCTGCTCGTGGACGACGCGATCGTCGTCGTCGAGAACGTGGAGCGCGTGATGAGCGAGGAAGGCCTGCCCCCACGCGAGGCGACGCGCAAGAGCATGGACCAGATCACCGGCGCGCTCGTCGGCATCGCACTGGTGCTGTCGGCCGTGTTCGTGCCCATGAGTTTCTTCGGCGGGTCGGTCGGCGTCATCTACCGGCAGTTCTCGATCACGATCGTGTCGTCGATGGTGCTGTCGGTGATCGTGGCCCTGGTGCTCACGCCGGCGCTCTGCGCGACGATCCTCAAGCCGGTCGCGCACGGTCATGTCGAGCGGAAGGGCTTCTTCGGCTGGTTCAACCGCACGTTCGATCGCGGCAGCCGGACCTATCAGTCGATCGTCGGCCGCCTCGTCGTGCGCACGCTGCCGACCCTGGCGGTGTACGCGGTGCTGTGCGGGGCGATGGCGTTCCTGTTCCAGCGCATTCCGACCGGCTTCCTGCCCGACGAAGACCAGGGCGTGATGTACACGCAGGTCCAGTTGCCGTCGGGCTCGACGCGCGAGCAGACCGCCGGGGTGTTGCGCAAGGTGCAGGCGCACTACCTCGAAAAGGAACAGGCGGCGGTGCAGTCGCTGTTCACCGTCAGCGGCTTCAGCTTCGCGGGATCGGGCCAGAACATGGGCATGGCCTTCATCCGCCTCAAGCCGTGGGACGAGCGCGATGAACCGGGGCTGCGCGTCAAGGCCGTTGCCGGCCGCGCCATGGCCGCCTTCTCGCAGATCCGCGAGGCCATCGTCGTCGCCTTCCCCCCGCCGGCGGTGACCGAACTCGGCAACGCGACCGGCTTCACGGTGGAACTGCAGGACCGGGGCGGTCTCGGCCACGAGGCGCTGATGGCCGCACGCAACCAGTTCCTCGGCATGGCGGCGAAGAGTCCGGTGCTGGCCGGGGTGCGTCCCAACGGGCTCGAAGACACGCCGCAGTTCGAGATCAAGGTGGACACGGAGCGCGCCGGCGCGCTCGGCCTGACGCTGGCCGACGTCAACGACACGCTGTCGAGTGCCTGGGGCAGCGCCTACGTCAACGACTTCATCGATCGCGGCCGCGTCAAGCGCGTCTTCATGCAGGCCGATGCGCCGTTCCGGATGCAGCCGCAGGATCTCGATCGCTGGTACGCGCGCAATCGCACCGGCGACATGGTGCCGTTCTCGTCGTTTGCCACCACCGCGTGGACCTACGGGTCGCCGCGGCTGGAACGCTTCAACGACGTGTCGTCGCTGCAGCTGATCGGATCGCCGGCGCCCGGCCGCAGCACTGGTGAGGCCATGCAGGTGGTCGAGGAGTTCGCCGCCCAGTTGCCGGCGGGCATCTCGTACGAGTGGTCGGGCCTGTCCTACCAGGAGCGCCTGTCTGGTTCGCAGGCGCCGGCGCTGTACGCGCTGTCGCTGCTGGTCGTGTTCCTCAGTCTCGCGGCGCTCTACGAGAGCTGGTCGGTGCCGTTCTCGGTGATGCTCGTGGTCCCGCTCGGCGTGCTCGGTGCGGTGGTGGCGACCGGGATGCGCGGCCTGTCCAACGACGTCTACTTCCAGGTCGGCCTGCTGACCACCGTCGGGCTCTCGGCCAAGAACGCGATTCTGATCGTGGAGTTCGCCAAGCAGCTCCAGGAGGAGGGTCAGGACCTGATCGAGGCAACCGTCGAAGCCGCGCGTCAGCGCCTGCGTCCGATTCTCATGACCTCGATCGCCTTCGGCCTCGGCGTGTTGCCGCTCGTGCTCAGCACCGGGGCCGGGTCGGGCAGCCAGAACGCCATCGGCACCGGGGTGTTCGGCGGCGTCGTCGCCGCGACGGCCCTCGGGTCGTTGCTCATCCCCGTGTTCTTCGTGGCCATCCGCAGCGTGTTCCGGGTCACGCCGCCCGCACCGGTGACCACCGAAACGCTCTCCACCCAGGAGGCACATTGATCATGCGAACGTCCCTCTCGTTCCTGCTGGTGCTCGCGATCGGTGGGGCCGGGTGCCGCACGATGGCCCCCGAGTACGCCCGCCCGGCCGCCCCGGTGCCCGGGGCCTTCCCCGACGCCGGGACGAGCACTGACGCCCGGTCAGCCGCCGATCTGCCCTGGCAGTCCTTCATCACCGATGTGTCGCTGCGCACGCTGGTGAGCCAGGCGCTCGAATCCAATCGCGACCTGCGCACGGCGGCCCTCAACATCGAGCGGGCCCAGGCGCTGTACCGCATCCAGCGGTCCGCGCTGCTGCCCGCCGTCAACGGCACGGCCAACGGCGTGCGTCAGCGCATTCCCGAGGGCCTGTTCGGCGGGGCGGGTGGGGCGTTCAACGCCGAGCAGTACAGCGTCGGCGTCGGCGTCAGCAACTACGAGCTGGACATCTTCGGGCGGATCCGGAGTCTCAACGACGTCGCCCTGCAGCGCTTCCTCGCGACCGAGCAGGTCCGGCGGGCGGTGCAGATTGCGCTCGTGGCCGAGGTGTCGCAGGCATACCTGACCTACGCCGCCGACCAGGAGCGGCTGGCCTTGTCGCGCCGCACCCTCGACGTCCAGCAGCAGTCGCAGCGCCTGGCGGAGCGTCGGCTCGAGGCCGGCATCTCCAACGCGCTCGCCGTGCGACAGGCCGAGACGACGGTCGCCGCCGCGCGGGCCGACGTGGCGCGCTTCACGGCCCTGATCGCGCAAGACCGCAATGGCCTTGCGCTCGTGATCGGACGCGACGTCGATCCCGCCCTGCTGCCCGCCGGGCAGACCGACACGGTCACGATGCTGACGGAGCTGACGGCCGGGTTGCCGTCCGCCGTGCTGCAGCAGCGGCCGGACATCCTCGCCGCCGAGCACCAGCTGCAGGCGGCCAACGCCAACATCGGCGTCGCGCGGGCCAACTTCTTCCCGACCATCAGCCTGACCGGGTCGGTCGGCACGGCGAGCCGGTCGCTGGGTGACCTGTTCACCTCCGGCACCGGCGCGTGGTCGTTCATCCCCAATCTGGTGGCGCCGATCTTCAACGCCGGACGCAACCGGGCGACGCTCGAGGTCTCGCAGATCGATCGCGAACTCGCGGTGGCGGCCTACGAACAGGCGATCCAGGGCGCGTTCCGCGACGTCGCCGACGCCCTCGCCGTCCGCAGCACGATCGACGAGGAACTTGCCGCGCAGCAGGCGCTGCAGGCAGCGGCGGCCGAAAGCCTCCGTCTTGCGGAAGCGCGCTTCCGCGGCGGGGTGGACAGCTACCTGCCGGTGCTGGACGCCACGCGCGTGCAGTACACCTCGCAGCAGGGGCTCATTGCCGTGCGCCTCGCCCGCGCGGTGAACTCCGTGGCGCTGTACCGCGCACTCGGCGGTGGATGGACCGAGCCGCTGTCGTAGGGGAAGGGGAGTCGGGAGTCGGGAACCGGGAACCGGCAACCGGCAACCGGCAACCGGCAACCGGGCTTACCAGCGGCGGACGCGGCCCGTGTCGACGTGGACGAAGTTGGACGACGGGTAGTAGCCGACGCCGCCGCGGGCCAGGTCGAGGGCGGCCTCGCGCAGATCGGTGAGGCGCACGTCGGCGACGCGGATGTCGATGGCCTGCCCGCGCATGTGCAGGCTGCCAGAGGCCACGCCGCCACCCCCGTGGGTCCGCAGCATGGCGTTGGTCTTCGGCGAACGATAGCCCGAGATGATCTCGAAGGGCTGGCCGCTGCCGGTCGCCCCCTTCAGCGCATGGAGGAGGTCGAGCAGGCGCGGGTCGATGTCGTGCACGTCACCGGTGCGGAAGTCCCGCAGCAGGCGATTGACCGCCGTCAGCGCGTCGGGCAGGTAGCGGACGCCATCCATGTACTCCACCTCGAGTGTCTCGGCGGTGTGCAGGTGGGCGAACCGCAGCACGCGCGGCCCGGTCGGCACGGCCGTCGCGACGGTCGGCAGCGCCAGGACGGGCGCGGCGGTCATCACGGTGCGGAGGAAGCGTCGGCGATCCACTCCTCACCATAACATCCCGGGACGCGCACGGCCGGCTCGGCGAGCCGGCCCTCACCGCACGACGGGACCATGACGGCCCGTTCCGAGAACGGGCCCTACCCTACCTGGGGCTCGAGGGGTACGGGTAGCCCTGCTTCAGAGCGGCATCGAGCAGCGCGTCGTGGCCGTAGATGTCCTCCATGAAGTGGACCACGCCCTCACGGCTGACGTGCACCGTGTCGTAGAACAGCACGACCGTCATCGGCTCGGGAAGGGTGACGCGCGAGGGGCGGGTGCCGTTCATCGCCGCGTCGATGCGCGCCCGCGTCCAGCCCGGGGACTCGTGCAGGATCCACTCGGCCAGCGCCGCCGGATCCTCGAGACGCACGCACCCGTGACTGAGGTCACGCCGACTCTTCGCAAAGCCGCCCCGCGACGGCGTGCCGTGCATGTAGACGTTCTCGTCGTTCGGGAAGATGAACTTCGCCAGGCCCAGCGAGTTGGTGGGCCCGGGGCGCTGACGCAGCGTGAGGCGTCCCTGCTGCACCTTGTCGAGGTTCTCCGACGATGTCGCCAACGCCGGCGCATCGTCGGCGCCGCTGGCGACGATCTCGAAGCCGTTGCGCGCGAGGTAGCCGGCATCGCGACGGGCCTTCGGCAGAATCTCGTTGACGAGGATGCTGCGCGGCGGATTCCAGTACGGGCGAAAGACGATGTACTCGAGACGCTCGACGAACAGCGGTGTCTGGTGATTGAGCGCCTGCCCGACGACCACCTTCATCCGCAGGGGCGTCTCCCTCGCGTGCGGCTCGGTGGCCCAGAGCCGGAAGTTCGCGACGTTGACGAAGATGCTCGCGCGGTCGCGCAGGTCCGGCAGCCAGCGCATCCGCTCCATGGCCAGTTCGATCTGGCGGACCCGGGTGGCCAGCGGCACGTTGATGGCGCGCAGGGTGGCGGCGCCGAGGACCCCATCGGGTTCGAGGCCGTGCCGCGCCTGGAAGCGCTTGACGGCGTCCACGACGGCGCCGATGTACCGGGTCTCGACGGCGGGCCCATCCGAGACGACATCGCCCACGGCCTGCAGGCGGGCGACGAGTGGCGCCACGCCATCCCATTCCTCACCGGGCACGATCTTCTTTCGCGTGGCGGGCAGCAGCGGCACCGGGGCAGGCTCGCCGGACTCGGCCAGCGCTCGGTAGATGGACAGCGTGGCGCGCGCCCTGACGTAGTGCGAGAACGGTGGCTCGAGACTGCGCAGCATCTCGCCGAGGCCACGGCCCTGCCGCGCCTCCTGCAGCAGCGCCGTCGGGTCGAGCGGCTTGCGCGGGCCCTCGTACTTCCATCGGATCCGTGCCGGATCGACGCGGCCGATGTGGACGGCCCGTAACAGCCGCGCGCCCGCCACGCTCAACGCCACGTCGAACTGGGCCCGCTCCGTCGATGTCGATCGCCCGCCCGTGATGGCGGCCCACCGCACCTGCAGGGCCGACGCGTCGTAGTCGGCCGGGTCGAGACCGAACTCGTGGGCGCGGGACACGGCCAGCACGGCGCCATCCACGCTGGGCAGCGGCCGCGATCCGTCGAACCAGAGCAGGCGGTCCGGCTCGGCATCGTAGAGCGGCCACAACTCGCGGGTCACGTCGCCGATGGCGCTCCACCGGAGGCCAGGATGTTGAGCACTGCCGAGCACCTGGGTGACCACCGCGGCCGCCTCGGGGTCGGCCGTCGGGACGGCGGGCCCCTGCATCCACGGGGCTGCACTCAGCAGCGCCAGCACGACGCCGGCAGACGGGAACATGTCCCTACCTTAGCCGGCTCGACCGTCGCGGTCACGCGCCCAGGTCGGACGTCCGTGCCCGACTTGCAGGCGCGGCCGGATTTTGGCTTACTGGAGATGGCGCCTCCGTGTTGGGTGGCGCCATGCGGGCCACGGCGGCCAGCGGCCTCTGCCGCGGTCGAGTCTGCGAGGAGAATCGAGATGCAACGCCAATGGGTGGCGGCCATGGTCGTGGTCGCCTGTCTTGTGGGAACGGCACCGTGTGCCAGTGCCCAGGTCGTGACTGAGGAACGTCGTCTGGCGACGATGGCCGCCCAGGCCGAGTCGCCCGAGCAGCACGCACGAGTCGCCGAGCAGTATCGCGACCGCGCCGAATCGCTCGACTCCCAGGCCGCGCGCTACGAGCGTGCCGCCCGCCGGCTCGAAAAGGGCTGGTTCCCCAACGAACACAAGGCGCAGTCGATGCTGCGTCCCGGGTACGCCGAGCGCCAGAAGGCCGCCAACGCCCGGACCGCCGCCCGCGAGACGCGTGTCCTCGCCGAGCAGCACCAGAAGATCGCGGTCGAGTTGCGCAACGCGCCCGAATAGGCGCCAGGCGGGCAGCCCCCTCGCTTCGCATACAATCCTCCCGCTCGACCAGCTCAGGCAGGAGTGAGGCGGTGCGGTGACGCAGCGAGGAGGCGCCCCCATGCAGGTTCCGACACGACATGCGCGATGGGTGCGTGCGACGCACGGCGCTGCCGCCCTGAGTGTCGTGGTGCTCGCGTGCTCGGGGGGCGTCATCCTCATGGCGCACCCCCGTCTCTACTGGGGCGAGGTCGGCAACGACCTGACGCCAGCCCTCCTCGAACTCCCGATCAGCCGCAATCACCGCCACGACGGCTGGACGACACCGACCTCGATTGCGCCGGGCGACACGGCGTCCGCGGGTGCCCCCGTCAGCGCCAGCCGCACCTTCGAGATCTTCAATCAGAACGGCTGGGGTCGCAGTCTGCACTTCCTCGCCGGATGGGTCCTGTTCGCCACCGGACTCCTGTACCTCACGCTCGGCGCGGTCTCCGGACACCTTCGTCGAGCGCTGCTGCCACGGCGCGACGAGGTGACGCGTCGGCAGGTCGCCCGTGAGATCGGCGATCATCTGCGGCTCCGGATCCGCGCGGCGACCGGCGGCCCCGACTACGGCCTCCTCCAGAAATCGGCCTACGCGTGCATCGTGTTCGTCGCGCTGCCGCTGACGGCCATCACCGGGCTGACGATGTCGCCGGCCGTGACGGCGGCGGCCCCGTTCCTGCTCACGCTGTTCGGCGGCCTGCAGTCGGCGCGTACCATCCATTTCGCCCTGTGGGCGCTCCTGCTGCTGTTCACGTTCGGGCACATCACGATGGTCGTGCTCTCGGGATTCCGGCGTCAGGTTCGCGCCATGACGGTCGGAGAGTGACATGCCGCCTCGCTTGCGCCTGACACGACGCGACGCCCTCATCGGTGGCCTGACCGCGGCCGGCGGGATGCTGCTCACCGGCTGCGCCACCGACCTCCCGCCGACCTACGGGCATCTGCTGCGCATGGGCGACAACCTGACCTACGTCGCGCACCGCGCGCTGCTGCCGGGGCAGGCGCTCGCCCGCGAGTACAGCCGCGGGGACATCTCGTCCTTCCCCGCCATCGGCACCACGAATCCGGCCGACACGGCCCTGCCCACACACCATCCCGAGTTCGCGCCGGTCTATGCCGAGTTGCGCCGCGGCGATTTCGCGGACTTCCGGCTGGACATCGCCGGCAGCGTCGCCAGGCCGGGGACCTACTCCCTGTCGGACTTGAAGCGCATGCCGGCGCGGACCCAGATCACCCGACACGTGTGCGAGGAAGGCTGGTCGGCCGTCGCCGAGTGGACGGGCGTGCCCCTGGGTCACGTGCTGCAGGCCGCGGGCATCCTGCCGACGGCGCGGTACGTGACCTTCGAGACCTTCGACCGCTTCGGCGACAACATCGACCTGCTGGACGCGTTCCATCCGCAGACGCTGCTGGCCTACGGCATGAACGGCCGCGACCTCCCCGTGCCGCACGGCGGCCCCCTGCGCGTGCGGGTCGAAACACAGATCGGCTACAAGAGCGTCAAGTATGTGCGTCGCCTCCTCGTCCACGACGCGTTCGACGATCTCGGTGCGAACGGTCCGATCCGCAACGGCTGGAGCTGGTATGCAGGAATCTAGGTCCATGCACGTTCGCCCACTCCTCGCCGCAGTGCTCGCCGTGTGCCTGTTGTCCTCCACCGCGCACGCCGAACTGCGCGGCGGGGTCGCGCGCGTGGAGATCACGCCCTCGGCGTCGATGCCGATGTACGGCTACGCCTACCGGAAGTGTGGGCCGGCCAACGGCACACACGACCCGCTGATGGCCAAGGTGCTGGTGCTCGAGTCGGGCGGCACGCGCATGGCGATCGTGACGATGGACCTCGGCAGCATGGTGTCCGACACGCTGCGCCAGGACGTGGCCAGCAAACTCGGGATCCCCATCGTGCTGCTCGCGGCCTCGCACACCCACTCCGCACCGGCGTTCCTGCCGTTCGGCAGCGCGCCGGCGACCAACGCCGCGGCCCTCGCCTACCGCGCCGAGCTCGAGGGCAAGATCTTCCAGGCCATCGCCGACGCGCTGAAGACGATGGCGCCCGTCACGTTGAAGGTGGGGCGCAGCTCGCTGCAACTGGGCTACAACCGCCTGCTGCCTCGCGATGACGGACGCACGCGGGCGCTGTTCGACAACCTGGAACGCGTACCGTACGGGCCCGTCGATCCGGAACTGGTGGTGCTGCGCGTCGACGGCGCCGACGGGCAGCCCCGCGCCGTGCTCGTCCACTACGCCACGCACCCCGTGGTGCTCGGGCCGACCAACTGCCAGTACTCGGCCGACTATCCGGGCGTGATGCAGGCGGCGGCCGAAGCGGCCATCCCGGGCGCCCAGGTGATGTTCGTCCAGGGCGGCGCCGGAGACATCAACCCGATCTTCATGGCGCGCTCGGGCGACCAGACGAAGGACTTCGGCGTCGTGCAGACGATGGGGACGCTGCTGGCCGAGGAGGTCGTGCGGGCCAACCGTTCGGCGACGCCCGTCCCCGCGGGCGCCGAGGGCATCACCGCGACATCCGAGGTCGTCACGCTGAAGGACCGCTGGGACGCCGCGCAGTCGCTCGACGTCGGCATCACCACCGTCCTGATCGACCACAGTGTCGCCATCGCCGCGTGGCCCGGCGAAGTGATGCACCGCCTGCAGCAGGACTGGAAATCACGCGCGGAGGTCCCCGTGGCACTGTTCTACGGCTACACCTTCAGCGCCGGGGGCACGTGGGCCGGCTACGTGCCCGACCTGCGATCGGCCGCGCACGGCGGCTACGGCGCCGACGCGAGCACGCGCGTCGAGGTCGGTGCCGGCGAGCGTCTCCTCGAACGGCACCTGATCCACCTGTACGGGCTGCTCGGCAAGTGGCGGGAGAAACAGGGACGGCCGTAGGACAAGTCGCAGGTCAGAGTTCAGAATGAAGGGCGCCGCGGAGAGTCACAGGATGCGCGGCATCCACACCAACGCTGGGGGGAGGCCGAGTGGAACGCCAGACTGCTGCCGATTTCGACGAGGAACTGCTCATCCTGTTCGACGCGTACGTGCACGGCGACATCGACCGCCGCGGCTTCCTGGAGCGCGCGAGCAAGTTCGCGGTCGGGGGCATGACGGCCGTGATGCTGCTCGAGGCGCTGAACCCGAAGTTCGCCGAAGCGCAGGTCGTGCCCAAGGACGACGCGCGGCTCGTCACCGAGTTCGTCTCGTATCCGTCGCCACAGGGATACGCGACGACCAGGGGATACCTCGTGCGGGCAAAGGCGTCGACGGGTCGGCTGCCGGGCATCCTCGTGGTGCACGAGAACCGCGGCCTGAACCCGCACATCGAGGACATCGCCCGCCGACTGTCCCTCGAGGGGTACCTCGTGTTCGCCCCGGACGCCCTGGCCCCGCTCGGCGGCTACCCCGGTGACGAGGACAAGGCACGCGCGACGTTTGCCACGCTCGAGCAGCCGAAGACGCGCGAAGACATGATCGCGGCGTTCCGCTTCCTCAAGGCGCACCCGGGCTGCACGGGCAAGGTCGGCGCGGTCGGCTTCTGCTACGGCGGCGGCATCACGCACATGCTCGCCACCAGGCTACCTGATCTCTCCGCGGCCGTGCCGTTCTACGGCAACAACCCGCCCCCCGAGACGGCGGCGACGATCAAGGCGCCGCTGCTCGTCCACCTGGCCGAGAAGGACGAGCGCATCAATGCCGCCTGGCCCGCCTACGAGGCGGCGCTCAAGGCGGCCAACGTGTCGTACACCGCGCACGTCTACGCCGGTGCGCAGCATGGCTTCAACAACGACACGACGCCGCGCTTCGACGCCGCATCGGCCACGCTGGCCTGGTCGAGGACGCTCGAGTTCTTCGCCAGGCATCTGCGCGGCTAGCGCACCCGCACGAAGCCGCCCCCCGGGCCCGCGACGCGCCACTCAGCGCGTCGTGGTGGGTGTGTAGTCGACGACGAACGCGCCGTCGAAGATGCCGCTCTGCCCGAGCAACTGCCCGAACTTCTTGTGCTCGGGATGCGGCAGATACGCATCCCGGGCGGCGGCGTTGGTGAAGGTCAGCACGTAGACGTGCGTGAACCCCTGGTTGAGTCCCTCGGGGCTGTTGTTGACGCCATCCTCGAACGCCGTGATCCCCGGAATGCTCGTCGCGAGCGCGCGGAAGGCGTCGGTCACCTTCTGGATCTGCGCCGGCGTGGCCCCGGCCTTGTACTTGAAGACGACCACGTGGCGGACGGCCTGGCTGGGCGCCTGGGCGACAGCCGCGCCCACCAGCGGGCCGATCACGACGGCACCGCCGAGGGCGAGGGTGAGGACGAGAGCAGCGACTCTGGACATGCGCGCATTCTACGCGCGGCCGGCGACCATCCGTCAGTCCCGTCCGCTCGAGATGAGCGCCGCGCAGACCTGACGCTCCTGCGGCCCATCGAGCTCGACGAACAGCACGCGCTGCCATCGTCCCAGCATGAGCCGTCCCCCGACCACCGGCACCGAGGCCGACGACCCGAGCAGCATCGCCTGGCAATGGGCGTGGCCGTTGGTCCGCTCCGCCTCGGTGCGATTGACGACGCGGCGGGTCGGGTCGTCGTGGTCGTAGGCGAGTGTCGGGGGCGCCAGGCGATCGAGTTGCCGGAAGAAGTCCCCGTGCAGGAGCGGTTCCTGTTCGTTGACCACAATCGCCGTCGTCGTGTGCAGGGTGTGGATGGCCAGCACGCCGTGCCTCACGCCGCTCAGCAGCAGGAACGACTCGAGCGACGCCGTGAGGTCCACCACCTCGGCCACACGCCGGGTCTCGATGCGCAACCGCAGATGGCGCCCGTCATCGTCTCGGCCTGGGACGGCGGTGACGGTGGCCGGGTCGAACGGAGACGAAGGGGGCGTGCGCGCAAGCGTGTGCATGAGGCGGCTCCAGGCCGGCGATGGAGGCCGCGTCGTGCGGGCCTCCCGTCGTGCCGTCCAGAGCATCGCCGCGAAGGGACGGGAAGTCTTCAGCGCGACGTGAGCAGGGCGTGAGCAGGGGGTGAGATCTCATGTCCCCGGTTAGGGCCGGTTCTCCGAACCGGCCGTCACGTCAGCATGCTCACGCCTATCTCAGGGTCGGCGCGTGAGGCCGAAGGCGAGGCCGGCGCCGAAGGTGCCCCCCTCGGCGAGAGCGAGGAGCGTGCGCGTGATCGGGCCGAACTCGGGTTCCCCGAGCAGACGGCCGAGCGGCGTGAGCGCGACTTGCGCCCCTGCCGACGCCTGCGCGACCAGGTGCAGCGTGCCCCCGACCAGGGGGATGCCGGCCAGCGAGAGCGCGAGCGCCGCCAGGGCCCCGCCCGCGCCCGTGCACAGGGCGACGGCCAGCCGCGACCGACGACGCGGGGCGGCCAGGCCAGCGCGGACGCCGCGTGTCCCGAAGGCATACCCGGCGCCGACCCCCGCGCCGATGACGAGGCCCGCGACCAGCCCCCCGATCGCTGGCGCCAGCCCGAAGAGGGCGCCGAGGGTCCAGCGCGCCATGACCTGCGCCACGCCGCCAGCCAGCCCGCCGCCCAGCGCCGCGCCCAGCATGAGCGCCGGCCGCCGACCCGAGAAGGCGATGGCTTCGGCCACGGAGAGCCCGGCCGAGACACCGGCCCCGCCGAAGGCCCCGCAGGCCGCCCCGACTGCCGCCAGCACGGGCGCCACGGACAGCGGCGCGGTGGCGCCGGGCACCAGCGCCAGGAGCAGGCCGCCCACGAACCCGGCCGCGGCGCCGGCAAGGGCGCCGCCCGATGTGCCGCCGATCCAGCGCCCGGCCACCAGTCGGGCGGCCCGGCGCGCCCGCAACGCGACCAGCGCGCGCGCCGCGGCGAACCCGTCGGGTGGCCCCAGGAGCGGCACGGGGCCGGCACCAGCCACCTGGTGACGTGTGTCGCGCAGCACGGCCCGGGCCCGCGCCGCTTGCGGATGCCCCTCGAGTCGGCGCAGGGTCTCGGCCGTGCCGAGGGCATGCAGTCGCTCGGCGGCATCGCGCTGCTCCTCGCGGGCCGCCTCCGACCGAGGGTCGCTCAGCAGGAGGGCCAGCCAGGGCGCGCGGGGATCCAGCTCGGTGCCCGCGGTCTGCGCCTCGATGTCGGCGGGCAGGGTGACGTCAGCGGTGGCGGTCGCCGGAAGCGAGGCCGCTGGCGGCGCGACGACGGCGCTGCCGTCATCGTCTTCCTCGACGAGGTCGACGCAGACGAACTGATAGCCGTGACGGGAGACGGTGCGGATGTACCGCGGCTCACGCGGATCGTCCCCCAGCGTGCGGCGCAGCGTGCGGATGGCCTGACTGAGCGCGCTGTCGGAGACGATGACGTCGGTCCACACGCCGTCGAAGATGTCGCGGCGGTGCACCGCGTCGGCCCGGCGTTCGATCAGGAAGCGCAGCAGGTCGAAGTACCGCGGGATCAGCGGCAGCGGCTCGCCGGCACGGACGAGGGTCCGCTGGCGGGGCGACAACACGAAGTCGGCGAAGCGATAGCGCGGCAAGGCAGCGTCGATGGTCGCACGGACCGTCCGTCCCGCTAGCTGTTGAGTACAAGCACGTTGTTCATCACGCGGCGCACCGCAGTCGAGTGATGGGTGGGTGATAGTTCAGGCTGGCGTGCGGCCGTCCCTGGTTGTAGTACCGCAGCCAGGGCCGGAGCGCCCGTCGCCGCGCCTGCGACGTCGCATAGGGACGGGCGTAGGCCCATTCCCGTTGCAGCGTCTGGATAAAGCGCTCGGCCTTCCCGTTGGTGCGCGGCGTGTACGGCCGCGTCCGCAGATGCCGCAGCGCCAGCGCTTGGCAGTGCTCGGCAAAGACGCGGGACACGTAGCCACTGCCGTTGTCACTCATCACGCGCTGGCACGTCACCCCCTGGGCGGCAAACCAGCCGACCGCGCGGTCCAGAAACGCGGCGCACTGGGCACCGGTCTGGTCGGGCAGCACCTCCACGTACGACAGCCGCGAGTGGTCATCGATGGCCACGTGCGCGTACTCCCAGCCGACGCCCCGGGAGTGGCGCTGCCGATCGCCATGCGCCCGATGCCCGGCCTGCCGAAAGCGGCCCAGCGGCTTGATATCGACGTGCAGCAGCTCGCCCGGCGTCGCGCGTTCGTAGCGCACCACCGGCGGCCGCGGGGCGCGCGCCGGGCGTCCCAGCCCGAGCCGCTGGAGCCACCGGCTGACCGTCGAGCGCGGGCAGTCCAGCTGCCGGCTGATCCGCCAGGCCGGCCACTGCTTCGTTTCGCGCAGATGCCGGATCCGGGCCACCACCGCCGCCGGCGTCTGGTGCCGCGGGGCCCCGGGCCGCGACGAGCGATCCTCGAGGGCGGCGGTGCCGCCGTGCCGATACCGACGGACCCACTTGGCGACGGTCCGCACGCTGATGCCACTCCCCTCGGCTACCTCCGCGTGGGTCCACCCCTCGTGGATCACGCGCTGCACCAGCCGCGCCCGTGCGGCGGGCGTCGTCCTCGCATTACGATGGAGCTTCATCCGGGGCCTCCTCTGAGCTGAACGGTTGTCTCGCAACACCATTCTTCCCAGTGCGCTCCGGATGAACAACGTGTTTAGCAGATACAGCTAGCGC
>LNFM01004728.1_pt1 | contig 24648 bp, 26 predicted proteins | sample 596031 | NCBI WGS metagenome assembly LNFM01 (sample SAMN04254537, study PRJNA301005) | activated carbon metagenome | isolation source: dual media filters at the Ann Arbor, Michigan drinking water treatment plant | place: USA: Ann Arbor | reverse complement strand
CCATGTTCTCGAACTTGTCGGCCAGCTCGATCTCCTTGGCGACGGTGACGCCGTCCTTGGTGATGCGCGGCGCGCCGAAGCTCTTGTCGATCACGACGTTGCGGCCCTTGGGGCCCAGCGTCACCTTCACGGCGTCGGCCAGAATGTCCACACCGCGAATCATCTTCTCGCGCGCGGAGGCGCCGAACTTCACGTCCTTGGCAGCCATGTGTCTAAATCCTTTTCGAAAATGGAGGAGCGTGTGGTCCCGGAGGGCGGCGCCGCGGCCAGGCCGCGTCGCCTGCCGTCATCAGGCCAGGACGCCCATGATGTCGGACTCCTTCATGATGAGGAGCTCCTCACCATCGAGCTTCACTTCCGTGCCGGACCACTTGCCGAACAGGATCTTGTCGCCGGCCTTGACGTCGAGCGCGCGGAGCTCGCCCTTGTCGTTCAGCGTGCCGGAGCCGACGGAGACGACTTCGCCTTCCTGCGGCTTTTCCTTGGCAGTGTCGGGGATGATGATGCCGCCCTTGCTCTTCTCTTCGGCCGTGACACGGCGAACGAGAACGCGGTCATGCAGTGGACGAAAGCCCATGGACTTCTCCTGTCGCTTCCAGTGATTGGCAAGCTCTTCCGGAGATAACAGCGGCCAGGGAACCCGTTTTCGGCGCCCCGCTAGCACTCCCCCCAGAGGAGTGCCAGCGATGTAGGGCAAGGGCCAGAAAACGTCAAGGCTCGGCAGCACTCTCGGAGTGCGAGTGCTAAAACCTTGTTTGTGAAGGTTTTTCTTGCAAGGCCAACCTTCCCCCATGGCATGCTGGCAAGCCCCAGGGGCGCCGTTGCCCCCGGGACACGCGCAATGGCCCAGACCCTGGGCCGGGAAGGAGCACGATGGAACTCGCTGGCCTCGAACGCTTCGCAAACCCCGCCGCCGCGCCGGATTGGCGCCTGACCACGGCGGAGATCCTGTACCACATGCCGGACCATCCAGGGTTGCTGCAAACCTTCATCTGGCAGAAACACGATTTGGCGCCGAGCTTCCCCGTGCTCGGCAGGTTCCTGGCCTTCTGGCAGCGCGAGATCGAGGGCCCGCTGCATTCCGTCCGTGTCGCCTCCGCCGCGCTGATCAAGCCGGCGGAACTGCGCTACGCCGGCGGGCAGTTCATCCTGCACTGAAGGCCGGCTGCAATTCCGGCAGCGCCGCGGCCAGCTTCGCCTCGAATTCGCTGGCCCGGCCCTTGCCGAGGGCGGTGTTGTAATGCGCCTTCCAATAGGCGCCCATGGCCCGCACATCGCCCGCCGCCGGCAGCGCGCCCGGTGCGCGGCGGTAGCGCAGCCGCGCCATCACCGCGGCATAGACGTGGTTGTGCAGAAGCATCTCCGCCCCCGGCCGGCCGGCGCTGCCCGCCGCCGCCCGCACCCGGGCCGCGAGCGGCGGGCGGAAGGCCAGGAAGGTCGCCCAGATATCGTCATGGGTGGCCGGCTCCATCTGGAAATAGCCCAGCGCCGGGCCGCGCGAGCCATCCCGGTTGGCCAATTGCCGCAGATGCCGCAGCCCGCTTTCCTGCAAGGCGGTCCCCAGCAGCAGCTGCCGCACCGCCTCCGCCTGCTCCGGCGGGTCCAGCCCCAGTGCCGATAGCGCCGGATCGATGATTTTCCGGGTGAAGCTCCCGACCGTCCAGACGAACTCGACCATGGCGCGCCTCCCAGCAACAGGGAGACTGCCTACCTCAAATTAGGAAAATAATCAAGGCTCCCGTCAGCCACGCAGCCGCGCCGGCGGCCCGACCCGCGGGGCCGCATCCATCAGCCCGGCAACGATCGCCCGCCGCACCGGCGCCAGCATGGCCCCGGCGCCGATCAAGGCTGCGCGCGCCAGCCGGGCCGGGGCGCGGTCATCCGAATACAGCCGCGCCACGGCATTGGTGGCCAGGAACAGCGGCAGCGTCGCCCGCCGATGGGCGCTCGCGTAGCGGTACAGCCCCGCCACCGCGCCCGGATCGCTGGCACGGCGCAGCTCGCCGGCCAGGATATCGGCGCCCGACAGGCCGAAATTGAAGCCATGCGCCGTGACGGGATGCATCCCCACCGCCGCATCCCCCAGCAGCGCAAAGCGCCGCCCGGCGAAGCGATGCGCATAGGCGGCAACCAGCGGATAGGCATGCCGCGTGCCCGCCAGCGTCATCGCGCCCAGCCGGCCCGCATAGCGCCGCGTCACCGCCGCCCCGAATTCCTCCGGCGTCATCGCCATCGCCGCATCGGCCTCCGCCGGCGGCAGGGTCAGCACGGCGGAGGACATCGCCCCGCCCAGCGGCAGCATGGCGATGGTCTGCCCGTGGCCGAACCATTCGGTGGCCACGCCGCCATGCGGCGCCGCATGCGCCACGCGGGCCACGATCATGGTGCGCCCGAAATCCAGCATTTCCGCGCCGATGCCCGCCAGGCGCCGCGCCTGCGAAAAGCGCGAATCGGCCGCGACGACGACCCGCGCCGTCACCGCCTCGCCGCCTTCCAGCGTCACGGTCGCGCCCTGGGCTGCGAGGTCCAGCCCGGTCACGGCGCGGCCGGCCACCAGCTTCGCCTCCGTCCCGGCGACCACCTGATACAGGGCGCGGCGGATCAGCTGGTTCGGCACCAGCCGGCCCAGCGGTTCGCCATCCCGCCCCGGAGCGAAGCGCAGCGCCAGCGGGTTGGCGCCATTCAGCACCTTCGCCTCGCGCAGCGGCGCCGTCTCGGCCATGGGAATATGCGCCCAGGCCCCGATCTCCCGCAGGATGGCCTGGGAGCGATGGGTCAGCGCGATCTCCCGGCCATCGAAGGCCGGATCGGCAATCGCCGCCTCCGTCGCGCGTTCCAGCAGGGTGATCCGCAGCCCGCTATCGGCGAGCGCGCAGGCCAAAGCGAGGCCCGCGGGGCCGGCTCCGATGATGGCGAGATCGGTATCCATGGTCCCTCTCTTCCCCGCACCATCTCGGGGCGTCCATGATCCTGCGCAAGCCGCGCGTCAGTTTTCGCCCTGCAAGGCCCGCGCAGCCCGGTGCCGGCGCAGCAGCAGCAGGCCGATCGCGGCCGAGAGCGCGAACAGCCCCACCCCCAGCGCCAATTGCCATGCCCCATCCACCCGGATGCCCTTGCCGAGCAGCGCAAACACCACGGTCTGCGGCAGGTAGCCGAGGGCGGAGGCGGCCAGGAACGGCCCCGCCGCCAGCCCGGCCATGCCCCCCAACAGGTTCAGCGCCAGATTGTTCCCCACCGGCAGCAGCCGCAGCGCCAGCGTCGCCTCGAAGGGGCTTTGCCGCAGGGCGTCGCGCAGCGGCCGCAGCCGGTGGCCGAAGCGGCCCTCCATGCGGCGTTCCGCCCAGCCCCGGCCGAGCAGCCGTGCCCAGGCATAGGACGCCGCGCAGCCCAGCAATTGCGCCGCCAGGCCCAGCCCGGTGCCCAGCACGATGCCGAAGCCATAGCCGCCGAGGAAGGCGATGCTCTGCCGCGGCACGCCGATGGCGGTCAGCGCGGCGCCCACCAGCACGAAGACCAGCTCGCCCCACAGCCCCTCGCCACGGATCTCGCGGTCCACCCAGCCGGTGCCGGGCATCGCATCCATCTGCCGCAACAGCACCGCGGCGCCGATCAGGCCGAGGGCCAGCAGCAGCAGCTTGGCCAGGGATCGCCAGCGTTCGGGCATCAGCCCTCCGGCGGGGCAGCGACCCGCTCGGCCACGGGCCGCTTCCAGCGCCGTTGCAGCCAGATCACGCCCAGCATGTCCGAGAGGCTGACCACCAGGCGGTCCAGCGTGCCGTAGTTGGATTGTCCGCGCAGCCGCGGCCGGTGGTTCACCGGCTCGCTCACCACCCGCCCGCCGGCGCGCAGCACCAAGGCGGGCAGGTAGCGGTGCATGTGATCGAAGCGCGGCAGGTCCAGGAACAAGGCGCGGGGAAACACCTTCAGCCCGCAGCCGGTATCGGGCGTCGCATCGCCCAGCAGCCGGGCGCGCACCGCATTGGCCATCCGGCTGGTCACCCGCTTCACGCCGCTATCCTTGCGGCTGACGCGGTGCCCGGCCACCAGCAGGTCGGCCGAGCCCTCCGCCTGGGCGCGGCGCCACAGGGCGGGAATATCCGCCGGGTCGTTCTGGCCATCGCCATCCAGCGTGGCGATCCAGGGCGCCCGTGCCGCCAGGACGCCGCTGACCACGCCCGCCGATTGGCCGCAGGAGGCCGCATGGCGCAGCACCACCACCGGGTGGCGGGACGCCGCCTCCAGCAGCCGGTCCCGCGTATCGTCGGTGGAGCCGTCATCCACACAGATGATTTCATAGGGCTGGCCGGCCAGCGCCTGCGCGATCTCCTCGATCAGCGGCAGCACGTTGGGGCCTTCATTCCGCATGGGAATGACGACGGAGATCAGCGGCAGGGGGGAAGCCGGGTCGGCGGGGCTGGGCCGGTCCGGCCTCGGGGACGGATCGGGGGCCATGGGCGGGCGGGGTAGCAGGGGGCGCCGCGGGCGGCAACCTGCCCCGGCCGGGCGATGCGAAGGTAATCTGCATGCCAGATGCTGCGCCTTGCCGGAGCGCATTATATAAAGCCGCATGCCCTTCGACCCGCCCCCGATCCCGCCCCCCGCCCTGCGCAGTGCAACCCAGCAGCGCGATGCCCGCGCCGTGGCCTTCTGGCTCCTCGCCGTCGCGGGGCTGGTCTGGATCATGGTGGGAATCGGCGGCGCCACGCGGCTGACCGGCTCGGGCCTGTCCATCATGGAATGGGCGCCGCTTTCGGGCACGCTGCCGCCGTTGAGCGAGGCGGAGTGGCAGCGCCTGTACGACCTGTACCGGACCATCCCGCAATACGCCCTGGTGAACCAGGGCTTCGGGATGGAGGGCTTCAAGCAGATCTTCTGGCTGGAATGGCTGCACCGCTTCTGGGGCCGGCTGATCGGGCTGGCCTATGCCGCGGGCCTGGCCTGGTTCTGGCTGCGCGGGCAGATCCCGGCCGGCAGCAAGCCCCGGCTGCTCGGCCTGCTGGCGCTGGGCGGGCTACAGGGCGCGATTGGCTGGTACATGGTGGCCTCCGGCTTCCAGGCGGATCGGACGGAGGTTTCGCCCTATCGCCTGGTGATCCATCTCGGCCTGGCGCTGCTGATTTTCTCCGCCCTGCTCTGGACCGCGCTCGGCCTGCTGCGGCCGGTGGGGTCTGCCCCTGAACAGGCGCGGCCCGTGCGGCGGATGCTCAAGGTGGCAGCCTGGACCCTGGTGGGCGCCATGCTGGCCGGCGGCTTCGTCGCCGGCATCCGCGCCGGGCTCAGCTTCAACACCTTCCCGCTCATGGATGGGCAGCTGGTGCCGGATGGCTATTGGCTGCTGTCCCCGGCCTGGACGAACCTGACCGCCAATGTCGCCGCCGTGCAGTTCAACCACCGCCTGCTCGCCAGCCTGACCGCGCTATTCGCCATCGGCGCCGTCTGGGCGGCGCTGCGGCGCCTGCCGGATGGCAGTGCGCGACGTGCCGTGCTCGGCTTCGGCGCGGCGGTCGCGCTGCAATATGCGCTGGGGGTCGCCACCCTGCTCTATGTGGTGCCGGTGTCGCTCGGCACGCTGCACCAGGCGGTGGCGGTGCTGGTCCTGGCCGCGGCGCTGGTGGCGCTGCACTTGCTGCGGGCCGCGCCACGGCACGCGCCCGGGTCCGCGCCGGGGTCCGCGCCCGGGGCCCCGCTGGCGTGACAGCGGCCCCCGCCGCAACGGCAGACCTGCTGCCCGCCCTGTTCGCGGCGCTGCCGGTTGCCGTCGCGGTCTATGACGGGGACCACCGGCTGCTATTCGCCAGCGACGCCAGCTTCCACTGGCATGGGCTGGAGCCTTCCATCGCCCCGCCCGGCATCAGCCTGGCGGAGATGGTCCGCATCCTGGCCTGGAGTGGCGCCTATGGGCCGGGCGATCCGGAACAGCTCGCCCGCGCCGTGCTTGCAGTGGACCGCAGCCGCCCCAGCAGCCGGCTGGTCCGCAGCCATTCCGGCCGTGTCGGCCTGGTGGAAAGCCGGCCGATCGCGGGCGGCGGGTTCCTGACCTGCGCCACCGATGTCAGCGCGCTGAGCCGCGCCGAGGCCGATTCGGCCGCCCGCGCCCGGCTGCTGGAAATGGTGCTGGCCCGGCTGCAAGCCGGCGTTGCCGTGTTCGACGGCGCCCTGCAACTCACCCTGTCCAACCCCGCCTATGAGGGGCTGATCGGCCTGCCCAGCGCCATCCGCACCGGCATGACGCATCGGGAAATCCTCGGGCTGCTGACCGAACGCGGCGAGATGGACCGGGAGGAAGCGTCGGAGACGGCGGAACGCATGGCGCTGGGCCGCTTCCGCACGGGCACCCGGCAGCGCATCCGCCCCAATGGCGACGTGCTGCGCGTCGGCAGCCAACCCCTGCCGCCCGGCGGCTTCATGATCGAGGTGGACGACGTCACCGCGCTGAAACGCGCGGAGGATGAGGCCCGCCGCCGTGCCGCGCTGCTGGATGGCGTGCTGGACGCGCTGCCGCATGGCGTCTGCGTCTTCGGCCCGGACCGGCGGGTTGCGATGTTCAACCGCGCCTACAGCGGCATCATGGCCGGATCGCCCATCGCCCTCGGCGACCGGCTGGAGGATATGGTGGATCGCCGCCTGGCGGAGGGCGAGTTCACCGAGGCGGAGGCCGCCCTGGTCCGCCGCCGCCCGATGGAGACCGGCAGCGACGGCCTGCTGCGCCACATCCGGCCCAACGGCACCGCGGTGGAAAGCCGTGTCGCCCGCCTGCCCGATGGCGGCCATATCAGCGTGCTGACCGACGTCACCGCGCTTCACCGGGCCGAAGGCGAGGCAACGCATCGCGCGGAAGTGCTGGAGGCGATGCAGGGATCGATCCGCCACGGCATCTGCATGTACGGCCCGGATCACCGGCTGCTGACCACCAACAGCCGCACCGAGGCGATGATCGGCCTGCCCCCCGGCTTCCTCACGCCAGGCCGCAAGGTGGATGAGGTACTGGACGAACAGGTGCGGCGCGGTGAGATCTCGGCCGAGGCCGCCACGCGCGCCCGCGCCAATGACCGCGGCAAGCCCTATCGCTACCATCGCAGCACCAGCGATGGCCGGATGCTGGAAATCGCCTCCGACCCCATGGCCGATGGCGGCTTCGTCATGACCTTCAGCGACGTGACGGAGGAATACCGCATCCGGGCGGAGCTGGAACGCGCCCGCGCCGCGGCGGAGGCCGCCTCCGAGGCCAAGTCCCGCTTCCTGGCGACGATGAGCCATGAATTGCGCACCCCGCTGAACGCCGTAATCGGCTATTCCAGCGCCCTGGCCGGGGAACAGGACCGCCAGCGCCTGGCCGACTACGCGCGCTCCATCAACGACGCCGGGCGCCACCTTCTGCTGCTGATCGACGATATCCTGGATGTCGCGCGCAGCCAGACCGGCGCGCTGGCCATCGCCCACGCCCCCATCGCGCTCGGCCCGCTGCTGCAGGCGGCCGGCGATGCGGTTGCGGAGGAAGCGCGGCGCGGCGGCCTGACCCTGACGCTGGAGGTGCCGCCCGGCCTGCCCAACCTGATGGGCGATGCCGCCCGGCTGACCCAATTGCTGGTGAACCTGCTGTCCAACGCCGCCAAATTCACGCCGGAGGGCGGCCGCATCACGCTTTCGGCCAAGGTGACGGCGAAGGGGCTGGCGATCCGTGTCGCCGATACCGGCATCGGCATCGCGCCGGAGGACCGGGAGAGGGTGTTCGAGCCCTTCACCCAGGTCGACAATTCCCTGTCCCGCCGCTTCCACGGCTCCGGCCTCGGCCTCTACATGGCCCGCACCCTGGCCGAGGCGCTGGGCGGCACGGTGGGGCTGGAGGCGCCACAAGGCCCGGGCACCGTTGCCGTGCTGCGCTTTCCGGCCTCCGCACTCATCGATTTGCCCAGCGAGGCGTGAAGCCTGGCGCGGCATCCCATATGCTAGAGCGTGATCGTCCGAGGTGGACTCACCGAAGGACGTGAATCACACGACAAAACAATAGCCTGGAGTCTGTCAGGCGCCTCCATCCGCGCCTGACAGACTCCAGGGCAAGCTCGCTGCCCGCTGACGAAGGAATTCCCGTGACCGATGCCCTGGCCATCACCGACGCGCTGTTCTTCGCCAAGCTGGACCGCGCCGTCGCGGAACGCCTGACACGCGCCGCCACGGAGGGCGCGGAGGATGGGGAGCTGTTCCTCGAGCATCGCGAATCCGAGGCGATCGCGCTGGAGGATGGCCGCATCCGCTCCGCCAGCTTCGATGTGACCAGCGGCTTCGGCCTGCGCAGCGTATCCGGCGAAGCGGCCGGCTATGCCCATGCGGCGGAGATCACCGAAGCGGCGCTGGGGCGCGCGGCGGAGACGGTGAAGGCGGTGGCCGCCGGCCATTCCGGCACGTTGGATGTCGGCCCGCGCGCCACCAACACGCAGCTCTACGCCGCGATGAACCCGCTTTCCGCCATGGAATTCTCGGCCAAGACCGAAATGCTGGCGGAGATCGATGCCTATGCCCGCGCCCGCGACCCGCGGGTGCGCCAGGTGATGGCCTCGATCTTCGGCGAATGGCAGGCGGTGCAGATCCTGCGCCCGGACGGGTCGCGCGTTGCCGACCTGCGCCCGCTGGTGCGGCTGAATGTCTCGGTGGTGGTCGAATCCAACGGGCGGCGGGAGACCGGCAGCACCGGCACCGGCGGCCGCTTCGCCTATGAGCGCGTGCTGAACGCGGCCACCTGGAAGGCGGCGGTGGAGGAAGCGCTGCGCCAGGCGCTGCTGAACCTGGACAGCGTCCCGGCCCCGGCCGGGGAGATGGAGGTGGTGCTCGGCCCGGGCTGGCCCGGCATCCTGCTGCATGAGGCGATCGGCCATGGGCTGGAAGGCGACTTCAACCGCAAGAAGACCAGCGCCTTCGCCGGGCTGCTGGGCAGCCGCATCGCCTCCCCCGGCGTCACCGTGGTGGATGACGGCACCATGCCGGACCGCCGCGGGTCGCTGACCGTGGACGACGAGGGCACGCCTTCCGGCCGCACCACGCTGATCGAGGACGGCATCCTGGTGGGCTTCCTGCAGGACCGGCAGAACGCAAGGCTGATGGGCGTGGCCCCCACCGGCAATGGCCGCCGCCAGTCCCACGCGCATATCCCGATGCCGCGCATGACCAACACCGTGATGCTGAACGGCGACCGCGACCCGGGCGAGATCCTGGCCAGCGTGAAGCGCGGCATCTACGCCGTGAATTTCGGCGGCGGCCAGGTGGACATCACCAATGGCAAATTCGTCTTCTCGGCGTCCGAGGCCTACCTCATCGAGGACGGCAGGATCGGCGCCCCGGTGAAGGGGGCCACGCTGATCGGCAATGGGCCGGATGCGCTGACCAAGGTGGCGATGGTCGGCAACGACATGGGGCTCGACCCCGGCATCGGCACCTGCGGCAAGCAGGGCCAGGGCGTGCCGGTGGGCGTCGGCCAGCCGACGCTGAAGATGACGGGGCTGACGATTGGCGGGACCGCTGTCTAGCTAGCCGCCCATTTCGATCCCGAAGGCCGCGCGCAAGCCGGCCTCCCCGGCGCGGGTCACCAGCACGGTGCGGGAGGCGGGCACGCGCTTCACCCAGCCGAGCTCGAGGCAGCGGGTGCAGAGCGCGGCCCCCAGCCCGCCCGCCAGGTGATGGCGCCGCTCGCTCCAATCCAGGCAGGGCTTGCAGAAGGCGCGGCGCGAACCGCTGGCCTCCGGCGCGATACCCAGGCCGGCGAGGAAGGCCACGCCGGCTGCCGTCACCGCCCCGCCATCGGTGCCAAGTTCCACCTGGCCGCGCGCCGCCATGGCATCGGCGATCGCGACGCCCAGCCGGCCGGCCAGGTGGTCGTAGCAGGTGCGCGCGTTCCGCATCGCGGCGTCGGCGGGGCCGATCCGCCGCGGCCGGGCTGGGGGCGGGGCGCTGCCGGCCACCATCATGATGGCCTCCAGCATCCGCGCCACCGCAGGCGTCGCCAACCGGTGGTAGCGGTGCCGCCCCTGGCGCTCCATCGCCAGCAGCCCGGCGGCGGAAAGGCGGGCCAGATGGCCGCTGGCGGTCTGCGCGGTGATGCCGGCAACGCCCGCCAGCTCGCCGGCCGTCAGGGCGCGGCCATCCATCAGCGCATTCAGCATGGCAGCCCGCGCGGGGTCGCCGACGAGGGCGGCGGTCTCGGCCATGGCGGCGTTGCTGGACATGGCGCGGCTCCAGGTTGTGTCGGCGCAGCATGCGCCGGATAGGCCCGGCATGCTTCGGTGCGGGCCGAAACATGGGCGCCCACACTCACCTTCGCCAGCAGGGCTTCTGTACCTCCCGCGCCACCTCAGCGTCGGTCAGGCCGAGGTCGCGCCGCAGATATGGGGACAGTTCGGACAGATCCTGGCGGCTGTGGTGCCGGGCGAGGCAGCTGGCGAGCCAGTCCAGCGCAAGCCGCCAGGGACGAAGCCGGCGCTGCGGAGGGTTGGCGGGAGAGGCAGTGGCAGCGATCTTGGCGACGGCGGACATGAGGAAGCTCCGGACTGACCCGGCCTGATTGCCGCCTTGGCGCAACCTGGTGCTTCGGGCGCGGCCGAACCGCGCGCCAGGCGGCATCGTCGCCCCATTTCGGCCGGGACCGCAGCATGCGCGGTGCCCGGCCGGCATCATGGATGGCAGCTAGGAGAGAAATCCCATGTCCCCGCCCCTGCCCGCCGGGTCCTCCGCCACCCCGGTCGTCGTCCCGTTTCGCGGCTGGCGCGTCGCCTGGGCGGCCTTCACGGTGGCCGTGCTGGGCTGGGGCCTCGGCTTCTACGGGCCGCCGGTCTTCCTGCTGGCGGTGCAGCAGGCGCGCGGCTGGCCGGTGGCGCTGGTCGGCGGCGCCATCACCTGCCACTTCCTGGTCAGCGCCGTGGTTGTCGCCTGGCTGCCGCGGCTGCATGGCCGATTCGGTGTTGCCGGCGGTACCCGGCTCGGCGGGCTCCTGGCGGGGCTCGGCGTAGCCGGCTGGGCCCTGGCCGCCGAGCCTTGGCAGCTTTTCGCCGCGACCATCCTCAGCGGGGCCGGCTGGGCGCTGACCGGCGGCGCGGCGATCAATGCCATGGTCGCGCCCTGGTTCAACCGCAGGCGGCCGGCCGCGCTCAGCCTCGCCTATAACGGCGCCTCGGTGGGCGGGGTGGTGTTCTCGCCGCTCTGGGTCGCGCTGATCGGCAGCCTGGGTTTCCTCAATGCGGCGCTGCTGCTGGGCGCCGTCATGGCGGGCATGCTCTGGTGGCTTTCGGGCCGGTATCTTGGCGCGGGTCCCGAGGCCTGGGGGCAGCAGCCGGATGGGGTGGCGGCCCCTGCCGCGGGCCCGGTCCCAAAACCCGCCCCCACCCTGCCCGGCGCCCGGCTGTGGCGCGACCGACGCTTTGTCACGCTGGCGCTGGCCTCGGCCCTGGCGCTCTTCGCGCAGATCGGGCTGATCGTGCATCTGTTCTCCCTGATCGCCCTCCCGCTCGGCGCCCAGCTGGCGGGGTTTGCGGCGGGGCTGGCGACGGGCTGCGCGATTCTCGGCCGCAGCCTGGTCGGATGGCTGATGCCGGAGGCGGTCGACCGTCGCCACGTCGCCGCCCTGAATTACGGCGTGCAGGCCCTGGGATCACTGCTGCTGCTCGCCGCCGACGGGACTCAGGTGCCGCTGCTTCTGGCGGGGCTGGTGCTGTTCGGCCTGGGGCTGGGCAACGTGACCTCGCTGCCGCCGATGATCGTGCAGCGCGATTTCGCGGTGGGCGACACGGCCCGCGCCGTGGCGCTGGTTACCGCCTGCGGCCAGGCCGCCTATGCCTTTGCCCCGGCGGGCTTCAGCCTGCTGCGGGACGGTGCCGGTTCTCCGGCGCTGTTCCTGGGTGCCGCGACCCTGCAACTGGCTGCCGCCACGGTGGTCCTGGCGGGGCGACGACGCGATGCTGGCTGAGGCTCAGGTTTCCGCCGTCACATGCCGCTCCAGCACCGCGCGCCACTGCGCCGCATCGCCGTCATGGGCGCTGTCATCCGGCTCCAGCACCGCGAGCGGAAAGCCCGCCTGATATGCATCCGGCGTGATGCGGCTGGCATAGGCCACGAACAGGAAGCTGTTGCCCTGCGGACCGAACAGGCTCTCCACCGCCGCCGCCACCTCCCGCATCCACTGCGCCGACAGCCGGAAATCCATCGGCTGCGGCGCGGCGTGGGCAACGCGTGCCAGGTTGTTCTGGGTGTTGGAGAGGATGAACACCCGGCGGTCCAACGCGCGCATTGCCAGCAGACGGTCCCAGCGCCGGCGCAGCCGGTCCTGCATCGCCTGGAAACCGGCATCGTCCTCCGCCGAATCATGCCAAAGCCACACGCCATGCCGCGCCCAGAAGGGCTGCACCCCCGGCAGCAGCTCCGCCCGGCCGGGCGGCACCCGCACCGGCCCGCGCAGCCATCGCGCCGCGGCGCCAGGTGGCGTCAGCGACCAGTCGAAGGGCAGCGTCCGCAGTTCCATGCTGGGGTCGAGCCGCCCCCGCAGCAGCGGCACATTCAGGCTGATATGCCGCGCCGTCTGGCAGGAAGCCCCGAGGCTGATCACCGCCGCGCGCTGGCCGATCAGGGACATGCACCTCACCCTTCGTCGTGGCCCTTCTTTTGGCCAGTTTGCGCGGCGAAGGAAAGCGGGGCGGTGGCCAGGTGGGGCTGATGCCGCCGGTCGCGGCCCTTCCGCTGCGGCGCGGCACCGGCTATCGCGGGACGGCACGGTACCGAGGCCCGCCTTGCTGCAGCCGCTCAAGCACCCCGCCCGCCTGGTGCCCATCGCGTTCGTCCTGGCGATCCTGCTGGGCACGGCGCTGCTGGCCCTGCCGATCTCGCGCGCCGGGCCGGGCAGCGCGCCCTTCCTCACGGCCCTGTTCACCGCCACCTCGGCCGTCTGCGTCACCGGGCTGATCGTGGTGGACACCGCCACCTACTGGTCCGGCTTCGGCCAGGCGGTGATCCTGGTGCTGTTCCAGATCGGCGGCTTCGGCATCATGAGCGGCGCGACGCTGCTCGGCCTGCTGGTCAGCCGCCGACTGCGGCTGGCCACCCGGCTGGTGGCGCAGGCGGAGACCCGCGGGCTGGCGCTGGGCGATATCACCGCCATCCTGCGGCTGGTGCTGCTGGTGACCGTGGTGGTGGAGGTGGCGATCGCCACGATCCTCGCGCTGCGCCTGCACGTGACCTATGGCGAGCCCTGGCCGGATGCCATCTGGCACGGCGTGTTCCACGCGGTTTCCGCCTTCAACAATGCCGGCTTCGCCACCTATTCCGACGGGATGATGGGCTTCGCGCTGGACCCGGTGATCCTGCTGCCGATCATGCTCGGCGTGGTGCTGGGCGGCATCGGCATGCCGGTGCTGCATGACCTGCGGCGGGAGCCCTGGGCGCCTGGCCGGTGGTCGCTGCACACGAAACTGACGCTGCTCGGCACGGCGCTGCTGCTGCCGGCCGGTATGTTGGCGACGCTGGCCTATGAATGGTCCAATCCGAACACCCTGGGCGCGCTGCCGCCAGCCGGGCGGCTGCTGGGGGCGGCCTTCCATTCCGTGATGGCGCGGTCCGGCGGCTTCAACGCCGTCGACATCGGGCAGATGGAGACGGAAACGCTGGCCATCACCTATGGGCTGATGCTGATCGGCGGCGGCAGCGCCGGCACGGCGGGCGGCATCAAGGTCGGCACCTTCATGATCCTCAGCCTGATCGTCTGGGCCGAGGTGCGGGGCGAGCGGGACTCCATCGCCTTCCGCCGCCGCATCTGCCCGACGACGCAACGCCAGGCCGTGACCATCGCGCTGCTCGCCGTCGGCATGGTCGGCACCGCGACGCTGGCCATGGTCTCGCTGACCAAGATGCCGCTGCGCGATGCGCTGTTCGAGACCATTTCCGCCTTCGCCACGGTGGGGCTCTCCACCGGCGTGACGCCCAACCTGCCGCCCGCGGCGCAGTCGCTGGTGGTGTTCCTGATGTTCGTCGGCCGGGTCGGCACCATCACCGTAGCCACGGCCCTGGCCCTGAGCCACCGCCAGAACCCCTACCGCTATCCAGAGGAGCGCCCGATCGTTGGCTAGCCAGGCACATGAGAACGGGGTGGTGGTGATCGGCCTCGGCCGTTTCGGCGGCGCCGTCGCCGAATCGCTGGTGCGGCTCGGGCATGACGTGCTCGCAATCGATGAGAATGCGGAGCTGGTGCAGTCCTGGTCGGACCGGCTGACCCATGTGGTGCAGGCGGACACCACCAACAGCGACACGCTGCGCCGGCTCGGCGTTGCCGAATTCGGCCGCGCGGTGGTCGGCATCGGCACGGATCTGGAAGCCAGCGTGCTGACCGTGCTGGCGCTGAGCGAGCTCGGCGTGCCCGATATCTGGGCCAAGGCGCTCGGCCCCAAGCATGGCCGCATCCTGGAACGCACCGGCGCGCATCACGTGGTCTATCCCGAAGCGGCGATGGGAGAACGCGTGGCGCATCTGGTGACCGGCCGGATGATCGACTTCATCGAATTCGACGACGGCTTCGCCATCGCGAAAACCCGCGCGCCGCGGGAGGCGCTGGGCCGGACGCTGGCCGAAAGCGGGCTGCGCGGCAAATACGGCATCACCGTCGTCGGCGTGAAGCGGCCACGCACCGACTTCACCTATGCAAGGCCGGAAACCGCAATCGCGCAGGGCGATATCCTGATTGTCTCCGGCCCCACCCAATTGGTCGAGGCCTTCGCCGGCATGACCTGACGCGGCTTCCCTTTTCGCCATTTTGCGCGGAGAAGGAAAGCGGGGCGGAAACCCCGGGGAGACAGGCAAGATGACACCGCGCGGCCGCCATTTCTTCGCCAATCCAGGCCCGACCAACATCCCGGACAGCATCCTGCAGGCCGTCAGCCACCATACGGTGGATTTCAACGGCCCGGATTTCCTGGAGGTCTACGACGCCTGCCTCGCCGGGCTGAAGCGCGTGCTGCGCACCGGGCAGCATCTGTTCATGTACACCGGCACCGGCCATGCGGCGTGGGAGGCCACGCTGGTGAACCTGCTCTCGCCCGGCGACCGCATCCTGGTGATCGAGACCGGGCATTTCTCCGAAGCCTGGGGCCGCATGGCCGCCGATCTCGGCATCGAGGTCCAGACGCTGGCGGCCGATTGGCGCCGCGGCGTGGATTACGCCGATCTCGCCGCGGCGCTGGCCGCCGATACGGCGCACGCCATCAAGGCGGTGTGTGCCGTGCACAACGAGACCTCCACCGGCATGACGCTGGACCTGCCGCGCATCCGCGCCACGCTGGACGGGGCGAAGCACCCGGCGCTGCTGCTGGCGGACATCATCTCCTCCCTCGGCTCCATCGAATTCCGCTTCGATGATTGGGGCATCGATGCCGCGGTGGGTGGCAGCCAGAAGGGGTTGATGCTGCCGGTGGGGTTTTCCTTCACCGGCGTGTCGGAGAAGGCGATGGCCGCGCACAGGGCTTCGACCTTCCCGAAGCACTATTTCAACTGGACCACGATGCTGACGCGGCGCCATCGCAGCTTCATCGGCACCGTGCCGATCGCGCTGTTCTACGGGCTGCGGGAGGCGCTGCGCATGATCGAGCAGGAGGAAGGCCTCGACAACGTCCTGTCCCGCCACGCGCGCCTGGCGGAAGCGACGCGCCGCTGCGTGCGCCAGTGGGCCGGCAACAACGGCCCGCAGCTGTACTGTCTCTCGCCCGAACGGGTTTCGGATTCCGTCACCTCCATCCTGATGCCGGAAGGGCATGATGCGGAGGCGCTGCGCCAGCGTGTCGGCACGCTGAACGTGGCGCTCGGCACCGGCCTGTCCCGCCTCAACGGCAAGGTTTTTCGAATTGGCCATCTGGGCGACCTGAACGAGCCGATGCTGCTCGGCACGCTGGCCTCCACCGAAATCGGCCTGCGTCTGCAAGGCGTGCCGCATGCGGGCGGCGGGGTGGAGGCCGCGATCGCCTATCTGGCGGAGACCGCCGCCTGATCCGCCGCGCCACCCCGGCGGAGGCCCCGGCGCTGGCCGCGCTGGTGCAGCGCGCCTATGCGCCCTGGGTGCCGGTGACGGGCGGCCGCCCACTGCCGATGGATGACGACTACGCCGCGCGCTGCGCGGCCGGCCAGGCCTTTGTCCTGGTGCAGGACGCGGTTTTGGGCGGGCTGATCGTGCTGGAGGCTTTCCCCGACCATCTCTGGATCGACAATGTCGCGGTGGAGCCGGCCCGGAAGGGCCAGGGCCTCGGCCGGGGGCTGATGGACTTCGCCGAGGCCGAGGCGCGGCGCCGCGATCTGCCGGAGCTACGCCTGCTGACCAATGCGCTGATGGCGGCGAACATCGCGCTGTACACCCGCCTCGGCTTCACCGAGACGGGGAGGCGAACCGAAAAGGGCCGCGCGCGGGTCTATATGGCGAAGCCGCTTTCGGGCTGAAGCGCCACGCCCAGGCCGGCCAGGTCGCGCCAGTAATCCGGATAGGTCTTCGCCACGCAGCCCGGATCCAGGATGGTCACGCCCGGCACCACCAGCCCCACCAGCGCCAGGCTCATGGCGATGCGGTGGTCGGCATAGGTCTCGATCCGCGCCGGCCGGAAGGCCTCCCGCGGCTGCGGCGTCACCACCAGGTCGTCGCCATCCTCCACCGCCAAGCCCGGGGCAAGGCGCGACAACTCCGCCGCCATCGCCGCCACCCGGTCGCATTCCTTCACGCGCAGATTGGCGATGCCGGTGAAGCGCACCGGCGTGGCGTTGAAGGCGGCCAGCGCCGCCAGGGTCGGCACCGCATCCTGCATCTGGGAGCCTTCGATCTCCGCCGGCAGATTCGGGAATTGCCGGATCAGCGCCTGGGCCTTCGCATCCGGCTGGGTGAAGTCCTGCGTGCCGAGGTCGATCGCGCCGCCGGTCAGCATCTCGGCGGCCCAGAGGTAGGTCGCGGCGGAGGCATCCGGCTCCACATGCAGATCGGCCGCCTGGTAGCCGCCGGGCTGAACCAGCCAAGCGGCCGGGCCCTCCTGCGCCACCGTGGCGCCGAAGCGGCGCATGGCGGCCACCGTCAGGTCGATATAGCCGCGCGCGCCGATCGCATCGCCCGCCAGCGCAACCCGGACAGGCCGCGTGCCGCAGGCCGCCAGCATCAGCAGGGCGGAGACATATTGGCTGGACAGCCCGGCATCGACCGTCACCGAATCCCCGTCGAAGCCTCCCCTGCCCTGCACCGTCACCGGCGGGCAGCCCGTGGGGGCTTCCGCCGTCACGCCCAGCGAAGCCAGCGCGGCCACCAGCGGCGCGATCGGGCGTTTCTGCATATGGGCATCGCCGGTCAGCACCACCGGGCCATCGGCCAGCGCGGCGGCCGCGGTCAGGAAGCGCGTCGCGGTGCCGGCATTGCCGAGGAAGACCGGCGCCGCCGGCGCGCGCAGGCGCCCGCTGCCCGTCACCACGAAGCGCGTGGCGTCCGGTTCCTCCACTGCCACGCCCATGGCGCGCAGCGCCTCCGCCATATGCCGCGTATCGTCGCTTTTCAGCGCGCCGGTGATCCGGCTGGTGCCACGCGCCAGCGCCGCCAGCAGCAGCGCCCGGTTGGTGATGGATTTGGACCCGGGCGGCGCCACGCGGCCCCGCAAGGGATGGCCCGGCGGGGTGATGGTCAGCGCCGGCATCACCTCAGGCCTCGGCCTCGGCGAAGATGCGGGCGGTATTGCCGCCCCAGGCCGTTTCCCAGCGCTGCAACCAGCGCTGCGCCTGGGTGATGCCGGATTCGGCGATCTCGTCCAGCGGCGCCAGGTACACTTCCTCGCCCAGCCCGCGTGCCTTCAGCCCTTCCCGCGCAATGGCCACCGCGTCTCGGGCGATGGCCTGCAAGGTGCGGCCGCGGATGCTGGCGGACAGCGCCTGGGCGGGCACGGCATTCCGCAACTGCCGCATCTCCTCCACCGTCCAGCCGCGGATCAGCCCGGCGGCGGCTTTCTGGGCGGCATCGTCATACAGCAGCCCGGTCCAGAAGGCGGGCTTCGCCATCAGCATGGCCGGGCTGCCGGCATCCGCGCCGCGCATCTCCAGGAACCGCTTGAGGCGCACATCGGTGAAGACGGTGGTCACATGGTCCGCCCAGTCGCCCATCGTCGCCTCATGCCCGGCCAGCTTCTCCGCCCGTCCCTCCAGGAAGGCGCGGAAGGACACGCCGGCGGCGTCGATGTACTGGCCATCGCGCATGATGAAGTACATCGGCACGTCCAGCACGAATTGGGCGAAGCGTTCGAAGCCGAAGCCCTCCTCGAAGGCCACGGGCGGGATGCCGGTGCGATCCGGGTCGGTATCCGTCCAGACCCGGCCGCGCAAAGTCAGCAGGCCCGATGGCTTGCCCTCCAGGAAGGGCGAATTGGCGAAGAGCGCGGTGGCCAGCGGCTGCAAGGCGAGGCTGACGCGCAGCTTCTCCACCATGTCGGCCTCGTCGCCGAAATCGAGGTTCACCTGCACCGTGCAGGTGCGCAGCATCATATCCAGTCCCATGCCGCCCACCATCGGCATGTAGCGCCGCATGATGGCGTAGCGGCCCTTCGGCATCCAGGGCATCTCCTCCCGCTTCGCCAGCGGGTGGAAGCCGAGCGGGGCGAAGCCGAGGCCAAGCGGCCCGGCCACCTCATGCACCTCCCGCAGATGGTCGCCGAGCTCGACGCGCGTCGCGTGCAGGTCTTCCATCGGCGCGCCGGACAGCTCGAACTGCCCACCCGGCTCCAGGCTGACGGAGCCGCCATCGCGCTTCAGGCCGATGACGTTGCCGGAATCGAGAATCGGCTCCCAGCCCTTGCCCTGAAGCCCTTCCAGCATCGCCTTGATGCCACCCGGCTCATAGGGCGGCGCGGCGAAGCCGGGTTGGCCGAAACCGGGGCGGGCAAAGCCGAACTTCTCGTGTTCCGTGCCGATCCGCCAGGCGGCCTTCGGCTTGCTGCCGGCGGCGAACCACTCGGCCAATTGGCGCGTGGAGGTGATCGGCGTCAGGTCGGCCTCGCCGGGATTGGACATGGGCTGTGTTCTCTTCCTGGCGTCCGGCCGGGGCAGAGGTGCCCCGTATCATCTAGTCCGGGGGCGGATGCCCCGTTCATTCAGGCCCAATCGCCCAGCAACGCCTGCAGCGCCGCGAGGCCGGCCACGGCCGCGGTCTCGGCCCGGAGGATCCGGGGGCCGAGCGCGGCCGGCACTACAAAGGGCCGCCGGCGCAGGTCGTCAAGCTCCGGCTCCATGAAGCCCCCCTCCGGCCCCACCAGCAGGGCCAGCGGAGAGCCGGGCGGCAGCGCCAGGGTGCGGGCCGGGGCGGCCACGCTGCGTTCCATCGCCACCACCAGCTTCACGCCATCCCAGGCATCCAGCACGCGATGCAGCGGCGCGGCGTCCGCCACCTCCGGCACCGAAAGCCGCTCGCATTGCTCGGCGGCGCCGCGGGCGATGGCAGCCAGGCGCACGGCATTGGCGCGGTCGGCCACGGTGCGGCGGGTGATCACCGGCTGGATCAGCGTGGCCCCCAGCTCCGTTGCCTTCTCCACCACCCAGTCCATCGCATCCCGCTTCAGGGCGGCGACCAGCAGGCGGCATTCCGGCTCCGGCACCGGGGGGCGGGCCTGGGCGCCGAGGGCGAATCGGGCGCGATCCTTGCGGATCGATTCGATCGTCGCATCCCATTCGCCGTCGCGCGGGTTGAACAGCCGCACGGCGTCCCCCGGGCCGCGGCGCAGCACGGTGCCGATGTGATGCGCCTGGCCGGGCGCGGCTTCCACCCGAAACCCTTCGGCCAGGGTGTCTTCCAGATACAGGCGAGGGATGGACATCCGGAACCTCCGCGGACAGGTATTAGGCCATGACAGGCTGGACCGATATCCGCGCCACCGGCTGGGTGGCCCGCCTGCCCCCCGGCTGGCGCCCCTATGCGCTGCTCGGGCGGTTCGACCGGCCGATCGGCGCCTGGCTGTTGCTGCTGCCTGGGTTCTGGGCGTTCGCCATGGCCGCGCCGGGATGGGCGGAGGGGCTGCGCCTGGCGCTACTGTTCACGCTGGGCGCCTTCGCCATGCGGGCGGCTGGCTGCGTGGTGAACGACCTGTGGGACCGTGACCTGGACCGGCAGGTGGAACGCACGCGGGGGCGGCCGCTGGCCGCCGGCACCGTCACGCCGTTCCAGGCGCTGGTCTTTCTCGCGGCACTCTGCCTGGTGGGGCTGCTGGTGCTGGTGCAACTGCCCGTGGCGGCGATTTATGTCGGCCTGGGTTCGCTGGTGCTGATCGCGCTGTATCCGCTGGCGAAACGGGTGACGGATTGGCCGCAGGCGGTGCTCGGCCTGGTATTTTCCTGGGCCGCACCCACCGGCTATGCGGCGGCGACCGGCGGGCTGGACTGGCCGGCGCTGGCGCTGTGGGCAGCGGGCTTCTTCTGGATCCTGGGCTACGACACGATCTACGCGCATCAAGACCGGGAGGATGATGCGAAGGTCGGGATTCGCAGCACCGCGCTGCGGCTTGGCGCCGGCACGGCAGGCTTCCTGGCTGGCTGCTATGCCGCGGTGCTGCTGCTGCTGGGGCTTGCAGGGCTGCTCGCCGGCCTGTCCTGGCTGTTCCTGCCGGCGCTGCTGCTGCCCGCGGCGCTGCTGGCCCGGCAGGTGCTGACGCTGGATATCGACGATCCCGAACGCTGCCTGATGCTGTTCAAGTCGAACCGCGAGGTCGGCTTCGTCATCGCCCTGGCCTTCCTGGCCGGCAGGCTGTGACGACGGCGGAGGATTTCATCCTCGCCCATACCGCCATCGCCTGCCCCGCTTTGGTGCCGGAGCTGCGCCTGCACCTGGCCACCGAGATCACCCCGATCTGGCAGGCCACCGAATCCTGGCTGGCACAGCAGGGCATCGAGCCGCCCTTCTGGGCCTTCGCCTGGCCCGGCGGCCAGGCCCTGGCCCGCACCGTGCTCGATCAGCCCGCACTGGTCGCCGGCAAGCGCGTGCTGGATTTCGCCGCCGGCTGCGGCATCGGCGCCATCGCTGCCGCACTGGCCGGTGCCGCGCTGGTGGAGGCGGCGGAGATCGACCCGCTGGCGCTGGCCGCCACCCGCCTGAACGCCGCGCTGAACGGCGTGGCGGTGGCAACGCCCGCGGGCGATGTGGTGGGCAGCCCCTGCCGCTGGGACCTGATTCTCGCCGGCGACGTCTGCTACGAGGCGCCGATGACGGCCCATATCCTGCCCTGGCTGCGCGCCATGGCGGCCGCGGGGGCGGAGGTCTGGATCGCCGATCCCGGCCGCGCCTATCTGCCGGTGGCCGGCATGGCCTTGCTTTCCACCCATCTGGTGCCCACGACGCGGGAGCTGGAGGACCGGGACACCCGCCAGGTCACCATCCACCGGCTGCTGCCGTGACCCTCCTCGCGGCGCGGCGCTTCCTCGAATCGATCTGGCCGGAGTGGCATGCGGAACGCGGCCAGCCCCTGCCCGCCATCGCCTCCGCCGGCACCTGCGGCCGCTCCGCCACCTTCCTCCACCGCGTGCTGGCGGAATCCGGCCAGGCGGCCGAGATCCGCCATGGCTGGTTCCTGGCGCCCCGCTTCTCAGCACCGGGCGGCCCGGCGCGGCATGCCTGGGTGGAAGCGGGCGGGCTGATCCTGGACCTGACGGCCGACCAGTTCGGCGCACCGCCGATCCTCGCCTGCCCGGCACCGGATCCGCGCTACCGTCCCGGCACGGATACCGCGGACCCCGCCTTCCAGGCGGCGCGCAGTACCGCGGTCTCCGCCATCTGGCCGCGCTGGCAACGCTTCGCCGCCATCAACCTGCCTTAAGCCTGCGCTGTCATGCTGCCACCATGCGCCCCATCCTGATCCTGCTGACCCTTCTCCTCGCGCTGCCGGCGGCGGCGCAGACGCAGCGGCAATATGACAGCCAGGGCCGCTCCACCGGCCGGGCGGAAACCCGCGGCGATACCACCCGGTATTACGACAGCCAGGGCCGCAGCATCGGCCGCAGCGAGACAAGCGGGGGCGTGACCCGCCACTACGATGCGCAGGGCCGATCCACCGGCCGCAGCGAGGAACGCGGCGGCACGCAGCGGCACTATGATTCCCAAGGCCGCTCCACCGGCCGCAGCGAGTACCGCGACACCACGCGGCGGGATTATGATGCCAGCGGCCGCAGCCAGGGCCGCGCGGAGCAACGCGGCGACACCACCCGCTTCTATGACAGCCAGGGCCGCAGCACGGGGCGGGTGGAGAAGTAGCTGAACCATGATCCGCTGACACGGATCAGGGTCCAGCCTTAACCGCCACGGCGATTCCGCCTTCGCGGATCACGCTCTACCGGGTCGCCGCCTCCAGGAAATCCAGCAGCGCGCCCAGCTCCTCCGCATTGCCCACGGTCTGGATCGGCATGCGGGTGCCGGGCGTCACCTCATCCGGGCCGCGGGTGAACAGATCCGCCACCGTCTCCCGCGTCCAGACAATGTCGCCCCGCGCCAGCCGCTCGGAATAGGCATAGCCCGGCAGCGTGCCCATGCGCCGGCCGAAAATACCATGCAGATGCGGCCCGGCCATGGGCGCCGCCGCGGCATCCAGCGCATGGCAGGCGACGCAGGCCCGGAACACCCGCGCGCCCTGCGGATGCAGCCCTTCCGGGACCGCTTCGGCCAGCGGCGCCTCCACCGGCCCCAGCGGCCGGCCGGTCGCCGCATTCCAGCGCCGCACCCGGCGATCCGTGCCGCCGGTCCACAGGCTGCCGCCATCCACCGACCAGGCCACGGACCATACGGGCAGCCCCGGGCCTTCCAGCGTGTGGCGCAGCCGCAGCGAGGCCACGTCCCACACCGTCACGCTGCCGCCGAGGCCCGCGGCCGCGATCTGCGTGCCATCCGGCGATGCGGCCAGCGCCACGATCGGCCGTGCCCCGGCCTGCACCCTGCGCAGGCTGCCATCCGGCCCGACCAGGCGCAGTTCGCCCTCCGCCCCGCCCACCGCCAGCACGCCGCCGGGCAGCGCCACCAGCGCGTTCAGCGGCAGGCCGAATTCGGCGAGCGTCAGCGGTGCCTCCCCCTCCGGCCACAGCCGTAGCGTGCCGTCGAAGCCGGCGGTCGCCACCAGCCCGTCGCTGCGGAAGGCCACGGCATTCACCTGGCGCTGATGCCCCGCCAGCACCCGCACCGGCGCCGCGCCAGCCAGGTCCCAGACCCGCGCCGTGCCATCCCAGGATGCCGAGGCCAGGCGCTGGCCCTGCGCCGCCAGCCCTGCCACCGGCCCCTCATGCCCCGTCAGCACGCGCAAGGGTTCCGGCCCCGCCGGCCCCGATGGAATCGTCCCGGCTTGGGGGGGCCACAGCGCCACCAGCCCATCCTCCCCGCTGCTGGCCAGCATCCCGCCGGGCAGCGCGGCCAGCGCATTCACCGCGCCCTGGTGCCAGCGCAGCACGCCCCGCGCCCGCAGCCCGCCCGGCGCCCACAGGATGATCGCCTGGTCGAATCCGGCCGAGGCCAGCCCGCCATCCGGCGCCACCGCCAGCGCCCGGACCGGGCCGCCATGCACCGCCTCCTGCGCCATGGCGGGAAGGGACAGGAGAAGGGCGAGGAGGATCATCGGGATGCGCATGCGCTACAGGATGGCGCCTTCGCGCCGCTGGTCTAGCCTGTTCCCGCAACCAGACGGGATTGTGCGGGCATGACGAGCGATATCGCGACGGAAGTCTTCTGGGCACGGCTGACCGCCGCCGAGATCCAGGCGCGTGCGACGCCGGATACGGTGGTGCTGATCCCCGTCGCCTCCATCGAACAGCACGGGCCGCATCTGGCCGTCGGCGTCGATACGGTTCTGGCGGGCGCGGTGGCGGAACACACGGCCCGGCGGCTGCTGGCGGCCGGCACGCCGGCGCTGGTCACGCCCACCATCTGGTCCGGCCTGGCCGACCACCACATGGCCTTCGGCGGCACCATGACGCTGGACCTCGCCACCTTCGCCGCCCTGGTAGGTGGCATCGCCCGCAGCGTGGCGCGGCACGGCTTCCGCCGCATCGCCCTGGTCAACGGCCATGGCGGCAATACGGAGGCGATCGGCAGCGCCGCCATCGAGATGACGCGCAGCCTGGGCGTGCCGGTGGTGGGGCTGACCTACTGGCTGGCCAATGCCGACACCTTCGCCGCAATCCTCGAATCGCAGACCAACGTCATGCATGCCTGTGAGGCCGAGACCTCCATGATGATGGCGCTCGCCCCCGATTGCGTGCGCACCGAACGGCTGGCGGAGGCGGTGCCGAAGCGCTTCGCACCCCCCGCCCCGCCCGGCTTCAAGCGCAGCCGGCCGTTCAGCGAGCTGACCGACACCGGGGTGATGGGCGACCCGCGCAGCGCCAGTGCCGAAAAGGGCGAACGCCTTCTGGCGGCGGCGGCGCAGCGCCTGGCGGATGAGCTGGGCCGCGCCGAATTGTGGGGCTGACCAGCCCCGCTAGAGTCCGTCAGGCGCGGATAGAAGCGCTTGACAGACTCTAGGCTATTGTTTTTTCGTGTGATTCACGTCCTTCGGTGAGTCCGCCTCGGACGATCACACTCTAAGGCCTGTGGGGATTCATCGTGAGTGGATGACGGCGGCTGCGAGGTAGATCATGGCTGCGAAGCTCTGGTCTGTCTTG
>LNFM01004727.1_pt1 | contig 24648 bp, 28 predicted proteins | sample 596031 | NCBI WGS metagenome assembly LNFM01 (sample SAMN04254537, study PRJNA301005) | activated carbon metagenome | isolation source: dual media filters at the Ann Arbor, Michigan drinking water treatment plant | place: USA: Ann Arbor | reverse complement strand
CTTCCGCTCGTAGATCTGGCCTACTGGCGTCGGATCGTAGCGGCCCGGATAGGAGAGACCCGATGTGTGGGTCATCAGGTGGTAGATCTTCGGCGGCGTCTTCGGCGGCCGCGTTTTCGGCGCGTCCGGTCCGCCGTCCACATAGACGCCGGTGGCGGCGAATTCCGGCAGGTATCTGGCGACGGGATCGGTCAGGCGCAGCTTTCCCTCTTCGACCAGCATCATGGCCGCGACCACCGTCACCGGCTTCGTCATGGAATAGATGCGCACCAGCGTGTCGCTCGACATCGGCAGGCCGCGCGCCATGTCGGCCATGCCCACCGACCTGTCGTAGACCAGCTTGCCGTCGCGGGCGACGGCGATGTTGATGCCGGCCAGCTTGCCCTCGTCCACATAGCGCTTCATGGCGGCATCGATCCGCGCCAGCCGCTCGGGCGAAAAGCCCAGCGCGGCGGGGTCGCCTTGAGGCAGGTCTCCGGCAAAAGACGGCATGGGCGCCAGCAGCGCGGCCAGCAGGACGGCCGCGAACCGTCTAGCGGCCATGGGGCTTCTCCAGCGCCTGGTAGGTGAGGTTCTTCAGCTCCAGGCGCATCCGGTACTTGTCGGGGAACATCTGAGTCACGAGCACAGCGACGATCTTCTCCTTCGGATCGACGAAGAAGTGGGTGCTGGCCCCGCCCGCCCAGTTGAACTCGCCCACCGATCCGGGTAGCCCGGATGCGCCGACGTCTTCCAGCACCGCCATGGTCAGGCCCATGTCGTAGCCGGGCAGGCCTTCCAGCATATAGCCTCTGCGGTCGGGGGGAATCTGGCCGGTGGTCATGAGTTGGACGGTCTTGGGCGACAGTAGCCGGATGCCGTCCAGTTCGCCGCCGTTGAGCAACATCTGGGCGAAGCGCAGGTAGTCGCTCACGGTCGAAAGCAGGCCGCCCCCGCCCGATTTCAGCGGCGAGCCGTTGACGTAGTCCGGGTTCCACACCGTGTTGACTACAGGCGCCGGACCGTCCGGGCCGGGTCCGTAAAGCTCGGCCACGCGGTTCGCCTTGGCCTTCGCGGCGAAGCTGGTGTCGTTCATGCCCAGGGGATCGGTGATGCGCTGCTTCACGAACGCATCGAACGGCTGGCCGGAGACGACCTCCACCAGCCTGCCCAGCACGTCAATGGAGACGCCGTAGTTGTATTGCGTCCCCGGCTGCGCCACGAGCGGCAGCGAAGCGACCACCTTCGCGAACTCCGCCGTGCTGCGCCCCGCGTTCATCACGTCCTTCTCGTCATAGAGCTTGCCGGCGGGCGAGCTGTCGTAAAGCGCGTAGGTCATGCCCGAGGTGTGAGTGAGCAGGTGGAAGATGCGGATCGGCTGCTTCGCCGGCTCGGTGCCGGTCGCCGTCGCCACCGTCATCTCCGCGAATTCGGGCAGGTAATCCGACAGCTTGTCGGCCAGGCGCAGCTTGCCCTCCTCGACCAGCATCATCACCGCGACGGCCGTGACCGGCTTGGTCATGGAATAGATGCGCACCAGCGTGTCGTCGGCCATGGGCCGTTGCTTCGCGATGTCGGCCATACCCGCCGAATGCTGGTAGGCGACCTTGCCGTCGCGGGCGATGGCGATGGTCACGCCCGCCAGTTTCTTTTGGTCCACCCAGCGCTGCATGGCTGCGTCGATCCGTTTGAGACCGTCGGGCGAAAAGCCCAGCGACTCGGGCGGCGCCGAAGGCAGGCCCGCCGCTAGCGCCGGGAACGGCGCCAGCAGCAGGAGGAAAAGGAGGGCGAGGTTCCTATTCGACATCCCTGGCCTCCACCAGCGCCTGGTAGGTCAGCGCCTTCAGCTCCTCGCGCACCGGATAGTGCAGGCCGGGGAAGAGCTGGGTGATCAGGATCGCGATCACCTTCTCCTTGGGATCGATGAAGAACACGGTGCTCGCGGCGCCCGCCCAGTTGTACTCGCCGACCGAGCCCGGCAGTTCGGACCGACCCAGATCGGTCAGCACCGCGACGCCGAGGCCGGTGTTGTAGCCGGGCATGAACGTCTGCAGGAACGCCAGCTGATCGTCGCGGAGCTGGGGCGACGTCATCAGCGCCACCGTCTTGGGCGACAGGATGCGCGCGCCGTCCAGCGCGCCGCCGTTGAGCAGCATCTGGCAGAACCGCAGATAATCGCCGACGGTCGACACCAGTCCGCCGCCGCCGGAGCTGAACCTGGCGCCCTCGCGGAACCGGATGCGGGCATCGTCGCCCTTGGCCGGCTGGATGCCGCCTCCGGGCGCCATCTCGTAGATCTCGGCGAAGCGGTCAAGCTTGTCGGGCGGCACGGTAAAGCTCGTGTCGGTCATGCCCAGCGGGTCGAAGATGCGCGTCTTCAGATAGGCGTCGAACGGCTCGCCCGAGACCACCTCGACCACGCGGCCCAGTATGTCGGTGGAGACGCCGTAGGTGTAGGCCGTGTTCGGCTGCACCTTGAGGGGCAGGGTGGCGATCACCTTGCTGAATTCGTCGAGGGTCCGGTCGGGCCGCATGATGTCGGCCTTCTCGTAGGCCGCGCCCACCGGCGTCTGGTCGGCCACGCTGGTATAGGTGAAGCCCGAGGTGTGGGTGAACAGGTCGCGGATGCGGATCGGCTTGACCGGCGCTTCCAGCTTCGCGCCGCCGTCGGCGTTCTGGCCGGCATAGACCTTCACGTCCTTGAACTCGGGCAGCCAGGTGGACAGCTCGTCGTCGAGCCGCAGCTTGCCTTCCTCGACCAGCATCAGTGCCGCCACGGCGGTGATCGGCTTGGTCATGGAATAGTACCGGGCGATGGTGTCGTCGCGCATGGGGCGCTTGGCGGCGATGTCGGCCATGCCTTCCGAGCGCAGATAGGCGAGCTTGCCGTCGCGGGCGATGGCGATGGTCATGCCGGCCATCTTCTTCTCGCTCACATAGCGCTGCATCAGCGCATCGACGCGCTTGAGGCGCTCCGGCGAGAAGCCCAGCGACTCGGGTGGCGCGGATGGAAGCCCGGCGGCGATGGCAACGAGCGGCGCAGCAAGGATCAGCAAAAAGGCGATAACGGGCACAATGGCCAAACGGCGGTTCATAATGACTTCCCCTCTTCCCCAACCGGCTCTCCCCGAGCCGGGATCAATGCCATGCAGTATGCTTGAGCGAAGCGTCGGCACAAAAAAGAAACGGCGCCTTGCGGCGCCGTTCCCAAACCCTGCGATACTGGCCGGTTAGAGGCCGAGATTCGCGAAACGCTTGTTGAACTTCGCCACCTGACCGGTTTCGAGCACGCGCTGGACGCCGCCGGTCCACGCCGGATGCGACTTGGGATCGATGTCCAGCGTCAGCGTGTCGCCTTCCTTGCCCAGCGTCGAGCGGGTATGGAAGGTGGTGCCGTCGGTCATCACGATCTTGATCGTGTGGTAGTCCGGGTGAATGCCGGTTTTCATGGTCAGCTCCGGTGAAAGTCGAGCGCGCTGTATAGACGAGCCGATTTCCGTTCGCAACCCCGATGTGCGCCCGATTTCGGGCGTCGCGCGTTGGCGTTTCGGGTCGGGGGCTGCTATAGAGGCGCGGCAATGGCCAGAGAGCGCGCGCCCGTCAAGGAACCGGATCCGCTGAGCCCCGTGTTTGCCCGCGCCGGCAAGCGGGACATCGGCCAGTTGCGCTTCATGCTGCGGTTCCTCAAGCCCTATGGCGGCCGGGTGGCCCTGGCCGCGCTGGCGCTGGTCGTCGGCGTCGTCGCCGTGCTGGCGTTCGGTCCGGCGCTCCGGCGCATCGTCGACATGGGTTTCGACGCCCGGCATATCGGGCATGTGAACTGGTATTTCATGGCCATGTTCGGTGTGGTGATCCTGCTGGCGGCGGCCACGGCCGCGCGCTTTGCCCTGGTCTCCTGGCTGGGCGAGCGGGTGGTGGCCGACATCCGCGAGGCGGTGTACAGCCACGTCATCAGCCTGAGCCCCGCGTTCTTCGAGGAGAATCGCTCGGGCGAGATCGCCTCGCGCCTCACCGCCGACACCACGCTGATCCAGTCCGTGGTCGGCTCCAGTTTTTCTGTGGCGATCCGGTCGGGCCTGACCGTGGCTGGCGGCCTGATCGCGCTCGGCCTCACCAACATCAAGCTCACCCTGCTCGTGCTGCTCGCCGTGCCGTTGGTGCTGGCGCCGATCCTGCTGATTGGCCGCTCGGTGCGCAACCTGTCGCGCGCCAGCCAGGACCGCATCGCCGATATCGGCGCCACGGTCACCGAAAGCTTCGGCGCCACCCAGACCATCCAGGCGTTCACCCACGAGAAAGCAGACCGCGCCCAGTTCCACCAGATCGGCGAGAGCGCCTTCGCCACGGCGGTACGGCGCATCCGGTCCCGGGCGTGGCTGACCTTCCTGGTCATCCTGCTCGCCGTCGGCGCCATCAACCTGGTGCTATGGGTCGGCGCCCAGGATGTCATCTCCGGGCGCATGACCAGCGGCGCGCTCACCCAGTTCGTGTTCTTCGCCATCCTGGTGGGCGGCTCGGTGGTGGGCGTGAGCGAGAGCTACGGCGAGATTCTGCGCGCCATGGGCGCGGCGGGACGCATGATGGAGCTGCTGCGGATCGAGCCCGACATCCGCGCGCCGGAGCATCCCGTCGCCCTGCCCGAGCCGCCGCGCGGCGCGGTGGCGTTCGAGAACGTCACCTTCCACTATCCGTCACGGCCCGATACGGCGGCGCTCGACGACCTGTCGTTCAGCATCCGCGCGGGCGAGACCGTGGCGCTGGTCGGCCCGTCGGGCGCCGGCAAATCCACCGTGTTCCAGCTATTGCTGCGCTTCTACGATCCGGCGCAGGGCGCGATTCGGATCGACGGCGTCGGCGTGGCGCGCGCCGATCCGCGCGAGGTGCGCCGGCGCCTCGGCATCGTGCCGCAGGACACCATGATCTTCGCCGCGTCGGCGCTGGAGAACATCCGCTACGGCCGTCCGGACGCGACCGACGACGAGGTCCGCGCCGCCATCAAGGCCGCCCATGCTGACGAATTCCTCGAAACCTTGCCGCAGGGTCTCGACACCCAGCTCGGCGAGCGCGGCGTCAAGCTGTCGGGCGGCCAGCGCCAGCGCATCGCCATCGCCCGCGCCATCCTGCGTGACCCGCCCATCCTGCTGCTCGACGAGGCGACCAGCGCCCTCGACGCCCGCAGCGAGCAGGTTGTCCAGGCGGCGCTTGAAGTGCTGATGAAGGACCGAACGACGCTGGTCATCGCCCACCGGCTGGCCACGGTGCTGAAGGCCGACCGCATCCTGGTGATCGACGGCGGCCGGCTGGCCGCCGAAGGCACGCACCAGGAGCTGCTGGCCAAGGGCGGGCTCTACGCGCGGCTGGCAGAGTTGCAGTTCGGCGCCGAGCCGGGCCGCAAACTCAGCATGATTTCGGGCTGAGCGCTACTCTTCCAGATACCGGACGTCGACCCGCTCGGGTGCCTGGCCGTCATGGGCCGGGCCTTGCGGGCGCACGGCGATTCGGGTGCCGTCCATGCCCTTGTCGATCAGGTAGCCGCGCACGGCGATGGCGCGCTGCAATGCCAGCCGGCGGGTGTCGCTGGCCGACTGCTTCTCGGTACCGGCATAGGCCTTCAGCTCCAGCCGCTGGCCCTTCGACTGGCCGGCGATCTCGTCAAGCCGGATGGCGGCGCCCGAGGCCAGCGCCGCGCTGCCGGGCTCGAACAGCACCATCACCGACCGGCCGGTGAATTTCTTCGCCTTGGCCGGCTTGACCGCTTCCGCGGGCCTGGGCGCTTCCGGCGCGGAAGGCTGTATGCCGGTGGGCCGGTTCTTCAGCGCGTCCATGTTGATGTCGATGCCGTCGCCTTCCTGCCCGAGGGCAAAGGAGAGCGGCGCCAGCGCAAGGCCGAGGGCCAGAAGTCCCGAACGGATCGCGTGATGTGTCATGCCTCGGGAGATAGGGCGGGAAGCCGGCTAATTCGAGGCGGTCTTTACCCGCGCCGCCACATCGCGCCGCGTGTCCGAGATCAGCTTGACCAGCGCCGGGTGCAGATGGTCGTTGGCGGCGAGCACTTCGCCGGACTCCACCGCCCGGTCGCGGCCGGCGTAGTCGGTGACGAAGCCGCCCGCTTCCCTGACGATGATGGCGCCCGCGGCCACGTCCCACGGCTTCAGGTCCAGCTCCCAGTATCCCTCGTAGCGGCCGGCTGCCACATAGGCCAGGTCGAGCGCCGCCGCGCCGTAACGGCGGATGCCGGAGGTGCGTGCCATGAACAGCTCGGCCAAGGCGAGGAACTCGCGGTGGTTGCCGCGGCCGTGATGCGGGATGCCGGTCGCCAGCACCGCTTCCGACAGGTCGGACCGGCCCGACACCCGAAGCCGTTTGTCGTTCATCCAGGCGCCGCGGCCGCGCTCGGCCCAGAACAGCTCGTTCTTGATCGGGTCGTAGATCACCCCGGCCAGGATCTCGCCGTCCTTCTCGTAGCCGATGGAGATGGCGAAGTGCGGGATGCCGTGCAGGAAGTTGGTGGTGCCGTCGAGCGGATCGACGATCCAGCGCTGCGATGTGTCGGCGCCTTCGTGGGCGCCCTGTTCTTCCATCAGGAAGCCGAAGTCCGGGCGCGCCTTGCCCAGTTCGCGGTGCAGGGTCTTCTCGGCCTTCAGGTCGGCCATGGAGACGAAGTCCGACGGGCCCTTCTTGGATACCTGCAACTGCTCGACCTCGCCGAAGTCGCGGGCGAGCTGCGGGCCAGCCTTCAGGGCGGCGCCGACCATGACGTTGATGATGGCGGATTTGACGGCCATTCTTTTGCTTATGCTCTTTCGGAATAGGAGAAGGATTCGGTGCTGACGACAATTCGGTCGCCGATGCCGATGAACGGCGGCACCGAGACGCGCACGCCGTTCTCCAGGATCGCCGGCTTGTAGGAATTGGCGGCGGTCTGGCCGCGCACGACCGGCTCGGTGTCGGTGACTTCCAGCGTCACCTTGTCGGGCATGCGCAGGGACAGCGGCTCGTCCTCATGGAACTCGATCTCGACCGCCATGCCGTCCTGCAGGAACACCACCTGCTCGCCGGCCAGGCCGCGGGCGACGGTGATCTGCTCGTAGTTCTCGGTGTTCATGAAGGTCAGGTTGTCGTCGTCGCCATAGAGGTACTGGAACGGCCGCAGCTCGAGCTGGACCCGCTCGACGGATTCGGCGGCGCGGAAGCGCTCGTTCAGCTTCGATCCGTCGCGGATGTTCTTCAGCTCCACCTGCAGATAGGCGCCGCCCTTGCCGGGCTGGGTGTGCTCGGTCTTCACCGCGCGCCACAGCCCGCCATTGTGCTCGATGATGTAGCCGGGCTTGACCGCGTTGCCGTTGACTTTCATGACCTGAAACGTGCCTTCCGCGCTGTCCCGAAGCGGCGCGGACTATAGGAGGATGCCCGGGGAGTCGCAACGACGGGATTGGCTATTGATATGTACACCTAAAGGGCGTACATTATTGCACAGGAGATCGAGCCATGAACTTCGAGATCAAGGATAACAGCCTCAAGAAGAGCGACCGCATGGCCGTTCGGCTTTCCCCGAACGCCAAGCTCATGCTGGAACAAGCCGCGGCCATCGAAGGCCGTTCGCTGACCGACTTCGTCATCGGTGCGGCCCTGGATGCGGCCAACGCGACGATCGACAGGACGCAGCGTATACGCCTCTCGGCGGAAAGCAGCCGCGTTTTCCTCGAGGCTCTCGCCAATCCGCCGGAACCCAATGAAACCCTGCTCGAGGCGGCCGCGCTCTATCGTGAACACCTGGCGAAACAGAAGCGCTAGATAGCGCGATGCGGTTCGCGACCACGTCGCTGTCCCCTGCGCATGACCGTACCGGGTTCCGTTGCGGCAACCCGAGCCTCGATGACTATCTGATGCGGCGCGCGGGGCAAGATGCCCGGCGCGGCGTGGCCCAGATATTCGTCATGGAAGGTGATCCAGCCTCGACCGTGAGGGCCTACTACTCGCTCAGCATGACCGGTATCGAACCTCAGTCGATACCGGATGACCTCCGCGACAAACTGCCGCGTTATGACGCCTTCCCGGGTGCGCTGATCGGCAGATTCGCCGTAGCGCTCTCCGAACAGGGGCGGGGCATTGGCAGATTGCTTCTGCTGGACGGTTTGCACCGTGTGGTTGCCGCAAGCGTGCACGTGGCAGCCTACGCCGTTGTCGTCGACGCCATTGACGACCAGGCGGCCATCTTCTATCGGCGGCACGGCTTCCTTCCGGATCCCCGAAATTCACGACGACTGTTCATGCCGCTGGCGACCGCCCGAAAACTGGTCTTCACACCGTAACCGCCATCGCACCGACGTTATCGATCCATCTCCTCGAAGACCGCATTGAAGCGCTTCACCGCTTCGCCGGGGCCCTTTTCGTGACCCCAGACACCAGCCGCCACGGCGATGAAATCCGCGCCCGCCTCGACCAGCGGGCGGCAGTTGTCCACCGTGATGCCGCCGATGGCGACGCAGGGGATTTCCATCAATTCCTGCCACCAGGTCAGCAGGTCGAGCCCGGCGGTGGATTTGGGCGTCTTGGTGGTGGTGGGAAAGAACGCGCCGAACGCCACGTAGTCGGCGCCTGCCTCGCCCGCCACCATGGCAAGGTGCCGGCTGTCGTGGCAGGTGACGCCGATGATGGCGTCCGGCCCGAGCAGCTTGCGCGCGTCCTTGTAGGACATGTCCTCCTGTCCCACATGGCAGCCGTCGGCGCCGACGGAGGCGGCGATCCGCGGATCGTCGTTGATCAGCAGCGCCACGTCATAGGCCTGGCAGACCGGCAGCAGGATTTCCGCCGCCCGGCGCACCTCGGCGTCGGGGACTTCCTTGAGGCGCAGCTGGAGGCAGGCGGCGTCGCCGGCGTCAAGCGCCTTGGCCAGGGTCTCGGAAAACGGGACGGGGTCGATCCGCGGCGGCGTGATCAGGTACAGCCGCGTGCGCTCTCGTCCCGCGCGGCTCATTCCTTGCCCTGATAGATGCGGATGATGGTGCCCAGCATGGCGATGGCCTCGTCGCGCGGCCGCTGGAAGGTGTTGCGGCCGATGATCGAGCCGTTGCCGCCGCCGTCGCGGATGGCGCGGGCGTCGTCATAGACCGAATCCGCGCCCTTGGTGGCGCCGCCCGAGAACACCACGATGCGGCGGCCGTTGAACGACGACTGCATGACGTGCTTCACCCGCGCGGCCATGCTCGACAGGTCGATTTGCTGCTTCTCGTAAACCTTGCGGGCTTCTCCCTGCTCCAGGTGGTCGCTGGGCAGCTTCACCTTGATGATGTGGGCGCCGAGCAGGGCGGCCATGTGCGCGGCGTAGGCGCAGATGTCCATGGCGGTCTCGCCTTCCTTCGAAATCCCGCCGCCGCGCGGATAGGACCAGATCACCACGGCCAGGCCCACGGACTTGGCCTCGTCGGCCATCTCGCGGATCTCTTCCATCATCTCAAAGCAGTATTCCGAGCCTGGATAGATGGTGAAGCCGATGGCCGAGCAGCCCAGCCGTAGCGCGTCGTTGACGCTGCCGGTGATCGCCTGGTCCTTGGCGTCGGCCAGCGAGTTGGACGAGTTGACCTTGAGGATGGTCGGGATCTGGCCGGCGAAGGTATCGGCGCCCGCTTCCATCATGCCCAGCGGCGTCGCGAAGGCATTGAGGCCGGCGTCGATGGCGAGCTGGAAGTGGTAGTGCGGGTCGTAGGCGGCCGGGTTCGGCGCGAAGCTGCGCGCCGGGCCGTGCTCGAAGCCCTGGTCGACCGGCAGGATGACCAGCTTGCCGGTGCCGCCCAGCTTGCCGGTCATCAGGATGCGGTTCAGGTTGGCCTTGGTGCCGGGATTGTCGGACTCGTAGTAGCCCAGGATCTGCTTGACGATACGGGTGCTTTTCATGTGTCTCTTCCTCGACCCAGGTGTTCTCTAGAATTAAGCCTGCAGCGCCTTCACGCCCGGCAATTCCTTGCCCTCGACCCATTCGAGGAAGGCGCCGCCGGCGGTGGAGACATAGGTGAAATCCTGAACGACACCGGCGTTGTGGAGCGCCGAAACCGTGTCGCCGCCACCCGCCACCGACAACAGATTGCCGTCGCGGGTCAGCCGCGCCGCCTCTCGCGCCAGCGCCACGGTGCCGACGTCGAAGCCGCGGATTTCGAACGCGCCCAGCGGGCCGTTCCATAGCAGCGTCTTGCAGCGGCGCAGCACGTGCTTCAGCTCCTCGATGGTGTCGGAGCCGACGTCGAGGATCATGTCGTCGTGCTCGACCTCGCGCACCGGCACCTCGCGCACCGGCACGTTGGCCGCCAGCTCCTGCGCCACCACCGCGTCGATCGGCAGCATGATCTTGCAGGCGGTGGTGCGGGCGCGGGCCAGGATTTCCAGCGCCTTGTCCTTCAGCTCCTTCTCGCACAGCGAGGCGCCCACATCGACGCCCTTGGCGTAGAGGAAGGTGTTGGCCATGCCGCCGCCGATGATCAAATAGTCCATCTTGTTGACCAGGGCGCCCAGCACATCGAGCTTGGTCGACACCTTGGAGCCGCCGATGATGGCCGCGACCGGACGGTCCGGGTTGTGCAGCGCCTGCTCCAGCGCCTCCAGCTCGGCCTGCATGGACAGGCCCGCCGCCGACGGCAGCAGCCTTGTGATCGCCTCGACGCTGGCATGCGCGCGGTGCGACACCGAGAAGCCGTCATTGACGTAGGCATCGCCCAGCTCGGCCAGCTTGGCGGCGAAGCCCTCGCCATTGGCTTCCTCGCCCGCGTGGTAGCGCAGGTTCTCGAGCAGCACCACGTCGTGGCCCTGCACCACCTTCTTGGCCTCCGGGCCGATGCAATCCTCGGCGAAGGCGACCGGACGGCCCAGCGCCCGCGACAGCGGCTCGGCCACCGGGCGCAGCGAGGCTTCCGGCGACCGCTTGCCCTTGGGGCGGCCGAAATGCGACAGCACCACGACCTTGCCGCCCCGGGCGAGGATCGCCTTCAAGGTCGGCACCACCGAACGGATGCGGGTGTCGTCGCTGACCTCGCCGTCGCGCATGGGGACGTTGAGGTCGGCGCGCACCAGCACCGTCTTGCCGGCGACGTCGAGGTCGTCGAGGGTCTTGAAGCGCTTCAGACCGCCATCGGCCATCGGATCAGCCGAGGCTCGCCATGATGCGGGCGGTGTCCGACATGCGGTTGGAGAAGCCCCACTCGTTGTCGTACCAGCTCAGCACCCGCACCAGCTTGCCCGAAACCACCTGGGTCTGGGTCAGGTCGAAGCTGGAGCTGGCCGGGTTGTGGTTGAAGTCGATGGAGACGCAGGGCTCGTCGACCGCGTTCAGCACCTGGCCCAACGGGTCGTTGCCGCCGGCGGCGCGCTTGATCGCCTCATTGATCTCCTCGACCGTGGTGTCGCGCCTGGCGATGAACTTCAGGTCGATCATCGAGACGTTGGGCGTCGGCACGCGGATCGAGGTGCCGTCCAGCTTGCCCTTCAGCTCCGGCAGCACCAGGCCGACGGCCTTGGCGGCGCCGGTGGTCGACGGGATCATCGACATGGAGGCGGCGCGGGCGCGGCGCGGGTCCTTGTGCAGCGTATCGACCAGGCTCTGGTCGCCGGTGTAGGCATGGATCGTGGTCATGAAGCCGGCCTCGATGCCGATCGCCTCGTGCAGCACCTTGGCGACCGGCGCCAGGCAGTTGGTGGTGCATGACGCGTTGGAGATGATCCGGTGGCCGGCCTCGATCTTGTCGTGGTTGACGCCATAGACCGTGGTCAGGTCGATGTCGGTGCCGGGCGCCGAGATCAGCACCTTCCTGGCGCCGGCGTCGAGGTGGAGGCGCGCCTTGTCGCCGCTGGTGAAGATGCCGGTGCACTCGAACGCGATGTCGACGTTCAGCTCCTTCCACGGCAGCTTGGACGGATCACGCTCGGAGGTGATGCGGATCGGGCCCTGGCCCACGTCCATGGTGTCGCCGTCGACCTTGATCGGCGCCGGGAACGGGCCGTGGACGCTGTCGTATTTCAGCAGGAAGGCGTTGTCCTGGACCGAGCCGAGATCGTTGATACCGACGACCTGGATGTCGCTGTTGCTGTTCTCGATGATCGCCCGCAGCACCAGGCGGCCGATGCGGCCGAAACCATTGATGGCAACCCGAACCGTCATGTCTCTTCTCTCCGATCTCAGTCTTGTCGTTTACAGACGCGCCTTCGCTTCGGCGGCGACGCGGTCGGCGGTGATGCCGAAATGCTCGTACAGCGCCTTGATTGGCGCCGACGCGCCGAAGCCGGTCATGCCGACGAAGCCGCCGTCGCCGCCGATGAACCGTTCCCAGCCCTGGCGCACGCCCGCCTCGACGGCGACGCGCGCGGTGCCTTCGCCCAGCACCTGCTTCTGGTAGGCGGCGGACTGGCGTTCAAATAGTTCGAAACACGGCACCGACACCACCCGGGTCGCAATGCCCTCCGCCTGCAGCTTGGCGCGCGCCTCGGCGGCGATCGCCACCTCCGAGCCACTGGCGAACAGGGTGACTTGCGCCGCGCCGTCGGCGGGCAACAGTTCATAGGCGCCTTTCGAGCAGAGGTTCTCGTCTTCAGCCGTCAGGCGCAGCTGCGGCAGGTTCTGGCGGCTCAACGCCAGGATCGACGGCGTATGCGCCGATTCGAGCGCGATCTGCCAGCATTCGGCGGTCTCGACCACGTCGGCCGGGCGCATCACGTCGATGTTCGGCATGGCCCGCAGGCTCGCCAGGTGTTCGACGGGCTGATGGGTCGGCCCGTCCTCGCCCAGGCCGATCGAGTCGTGAGTCATGACATAGATGACCCGCTGGTGCATCAGCGCCGACAGGCGGATCGCCGGGCGGCAATAGTCGGTGAACACCATGAACGTGCCGCTGTAGGGGATCAGGCCGCCATGCAGCGCGATGCCGTTCATGGCGGCCGCCATGCCGTGCTCGCGGATGCCGTAATGGATGAACGAGCCGGAGAAGTCGCCCGGCTTCACGACGCCCTGGCCCTTGGTCCTGGTATTGTTGGAGCCGGTCAGGTCGGCCGAGCCGCCGATGGTCTCGGGCACCACGGCGTTGATCACCTCCAGCGCCATCTCGGACGCCTTGCGGGTGGCCACGTTGGCCGGCTTGGCGATCAGGCTGGCGATGTAGTCCCTGATGGCGGCGTCGAAGCCCTGCGGCAGCGCGCCGCGCTGGCGGCGCTCGAACTCGGCGCGCTGGCCCGCGTCGAGGCCGGCCATGCGGCCCTGCCAGGCCTGGAAGGCTGCGGCGCCGCGTTCGCCGGCGGCGCGCCAGGCGGACAGGATGCCGGCGGGAATTTCGAACGGCGGCGCGGTCCAGCCCAGATGCTCGCGGGCGGCGGCCACTTCCTTGTCGCCCAGCGCCGCGCCGTGGGTGGCCGACGTCCCCTGCACGTTGGGCGCGCCATAGCCGATGATGGTGCGGCAGGCGATCATGGTCGGGCGGTCGGACGCCTTCGCGGCGCGGATCGCCTGGGCGACCGCGTCCTGGTCGTGGCCGTCGACGGCCAGCGTGTTCCAGCCGGCGGCGCGGAAGCGGGCGGCCTGGTCCTCGGAGCTGCTGAGCTCGACCGGACCGTCGATGGTGATCTTGTTGTCGTCCCAAAGGACGATCAGCCGGTTCAGGTTCAGGTGGCCGGCCAGCGAGATCGCCTCCTGGCTGATGCCCTCCATCAGGCAGCCGTCACCGGCCAGCACATAGGTGTAATGGTCGACGACGGCGTCGCCGAACCGGGCGGCCAGCAGCCGCTCGGCCAGCGCCATGCCGACGGCGGTGGCGATGCCCTGGCCCAGCGGGCCGGTGGTGGTCTCGATGCCCGCGGCGTGGCCGAATTCCGGGTGGCCGGCGCAGGGGCTGCCGAGCTGGCGGAAGTTGCGGATGTCGTCCATGGAAATGCTGTCGTACCCGGTCAGGTGCAGCAGCGAGTAGAGCAGCATGGAGCCGTGGCCGGCCGACAGCACGAAGCGGTCGCGGTCGGCCCAGTCGGGATGCTCCGGATCGTATTTCAGGAACTGGGTGAACAGCACCGTGGCCACGTCGGCCATGCCCATGGGCATGCCGGGATGCCCGGAATTGGCCGCCTGGACCGCATCCATGGAAAGGGCCCGGATGGCGTTGGCCATGTCCCGGCTGGTGACCATCTGGACGGCTGTCTCGTTCATCGTGCGGTGCGTTCTCCGATGGCGGGAATCTGCCGGTCCCGCAGGTGGCGCCACAATACTCAGGAACATACTCAGGTCAACCGCGAACCGGACCCCCCTTTAGGGGCATGACAAGCGCTATCGCTTGGGGCTATCATTTAAGGCGAGAAATAGGTTATAAGCCCTTGATCAACAGTAGAAGAGGCAGGGCCGGCGCCATGGCGACCAACCCGGAATCGGTGGAAGCACTCACGGAAGCGACAGCACGGCTGAAGACCGCGCTGGAGCGGTTGAATCGGGTGGTCGCCGCCCGCAGCGATGGCGCATCCTCGGCGGACGCGGATCGGCTGCGCGGCGAATGCGATCAGCTCCGGTCGGAAAACACCGCGCTCAGGCAGCGGCTGGCGCTGGCGGAAGCCAAGTCCCGCTCGCTGGAGGACCGCAGCACGCAGGCCGCCGGCCGTCTCGATGACGTCATCGGCACGCTGCGCCGGGCATTGGCGGGATAGGAGACAGGCCATGCCCCAGGTAACGCTCAACGTCAACAACACGCCCTATCAGTTCACCTGCAACGAGGGCGAGCAGGAGCGCCTGCTCGAACTGGCGCAACTGATCGACGGCAGGGTGTCGCAGCTCGCCCGCGCGCTCGGCCAGGTCGGCGAGGCCAAGCTGATCCTGATGGCGGGCATCATCCTGCTCGACGAGGTCAGCGAAGGCGGCGGCGCCAGCCTGTCGCGCGGCGACCTCGTGTCGCACCTCGGCGATATGGACACCCTTGCCGCGCAGATCGAGCATATTGCCGCCCGCATGGAAAGCGCCTAAGTAAGAGGGGCAGTGGGTACTGCGCTTCTCGAAGACGTGCATATTCCCTGGGGCGATACCAACCTCGACGGGAGCTGTCTCTGGCGGGACCCTGGTCCAGCTACGCGGCGCCCACCTGTACACACAGGCCACAGAGGAATTTCTAAGTTCTACGGTCGCGGCGGTCCCACTGCGCTTTTGACCGCAATTCGATGGCCATGCAGAGCAAGACCGATCTCCGCCGGGAAGCGGCGGCGGCCCGAGAAACGCTGGCGCGCGCCGCCGGCGACATCGGCGCCCGGCTGGTCACTGGCTTCGCGTCGGCCATCCTGCTCAAGCCCTGCCGCGTCGTCGCCGGCTATCATCCGTTCCGCGACGAGGCCGATCCGATGCCGATCCTGCGGTTCCTGGCGTCGTCCGGCTGGCAATGCGCGCTGCCGGTGCCGGTCGGCGCGCCGGGAGACCTGGTCTTCCGGTCGTGGAAACCCGGCGGCCCGCTCGTCGCCGGGCGCTACAGCATCCCGCATCCGCCCGAAACCAACGACGTGGTGCGGCCCGATATTGTCCTCGTGCCGCTTCTCGCCTATGACGGGGCCGGCCAGCGCCTGGGATACGGTGCCGGCTACTACGACCGGGCGCTCGCCTTCCTGCGGCGCACCGGGCCCGTGCTGGCCGTCGGTATCGCCTATGCCGGACAGCGCGTCGCCTCGGTGCCGGCACAGGCCCATGACGAGCGGCTCGATATGGTGGTGACCGAGCAAGGCGCCGTGGATTTCAGAAAGGCCGCTTCGTGAAGCTTGCGTATTTCGGAGACATCGTCGGCCGCGCCGGACGCGATGCGCTGCTCGACCGGCTGCCGGGTATCCGCGAGCGGCTCGACCTGGATTTCGTCGTCGCCAATGGCGAGAACGCGGCGGGCGGCTTCGGCATCACCCAGGATATCGCCAACCGGCTGCTGCAGACCGGCGTCGACGTCATCACCGGCGGCAACCACAGCTGGGACCAGCGCGAGATCGTCGACATCATGGACCAGCAGCCGCGGCTGCTTCGCCCGGCCAATTTCCCCGAGGGCACGCCGGGGCACGGGCACGGCCTGTTCATGGCGCGTGGCGGCCAGACCGTCGCCATCGTCAACGTCATGGGCCGCATCTTCATGGACCCGCTCGACGACCCGTTCCGCACCGTGGATACGGCGCTCGGCGAATATACGCTGGGGCGGCGCGCCGACTTCGTGCTGGTCGACATCCACGCCGAGGCGACCTCGGAAAAGATGGCCATGGGCCACTTCGCCGACGGGCGCGCCACGCTGGTGGTCGGCTCGCACAGCCACGTGCCCACCGCCGACGCGCAGATCCTGCCCGGCGGCACCGCCTACCAGACCGACGCCGGCATGTGCGGCGACTACAATTCGGTGATCGGCATGGAAAAGGACGAGCCGCTGCGACGCTTCACCACCAAGATCGCCGGCGGCCGGTTCGTGCCCGCCAACGGCGAGGCGACGCTGTGCGGCGTCTATGTCGAAAGCGACGACCGGACCGGGAAGGCGGTGCGGATCGCGCCGCTCCGGCTCGGCGGGAGGCTTGCCGAAAGCTGGCCGTAGACGCTATTGCGGTCCCATAACAAGGCCATAATTCCAGTCTATCTGGGGATGCCGTTCACGCGCAATCGGATGTGAATTAGCTGCCCGACCCCACAATATCTGGTATAAGTCAGGGCAAATCACCGCGCGGCCCACGGGCCGCCGCACAGGTTGAAAACCAGCAAAACACGAGTCGGGCAGAGACGATGGCGGGTCATTCCAAGTTCAAGAACATCATGTTCCGCAAAGGCGCCCAGGACGCCAAGCGGTCCAAGCTCTTCAGCAAGCTGGCCAAGGAAGTGACCGTGGCCGCCAAGATGGGCGGTCCCGATCCGGCCTCGAACGCGCGGCTGCGGTCGGCGATCCTGGCGGCCAAGGCCCAGAGCATGCCCAAGGACAACATCGACCGCGCCATCAAGCGGTCGACCGCGTCCGACCTGGAGACCTACGAGGAGATCCAATACGAGGGCTTCGGCCCGGGCGGCGTGTCGATCATCGTCGAGGCGCTGACCGACAACCGCAACCGCACCGCCTCGGAAGTGCGCGCCAAGTTCTCCAAGAACGGCGGCAATCTGGGTGCGTCGGGCAGCGTGTCGCACCAGTTCGACCGCGTCGGCATGCTCAGATACGGCCCGAAGGCCGGTTCGGCCGAGAAGGTGTTCGAGGCGGCGCTGGACGCCGGCGCCGACGATTGCCAGTCCGACGAGGACGGCCACGAGATCATCTGCGCGGTCGAGGATTTCGCCGCCGTCCGCGACGCCCTCGAGGCGACGCTGGGCGAGGCCCAGGAAGCGCGGCTGGTCTGGAAGCCGCGGATCACCGTTCAGGTCGATGGCGACAACGCGGCGACGCTGATGAAGATCCTGTCGGCACTGGACGACGACGACGACGTCCAGAACGTCTATGCGAATTTCGAGATGTCCGACGAGGTGATGGAAGGGCTCAGCACTTAGGCAATGGCAGACAGCGTCCGACTGATCGGGCTTGATCCCGGCCTGCGGTGTACCGGATGGGGCGTCATCGACGCCGCCGGCAACCGCTTGCGGCACGTCGCCAACGGCAGCGTGCGGTCGGACGACGGCGCCAGCCTGGCCGAGCGCCTCGCCCAGATCTTCGCCGGGCTGAACGCCGTCCTCGACGCCTGGCAGCCGGATTTCGCCGCCGTGGAGGAAACCTTCGTCAACAAGAACCCCGGATCGACCCTGAAGCTGGGCCAGGCACGCGGCATCGCCATGCTGGCGCCGGCGCTCCGCGGCATCCCGGTTGCCGAATACGCGCCCAACCAGGTGAAGAAGTCGGTGGTCGGCGTCGGCCATGCCGCCAAGGAGCAGATCCACATGATGGTGGGCATTCTGCTGCCCGGCGTGGACCTGGCCGGCCCGGACGCGGCCGACGCGCTGGCCGTCGCCATCTGCCACGCGCATCTGGTCTCCAGCGGCGCCAATATCGCCGCGCGGGTGTCGGCGTCGTTCGGCGGAGGCATGCGGCCATGATCGCGCGGCTGAAAGGCATCCTCGACGAAATCGGCGACGATTGGGCGATTATCGATGTTGGTGGCGTGGGTTACTTCGTGTTCTGTCCCGGAAAAACGCTGCAAGGTCTCCCAAAAATTGGAGAATCTGTCGTTCTGCATATTGAGACGCACGTAAGGGAAGACCACATCCACCTCTACGGTTTTCTGACAGGTGGCGAAAAAGAGTGGTTCGGGCGGCTGCAGAGCGTGCAGGGCGTGGGCGCCAGGGTGGCGCTGGCGATCCTGTCCGTGCTGACGCCGGGCGAGATCGCCCAGGCCATCGCCGTGCAGGACAGGACCATGCTCGGCCGCGCCCCGGGCGTAGGGCCCAAGCTCGCCACCCGCATCGTCATCGAGCTGAAGGACAAGGTGCCGGCGTTCGAGGGCTTCGAGCCCGTGCCCGCTGTGGCGGGCAGGTCGCCTGGCGGCAGCCTGGCGGCCGACGCGGTCTCGGCGCTGGTCAATCTCGGCTACCGGCAGGCCGACGCCATGGGTGCTGTGTCGCGAGTAAGCCGGGCGCAGGGCGGCGAGGCATCGCTGGAAGCCTTGATCCGCGGCGGTCTGAAGGAGCTGGCCGGATGAGCGCGCCCGCCGGCGAGAACCGCATGGTCGGCGCGCTCAAGCGCGATGAGGACGCATTCGAGGCGACCTTGCGGCCGGCACGGTTCGCCGAGTTCGTCGGCCAGCGCCAGGCGGTCGACAATCTGTCGGTGTTCATCCAGGCCGCCCGCACGCGCGGCGAGGCGCTCGACCATGTGCTGCTGGCCGGTCCGCCCGGTCTCGGCAAGACCACCCTGGCGCAGATCGTCGCCCGCGAGCTCGGCGTCAATTTCCGCGCCACCTCCGGCCCGGTCATCACCAAGGCCGGCGAGCTGGCCGCGCTGCTCACCAACCTGCAGGAAAACGACCTGCTGTTCATCGACGAGATCCACCGGCTCGCGCCCGCCGTCGAGGAAATCCTCTATCCGGCCATGGAGGATTTCCAGCTCGACCTGATCATCGGCGAAGGCCCGGCGGCGCGCTCGGTGCGCCTCGACCTGCCGCGCTTCACCCTGGTCGGCGCGACGACCCGCTCGGGCCTCCTGACCACGCCGCTGCGCGACCGCTTCGGCATCCCGGTGCGGCTGGAGTTCTACGACGTGGACGATTTGTGCTCGATCGTCGAGCGCGGCGCCCGGGTGATGAACGTCACCCTGACCCGCGACGGCGCCGTCGAGATCGCCCGCCGCTCGCGCGGCACGCCGCGCGTCGCCGGCCGGCTGCTGCGCCGGGTGCGTGACTTCGCCGAGGTCGCCGGCCACGGCACGGTCGACGCCGCCACGGCCGACCGGGCGCTGACCCGGCTGGAGGTGGACGGCCGCGGCCTCGACGCCATGGACCGGCGCTATCTGCGCTGCATCGGCGTCGATTTCGGCGGCGGACCCGTGGGCATCGAGACCATCGCCGCGTCGCTGTCCGAGCCGCGCGACGCCATCGAGGACATCATCGAGCCCTACCTCCTGCAGCAGGCGTTCATCCAGCGGACACCGCGCGGGCGCATCCTGACCCCGGCCGCCTACAAGCATCTGGGCCTGGCCGCGCCGGCCGCCATGCCGGCGGCGCAGCTCAGCCTTCCCGCTGATGGCCTGCATGTGGGGGACGAGGATGTCTGAGTGGATGTCCGGCACTGTCAACCACGGCGTGCACCGGCTTCCGGTGCGCGTCTATTTCGAGGACACGGACACCGCCAGGATGGTCTATCACCCCAACTATCTGCGCTACATGGAGCGGGCCCGCACCGAGCTGCTGCGGCTGATGGGCGTCAGCCAGTCCGCGACCATGAGCGGCGAGGGCGCCGGCGTCATGGGCTTCGCCGTCAAGAGCTGCCAGGTCGAGTTCCTGGCCCCCGCCCGCCTCGACGACCTGCTCGAGGTCCGCACCGTCAACAACGGCGTCGGCGCGGCCTATATCGACTTCGGCCAGGACATCTGGCGCGACGCGACTCCCATCGCCGAGGCGCGGGTCCGCGTCGTCTGCCTGGACGGCAAGGGCAAGCCGCGCCGGCAGCCGGCCGACCTCGTTGCCCGGCTGGAAACCATGCTTCCCACAAGAGACACCGCAAAGGCCTGACCCATGGAACCAGAAGTAACGCAAGCGGCTTTGGAGGGCACGGCGCCCGCGCACGACCTGTCGATCCTCGGCCTGATCCTGCATGCCGACATCATCGTCCAGGCCGTGCTGCTCATGCTGGTACTGGCCTCGCTGTGGTCGTGGGCGATCATCTTCGACAAGATCGGCCGCTACCGGAAGGTCAGCGCCGAGGCCGACACCTTCGAGGACGAGTTCTGGTCGGGCAGGTCGCTGGAGGAGCTTTACGACCGGCTGCAGGGGCGCGCGAGCCACCCCATGGCGCTGCTGTTCCTTGTCGCCATGCGCGAATGGCAGCGGTCGATCGGCAAGACCAACGTGGTCACCTCGGGCGCCCGGCTGCAGGAGCGCATCGCCCAGGTCATGCGGCTGACGCTCAACCGCGAGGTCGAGCGGCTGGAGCGCTATCTGGGCTTCCTCGCCACCGTCGGCTCGACGGCGCCGTTCATCGGCCTGTTCGGCACGGTCTGGGGCATCATGAACAGCTTCACCTCGATCGCCGCGCAGGAGAGTGCCAGCCTGCAGGTGGTGGCGCCGGGCATCGCCGAGGCGCTGTTCGCTACCGCCGTCGGCCTGGTCGCGGCGATTCCGGCGGTCATCGCCTACAACAAGTTCGCCGCCGACATGGAACGCTTCGCCAACCGTCTCGAAGGCTTCGTCGACGAATTCAACACCATCCTGTCGCGCCAGATCGACGAGGGACATGCCTGATGGGCGCCGACCTGAAAAAGCGGGGCGGCGGCAGGCGCAAGGGCAAGTACGCGCCCATGTCGCAGATCAACGTGACGCCGTTCGTCGATGTCATGCTGGTGCTGCTGATCATCTTCATGGTCACCGCGCCGCTGATCGCGACGGGCGTGAAGGTGGACCTGCCGCAGACCAGCGCCAAGCCGCTGTCGACCGAGGAAAAGCCGCTTGCCGTCTCGTTGAGGTCCGACGGCAAGATCTACCTGCAGGACACCGAGGTACAGCTGAACACGCTGGTCGAGCGGCTGCGCGCCATCGCCGACGTCAGCAAGGAAACGCGCATCTATGTCCGCGCCGACGATACCCTTCCTTACGGCACCGTAATGAAGGTGATGGGCACCATCAACGGCGCGGGCTTCAACAAGGTGGCGCTCGTCACCCAGCCGACGAAGGGCGGCAGAGGCAAGTAGCGACGTGCGCAAGCCCCTCATCCTTTCGTCCCTGTTTCACGCCGTGATCCTCGCCCTGGTGTTGATCAGCGTCGACCTGTGGCCGTCCGAGCCGATCGTCAGCAACGAACCGGTGATCATGGTCACGCCGGACATGCTGATCGCCGAAAACGCGATCCCGAAGCCCACGCAGGAACCCAAGCCCGAGCCGCCCAAGCCCGAAGAGAAGCCCCCGGCCGAGAAGGCGCCCGAGCCCGAGCCGGAGCAGTCCTCGCCGACGCCGCCGCGTGTTGAAGAAGCCGAAGAGGCGCCGCCGCCCGAGCCCGCGCCCACGCCGGAACCCAAGCCCGAGCCGCCGAAGCCCAAGAACGTCACCAAGGACCTGCCCAACGTGACGCCGCGCGACAAACCCAAGCCGCCGAAGAAGTTCGACGTGGCGGCGATCGAGAAGCTGCTGCTCAGCAAAACCGACAACACCGCGCCGCAGACCAAGGACAAGCCGCCGAAGAAGCAGACCGATCCCGACCCGTCCAGAGCGCAGGACACCAGCCGCAACCCCATGGAGCAGGCGCGCGCGACGGCCAACATCCAGTCGCTGATCGCCACCCAGATCGCCAAATGCTGGACCGCGCCCGTCGGCGCGACCGGTGCTGAAACTTTGGTTGTCAGAATTCGTATCTATCTTCGGACGGACGGTTCGCTCGCGGACGAGCCGATCATCGTGGATCGAGGGCGGATGATGTCCGACAATCTCTACCGGGTCGCCGCCGAGGCCGCCAAGCGCGCGGTCCAGCGCTGCGCGCCGCTCAGGCTGCCGCCGGACTACTATGATCTCTGGCGCGACGTTCAGCTGAATTTCGATCCCAGCAAGATGCTATGAGGAGGAACGGGACTATGAACGCACTGTTAGCCTGGCGCAGGACGCTGTCCTTCGGATTTCTCGGCGCCTTCATGGCCGTTGCCGGCCTCGTCGCCGTGCCGGGCGACGCGCATGCACAGCTGATGGTCGACATCAACAATCCGACCATGGAGCCGATCCCGGTCGCCATTCCGGTGTTCTCCGCTCAGAGCCAGGTGCCGTCGCGGCTGCCGGAAATGACCAAGATGGGCGACGACATGGCCGGCGTGATCGCCGCCGACCTGGAGCGGTCCGGCCTGTTCCGTCCGCTGCCGCGCGCCGCCTATATCGAGCAGGGCCTGGTGCCCGAGCGGCGGCCCCGCTTTCCGGACTGGAAATCCATCGGCGCCCAGGGCCTCGTCGTCGGCAGCGTCAACTTCCTGGCCGATGGCCGGGTCGAGGTGGTGTTCCGGCTGTGGGACGTCTACGGCCAGCAGCAGTTGACCGGCGTCAAGTACCAGACCACGCCCGACAACTGGCGGCAGATTTCCCACCGCGTCGCCGACGCGATCTACCAGCGGCTGACCGGCGAGGAAGGCTATTTCGACACCCGCGTGGTCTATGTGGCGGAATCCGGCTCCGCGACCCAGCGCGTGAAGCGGCTCGCCATCATGGACCAGGACGGCGCCAACAACCGCTACCTGACCGACGGCCGGTTCCTCGCGCTCACACCGCGCTTCTCGCCCAGCAGCCAGGACATCACCTACCTGTCCTATTTCAACAACAAGCCGCGCGTGTACATGTACAACATCGACACCGGCAAGCAGGAGCTGCTCGGCGACTTCGACGGCATGAGCTTCGCGCCGCGCTTCTCGCCCGACGGCAGCCAGGTGGTGATGAGCCTGGCCAGGAACGGCAACACCGACATTTACGTCATGGACCTGCGCACCCGGAAGATGAGGCAGCTCACCGACGCGCCGGACATCGACACGGCGCCCAGCTTCTCGCCCGACGGCCAGTTCATCACCTTCGAATCCGACCGGGGCGGCGGGCAGCAGATCTACGTCATGAACGCCGACGGGTCCGGCGTGAAGCGCATCAGCTTCGGCAAGGGCCGCTACAAGACGCCGGTCTGGTCGCCGCGCGGCGACCTGATCGCCTTCACCTTCACCTCGGGCGGCGTGTTCAAGATCGGCGTCATGCGGCCCGACGGCTCGGGCGAGCGGATGCTGACGGAAAGCTTCCTCGACGAGGGACCCACCTGGGCGCCCAACGGCCGGGTGATCATGTTCTTCCGGGGCTATCCGTCGCGCAAGGGCCAGGCCGGCAAGGCCGAGCTCCGCTCCATCGACCTCACCGGCCGCAACGAGCGCAAGGTGCCGACGGCGGGCGATGCGTCCGACCCCGCATGGTCCCCCTTGCTGAAGTGATTTGGAATGATTATAATCACGTCACCGAAAAACTCGGTATCGGGGGCGCGCACGCTGGAGTACGCGTTGCACTTCTTGCGTTGTCCAACATCCTCCGTTATCAAACTGACGATAGCCTCGTTAAAAAAGAAGGAAACGCCTCCAATGCTTTCTAACGCGCTGAGAATGAAGTTCATCGTTCTGGCCGCAGCGTCCACGCTTGCTCTCGCCGCCTGTTCCGACACGGACGACAAGGCGGCAATGACCACCACCCCGCCGCCCGCCCAGTCGTCGACGACGACCGGCCCCAGCGTCACACAGGCGGAATACGCGCCGGGCAGCCAGGGCGACCTGGAAGCCAACGCCGGCAGCCGCATCTATTTCGGCTACGACGAGTACAATCTGGACGATCGCGCCCAGGCCACCCTGTCCAAGCAGGCCCAGTGGCTGAAGCGATACCCCAACAAGTCGTTCACCATCGAGGGTCATGCCGACGAGCGCGGCACCCGCGAATACAACCTGGCTCTCGGCGCCCGCCGCGCCGAAGCCGCCAAGCGCTATCTGGCCGGCCTGGGTATTGAGGAAGGTCGCCTGAATACCATTTCCTATGGTAAGGAGCGCCCGGAAATCGCCGGTTCCAACGAGTCCGCCTGGGCCCAGAACCGCCGCGCCGTTTCGGTCGTTCAGTAAGCGTCCCGATGTGACGTGCGCCGCGCGCAAGCGCGGCGCAGCACAGGCATACAGGATTTGAAGCGTGCGCTGGCAATCTCTCGGCATCCTTTCCCTATTCACGCTTCTCGGCACCCCCGCCATCGCCATCGCCCAGCCACAGGTCGATCCGTACCGGGCGCAGAATGAAGTGCGCCTGACGCGGATCGAGAACGACATCCGCAAGCTGACCGGCGGCAACGAAGAAATCATGTACCGGCTGACCCAGCTCAACCAGCAGCTCGAGAAGCAGCTGGAGGACATGCAGTTCCGCGTCGACGCCCTCGAGAAGCAGCTCGCCGCGGCGCGCAGCGGCCAGGCTTCGCCGGCGGGTATGTCGCCGGAAGGCGCGCCACCCGGCGACATGGGCGGCGAAGACATGGGCGGCGAGGATCGGGGCGGCGAAGGC
>LNFM01004725.1_pt1 | contig 24651 bp, 17 predicted proteins | sample 596031 | NCBI WGS metagenome assembly LNFM01 (sample SAMN04254537, study PRJNA301005) | activated carbon metagenome | isolation source: dual media filters at the Ann Arbor, Michigan drinking water treatment plant | place: USA: Ann Arbor | reverse complement strand
GGCGGGCACTTTCGGGCCGAGTGCCATCGCGCGGGCGATAGGCGTGCCGTTGGCGAGGAATTCGACCACGTCGCGCTCGGGACCTTCCGCCAGCTCGAGAAGTGTCGGAACATCGGGGAGGTGCTTCAGGCGTTCCAGCGTGAAGACGAGTGGAATGGCTACCTTCTTCGTCGCGATCCAGTCCTCCTTGCCGACCGCGATGCTCTCCCAGGCCACGGACCAGCCGGCGATCTCGCCGCGCTCCATCGCGAGGTTCAGGGCACCGCCAGTGGTGTAGCCGGAGATCACCTTGAACTTCGCCCCGAGGGCCTGTTTTGCCACCATCGCCCACTGGTAGCTCAGATGGTTCGTCGCCATCGAGCCGAAGATGAGATCCTTGGCCTTAAGGTCCTCGAGCGAAGTGGCACCCGCGCCGCTCCAGATCGCCATGACCTGGGCGATCTCGTCGTAGGCGCCGAGCCACTGCAGCTTCTTGGATTCGTAGCGGATCGCCTTGGGGTCTTCGAGCTTCTCCATCAGCGGCAGGGCGTGGCTGAGCAAGATCTTGGTGCCGTCCTGGGGGCCGGCTCCATAGATGAAGTTGCCGGCTGCCGCGCCGCCTGCGCCGGGCATGTGCTCGATGATGATGTTGGGCATGCCGGGGATCTGGCGGGCGAGATGATTGGCGATGACGCGGCCGTAGATGTCGTAGCTGCCACCGGGGCTCGTCCCCATCAGAATGGCGATGGTGCGATTGGCATAGAACTGCGCCGGTTCCTGTGCATGCGCTGCTCCAGCGAGGGTGATGCAACCCGCCGCTGCTGCCAAGAGCAGGCGCGTCTGCCGGGCGGATGCAACTTTGGCTCGCGGCATAGCGGTCTTCTCCCTCGAGGTTACGGCTTGGCTGCGTTCCTAGGCGGTGGGACGACGCGGGTCAACGAGGGGACCTCGACGGGGCCTCGCAACAAGTCTGTGGTTGAGCTGTGCTTTTTTCTATCTGCAATCTCCGGTCAAGTGTATGCACGTATAAGTTGCAATTCGACTCGGCTATCAATTGAATGGATCGACCGCCATGGCAATTTCCGACGCGCTTCTATCTCCGCGGCCGGCAACGCGGAGAACGCTCTATTCTCAAGTGCGAGAACAGTTGCTGGCGAGGATTCGCAGTGGCGAATGGAGCGCTGGTGAGAACCTGCCGAACGAGTACGTGCTGTCTTCCGAGTTCGACGTCAGTATCGGGACGGTACGTCGGGCGGTGACCGAACTCGAAGCGAACGGTGTGCTCGTCCGGGAGCAAGGGCGGGGGACTTATGTCGCAGGGCGGGGGCCGGCGGCGCTGCAAGACAAGTTCTCGGCGTTGAGGGGGATCGACGGTGAGCGGATCACGACGACGTATGAACTCGTGGCGATGATCCGGCGGCCCGCTGCGCCCGCGGAGTTGATGTCGCTGTCGAAGGCGAACGTACACGGCGTCGTCGAAATCATGCAATGCGTCGAGGCAGCGGGTCGTCCGATAGGGGGCGAGCAATCGGTGCTGCCTGCGTCGCTGTTTCCAAAACTCGAGACTCAATTGCGGTTCGGACAGCATCTCTATCCCGTGTTCGCCGACTACGGATTCCTGATCACCCGCGTCGAGGACACGATAGGTGTGGAGATTGCGCCAGCGGCCCTGGCCGCCAAGCTCAGTTGCCCGTTGGGAGCGCCGCTGCTGCATGTGACGCGGCATACGGTGGCGCTCGATGGCGAGGTGGTCGAACGGCGCTCTTCGCACTATCTGCCCGATCGCGTGCGCTATCTGGGGGCGTCCAGGCGGATGTAGCCGGTATACTCGGCGTACCCGGACCCGGGTGTCACTTGGTTTCGTGGCGTGTCAGCCGTTCGAAGCGGATGACGAGCAGGATCATGTAGGTGACGAGACCAACGGTCAGGCCTGCCCAGATCCCGATTGCGCCAAGGCGGGTGTGGAAGCCCAAGACATATGTCGCCGATATTCCGACGACCCAGAACCCGATCGCGGCAAACAGCAGAGGCGTGCGCGTGTCATTGAGTCCCCGGAGCGCGCCAGCGGCGACCGTCTGGATGCCGTCGGCGACGAAGAACGTCATGCCCATCAGCAAAAGCGTGGCGGCAAGTGAAAGCGTCGCAGCATTGGCGGGGTCTTCGATGTCGAGAAACAACCCGGGCACGCGATAGCGCGCGAGCGCGATGATGAGCGTCATCGTCGCCTCGAACAGCGCGGCCAATCCGATCGCACAAAAGCCTGCGCGACGCATCGCGGCTGGATCGTTGCGGCCGAGGGCATGCCCGACGCGCACCGTGACGGCCATCGATATGCCCAGCGGTACCATGAACAGTATGGATGCCACCTGAAACGCGATCTGGTGCGCGGCGAGCTGCGCGGTGCCGAGGTGGCCCATCATCAATGCGGCCATCGCGAACAGTCCGTACTCGAGCGCGAAGGCGCCCGATATCGGCAGTCCCAGGATGACGAGACGGCGTAGCAGCGGCCAGTCAGGACGAAACAGGCCACCGAGCACGTGATACTTGGCGAAGGGGCGCATCACGGCGGTGGCGTAGAACGCGGCGGCGCACATGGCGACGTTGACGAACGAGGTCGCGATCCCCGCGCCCAGTATGCCGTACTGTGGCAAGCCGAAAGCGCCGTGGATCAGCGCGTAGGCGAGAACGGCGTTGAGCGGGATCGCGGCGAGTGTGATCCAGAGCGCCGGCTCGGGCCGGTGTAGCGCGCTCATAAAGTTGCGCACGGCGATGAAGATCCAGGAAGGAATCAGGCTCCAGGCGAGGCCTTGCAGGTAGTGCCCGGCGAGCACGGCAGCGGCCTTGTCCTGTCCCAGGGCGATCAGCAGCTCGGTGCCATGCAACTGGAGGAGAGTGAGGGGGATGCCCGCACCGACCGCGGCCCAGATTCCGACGCGGAGCGCGCGCCGAGCCATACGAGGCTGGCGAGCGCCATAGGCTTGCGCGGCAAGGGGAGCGACGGCTGCAACGAGGCCCATGCCGAGCACGAAACTGGCAAACAGAACCGTATGCGCAAGGGCGGCAGCGGCTACGGCGTCACCGCCGAGCCGGCCGATCAGCGCGAGGTCCGTCGTCATCATGGCGACTTGGCCCAGCTGCGACGCGGCCATCGGAACCGCGAGGCGCAGCGTGTCGGCGATCTCGCGCCGCCATACGTCGCGCGAGGATGGGGAGCTGACCTGAGGTTTGCTCTCGGCGGTGGTGGGCTCAGGATCGCGTGTCTGCATCGCGCCGCAGTACATGTTGCGGGAGTGGGCGTAAAGGCGGGTGAGGATGTCGCGGGGGTAAGCCGGCCAGCTCCCAGCTTTCGCGCAGTGACCGACCTGTCGTAACTCGAACAGCAGAGTTTCGGGCTCGCAGCCCGTGACCTTGCAGCGGCGGGAGGGCCAGCGTCTTGCGACGCCGGCCCGATACTCAGTTCGGAAACACCGGCTCGTGCCTGGCGATCAAACGTGCTCGACGAGCGGGCGGCGGACGTACTCGGGGGCGACGATCGCGTCGATGATCCAGCGCTTGCCGGACTTCACCGCGGCGATGCCGCGCTGGATTGCGGCCGGCACGTCTTCGATATTGGCGACATGCTCACCTTCCCAGCCGCCTTGCGCGGTTGCGACTGCGACGAGGTCGGGGGCGGGGCCTTCGATGCGCTGGCCGACGTGGGCGTTCTCCTCGGGGCGATGGCGATCATGTGCGATGTGGCGCTGATGCTCCTCGTCGTTGAAGTACGAGCGGTTGTTGGCGACGATCACCAGCAGCGGAATGCCCTGGTTGGAGGCGCTCCACAGCGCACCCGAGCCCATCATGTAGTCGCCGTCGCCGAGGATCGCGACGGGCACGCGGCCGGGGTGATGATCGCGAAGTGCGAGCGCTGCTCCGACGGCCATGCTCGGGCCGGCTGCCAGGCCGCCGCCGCCGTTGGAGCCGAGCATGTCGAGGGGATGTTCGATCGTGTTCGCGTTCGGCGGCCAGCCAAGCGAGCGGCAGATGATCGAGATCTTCTCGCCTTCGGTCGCGATCGCGAACAGGCGGGCGAGATCGGCGACGCCGTAGGCGCCGGACTTCTTCTCGGGCGGGGTGACCTTCGGCACGGTGCGCGAGCCCTTCGGCTTCTTGGCGACTTTCGCTTTGGCGAGGCCCTCGAGCAGGGCTGTGACGCCGGCTTCGCTCGTCACGGGCATCCAGATGTCGGTAGCAGGCAGGATCTCGTAGTCCATGCTCCAGCCATTGTGGATGACGTGATCGTTGGTGATGTTGATCACGGTCGGGCTCTTGCCGCTGCCGGGCGGGAACGCCTGGTTGACCGTGCCGCCGACGTCGAGCCAGTCGAGGGCGACGATGCAGTCGCTGTTCTTGACGAGCTCGAGGATGTTCGGGCGCAGACGCCAGGGAATTTCGCCGGCGTAGTTCGGGTGCGTCGAGGGGAAGCTCGCGGGGTCCTTGGAACTCGTGATGACGCGGGCGCCGATCCATTCGGCGAGTTCGACGCGATCCTTCCAGCCATCCTCAGTGCGGAGGCAGCGGCCCGACAGGATCAACGGGTTTTTGGCTTGCGAGATCGCTTTGACGGCGGCTTCGACCTGGGCGCGCGGCGGCTCGAGGTCGGGCGCGGGACCGAAGCGCTTGACGGGTTCGGCCTTCGGGGCCTCGTCGAGCGGCATTTCCTGGATCGCGGCGTCGAGGTTCACGTAGGTGGGGCCGAACGGGCGCGTCATCGAGATCTGGAAGGCGCGGCGGATCGATTCCACGGCGGCCCCCGGCGAACCCGGCTGGTCGTCCCACTTCGTGTAGTTGCGGACAAGCGCACCCTGATCGGCTGACGTGTGGATCCAATCGATCCAGGGGCGGCGCTTCATCGCGTCGACCGGACCGGTGGCGCCGATCAGCACCATCGGCGCCCGGTTGCACCAGACGTTGAATACGCCCATGGACGCGTGCATCAGACCGACGTTGGAGTGGACGATGGCGATCAGTGGCTTGTTCATGACCATCGCATAGCCATGGGCGATGCCGACCGCGTGCTCCTCATGCAGACAGACGATCATCTTAGGCGACTTGTTGCCGAGATAGTTCACGATGCTGTCGTGGAGGCCGCGATAGCTCGCGCCGGGATTGAGGCAGGCGTACGGGACGTTCTGCTCGCTCAGGGCGTTGGCGATGACGTCGCTGCCCCAAAGCGTATTCGCACCGCCTGTCGTAACGGTGCGTCCGCCGGCATTGGATGGTTGCTCGGACATATCTGTTCCTGGCTGTTTCGGGTTGGATCGTGAAAGCTGGTCAGTGTTGTAGTGGAGGGTTCCGAGCGCTGTCTACGGGGATCGGCCCTGGGCATCCAGTTGGTGAGATCTCGACGGTCGGGGCGCATTGCTTCGTGTGGGTTAACCGACTGTTGACTTGGGCGCTGTATTTTTCGTGTTGGTATTCATCTTTGGAACCTCGCGTGAATTTCGGGGTTCGTCGAAAGCGGGTATGGGTGATGCGCGGAACGGGCATTATCGCGGGAGCTTTTCTGGCGTGGGCCCTGGGCCTGATCGACGGCGAAGCCATCGCGCGCGTCCAGTCGCCTCACGTCGCGACCAGCATGGCGTCAGGAGCCGACGCGGGCCAGGTCCAGTCGGTGATTCTCGAATGGCTCCGCGTGACGGTGAAATCGACCGAATTTCACTTTGGGATTGCCGCTGGCGTGTTGCTGGCCGCAATCGGCAGCTTCATCTGGCGGTGGATCTGCAAGGCGTTCGGCGGAGCCACAATCGCCGCCAAGTTCATCATGCATCACAGGCTTGTCGCGGTGGCTGCAGCAGGCATCGGATACTACGTGTTCGCACGCTTCGTGATGGCCTGATCGATTACATTCGGTCAGGTTCGGCGGACCACCTCGTCGACACATACAACCCTTAACCCTGCCGCTTCCATCACCTGATTTTCCGTATCCGCGGCTCCGACCGGGCATTGATGTAAATCAACGCCCGATTATCGTGTTCGGTGCGACCAGTTCTGTTTGTGGTCTTGCATTCAAGGGGATGAGAATGACGAGGAGGCAGTCCGCCAACGACGCTGCAGGCAACGATGCTGCGGGCAATGCTACGGGCACAAATGCGGCCGAGGCGGGTCGGGCCGACACCACGGGCGGCGAAACGCCGGCTTCGAAGCCGGACGTGACGATGCCGCAGGTGGCAGAGCCTGTGATCGCCACGCGCGTGACGCCGGAGGATCAGCCGCCTCGGGATCTCGCAGCGCTGCGGCACGACAGGGCTGCGATCGGGCGATTGTTCGAGACGGGCGAGTATCCGTACAAGACCCGCGTGCGCAACGAAGAATACGAGAGGCACAAAGCGGAGCTGCAGATCGAGCTTTTGAAGGCGCAGGAGTGGATCAAGACCACCGGGCAGCAAGTCGTGATGCTGTTCGAGGGCCGGGACGCAGCGGGCAAGGGCGGCACGATCCGGCGCTTCATGGAGCATCTCAATCCGCGTGCGGCACGCGTGGTCGCACTCGAGAAGCCGAGCGATAAAGAGCGCACGCAGTGGTATTTCCAGCGTTACATCCAGCACCTCCCGGCTGGTGGCGAGATCGTGATGTTCGATCGCTCCTGGTACAATCGCGCTGGCGTCGAGCGGGTGATGGGTTTCTGTTCGCCCAACGATTATCTCGAGTTCATGCGGCAGACGCCGGAACTCGAGCGAATGCTCGTGCGCTCGGGGATCATGCTGTTCAAGTACTGGTTCTCAGTGACGCGCGAGGAACAGCTTCGCCGCTTCAAGTCGCGGGAGAACGAGCCACTGAAGAAGTGGAAGCTTTCGCCGATCGACAAGGCGTCGCTCGACAAGTGGGACGACTATACGGAAGCCAAGGAGGCGATGTTCTTCCATACGGACACCGCCGACGCGCCATGGACGATCGTGAAGTCCGACGACAAGAAGCGGGCTCGCCTCAACTGTATGAAGCACCTGCTGTCGCAACTCGACTATCCCGAGAAGGACAAGAAGATCGTCGGGCAGCCCGATCCGCTGATCGTGGGATCTAGTGCCCACGTGATCGGCAACAGCGAGCACATTCTGGGGAAGAGTTTGCACCCGGAGCAGCGGCGCGGACGTTAGAATGGCCTGCGATGGGGCCAGATTCGCAGGGGCTGCCCCCGACGCATCCCGATGATGGTGAGAGAGGTTGCACCGCTGGGCGTCAGATTTCGTGATCAAGATTCGCTAAAATTTGTGGCCAAGCGGGGGGGGCCGAAATCGTACTTTTCTAATCTGTTGATCGAGCATGCTCAGGTTGTCGAGAACGTTCTGACGTGCCCGATCGGAACCAACAATAGTGAAAGAAAAAAAGGCAAGGCCAAATTCGCGAGTTGCTATCGGGGTGCCGATCTCCCACCAGTAGAGCATTAAGTCAGGTTCGTCGGTGCTCTGTTCCGCGACGCGGTAAAGAACAGTTCCACCCGACAATGTTTCGACCTCACCACCGCGCGTAGGAATTTGGCTACCAAGCATATTGCGCAAATAGCTACTATCGACTGGTCCTGTGACGTCTTGAGGAATGCGCAAAGTATGCACATCCAGACGCAGCCAGCCACCCGTCTGATCTTCTGGCGCGACGATTAAGGTTCCGCTGTCTTCACGACCCACGATCCAGCTGTTGGGAACGTCGAACTCCACCAAACCGCTTTCATCGACAACCGTTTTCATGAAGCTTTTCCAGTTTGATCGAGAACTGTTCACTTCAAAATAGGCCAGCGACTGACACTTACGCTGCCTTGTCGAGACCGCGGACTTTGAGGAGGCCGTCGACGGTGGGTAGGCGCCCGCGGAAGCCGGTGTAGGCTTCGCGCTCGTCACGGGAGCCCCCGGCGCCGTAAACATATTTGCGCAGGCGCTCGGCGACCTTGGGATTGAAGATGTCGCCGGTCTCCTCGAAGGCGGCGAAGGCATCGGCGTCGAGTACCGCTGACCACATGTAGCTGTAGTATCCGGCCGAGTAGCCATCGCCGGCGAAGGCGTGCGCGAAGTGCGGCGTTCGATGGCGCATGACGATCTCGCGCGGCAGGCCGATGCGGGCCAAGGTTTCGGCCTCGCGGACTTTTGGATCTCCGCCGGCTGTCGTGGCGTGGAAGTCCATGTCGACGATGGCCGAGGCGAGGAACTCGGTGGTCGCGAAGCCCTGGTTGAAGGTCGCTGCCGCTTTGATCTTGTCGATCAGCGCGCGCGGCATCGGCTCGCCGGTTTCGTGGTGAAGGGCGAATTCCTGCAGCAGCACGGGCTGCGTGAGCCAGTGTTCGTAGAGTTGCGAGGGCAGTTCGACGAAGTCGCGGGAAACGGCGGTGCCGGACAGCGAGGGGTACTTCACGTTCGACAACAGGCCGTGGAGAGCGTGGCCGAATTCGTGGAACAGCGTGCGCGCGTCGTCGAACGACAGCAGTGTTGGCTCACCGTCTGGCGCCTTTGCGAAATTGCAGGTGTTGTTGATGATCGGTCGGATATCGCCGGTCAGCCGTTGCTGTATGCGATAGGCGCTCATCCAGGCGCCCGAGCGTTTCGAGGGCCTGGCGAAGTAGTCGCCGAGGAACAGGCCGACATGTTTACCCTTGGCGTCCATCACTTCGAAGGCGCGCACGTCCGGGTGCAGAAGAGGAAGTCCGTGCACTTCGCAGAAGCGCAGTCCGAAAAGGCGTTCGGCAGTGGCGAACGAAGCTGCCAGCACGTTGTCAAGCGAGAGGTAGGGCTTGATCTCGGCTTCGTCGACCGCGAATTCGGCATGGCGCACCTTCTCGGCGTAGTGCCGCCAGTCCCACGGTTCGATTGCGATGTTGGAGCCTTCGGTCGCGGCCTGGCGCTGGAGCATGTCGCGCTCGACGAGGGCCTTGGCGCGGGCGCGCTTCCAGACCTTGTCCAGCAATTTCATGACGGCGGCGGGCGTGCGCGCCATGGTGTCGTCGAGCTTGAAAGTGGCGTAGGTCTTGAAGCCGAGCAGCTTCGCCTGTTCGTCGCGCAACGCTAGCGTTTCCTCGACGATCTTCCAGTTATCTGTCTCACCGCCGTTCTCGCCACGTCTGATCCAGGCCCTCCATGCCTGCTCGCGCAAGTCCCGGCGTGTGGACAAGGTCAGGAACGGCTCGATCAGAGAGCGTGACAGCGTGATGACATGGCTCGCCTTGGAGCCGCGTTCCTTGGCGGCGCTGGCGGCGGCTGCAACGAGGAAGTCGGGAAGCCCGGCGCGATCGGCCTTGGTCGGCAGCGGCAGTTCGTAGCTGCGCTCGTCTGCGAGAACATTTTGCGCGAACGAAGTGCCGAGGACGGCGAGTCGTTGCTTGATTTCGCCCATGCGCGCCTTCTTGGCGGCGTCAAGCTTGGCGCCGGCGCGGACGAAGCCGCGGTAGGTCCGATCGAGGACCCGGACCTGCTCGGCGGTCAGCTTCATCGTCTCGCGGCGGCGGTGCAGGTCAGCGATGCGGGCGAACAGTTCTGTGTTGGACGTGACGGCGTTGCGATGGGCGGCCATGCGTGGCGCCATCTCGCGCTCGATCGCCTGGATCTGGTCGTCGGTGTGCGCGCCCGAGCGGTTCCAGAAAACGCCGCCGACGCGGGACAGAAGCTGGCCGGCGCGTTCCAGCGCTTCGATGGTGTTGGCGAAAGTCGGTTTCGCTTTCGAGCCGGCGATGGCAGCGATCTCCTGCTCGTGCCGCGTGAGGGCTGCATCGAACGCTGGCCGGAAATGCTCGTGTTTGATTTCGCCGAACGGCGGGATCTCGAAGGGACCGATCCAGGCGGCGAGCAGCGGATTGAGTGTAGCGTCCGGAGCCGCGGGGATCTCGTCTTCGGGGTTGCGGGCGTTCGTTTTTGCCGATCGAGCGGCGGGCTTGCGAGCCATGGGGCCTGTTCCTTCAATCCGATGCGTTTCAGACCGAAAGGTCAGACGAAGAGACCGGAGAGCATCTGCGACCAGCGCTGCACGGAGCCCTGCATGTTCGGCGGTTGCGGCGTCTGCAGCGCTTGGGCGAACACGTTCTCGCCAGCGAGCCAGCGCGTTTCGGCGTCGGGCTCGGCTAGTGCGATCGAAAGCGCGCTCGACAGCTCGTGGGTGGCGGCGTTCAGGCCGAGCGAAGCGGCCGCGCCCAGCAAGAGGGAGCGAAGGATGAGGCCGGCGTTGGCGGCGGCAGGAACGAACGGCAGATCGCCGCCGCCGCGCTCGAATGCCGTCTGGCAACCGGCGAGGTTGGTCGAGACGAACTGGCGGCAGCCCATCGGACGCTCGGCGTAGACGCTGCAGTCGCCGTCGACGAGCAAGGGGCAGGGCGTCTTGAACGACATCACGGCTTCCATGGTCGATGCCTTTCGCGCGTTGGCGCGGCCGAGCGCGGCAGCCTTGTCGAACGATGGTGTCGCGTCGATCAGACGGACGAGGCGGAACACTTCCGGGGCAGAAACAGACACGGCCGAATGGCAGCAGTAGTTGCAGCCTTTGGCGCACTCGAATGCCGAGGCCTGAGGCATCTTGCCGATGGTCTTGTCGAGGATACCGGCGGCGATGGCTGCAGCTGCCGTCGCGCGGTCGGGTGTCGTGTTGTCTGCCAGGCGGTCACGCATGACGAGGCCCATGCCGAGCACGGCAGCTTCGGTCGCGGGGTTGGGGAGCCCCCAGGTAACGGCTGCCTGGCCCTGTTGACGCAACTCGCGCATGATGCGGAGATGCTCTTTGAGTTCGGTTGGTGAGGGTGCTGCCGGGGCGGCCATGGGGTCTGCTCTCTCGTCTGGTGCAGGCTTCGGCGTATGCATGCCGCTCGTTGAAATCGGGCCGAACCTGCCCGCGAAATGCGCCGAGGGCAAGCATTGCGACATTCGAATCGGGATTGTCGAATCAGGACGGCTTGAACAGGTGCTGTGATTCCGGTCTATTCGGGCCAAACTACGAGAGGAGATGCCTCATGGCCATTACAGCCGTTCCCCTGACGGAGCATATCGGTGCGGAAGTGCGGGGCGTCGATCTGACGAAGCCGCTGGACGAAGCCATGCAAGCGGAAATTTATCAGCTGTGGCTGAAGCATCTGATTCTTCTGTTCCGCGGTCAGGAGCTCTCGCAAGAGCAGTTGATCCAGGCGACGAGGGTGTTCGGCGAGCAGGCGATTTCCAATCGCAAAGCGGAGCTATTGCCGTCGGGGTGGGCGAAGCTGCTGCCGGGCATCATGCTGATCTCGAACATTCGCGAGAATGGTGTAGCGATCGGGAACCTGCCGGACGGGGAGATGTGGTTCCACCACGACATGTTGCACGTGGAGAAACCGCACAAGGGTACGTGCCTCTACTCGATGGAGGTGCCATCGAAAGGCGGCAATACGCGGTTTGCCAACTGCTATCGCGCTTACGAAACGCTGCCGGCGGCGCTGAAGGAGAAGTTGGAGGGCAAGCGGGCATTCAATTCTTATAGGCTGGGCGAAGCGAAGCGTGACGACGGCATGGGCGTTGAGCAGGTGAACGAGTCCAGCCATCCGATATTCCGCACGCACGAGGAGACCGGACGCAAGGCGGTTTACGTCAACCGCCTGATGACGGTCGGTATCGAGGGCGTGGAGCGGGCGGCTGCGAAGGAACTACTCGCCCCGCTGTTCGATCACTCGGAAAACGAGGCGTGGGTCTACGAGCACGTTTGGCGGCCGCACGACCTCGTGGTTTGGGACAACCGCTGTTCGATGCATGCGCGAACGGATTTCTCGGCGGGAGAGCGGCGGTTGATGATGCGGACGACGATTGCGGGGAATGTGCGGCCGAGTTGAGGTGCGTTCCCCCACCCCTATCCTTTCCCCACAAGGGTGAGGGGGACCGGGCGTGCGGGTGGATAGCTGTGCTTCTCTCATGCAAGTGGTGTCTTCTCCCCTCCCCTCGATGGGGAGGGGACGGGGGTGGGGTGGAATCCGAAAGCGTTACTTCCGCGGCGGCAACAGATGGCTCGCGCCGGCTTTGGCGGCCCAGTATTCCATGGCGCGGTCGAGTTCGCGGCCGCCGGGGCCGTCGGCGTCGCGGATCGCCTGCTCGCCGGCCGACAGCGGCTTGAAGCCGCCGCCCAGGCGCATCGCGTCCATCACAACGCGGGCGTTCTGCGGCAGGTAGATCGAGATCTTCAGGACTTCGCCGATGGTCTGGCCGGCCGCGGCGAAACCGTGTCCACGCATCAGGGCTACGCGGTTCTTGGCGAGTTTCGTCGCGAGATCGCGGCCCTGCTCCAAGTTTGTCACCAGCAAGCTGGTGTCGCCGAAGTTGTCGGCGATGTCCCACACCGGCATGTGTGCGCCGCAGTGGCTCGCCACGTGCATCACCGGCACCAGAGGCACCGTCGAGATCGAGAACGGCAACACCTCCAGCGCGTGTGAATGCACCACCGACATGATCTCGGGGTTCGCCTCGTAGATGCCGGCGTGGATGAAGCGCTCCAGATACGGCTTGTCCTTGCGGCCATCGGCGACGGAGCCGTCGAGGTTGAACGTCATGATGTCCTCCGGTTCGACCAGCTCGGGGCTTTTCGATCGCGACAGGAGGAAGCGCTTGGGGTTCGTGGGATCGCGGTGGGAGATGTGGCCGTAGGCATCGACGACGTTGAAGTGCGCGAGGATTCGGTTGGCGGCGGCGATCTCGCGGATGAGGGCGTCGGTGCTGGGCATGTGGGCGGTTTCCTCGAAGCAGCGTCGGGTTCGAGGTATTAGGCAACAGGCAACGGGCAACAGGCAACAGGCAACAGGCTTGTTGTCAGGCTACGGCGCGGAAATCGTTCCAGGAGACGTGCTCGCGGGTAACTTCGACGAAGCTCTGCGGGGGAACGGCAAGCCAGTCGTCCCGGCCGTCGTCGAGCGGCTCGGAGACCAGAAGCCGACCGGAGTTGTCGCGACGCTGGCGGGTGTAGAGCGTCTCGGGTTTGCCGGTCGAGGCGTAGCGCAGCGCGTAGATCTTCTCGCCGTTCGAGAATGCGGCTGTCACGCGTAACGGCTCCTCGATGCGGAGTTCGCGCATGTGCTCTTCGATCATGGCGAGCGTGCGGGAGGCGGCGCCCGCCGGGTCCTTGTCGAGGCCGTTGGCGAGCATCAAGAGAAAGAGCGCCTCGCTGTCGGTGGTGCCAAGCCGATGCTTGAACAGGTCATCGGGGATCGCGCTGTCGATGCGGCGGCGCAGCGTGTCCCATCCGCCGATCTTGCCGTTGTGCATGAACATCCAGCGGCCGACGGAGAACGGGTGGCAGTTGGCGCGCGTGGTCGCGGTGCCTGTCGAGGCGCGGATGTGGGCGAAGAACAGGCGCGCCTTGATCTGGTGGGCGAGGGAGAGAAGGTTCTCATCGCTCCAGGCCGGGCGGACATCGCGGAACATGCCGGGCGTCGTGCGGTCGGAATACCAGCCCAGCCCGAAGCCATCGCCGTTGACCGCGCTGCGGGCTTCCTTGCTGGAGCGGCTCTGCACGATCAGGCTCTGCTGCGGCGTGGTGACGAAGTCCTCCAGGAACATCGGTTCTCCGAGGTAGGCGATCCAGCGGCACATCGAATTGCATCCCCGTCCGTAGGTCGGGTTAGCGGTGCTGTGCGCCGCGTAACCCGACGATTTCAAGGCACTCGGGAAGACGTCGGGTTACGCAACGCGATGCGTTGCTAACCCGACCTACGAAGATGCCAATTTCGCCTCGATAGCGGCCAACGCGTCGGCGGACTTCGATCCGTCGGGGCCGCCCGCTTGCGCCATGTCGGGACGGCCGCCGCCGCCCTTGCCGCCGAGGGCTTCCGCGCCGACGCGGACGAGATCGACGGCGCTGTAGGATGCGATCAGGTCTTCGGTGACGCCGACGGCGAGGCCAGCCTTGCCGTCCTCTGTCACGCCGACGATGACGACGACGCCGGTGCCGACCTGGGACTTGCCGTCATCGACGAGGCCGCGAAGGTCCTTGGGGTTCAGGCCCTGCACGGTGCGGGCGTAGAACTTGACCTTGCCGACCGTCTTGACGGCGGAGGCTGCCGCGCCTGCCGCATCGCCAGCCCCGCCGCCGCCACCGAGTGCGATCTGGCGCTTGGCGTCCGAGAGCTGCTTTTCGAGCGTGCGGCGCTCGTCCATCAGCGTCTTGACGCGCTCGACGATGTCGTCGGGCTTCGTCTTCATAAGCGCGGCGATCTCGCGGACGCGCTCATCCTGCTGCGAGAGGTAGGCGCGTGCGCCATCGCCGGTCAGCGCTTCGAGGCGGCGAACGCCGGCAGCCGACGCGCTTTCGCCGACGACCTTGACGAGGCCGATGTCGCCGGTGCGTTTGACGTGCGTGCCGCCGCAAAGTTCGACCGACCAGGCTTTGTTGCCCTTCGGTCCCTTCACGGTATTGCCCATCGCGACGACGCGGACCTCGTCGCCGTACTTCTCACCGAACAGCGCCATGGCGCCGGTCTCGATCGCGTCGTCGATCGCCATCAGGCGCGTCTCGACGGGGGAGTTGCCCAGCACGACTTCATTGGCCAGACGCTCGACCTCGCGAACCTCTTCAGGGCTCATCGGCTTGGTATGCGAGAAGTCGAAGCGCAGGCGGTCGGGCGACACCATCGAGCCCTTCTGGGCAACGTGGGTGCCGAGGATCTGGCGCAAGGCCTCGTGCAGGAGATGCGTCGCGGAGTGATTGGAGCGGATCGCGCCGCGGTTGGCGTGATCGACCTCCAGCTCGACGTGATCGCCGACCTTGAACGAACCCTTCTCGACCTTGCCGACATGCACAAAGAGGTCGCCCAGCTTCTTCTGGGTGTCGGTGACGCGGAACAGCGCACCCTTCGGCCCTTTGATCAGGCCCTCGTCACCGACCTGACCGCCTGACTCGCCATAGAAGGGCGTCTGGTTCAGGACAATCGCGCCGTGTGCGCCGGTCTTGAGGTCCTTGGCTTCTTTGCCGACAGAAACGATGGCGCGGATCTCGCCCTCGGCAGTCTCCGTGTCGTAGCCGAGGAACTCGCTCGCGCCAACCTTCTCCTTGACTTCGAACCAGATGGTTTCGGTGGCCGTATCGCCCGAGCCCTTCCAGGCGGCGCGCGCGTCCTCCTTCTGCTTTTCCATGGCGGCGTTGAAGCCGTCGGTATCGACCGTGATGCCGCGTGCCTTCAGTGCGTCCTCCGTGAGATCGAGCGGGAAGCCGAAGGTGTCGTAGAGCTTGAAGGCGACGTCACCGGCGAGGGTTGCGCCCTTGTTCAGGCCCGTGGTCGCTTCGGAGAGCAGGCCGAGGCCGCGCTCCAGCGTCTTGCGGAAGCGGGTTTCTTCGAGCTGCAAGGTCTCGGTGATGAGGCCCTGGGCGCGTGTCAGCTCGCCGTAGGTCTCGCCCATCTGGCGAACGAGGGCGGGCACGAGGCGGTGCATCAACGGCTCTTTTGCGCCGAGCAGATGGGCATGGCGCATGGCGCGACGCATGATGCGGCGGAGGACATAACCGCGGCCTTCGTTGAGCGGCAGAACGCCGTCAGCGATCAGGAAGCTCGATGCGCGCAGGTGGTCCGCGATAACGCGGTGCGAGGCCTTGTGTTCGCCCGATGCCTTGATGCCGGTCGCTTCTTCGGACGCCGCGATCAGGGCCTTGAACAGGTCCGTCTCGTAGTTGTCGTGGGTGCCCTGCATCACGGCGGAGATGCGTTCCAGACCCATGCCGGTGTCGATCGAGGGCTTGGGCAGGCTGACACGGTCGCCCGGTCCGCGCTGCTCGTACTGCATGAACACGAGATTCCAAATCTCGATGAAGCGGTCGCCGTCCTGATCGGCCGAGCCCGGAGGGCCACCGGGGATCTTGTCGCCGTGATCGTAGAAGATCTCGGTGCAGGGGCCGCAGGGGCCGGTGTCGCCCATGCGCCAGAAATTATCGTCTGTCTTGATGCGGATGATGCGGCTGTCGGGCAGGCCCGCGACCTTCTTCCAGATCCCGAACGCCTCGTCGTCGTCGTGGTAGACGGTGACCGAAAGCTTCTTGGCGTCGAGGCCGTACTCCTTCGTGACGAGGTTCCAGGCCAGCTCGATCGCGCGATCCTTGAAATAATCGCCGAACGAGAAATTGCCGAGCATTTCGAAGAACGTATGGTGGCGCGCGGTGTAGCCGACGTTGTCGAGGTCGTTGTGCTTGCCGCCGGCGCGGACGCACTTCTGCGAGGTCGCCGCGCGTTGATAGGGGCGGTGCTCCTGGCCGGTGAAGACGTTCTTGAACTGCACCATGCCCGCGTTGGTGAACATCAGCGTGGGGTCGTTGCGCGGCACAAGTGGCGAGGAGGCCACGACCTCGTGGCCGTTCTTCTTGAAGAAATCGAGGAAGCCGCTTCTGATCTCGTTGACGCCGCTCTTCTTCGTGCTGCTCTTCTTTACGCCGCTGGCCTTCTCGCCGGTCGTCTGGGCCCCGCTCATCGACTTTTCACTTCCTTTGGCTTCGTTCGTGCGTCTGGCCCGTCTCGGGCCCGCCTGCCGTCTCTGGCGGAGTCATAGCCGCCGTGGAAACTACTGTCCATAAAACGCTGGCATTTGCGCACGTTGTTGGCGCTGATGGCTCCCGCGGGGCGATCTTGGTACTTACCGCGTTTGCCCATCCGCGCGCGATTGAACCGTCGCGAAAGCAGAAACTGTCGGTTATGTCCTCGACGGGCGTTCCGAATTCGACGCCGGAACATGACGAACCGATGTCTTTAGTCCTTCATCAGAAGCGGAAAGGTCCCGGATAGCCTCGCTCCACTCGGCATCCGGGAACGCATGATGTTCTAGTCCGGCGTGTAAGTGTTTTCTTCATCGTATAGTCGCGGCGGCCGGTGATTCGGCCGGTTGGATCTCGCGATCGGGCCGGTTTGCGTGTGCCCGCGGCCATGGGGTTCAGTTCGATGAACACGATCACGGGCGCGATCGCTGCGACCATGGTTGCCGCCTGCCTGACGGCCGGGCTGATGACACTGATGCAACTTTCGAGTGCGGCGCTGCCTGTGGTATTCGTGGTCGTCCTTGCGGCGGTTGCGTGGGGGCTAGGGCGGCTAGATTTCGATTGGCGGCAGCCGAAGCTCGAAGCGTGGGAGAAGGCGTTGATCGGGTTTGCGGCGGCGGTGGCGCTGCTGCGGCTCGCGCCTTATGCCTACCAGTACCTTGCGGGCGTGCTCGTGGCACCGATTACGTGGGACGACAACTGGCATTTCCAGGAGGTCGCTAGCCTCGTCAACGCCGAGCGGTATCCGCCCCGTCTGAACTTCAACCCGGACAGCTATTTCCACTTCTATTACGTGCCCTGGGTGCCAGCGGCGGCACTGGCTTCGCTGCTGCAGTCGCTGACGGGCTTGGCGATGATAAAGCTCGCTTATGCGCTGGGCGCGCTGGGGCTGTGCCTTGCGATCGCCTGGGGGCTGATCGTCGCGATCCGGCATCTCGTGCCGCGGGACGGGCGGCGGTGGACGATGGCTGCGCTTTTGATCGCCGGAGCGGCCGTCGACGGGCTTTTCGCAATCCGGCACTTTGTTGCGCTGGGCCATCCCATGCATGCGGAGTGGTGGCAGAACGGCTTGTTGATCGCCAACAGCTTTTCGGCGTTGTCGTCGTCTCTGATCTGGGTGCCACATCATATGATGGGAGCGATGGCCGTGCTGCTGGCACTGGTCGTTGCGACGGAACCAATGACGCTGGCGCTGAAGTCGGGGCGGGCACCGTTCGTGCTCGCGGGGCTGCTGATGGCGGTGGCGGCGTTCTCATCCGTGTTTGCCTTCATCGGCGGCGTGCTGGCGCTGTTGCCGCTGATCTGGGAGCTTTTGAGATCGAAGGACAAGTCGCGGCTCGGATGGCTGGTGCTCGGGTTCGTGGTTCCCGCGTTGCCGCTCGCCTACATCTATCTGGGGTCGGAAGCGCGCGGCGGCGTCGTGATCGGGCAGGCGTTCGAGGCGTGGTCGCATCAGACCGGCAAGCCCGTTATGGGCCTCGTCGGCGTGGTGATCGCATTCGTTCTGATGATGCTGGAGGTCGGCTGGCTGTTCTTGATCGGGAAGGGGCTGGACCGCGGCGAGGAGGACGGTGCGCGGCTGCGCTCGGTCGCGGTGGTAGCAATGCTGGTGCTTGCCAGCACGGCGGTGATCGGGTTCAGCGGCTCGAACAACTGGGCGCTGAGGGCGACCATCGTGCCGGTCGTGCTGCTGGCGATCTACGTCGGGCGTGGATTTGCTGCTGGAACGGGTGGGGGGGCGCGGCTCGACCGGGCCGTGATCTCGAAGGCTGGGATCGCGGCGTTGGGCCTGGCAGGCGTGGCGCATCTCAACGAGGTGACGCTGCTGATCGGGGCAAGTGCGCGGTCACCGGCTTTCGCTGCGGAAACTGCGACATGCAAGGCCGATATCATGAAGTACAATCAGACTTACAAACGCGAAGACAGGGCTGCCCGCAGCATCGAGGCCAGCCTCGCTGGATGCCGAAACGAACTCAGCCCCTATCACGTCGAGAGGCCGTTCACGAAAGCCTCGATTTCGGTCGTAGACCGGGAACTCATGGGGCGAGGCTTCGGGTTTCTAGGCTCCGGCTTTCTGGGCGGCGCCGGTAATCCATCGCCGAAGTGAGACTTGTCCGGCGGACCGATCCGCTCTAGACGCCGCTGCACAACAGTTTTCGATCCGGGAGTGCGCCATGAACCTCGACAAGCTGAAGCCGATTTCGAGCGCCGACGTCAAAGGCAAGCGAGTGATCGTCCGCGCCGATCTCAACGTGCCCGTCAAAGACGGCAAGGTCTCCGATGCCACCCGGCTCACGCGCGTCATTCCGGGCCTCAAGGATTTGGCGGCCCGGGGGGCGAAGGTGATCGTGCTGTCCCACTTCGGTCGTCCAAAAGAGCGCAATGCGAAGGACAGCCTGAAGCCGGTGGCCGAGACGCTGGCGAGCCTGGCTGGCATGCCGATCGCCTTCGCGGAGGACTGCGTCGGTGACGTCGCGGCCAACGCCATCGCGGCGCTGCCGTTCGGTGGCATCATCGTTCTCGAGAACACGCGCTTTCATTCCGGCGAGGAGGTCAACCGGCCCCGGCTCGTCGAGGCCATGGCCGCGCTGGGCGACATCTATGTCAACGACGCTTTCTCCGCCGCCCACCGTGCACACGCCTCTACCGAGGGCATCGCGCATCTCCTGCCGGCCTACGCGGGGCCGTTGATGATGGAGGAGATCAACGCGCTGAAGTCGTCGGTTGAGGCGCCGCAGCGACCGACCGCGGCCGTCGTCGGCGGGGCCAAGGTTTCGACCAAGATTCCGGTGCTGACCAATCTCGTCGCCAAGGTCGACCGGCTGATTATCGGCGGCGGCATGGCCAATACGTTCCTGCAGGCGCAGGGCGTGAAGGTGGGCAAGTCGCTCGCCGAGCCCGACTTCCACAAGACGGCTTTGGAGATCATGGCGAAGGCGAAGGAGCGTGGCTGCGAGATCGTGCTGCCGGTCGATATCGTCGTCGCACGCGAGTTCAAGGCGGGAGCTGCGTCGAGCGTGCATGCGGTCGGCGATTGCCCCGACGACGCGATGATCCTCGACTTCGGGCCGAAGACCGTCGCGCATATCGCCGAGGTGATCGCGACGTGCCGCACGGTGTTGTGGAACGGGCCGCTCGGCGCGTTCGAGATCGCGCCGTTCGGCGAGGCGACGTTCGCGCTCGCAAAGCAGGTCGCTGCGCTGAGTAAGGCCGGTAAGCTGGTGTCGGTGGCGGGTGGCGGCGATACGGTGGCGGCGCTGAATGTCGCTGGCGTCGCCGACGATTTCACCTACGTGTCGTCGGCGGGCGGTGCGTTCCTCGAATGGCTCGAAGGACGCGAACTGCCGGGTGTGGCGGCGCTGGCGAAATAGTGGGTCGCGTCGCGGGCGGGGTCTCCGTCGAGGAAAATGGGGACACTTACGATCTGGGTGTCCCTGTGGTCGTTTAACTCATGTCCGCAAGGGAAATTGTTTGTGTCCCCAATTTCGAGAAGCTGGCCTCGCGCCGTCGTGTTCGATCTCGATGGGACGTTGATCGACAGTGCGGGCGACATTGCCGACGTCCTCAACGAGTGTCTCGGCGAGGAGGGCATCGCGGCATTCGACGAGCCTGCGGTCGTGACGATGATCGGTGGCGGGGCGAAGGTGCTCGTTGAGCGCGCGCTCAAGCGGCTCGGGTTGCGGGACGACTTGGCGTTGCTCGACCGGATATTCGACAAATTCGCCATGCGCTACGGGGCGCTGGGGGCCGGGCGCAGCAAGACGTTTCCGGGCGCGCTCGACGTTCTCGAACGCCTGTCGGGCGATGGTGTAGGGCTTGCGATCTGCACCAACAAGCCGGAAGACATCACGCGGCGTGTGCTGGATCAGCTCGACCTCACTCGCTGGTTCGGCGCAGTCATCGGCGAGAGCCCGCGTTTGCCGCGCAAGCCCGCGCCGGACATGCTGCTTGCGGCGCTTGCGGGGCTCGGCGCCGACCGGCGCGAGGCCGTGATGATCGGCGATAGCGCGGCGGACATCGGCACGGCGAAGGCGGCCGGTGTGAAGTCGGTCGCCGTGACATTCGGTTACACGACGATCCCACCTCGGGAACTCGGCGCCGATGCTGTGATCGAGCATTTTGGCGAACTGCAAGCCGCGCTGTCGCGGCTGGCGTGAGGTGAGGCCGGCCGGACCGTCGCCCGGGGACGTCTATGTGGGTTTTGGGGAGATCGTGATGGCACAGCAATTCAGCGCGGATGCATGGCAGCGGAACGCTTCGGTTTATGCCAAGATCCTGGCGATGCCTTTCAATGCGGATCTTGCGTCGGGGGCGCTGCGCGAGGATCGCTTCCGGCACTACATGATCCAGGACGCGCACTATCTGGAAGGTTTCGCACGAGCGTTGTCGCTGGCGTCGGCGAAGGGGCGCGATGCCGATCATGTGGTGCATTTCGCAGGGGCGGCGCAGACGGCGATCATCGTGGAGCGATCGCTGCATGCCGATTACTTCGTGAAGTTCGGCGTTACGCCCGCGGATTTCTCGGCGGCGCGGCCTTCGCCCGTGTGCGACCACTACGTGAGCTGGCTGTTGCGCGTGGCGGCGCTCGAGCCTTTCGAGGTTGCACTCGCGTCGCTGCTGCCGTGCTTCTGGATCTATCGTGAGGTCGGCAAGGATATTCTCGGGCGGGCGGTGAAGCCCAATGCCTATCAGGCGTGGATCGACACCTATGCCGGCGTCGAGTTCGACGAGGCCGTCGATGCGGTGATCAAGGTCGTGGACGAAGTGGCTGCTGACGTGTCGCTGCGGACGCGCGATGCGATGCATGCCGCGTTCGCCCGCGCCGTCCAGCACGAGTGGATGTTCTGGGACAGCGCGTACCGACTGGGTGATTGGCCGGTTTGATGGGGCGGGCAGGCGCCGCGTTGGCCGGTGCGTTCACCCCACCCCCGCCCCCTCCCCATCGAGGGCAGGGGGGGAAGAAGGTGCGGTGTCATGATTGCAAATGACCGCGCAACGTCGAACTCTCGTACTCGGTTCGGAACAGGCCGCGGCATTGGAGTTCGGGGACGACGGTGTCGACAAACACGTCGAATGATTGCGGGAAGTATGGCGGCAGGATCATGAAGCCGTCGGCGATGCCGGCGGTGAACCATTCTTCGAGCGTGTCGGCGATCTTCGTGGGTGTGCCGCAGACGACCCAGTGGCCGCGGGCGGCGGCGGTGAGATTATAAAGGTCGCGCAAGGTGAGCTTGTCGCGGCGGGCCTTGGCGAGCAGGGTTTCGGAGAACGTCTGGCTTTTGTCGGTCAGGGGGAAATCGGGGATCGGGCCGTCGAGGGGATACTTCGAGATGTCATGACCGATGCGGTTTGCGACGAGTGCCATGGCGCTCGCATCCGACAGATAGCCTTGCAGGCGGTCGAGCTGATCCTTGGCCTCGGCGTCTGTCCTGCCGATGATCGGCATGATGCCTGGGAGCAGCGCCAAGTCCGAGGGCTTGCGGCCGAACTTGGTGGTGCGGGCCTTCAATCCGTCATAGGCGGCCTTCGCGGCGGCCATGTCGCCATTGACGACGGCGAAGACGATGTCGGCGGTCCGGGCGGACAGTTCCTGGCCGGGTACTGAACCACCGGCCTGGATGATGAGCGGGTTGCCGAACGTGGGGCGCTCAATGTTGAGGGGGCCGCGCACGGAAAAATGTAGGCCCTTGTGGTCGAGTGTGCGGACCTTGGCCGGATCGACGTACTGCCCGGTCTTGCGGTCGCGCACGGCGGCGCCTTCGTCCCAGGTGTTCCACAGGCCCTGGACAATGTCGACGAACTCGGTGGCGATTTCGTAGCGCTTGTCGTGGGTGTAGTGCACGTCGCGGCTGAAGTTGAGTGCGGCGTTGTCGGCAGTGGAGGTGACGACGTTCCAGGCGATGCGGCCCTGGCTCAGTTGGTTGATGCTCTGGAACATGCGCGCGACGTTGTAGGGCTCGGCAAAGCTCGTCGAGACGGTGGCGCCGATGCCGATGTGGCGCGTGGAGACGGCCAAGGCCGAGGCGAGCGTGACAGGCTCGAAGCGCGTGATGAACGAGGGGTGGTCGGTGAGGGACGGAGCGACGCTGTCGGAGATGAAGAACAGGTCGAACAGCCCGCGCTCCGCAATCCTGATGCCGGTCTCGGCGATCTGCCAGTCGCAATGGCTATCGAAGGCGCCGTCCATGCGCCAGCCGGCGGAGTGGTTGCCGGTGCCGAGCCAGAACACACCCAGATGCATGCGGCGCTTGCGTTTAGGCATCCCCGGTTCCTCCGTCTCGCCCGTGCTCATCCGAGCCGCTTCACGGTTGCGCGGCTTGCGGGTGGCTTTATCGGCGCTGCGTGCGTGCGTTCGGCGACAGCGCAGATCGGGTCAGACTACCATCGATCGCTGCGGCTCCAAGATCACGCAGGGCATGACGGTATTGCGCAATTGCACGGGGCCGCGCACCGGGTGGGGTGGAGCTACGCTCTTGGGTGGGGGGAATCGGATCGCGTCCCTGCTCGACGCCACGATTGCCCGCGCAGATGATTGTTGGCACGCCCGGAGGTGGGTGGACCGGCCACCTCCGGCGCGATGTAATGATCGGCGCTTTTTTACCCGAGGCTGACATTTAAGCCCAATGTGATTTTATTTACGATAATTTCCGTAGCGGCATAAAAAGGGCATCAAGCATATTTGGCTATAGGTTTAATCATTTCGATGGCCTGCTGTAGCTTTTGCCGGCTTATGGGTTTGGATACAAATCCGGTCATTCCGGCTTGCAAGCAAGTCTGCTTGTCAGATTCAAATACGTTGGCCGTCAGCGCAATTATAGGCGCCTCGCATGACATGCCGTTTGACGAGCGAATCTGACGTGTCGCTTCAAGTCCATCCATTTCAGGCATCTGCATGTCCATCAAGACCACGTCAAAACGCTTGGACAAGCATTCTTGCACAGCTTGCCTTCCGTCGCCGCAGAGCGTTACCTTGTGGCCCATTCTATTGAGAATCGCATCGACCACCTTACGATTGACGCCGACGTCTTCCGCTACCAAAATTGATAATTCTCCGTCATCCTGAGCGTCTGAGCGAACTTCCGCACAGCTTTCTGGTGGTCTAATCGTTTCAAGATCACCGATCGGCAGTTCAAACCAGAAAGTGGAGCCATTTCCTTCTTCACTCTCTAAGCCCATGCGGCCTCCATGCTTCTCAATGATGCGCCGCGCAATCGCTAACCCGAGTCCAATGCCACCGTATTGGCGGCTTAGCGAGGAATCGACTTGAAAAAAGTCTTTGAAGACGTCGGCGCGAGAGCCTTCCGGAACGCCTCTGCCTGTGTCGATGACTGCAATGTGCACCATGGGTTGGCGGTCAGTGAGTGTTGGTTTGCCGACCACGGTTATTCTGCCCGCATCTGTGAATTTAATCGCGTTTTGAAGTAGGTTGAGCAGGGCCTGCCTGATCCGGCGGCCATCTCCAACAATTTCTGGTAAGGCCGGATCACACTCAATCGTCAGATCAAGGCCTTTCCTTTCGGCCTGGAAGCGTATTATGTCAGCCGTTTGGTTGATCATGGTTTTCGGGGCAACAACTTCTTGTGTCAGCTCAAAGCGTCCAACATCAGAGTTGGCAAATTCAAGAATATCTTCTATCAGGTTAAGCAATGATTTTCCGCATGTTTCGATTGTTTCGATGCAGTGACTCTGCTCTTTCGTAAGGTTGGTTTCTTGAAGAACGGATGTCATGCCGATTACGCCATTTAATGGCGTTCTCAATTCGTGGCTTATCGTTGCCAGAAAAGTCGATTTCGCACGGCTCTGCGCTTGCGCTTCTTGCTTCGACAACTGTGTGAGTGCTTGCGTGATCAAGATGCCGATGCTTCTTGCGCTTTCGACGTCAGTGCTCCGAAACGCTTCGCATTCTTGGTTGTGGCGCATCAAAACAATGATGCCGGAATCCCCGTCCATTTTTACTGGAAGACATAAGACCGACGAGCGATCGTTGATATGGCTTGGTGGCTCTCCGGCAAAAAGGTGTCCTGCAGTTGATGTCAGCGCTCGGCCGGCGCGTACCTTTCGAAGGACGTTCGTTTCTGGAAGATGAACAGCCTGAGCTAGAGTCGATGCTCGCAAAATTAGCGCGCCATGACAATCCGGCAAAGCTACGAAAGTGTCATCAAATGTCAGAATTTCTTTGGAGGCGGCAATAACGTCGGCAAA
>LNFM01003017.1_pt1 | contig 24657 bp, 26 predicted proteins | sample 596031 | NCBI WGS metagenome assembly LNFM01 (sample SAMN04254537, study PRJNA301005) | activated carbon metagenome | isolation source: dual media filters at the Ann Arbor, Michigan drinking water treatment plant | place: USA: Ann Arbor | reverse complement strand
CTAACGCAGCCCCGCGAGGAAGCTCGCCAGATCGTCGGTGACGTGATCGACGTAAGGCCCCTGCAGGCTGTCCTCGGCGTGCATGGCGCGCTCGGGCACGTCGCCGTCTTTCGGCAGGACGAGCACGGTCGTCATGCCGAGCGCGTGCGGCACTTCGAGATTGCGGGCGAGATCCTCGAACATCGCGGACTCCGGCGCCCGGACGCCGAGATGGGCGATGAAGCTGTCATACACAGACCGGTTTGGCTTCGGGATGAAGCCGGCCTGCGTGACATCGAAGATGTCGTGGAACAGGTCCTGAATGCCGAGCGCGGAGGTGCAGTTTTCGGCGTGGGCGCGCGAGCCGTTGGTCAGGATGTAGCGTTTGCCGGGCAGCGCGGCGATGGCCTCGCGCATCGCGGCATCGGGGATCAGGCTCTCGCGCGAGATGTCGTGGACAAAATCCATGAACTCGTGCGGATCGATGCCGTGCTCGTCCATCAGGCCGCGCAGACTGGTGCCGTATTGACGGTAATAATTCTTCTGCAGCGTGCGGGCTTCGGTGGGCTCAAGCCCGAAACGGTCCGCGATGAAACGCATCATCCGCTCGTCGATCTGCGCGAACAGCCCGCAGGACGGCGGATAGAGCGTGTTGTCGAGATCGAAGATCCAGGTCTCGACGTGGGAGAAGTTGCGGGGGGATTGCATGGTGCGTCAGGAGATAAGGGATTTGCAGCGGGGATGCCAGTTGCCGCATGTCCGGTCCTCATCCTGAGGAGCGAGGCGCAGCCTCGCGTCTCGAAGGATGGGCGGCGAGTTCGGTGGTTGCGGCCCATCCTTCGAGACGGCGCTTCGCGCCTCCTCAGGATGAGGTCGGTGCCGAGACAGACCCCCCATCCCGCTCGCTCGCTTTGCTCGCGAGCCGGCCTTCTCCCACAAGGGGAGAAGGTTTTACCGCGTCATCAGGGTTCCGGCGCCGTGGTCGGTCAGGAGTTCGAGCAGCACGGCGTGGCTGACCTTGCCGTCGAGAATGACGACGCCCTCGACGCCGCGCTCCAGCGCCTCGATGCAGGTCTGTACCTTCGGGATCATGCCGCCCGACACCGTGCCCTCGGCGATGTGGCGGCGCGCCTCGTCGATGGTGAGCTGCTTGATGAGCTCTTTGTCCTTGTCGAGCACGCCGGGCACGTCCGTCAGCAGCAGCAGGCGGCGCGCGCGCAGCGCGCCGGCGATGGCGCCGGCGAAGGTGTCCGCATTGACATTGTAGGTCTCCCCCCACCGCGAGGCGGCGATGGGCGCGATGACCGGAATGAGGTCGGACTGCGAGACGATGTCGAGCACGCGGCGATCGACCTGCTCCGGCTCGCCGACAAAGCCGAGATCGATTTCGCCGACCTCGCCGGTCTGGCCGTTGATGAGGCTCGTCACTTTCCGCGCCGTGACCATGTTGCCGTCCTTGCCCGACAGGCCGACCGCGCGGCCGCCTTCGGCATTGATCGAGGCGACGATGGCTTTGTTGATCGATCCGGCAAGCACCATTTCGGCGACGTCCATGGTCGCGCGGTCGGTGACGCGCAGGCCCTGCTGGAACTGGCTCTTGATGCCGAGCTTTTCCAGCATCGCGCCGATCTGCGGCCCGCCGCCGTGGACGACGATGGGGTGGATGCCGGAAATCTTGAGCATGACGATGTCGCGCGCGAACTCGCGCAGCAGATGCTCGTCGCCCATGGCGTGACCGCCATATTTCACCACGATCGTCGCGTCGTCGTAGTGCTGCAGCTGGGGCAGCGCTTCGGCGAGAACGCGGGCGCGGTCGTGCGCCGATATTTCCTTGTCAGCCATGTCCGGGATTCCGCACTGAAAGTCGGGGGCGTTCTAGCCCAAACGCGGCCTGCCGAGAAGCGCGCCGGCGACAAGGATGATGAACCATCCCAGCATCATCAGCGTGCCGCCCGCGGGTGCGGCCATCGGAAACGGCGGCTGGCCGAGATAATGGCGCCCGGCAAGGGCACCGGCGAACAGCGCCGCGCCGAGGGCCAGCACCGCCCCACCCCATACGAGACCGCGCGGCAGACTGCCCGTGGCGCGGCCGTAAAGCCCGAGCGCCAGCAGGACCGGGGCATGGAACAGCAGCATCTGCGAGGCCGGGCCGAGCGCGTCTGTCCCGCCGCCATGGGCCGCGCCCGCGGCAAGCGCGACGCCAAGCGCGCCGAACGCACCCGCAAGCATGATGAAGAACTGGGTCATTTCAGGCCCTTTCGGCAACGAGCCGCGCGATGGCGGCTTTCAGTTCGGGCATCCCGTCGCCCTTCTCGGACGAGGTGGCGATCACGTCGGGAAAGGCGGCGGGGCGCTTCCGGATACCGTCCTGCACGCCGGCGATGCAGGTTTCGAGCTCGCCGGGCTTCAGCTTGTCGGCCTTTGTAAGCACGATCTGATAGGACACCGCCGCCTTGTCGAGCAGATCGAGCACCGGCAGGTCGGTGTTCTTGAGCCCGTGGCGGGAATCGATGAGGAGGTAGACACGGCCGAGATTGGGGCGGTTGCGCAGATAATCCAGCACGAGGCGTGTCCAGGCGCGCACTTTCGGCGCGGGCGCTGAGGCAAAGCCGTAGCCCGGCATGTCGCAGAGCACGAGCCTGTCGCCGATGCGGAAGAAATTGAGCTCCTGGGTGCGGCCCGGCGTGTTCGACACCTTGGCCAGCGTCTTGCGCCCCGTCAGCGCGTTGACGAGCGAGGACTTGCCGACATTCGAGCGCCCGGCGAAGGCGATCTCGATATTGTTGTTGTCGGGAACCCCCTCCAGCGCGACCGCGCCCTTGATAAACGAGCAGTCGCCGGCGAACAGCAGGCGGCCCTCCTCAAGATAAGGATCGGGTTTCTGGCTTGCGGAAATATCGGTCATGGGCCGAGATGCGCGCCTTATCCGCTTCGCGTCAACTGTTCCCCCGGGAGCCCGCATCGATGACCGCCGTCCACCTTGCCGCCCTGGCCCTCGTGCTCGCTCCCCTGCCCGCCGTCGCGCAGAGCGTGGAAGGGCTTGTCGGCCGCTGGGGCGTCGCGTCCTACTGGACCCCGGCGGACAAGGCGAAGGCGCGAGGCTGGGCAAAACAGAGCTGCGGCCAGCCCTATGTCATCGAGAAGAGCGCTTCGGGCAATCTGATGATGTTCGTCGCCGACGGGCAGAAGCGTGAGGTCGCGCTGAAGGGCAAGAAGCTTACGCCGGTCGACAAGAAGCTGCCGGAAGGCCCCGCTAGGCGGCATGTCCGCACGATCACAGCCTTCGCCCCCGGCAGTTTCGAGCTGACCTGGGAAGACAAGGGCTTCGCCGGGCGTTACGGGACGGTGGTGTACGTGAAATGCGGAGGGTAATTACCTCGCCCCGGAGAGGATTTACCCGAACAGCGCGTCGATGTCGTCCTGAGAGGCGCGGCCTTCATCGGTCGGAAGCGCGGGGCCGTTGAGCAGCGCCTTGTCGCCGTCGCGTACCGGCAGGCCTTCGGGCGTGATGTCCTTGAACTGCTCTATGCCGCCCCAGATCTCGATCATGCGCTCGATTCGGTTTTCGACGAAAGTGAGCGTCGAGACCACCTTGGTGATACGCTGGCCGGTGAGATCCTGGAAATTGCAGGCCTCGAAGATCGAGACGACCTTTTCCTGGATTTCCGATGCCAGCGTCTTGTCGCGCTCTGTCTTGACATGGGCGGCAAGCTGCATCGCGTGATCGTCGATATATTCGGCGGCGGAGAGGATGGCCTCGGTCGCGGCTTCGGTGCCGGCAACGACGGCGTCGAGTTCGCCCGACACGCGCACCATCTGCGCGCTCTCGAAACTGGTACCGTGCAGCGTCGCGATCTCCTGCTTGGTGCGCTGGATCGCCTCGCGAATGGAATCGAGTTCGGTCTTGAGCTTGGTCGCCTCGCCCAGCTCTCGCCGGAAAGCCTCGATCGCATCGCCGGAAATTTCCGCGGCGGGTTTGACGAGGGCCTTCAGCCGCGCGATCTCCGCCATCAGCTCGGCATGACGATGGGCCGCAGCCGGGTCATGGCTCACGGGCATAGCGGGGGTATCCCCCCGCATCATGGTTTCGATGCGGAACGGTTTACGCGCAGCTCTCATGGACAACCTGACCCCCCTGTTGCCGCCATCGTGACACGCGATGGTTTAAGAACGGTCACCGGAGGCGAATTTGCCCCCCGCGTTGTGGCCATAAAGATTTCATAAACCGCAATGAGATTCCCTGTACCCGGATCGAGGCGGAACAGTTCGCGCTCGCAATAAGTTCATCCGGACACCGGCGGCAAAGGCTTAGACTGGCTGCCGTCTCCGTGTTCTGCGTAACCAAGGCCAACTCATGAAAATCTCTTGCTTCCTGATCGCCGCCGGCCTTCTCGCCGCCGCAGGTCCCGCAATGGCCCAAGGCTATTACCGCACCGAGCCGCGCGGCACCGTCGAGCGTATCATTATCGACGAGCGCTATCGCGAACCGGTCTACCGGCTCGACAGCACGCCGCGTTATTACGCGCCGCAGCAGCGCACTTACCGGACCTATTATGGCCAGCAGCCGCGCAGCGCCACGCCGCGCGAACAGCGCAACATGTATTACGATCCCTATCTGCGCCGCGTGGTGCCACAGGCGCAGGAGCGGCAGGCCCGCCTGCAGGTTCCGGCGCAGCCGGCCCAGCAGCGCCGCTCCATCCCCGAGCAGTTCCGCAAGCAGACGGTCGAGTATGACGGTAACGAAAAGCCGGGCACGGTCGTGATCGACACCAAGACGCGCTTCCTCTACCTCGTGCAGAACGACGGCACCGCACTTCGCTACGGCGTGGGCGTCGGCCGCGACGGCTTCCAGTGGACGGGCACGCACAAAGTGTCGAACAAGCAGGAATGGCCGAAATGGTATCCGCCGGAGGAAATGCGCCAGCGCCGTCCGGATCTGCCGAAAATGATGGAGGGCGGCCCAAACAACCCCCTCGGTGCCCGCGCGCTGTATCTGGGTTCGACGCTCTACCGTATTCACGGCTCCAACGAACCCTGGACCATCGGTCAGGCCGTCTCGTCCGGCTGCTTCCGCATGACGAATGAGGATGTGCAGGATCTTTATCAACGCGTGCCGGTCGGCGCGACGGTGAAGGTTATCTGACCAAACTCCCCTTTAACGCGAAACGGCGCGCCACAGGAGCGCCGTTTTTTGTTTCCCAGAACGAGCTGGATCAGTAATCGCTGCCGCCATCGTCCCAGCCGCCGTCGGCCGTATCGTCCGCACCGCCGCCGGAGCCGTCATTACCGAACAGCCAGCCGAACAATCCGCCGCCGCCCTCCCCGGAATCGCCTACGGCATCATTGGCGCCGGCATTTTCGGCAAGCGCGCCACCGTCCGTACCCTCGGCCGCTGCCGGCGAGCTGTCCGCCGCGCCCGTCGCAGCCTGGGCTTCCGAGCCGGAACCGAGCAGCGATTTGGCGGCTTCGCCGAGCAACATGCCGCCCGCAACGCCCATCGCGACCTGACCGGCATTGGCGAGGAATCCACCGCCCTGCGGGACCGCGCCGCGCCCGAACTGCGGAACGCTGCCGCCACGACGGCCGAGATGCGGTGCGCCCATCGCGCCCGGCAGACGCGCATAGCGCTCCTCTTCCTCGTCCTCATGAGCCGTACCGCCGTTTTCCAGCTCCTCAATGCGCTGCGCGGCGGCTTCAAGCGCCTGATTCTGGGCGATGACGGTCTGCGCCAGTGTGTAGACCGCATGCGGCGTCTGCTGCAGTTCGGACGCAAGCAGCCGTTCGACCTCTGGGTCGCGGCGCTGATGTTCGGCGTCGCGCAAACGCGCGAACAGGTCCTGAATGAGGCGGCGTTCGTTGCTCTGCATGGTCGGCACTCCCTTTCGGTGAAAATCTGGGGTGGCGCCATGTCCGAAAAAAGGCCCGCGAACCGGATATTCGTATCGGGGTGTCCACAAGTCTACGAGGACCTTGACGAGAAAGCCGAGCGCGCCGTTACGCGCGAAACACTGATCAGCGTGCGTCGCGAATTTCCGCGATCAATGTCCTCGCCGCATCGGTTGCGTCCGCCGCGCCGCAGATGGCGGAGACCACGGCGGCGCCTTGCGCACCCGCCTGAATAACAGGCGCAACCGAGCCCTCGCCCAGCCCGCCGATGCCGACGATCGGCAGGCGGGTGAGCCCGCGAACTTTCTTAAGGCCTTCGATTCCGATCGCGCCGCCTGCATCGGACTTCGTCGTCGTCGAGCGGATCGGGCCGACGCCGAGATAATCCACGGCATGGAGGTGATCCCGCGAGGCCGCGAACTCTTCGGGATTGCCGATCGACAATCCGATGATGAAATCCTCACCGAGAATCCGGCGGGCGTCCGAGGGCGTCATGTCGTCTTGGCCGAGATGGACGCCGTCGGCGCCCGCAGCGAGCACCACATCGACCCGATCATTGACGATCAGCGCGATGTTCTGCGGCTTCAGGAGCTGCTTCAGCGCATAGGTCTCCTCGACCAGACGCCGCGTTGCTCCGCGCGGATCGCGGATCTGCACCATCGTCACGCCGCCAGAGACCGCCTGCATGACGGTGTCGGTCAGGCCACGAGCGCCGACAACCGGTGCGCCGGCAACGAGATAGAGCGAGAGATCGAAATGAGGACGCATGGGGGCGCGACCATAGGGTTCGCCGCGTGCTGCGGCAACCCGAGAACCTTCGGCGGCACCGGGCGTTTGGTTGGACTCACCTTTGGAGGCAAAATGCCGACGACAACACCCAAAAAGCCGGCCGCGAGCGACGCCGAAAAGCGCCAGGAAGGCCAAAAGAAACGCGACGACAGGCGCCTGGAGGAAGGCGTCGAGGACACGTTTCCGGCGTCCGATCCGGTGTCGGAAACCCAGCCCGGCGGCGGGATCACGGGTCCCGAAGTCCTGGACCCCAAAAAGAAGCGCTGACATGATAAGAGCGGCTTCATGTTTGAGGCCGCGCCCGATCCACACACGCTGAAATTCGCCATCGCGGCACTCGCCGCGCTTGCAGCCGTCTGCTTTCTTGCACTCGACGCGCGCGCACGGCACCGCGCCGGACGCGCTGTAGACTGGCCGCTCGCGCCTGGCACCGTGACCTCGTCGCAGACCGCGCGGCGCTGGGGTTTCGGCGGCGGAGTCTGGATGGCGGGACTCTGGTATGTGCCGGACATCTCCTACCGCTACGATGTCGACGGCCAAAAGTTTTCGGGCCGGCGCGTGTTTCTGTCGGAAACGGGTTTCGCCAAGCTCGGCAAGGCGCGCGAGGTAATCGCACGCTATCCGCGCGGCGCGGAGGTGGCCGTGTATTACGATCCCAAAAATCCGAAACTCGCATGTCTCGAGCCTGTCTACCGCGAACGCCGCGCGCTCGGCGCAGCCGTCATGCTTCTGGCGATTGCGGCGGCCGCTCTCCTGACCTGAAACGGTGGCGGCGCGCGTTTCCGGCGGCTAGACTTGTCCCAAGTTTCGGGGCTGCCTGATGTTTCTTTTCCGTTTTCTGCTTGCGCTGTGGGCATGCCTTGCTTCCGCACCGGTACACGCGCAGGGCTCTCTTTTTCCCGAAAACATCATGGCCATTCAGGAGGCGCTGATCTGGACCGGCGATTACGACGGCCCTGTTGACGGCGCGTTCGGCAGCGCGACGCGGGTGGCGTTTGCGGACTTCCAGAAGCGCGAGAATCTGCGGGCGACCAGCCGCGTCAATACGGCGACAATCAAGAAACTGGCGGACGTTTCCACGGCTCTGAAGCGCGACGCGGGATGGCGCCTTGCGATCGACGGTAGAAACCACATCGTTTTCTGGATTCCGGGAGCGCTTCTGCCGAAAAATGAGGACGGCCCCGACGGGCGTGCGTTCAGCAGCGAGAACGGCGATACGCGGCTGTCCGTCTTCGCGGCGAAGCAGAGCCTGGCCGGGATGCGAAAAGCGGCGCGCGCGATGCCCGGACGCCGGATCGACGGCGAAAAATCGGACAAAATCGCTTTCACCGTGGTGGGGGAAGACACCGGCCAGGGATTTTTCGAGTTCGCAACCGGCGGCAAGACGGCGAAAGGCTTCCGGCTGACCTTTCCCCTGCAGGACGCCGAGCGCATGCGGCGCATCGGAACCGCGATGGCGAGCGCCTTCATCGGCGATCCCGGCACGGCCCTGCCGAAGAAGTCCGCGCGTGCCCTGCCGAGCTTTATCGGCGCATACCGCCTCGATGAGCCGCAGCGGCCCTATCCGTACGGTGTGGTCGATGTCGAGCATCGGGAAGTCACCATTGCCAGCGGCACCATTGCGGCAAGGCTCTCCGCCGCCGAGCCACCGCAGGACGTGAAGCCAGGACAGCGCAAGAAGCGGCTGACTGCCGATGCGCCGTTCATTCCGAAGCTGAACGTGTTCGTTGCGGGCGAGCCTTCGCTCGTGATCGCCGATGCGGATTCCCAGACGCATTTTGCCGAAGTTCGTGTGGTCGAACTCGATCCCGCGAACGTCCATCCCGAAGTTGTCCTGACATGGTCCACCGACGGGGCGAAGTGCTGCACGAAACTCTCCGTCTTCGGCCTGAAGGACGACGGTTCGTGGCTGCGCATCGAGGGCGGCGCGTTCGAGAGCGTACCGGACTTTCCGCAGGACATCGACGGCGACGGCCGCTTCGAGCTGGTGAATGCCGACAACGCATTTCTCGGTGCGTTCGGCTGCGGGGACTGTCCCTACGCGCCGAAGGAAATCCGGCAGTTGAACAACGGTGTGCTGGAAGATGTGTCGGCCGATCCGCGCTTTCGCGCGTACCACGGGGCGCGGCTCGGCGAACTATGGGGATGGGGCTGGCAGAGCGGCCAGATACGCACCGAAGCCTTTCTGGCCGGTTTCGCCGCTGCGGCGCGCCGGGCCGGCGAAGCCGGGCATGGTCAGGCCTTGGTGGAGCACCTGACGCCGAAGGCGAAAGGCAAGGCCGAACCTTTCGCCGCCCGGCTGCAAAAATTTCTTGAGGCGGAAGGCTATTAATTGGGCGTTGCCCCTCGTGGCTCTTGGCAAGAATCCACGATAAGCTGCGCCATCGTCCCGATGCACCCTGACGGGCGATACCTCCGCCCGCGGTCTTCAGCCGGGCTCTTACGGAGCACTCTCGATGCGCGTTTATCTTCTGGCAGCAGCCGCGGTCGCCGTCATGGCCTTCGCAGCGCCCGCCTCGGCCCAGTTCGGCGTCTATGTCGGACCCGGCGGCGGCGGCGTTTATGTCGATCCGGGCCGTGGCGGCCCGGGGCCACGACATTATGACGATGGCTATGACAACTGGCGCGTCTCGCGCGGTGAGGCGGTACGTATCGCCCGCCGCAACGGCATGCGCGAGGTATGGGATGTCGATCGTCGCGGGCCCTATTGGGTCGTGCGCGGCGAGAACTATAGAGGCCGCCGCGTGACCATGCGCATCGACCGCAACGGCGGCTGGGGCTGGAACTGAGCCCGAGGCCACCGCACAAATGAAAGAGCCCCGCTTGGCGGGGCTCTTTTGCATTCACGGGGCCGGTGTGGCCGGAGCCGGAGGCGTGGACGGTTCGGTGGGTGCGGGCGTGGTGATCGTCTGGTCGCCGGTGGTCGAGCTGTCGCCCGTGCCGTCGGCAAACAGATACATCGCAAGTCCTATGACCACGATAAGCGCGAGCACGGCCCAAATTGTTCGATTCATCTGGTGTTTCCCCTTTGCTAGAACCCGAAACCGAACCCGCCCGCGCGGCAAATGGTTCCCCCGGCAATGCCGAGAATCTGGGAAAGCTCTGTGGAATACGGGGAATGGTACAGCTGCCCCGGCTCGAACGGGGGACCCCCAGATCCACAATCTGGTGCTCTAACCAACTGAGCTACAGCTGCACGACGGCCTAGCCGACGCCGATTACCTAAGAGAATTCGCCGGAAGCGGCAAGACCGCAGACGGCGTTTGCCCCCGTCCGGCCATTAACATTTACAGCGACTGTAGAACAGCGTCGCATGGACCCGCGGCGGCCGATCCACTAAGCCAGTTGCGAGGGGTTTTTCGTAAATAATCATGTCCGACACATCCGCCTTGCCGCCACTCGACGCCGAGGGCGCTCCATCCATCCGCCTGCCGCTGCGCTTTGTCTGGCAGTCGGACGATCTCGGCGTGATTTCCGGCGTCTCGCCTGAACTGCTGACCGCGATGGGGCCGGACGTCGACATGAACGGCCGCACCTGGGACGACCTCATCCTGCGTCATGGGCTCGATCCATCGCAAGAACTCGCGCAGGCGCTGGCCCGCCGCGAGACCTGGAGCGGCGTCACCGCCCACTGGCCGTTGCGCGAAAACCATATCGTGGCTGTCGAGCTCGCCGGGCTGCCGGTGTTCGACCGCGAGCGGAATTTCCGCGGCTTCCGCGGCTTTGGCGTCGCGCGCGAAGCCCCGATCCTGCGCCTCGACGAGGCGGAGAAAGTCGAGATCGCCGCCAGCGAACCGGCCGCGCCCGCGCCGCCCGAGGCCGACAAGGCCGAGGAACCGCCACCGCCCGTCCTGCCCTTCCGCATTCCCAGCCGGCCGGGACTGAACGGCGACGAAAATATCGCCTTCCGTGAAATCGCGCGCGCGCTGAACGCCCGCACCGCCAACGATGCCGGTCCGCCCGAACAGGCGCCGCAGCCGGCCGCGCCTCCCTCACAGGAAGAGCAGGCCGATTACGCGCTCGAGGTCCTGGAAAATCTGCCGGCGGCCGTTCTCGTCCACCGTTTCGGCACGCCGCTGTTCGCCAATCACGCGTTTCTCGACCTCACCGGATTCGACGATCTGCCGGCCCTCATCCAGCACGGACTCGACGCACTGTTCGAAGCCTTGCCGAGCAATGCCGGCGGCACGCGCGGGCTCGGCATCCGCACCGCGACCGGACGCTCCATCCGCGCCGACGCACATCTGAAAAAGGTCCGCTGGCAGGGCGAAACGGCGAGCCTGCTTTTCCTCGGAACGGCGACCACCGTAACGACGCCTTCGGAAGGCGCTCGCGAGAGCGAACTGCGCGCCATTCTCGACACGGCGACCGACGGCATTCTCGTGCTCGACGCCAACGGCCGCATTCTGTCCGCCAATCGCGGGGTCGAAACCCTGTTCGGCTATGACGCAGCGGAGCTCGACGGGCGCAGCGTGACGCTGCTGCTGAATCCCGACAGCCACCGCATTGCGCTCGATTATCTCGAAGAACTCAAGGCCGACCGGCCGGTCACGGACAAGGGACGCGAAGTCGTCGGCGCGGCGCGGCGCGGCGCGGCCGTTCCGTTGCTGCTGACCCTGGGGCGGCTCGGCGAGGGCACCGAGCGCTTCTGCGCTGTCCTGCGCGACATCGCGCATTTCAGGAAGGTCGAGCAGCAATTGCGCGAGGCAAAGCGCGAGGCCGAGCACGCAAGCGCGCAGAAATCGGCCTTCCTTGCCCGTGTCAGCCACGAAGTACGTACACCCATGAACGCCATCATCGGCTTCACCGAAGTGATGATGGAGCAGCGGTTCGGCCCTATCGGCTCTGAACGCTACCGCCAATATCTGCAGGACATCCACGATTCCGGCGGACACATCATCAGCCTGATCAACGATCTTCTCGATCTCGCGAAGATCGAGGCCGGACGTCTCGATCTCAATTTCGCGCGCGTGAATCTCAACGAGGCCGTGACCAGCGCGGTCGCGATGTTGCAGCCGCAGGCCAATGCCAGCCGCATCATCATCCGCACCGCGCTGACGCCGCGCATGCCGCCGGTGATCGCCGATCCGCGCAGCATCAGGCAGATCGTGCTGAACCTTGTCTCGAACGCGGTGAAATACACGCCGGCCGGCGGCCAGGCGATCGTCTCGACCGTCGTGACCGATCTCGGCCAGGCGGTCGTGCGTGTGCGCGACACCGGGGCCGGCATGAACGAGCAGGAAATCGCCAAGGCGCTGGAGCCTTTTCGGCAGCTTTCGGCGACGACGGAAGGCGGCACGGGCCTCGGCCTGCCGCTGACCAAGGCGCTGACCGAAGCCAACCGCGCCAAATTCGTGATCCAGAGCGCACAGGGTGCCGGAACGCTGGTGGAAGTCATCTTTCCACCGGACCGGGTGCTGGGTCTCTGACCTCCGCCGAGGGTCAACGGCGGTTTGCCACAGCTCGATTGTCGGCGGAGCGATTGACTCCGGTCGCGGAAATCACCATTTTACATTTAATTTCAGTAGTTTAGAGCTTTTCTAAACTGTGCTGCGGAAAGAGCGATGATTATCTGTTCCTGCAACGTGCTGAGCGAAAATGCCGTCCGCGAGGCCTGTGCCTCGCTGGCGCCGCGCACCCCGGGGCAGGTCTATCGCTGTCTTGGCTGCAGTCCGCAATGCGGCCGCTGCTCGCGCACCATCAAGACGATCATCGACCAGGCCATGGCCGCCTGCCCGGCGGCCTGCGCCGTTTGCCCGAGCGCGGGCCATCAACATCATTATCATGCCGACAATGACGAGATCGATCTCGTCGAGATGACCACGGCCGACGCCGCCGAGTGATCTTTCGGCCTGGCACGTGCCGAATGCCTCTTGAACCCGCCCGATGTCTAGTTTAGAAAACTTCTAATATAGATCAAAGGGAGTGCGGTGCTGTGAAAGGCGATCCGAAAGTCATCGAATTCTTGAACCGTGGCCTCCGTTCGGAGCTGACGGCCATCAGCCAGTACTGGCTGCACTACCGTATCTTCGACAATTGGGGCTTCAAGGATCTCGCCAAGAAGTGGAAGGACGAATCCATTGAGGAGATGCACCACGCGGACAAGTTCATCGCGCGCATTCTCTTCCTTGAAGGCTTCCCGAATCTCCAGGTGCTCGACCCGCTGCGCATCGGCCAGTCGGTGAAGGAAATTCTCGAGAGCGATCTCGCCGCGGAGCACGACGCACGCAAGCTCTACCAGGAAGCGGCAACCTATTGCCGCGAGATCGGCGACTATCCGAGCGAGGACCTGTTCAAGGAACTGATGACCGACGAGGAAGGCCATATCGACTTCCTCGAAGAGCAGCTCGATCTCATTTCCAAGCTCGGCGTGGAGCTGTACTCGCAGCATCACATAGGCGAGCTGGAAGGCTGAGACCCGCCAGAAATACAGCCGTAGATATACATACAAGCGCCCGGCCATCGCCGGGCGCTTTGCTTTTTGGAAATGCTCCACGTCACGCCAGAAACGCCAGCGGTATCAAACGCAAAGGCCCCAGATTTTTATTGTTCTAATTATAAGTTATTGAAATCACACCGGTTTTTATTGCGGCGGCGCCTTCCCCCGCCTAAGAACCCTCTGTTCGCGCAAGTTGCGCGCCACGGCCCTTGAACCCGTTGGGAGGAAGTTCCTTGAAAATGAATTTGAAACGTTCGCTCGTCACCGTCGCGCTTGCCGCCACGAGCCTCGTTCCCCTCGCCGCGGCCTCCGCCGCCGAGGTGAATATCTATACGACCCGCGAACCCGGCCTCATCCAGCCGATCCTCGACGCCTACACCAAGGAAACCGGCGTCAAGGTGAACTCGATCTTCGTGAAGGAAGGCCTCGCCGAGCGCGTGAAGACGGAAGGCGCGAACTCCCCGGCCGATCTGATGATCATGGTCGATATCGGCAATCTCAACGATCTGGTGGACGCCGGCATCACGCAGCCGATCGTTTCCAAGAAGATCGACGAGGCGGTGGCGCCGCACCTGCGCGCCAAGGACGACAGCTGGATCGCCACCACGCTGCGCTCGCGCGTCATCTACTCATCGAAGGATCGCGTCAAGGACGCGCCGAAGACCTATGAGGAACTGGCCGACCCGAAATACAAGGGCAAGGTCTGCATCCGCGCCGGCAATCATCCGTACAATATCGGCCTCATCGCCAACATGATCGTGAAGGACGGCGAAGAGAAGACCGAGAAATTCCTGACCGACCTGAAAGCCAATCTCGCCCGCAAGGCAGGCGGCGGCGACCGCGACGTCGCGCGCGACATCCTCGCCGGCATCTGCGATGTCGGCATCGCCAATTCCTACTATGTCGGCCTGATGCGTTCCGGCAAGGGCGGCGAGGAGCAGCTGAAATGGGGCGAGGCAATCAACGTCACGCTGCCGACCTTCGCCGACGGCAAGGGCACGCATGTCAATGTTTCGGGCGTCGCGCTGGCGAAGAACGCGCCGAACAAGGATGAAGCCATCAAGCTGGTCGAATTCTTCCTGACGCCGGAAGCGCAGAAGATCTTCGCCGAAGGCAATTTCGAATATCCGGTGACGGCGGACGCCGAGGTCAACGAGATCGTCGCGAGCTTCGGCGAACTGAAGCCCGACACCACCTCGCTGGCCGAGATCGCCGCCGCCCGCAAGACCGCGGCGGAACTCGTCGACAAGGTCGGCTTCAACAACTGACAATGGACCAGGGGCGGCCTGCGCGGCCGCCCCCTTTTCCATGGCCGATATCGCAGCCCATGTTCCGACTACGCGCCTGAAACTTCCGGGCGGCTGGCTGCTCGCGAGTACGCTGATCGCCGCGCTTGTGCTGACACCGGTCATCGTGCTGATCGCGTTGGCAATGCGCGGCTCGGGCGACGTCTGGCCGCATCTTGTAAAATATGTTCTGCCCGTCGCTCTGCGCGACACCGCAACGCTGCTTGCCGGTGTCGGCATCGTCGCGTCGCTGCTCGGCGTCGGCGCCGCCTGGCTCGTCACCGCCTATCGTTTTCCCGGACGCCGGATGTTCGACTGGGCGCTGCTGCTGCCGCTGGCGATACCGACCTACATCATGGCCTATGCGAGCCTCGACCTGATGCATCCACTCGGACCGGTTCAGGGCGCGTTGCGGGCGCTGCTCGGCATCGAGAGCCCGGCCGATTTCCGCCTGCCCGACATTCGCTCGATGTGGGGCGCGATCCTGCTGTTCGGTCTTGTGCTCTATCCCTACGTCTATCTCGCGACGCGGGCGATGTTCCTGATGCAATCGGCCTGCGTGATCGATGTCTCGCGCACGCTTGGCGCGGGACGCCTTGCGAGCTTTTTCCGCGTGGCGCTGCCGCTGGCGCGCCCGGCCGTCGCCGTCGGCCTCAGCCTTGTCCTCATGGAGACACTGAACGATCTCGGCGCCTCCGATATTCTCGGCGTACGGACGCTGACGGTGTCGATCTATTCGACATGGGTGAACTCGTCCTCGCTCGAAGGCGCGGCACAGATCGCCATCGTGATGCTGTTCTTCGTCATCGCGCTTGTTGTCTGGGAGCGTTACGCCCGCCGCCGCCAGCGCTACAACACGCAGGCCCAGCGCAGCCGCCGCATCGCCGCGACCGAGCTTTCCGGGCTTGGCGCCACCGGCGCAATCATTGCCTGCTTCATCCCGATCCTGTTCGGCTTTCTTCTGCCCGCGGGCTATCTCCTCAGCGAAGCGATCAAGGGCGTCGCGTTCCGCGGCCTGTCCGTGCGTCTGCTGACAGAAACGTGGCACACGGTGCTCCTGGCCGCGACGGCGACGGCGGTGACGATGCTGCTCGGCCTGACGCTCGCTTACACGACGCGCCTTGTGCGCGGGCCGCTGCCGCCCGCGCTCGTGCGCATCGGAAGCATCGGCTATGCGATCCCCGGCACGGTTCTGGCGGTGGGGCTTCTCGTTCCGCTCGCGAGCTTCGACAATGCGGTCGACAGCGTCATGCGGAGCTGGTTCGGGATATCGACCGGGCTGCTTCTCTCCGGCACCGGGTTTGCGCTGATCTATGCGTACAGTGTGCGGTTTCTCGCGATCTCCGCCGGCGGCGCCGAGGCGGGTTTCCAGAAAATCTCGCCGAGCCTCGATGGCGCGGCGCGCAATCTCGGCGAGACGGTCTCGGGCGTCGTCAGGCGCGTGCATATCCCCCTGCTGCGCCCGGCACTCGGCGGCGCGGCGCTGCTCGTTTTCGTCGATACGATGAAAGAACTGCCGGCAACACTTCTGCTCAGGCCGCTGAATTTCGAGACGCTGGCGACGCATGTCTATGCCGAGGCGTCGCGCGGCACATACGAGGACGGGGCCGTGGCGGCGCTGCTGATCGTGCTGGTCGGCCTTATTCCTGTCGCGCTGCTCGCGCGCGCCAGCCGCCTGCCCTTCGCCGAAGGCGCGCGCGCCGGCGAGAAGAGGCCGTCGAGCGTCTAGCCTAACCCGCGTTGGCGGCGACCATGATGCCGCCCTGCTCCGCCATGCGTTCGGCGCGATCGCGCTCGACCTGCGCGCGTTTCGTGGCAATCGAGACCGCAATGACCACGAGCGTGACGATGCCGATGAGGATCGTGCAGACGGCGTTGATCTCGGGTGTGACGCCGAGGCGAACCGACGAATAGATTCGCATCGGCAGTGTCGTGGCGCCGGGGCCGGTTGTGAAGCTGGCGATGACGAGATCGTCCAGCGACAGCGTGAAGGCGAGCATCCAGCCGGACACGACGGCAGGCGCGATGATCGGCAGCGTGATGACGAAGAAGGTCTTGGCCGGCGTCGCGCCGAGATCCTGCGCCGCCTCCTCAAGGCTGCGGTCGAACGACAGCAGGCGGGACTGCACCACGATGGCCACATAGCACATGGCGAAGGTGATGTGCGCGAGGATGACTGTCCAGAAGCCGCGCGCGACGCCCATGGCGACGAACAGGAGGAGCAGCGACAGGCCGGTGATGACTTCCGGCATGACGAGCGGCGCATAGACGAGGCCGGAGAACAGCGTGCGCCCCTTGAACCTGCCGTGGCGAACGAGCGCGATAGCCGCCATCGTGCCGAGAACGGTCGCGATGCTGGCGGAGATGAAGGCGACGCGCGCGGTGATCCATGCCGCATCGAGAAGCTGCTGGTTGTTCCAGAGCGCTACATACCACTGCGTCGACCACCCGCCCCATACCGTCACGAGCCGCGAGGCGTTGAACGAATAAATGACAAGCAGGACGATAGGTATGTACAGAAATGCAAAACCGAGCGTGAGCGAGACGATGTTGAAGCGGGACAGGCCGTTGTTCATGGCACGCGTTCCCCAACCTCATGCTGAGGAGCGAGGCGAAGCCTCGCGTCTCGAAGCATGGGCAACGACCCATTCTGCCCATCCTTCGAGACGGCGCTGCGCGCCTCCTCAGGATGAGGACTGAGTGTGCTGACACGCCGGTTCATCGGTCGGCCTCCAGCTGGCGCTGCTGGAAGTTCTGGTAGAACACGATCGGGATGACCAGGACGAGCAGGAGCAGCACGGCAACGGCGGCGGAGACCGGCCAGTCGCGGTTGAGGAAGAACTCGTTCCAGAGCGTGCGGCCGATCATGAGCGTATCCGAACCGCCGAGCAGATCGGGGATGACGAACTCGCCGACCGCCGGAATGAAACACAGCATGCAGCCGGCGATAACGCCCGGAATCGAGAGCGGCAGCGTGATCTGCCAGAATGCCTTGATCGGCGGCGAGCCGAGATCGGCTGCGGCCTCAAGCAGCGTATTGTCGAGCTTCTCCAGGCTCGCATAGAGCGGCAGCACCATGAACGGCAGATAGGAATAGACGATGCCGATGAAGACGGCCTTTTCCGTGTTCATGATCGCAAGCGGCGTTTCGATGACGCCGAGCCAGATCAGGAGGCCGGACAGCAGGCCTTCCGGTTTCAGGATGCCGATCCATGCGTACACGCGAATGAGGAACGACGTCCAGAACGGCAGGATGACCATCATCAGCAGCATCGGGCGGATGCTTTTCGGCGCGCGCGCCATGCCATAGGCGATGGGATAGCCGATCAAAAGCAGAAGAACGGTCGAGATCGCGGCGATGCGCAGGCTCGACAGATAAGAGTTGATGTAGAGCGGGTCGCTGAACAGGAAGGCGTAGTTGTCGAGCGTGAAGCCCTTGAACTTCTCGATCGTTCCCGCAACGCCGTCCACGAAGAAATCGAATACCGGCTGGTATGGCGGCTGCGCGATCAGCGCCGTCGAGAACGAGATCTTGGCGACGATGAAGAACGGAACGAGGAAGAGAACGATGAGCCAGACGAACGGCACACCGATCTCGATCAGCTTCTGCCAGTTGGTGTCCTTCTTCTCCGCCATCCGCATCAGCTCGTCAGCAGGACAGCTTGTTCCGGCTGCCAGGACAGCCAGACCTTGTCTTCCCAGGTGATCGGACGCTCGACAAGACGCGTCGAGTTGGAAACCTGCGCCTTTACAATATCGCCCGACGGCAGCTTGACGCGGTAGATCGACAGATCGCCGAGATAGCCGATGTCCCAGACCTCACCGGCCAGTACATTCGGCGTGCCGGGTGTCGGTGCATCGCGCGAGATCGCGATCTTCTCCGGCCGGAGCGCGATCCACGCATCGGCTCCCTTGGCGACTTCCGGCGCGCCGGTGATCTCGATCGGCGCATCCGTCCATGCGCTTTTCAGCTTCAGCGCATTGCCCGTTCCCGATTCCACCCTGGCCGGAATCACATTCACATCGCCGATGAAGTCCGCAACATAGCGCGAGTTCGGCTGTTCGTAGATTTCGCCGGGCGTTGCGACCTGAACGATCCTGCCGTGATCCATGACCGCGATGCGATCGGCCACCGTCATCGCTTCTTCCTGGTCGTGCGTGACGATGAGGAAGGTCATGCCGAGCGTGACCTGGAGATCGGTGAGCTCGAACTGCGTTTCCTCGCGCAGCTTCTTGTCGAGCGCGCCGAGCGGCTCATCGAGCAGCAACACTTTCGGCTTCAACGCGAGCGAGCGCGCAAGCGCAACGCGCTGGCGCTGGCCGCCGGAGAGCTGGTGCGGCTTGCGCCCGCCGAACTTGTCGAGCTTCACGAGCGTGAGCATTTCGGTGACGCGCGCGTCGCGCTCGGCTTTCGGCATATTCGCCTGCTTGAGGCCGAAGGCGACGTTGTCGGCGACGCTCATATGCGGGAACAGCGCATAGGACTGGAACATCATGTTCACCGGCCGCTTGTAGGGCGGCACGCCCACAAGATCCCTGCCGGCGAGAATGACCTTGCCTTCGGTCGGCTCCTCGAAGCCCGCGATCATGCGCATCAGCGTGGTCTTGCCGCAGCCCGACGGGCCGAGCAGCGCGAAGAATTCGCGCTCATAGATGTTCAGCGTGAGATTGTGGACGGCGGTGAAGTCGCCGTATTTCTTGGTGACGTTTTCGAACCGGATCAGCGGAACGGCGTCGGGGTTCGTCCACGGGCTGAAATCGCGCCGGACAGGGCCAAGTGCTGCTTTTTCAGGTGGAGGCATACGCGGGCTCCTCTGAGGGGAACCCGAACGGGCTCCCCTCAGAAGACGAGGTTACTGGCCGGTCTTGGCTTTTGTCCATTCCCGGGTGACGGCGCGCTGCATTTTCGGGTCTTCGATGGTCGAGACCGTGAACAGGCGCTTCAGCGTGTCCGCGTCCGGATAGATGGCCGTGTTCTCGAAGACTTCCTTGTCGAGCAGCGGCTGCGACGCGAGGTTCGCATTCGCGTACTGCACATAGTTCGTCGCCTTCGCGATGACCTCCGGGCGCATCATGTAGTCGATGAACTTGTGCGCGTTCTCGACATTCGGCGCGTCGGCGGGAACCGCGAACACGTCGAACCAGAGCTGCGCGCCCTCTTTCGGAATGCTGTAGGCGATCTCGACGCCCTTGCCGGCTTCTTCCGCGCGCGCCGCGACCTGCAGCACATCGCCGGAATAGCCGATTGCCGCGCAGATATCGCCGTCGGCCAGCGCGTTCTTCCACTCGTCGGAATGGAATTTGCGGATGAAGGGACGGATCTTGGCGAGATGCTCGCCCGCCTTGGTGATGTCCTCGACATTGATGAAGTCGGGCGGCGACACGCCGATATAGTTCATGACGGAGGGCAGCACGTCTTCCGCCGAATCCAGCACCATGATGCCGCATTTCGACAGTTTCTCGGCGTTGGCGGGATCGAGCACGAGCGACCAGGAATTGACCGGCGCGTCATCGCCGAGCACTTCCTTCACCTTGGCGACATTGTATCCGATGCCCGTGGTGCCCCACATATACGTCACGGAGTATTCGTTGCCCGGATCGTATTTCGCCACGCGCTCCTGAATTTCCGGCCACATGTTTTTCAGGTTGGGGAGCTTCGCCTTGTCGAGCTTCTGGAACACGCCCGCCTTGATCTGGCGGTTGAGGAATGTCGCTGTAGGGACAACGATGTCGTAACCGGTCGATCCCGTCAGCAGCTTGGTTTCGAGCAGTTCATTGGTGTCGAAGGTGTCGTAGACGACCTTGATCCCGGTCTCGGCGGTGAATTCCTTTAGGATTTCCTCGTCGATGTAATCGGACCAGTTGTAGACGCGGATTTCCTGCGCGGCGGCGGCATGAGCGCCCGCAACAAAGGCGGCGGCTGCCATCAGCGGGACAAGGGAACGGGCTCGGAACGTCATTTTATTGTTTACCTCCACACGCGTGGCGCCTGCACAATTCGCAAACAGTTCAGGCTACGAAGCCGCACGCGGACCCGCAAGAAGCCGTCATGGGCCACAGGCTTGCGACTTTTGGATAATAGCCCTGCAAAGCGGCGCGGACCAGAGCGCCGGAAGCCTTGCTTCAGCATGCTGGAAGGACCCGGATTGACGGACCCCGGGGGGCGCGTGGCAGTCTGGACATACACCGCCCAGCCGGGTGGTGGTTTGTTAACCAACGGAGCGCCAGCCGGACCCAAGCGTCCGGGGCCGCGTTCGCCGGGGCATCGAAGACGTATCCGGCGCCTGCGCGAGCTTCAGCGAAAGCTCATGAGCAAGAAAAAGACTGTGAAGGACAAGGCCCTCTCGATCCGGGGCGTGGCCAATGTCGAGGAAGCACGGCGCTGGGTCGCCGCGCGCGGTGTGGAAGAACTCGAATGCCTGGTGCCGGACCAGGCGGGCGTCGCCCGCGGCAAGCTCATGCCGACATCGAAATTCTTCAACGCGCCGCAGATGAATCTGCCGTCCTCGATTCTCTACCAGACCATCGCCGGCGAATACCCCGCGGGTGACGGACCGGAAGCCGGCGATGTCGCCGACGCGGACCTCGTGCTGGAGCCGGATTTCTCGACGCTGTCGGTGGTGCCGTGGGAAACCGACCCCACGGCGCAACTGATCCATGACTGCTACGACCGCGAGGGCAACCCGATCGAGGTCGCGCCACGGCAGGTGCTGCGCCGCATCGTCCAGCTTTACGAGAAGAAGGGCTGGTTTCCGATTGTCGCGCCGGAACTCGAATTCTATCTCGTCAAGCCGAACACGGACCCGGACTATCCGCTGGAGCCGCCGGTCGGCCGCTCCGGCCGCCCGGAAACCGGACGCCAGAGCTATTCGATCTCGGCCGTGAACGAGTTCGACGATCTGTTCGAGGACATCTACGACTATTCCGAAGCCCAGGGCCTCGAGATCGACACCCTCATCCACGAAGAGGGCGCGGCGCAGATGGAGATCAATCTCCGCCACGGCCCGCCGCTGGAACTCGCTGACCAGGTTTTCATGTTCAAGCGCACGATCCGCGAGGCGGCGCTGGGCCACAACATATACGCGACCTTCATGGCCAAGCCGATCGCCAACCAGCCCGGCTCGGCGATGCACATACACCAGTCAATTCGCGACAAGACCGGCACGAACATCTTCTCGAACGCCAAGGGCGAACCGACCAAGGAGTTCTATTCCTTCATCGCCGGGCAGCAGAAATATCTGCCGCATGTGATGTGCATATTGGCGCCCTATGTGAATTCCTACCGGCGCCTCACAAAGGACGCCTCGGCGCCGATCAACGTCGCGTGGGGGCACGACAACCGGACCACGGGCATTCGCGTGCCGCCGGCGAAGGCGCAGTCGCGCCGCGTCGAAAACCGCATCCCCTCCTCCGACGCCAATCCCTATCTCGCCATCGCCGCGAGCCTTGCCTGCGGCTATCTCGGCATGACCGAGGGTCTGAAGCCCGAGGACCCCGTGACCGGGTCCGCGCACGGCCTCGACTACGACCTGCCGCGCGGGCTTCTTGAGGCCGTGGCGCTGTTTGAGGAATCGAAACCGCTCGAGAATCTCTTCAGCCGTTCGTTCGTACGCACATATGCGGCGATCAAGCGCGGTGAGTTCGAGACGTTCATGCGTGTCATCAGCCCGTGGGAGCGCGAATATCTCCTGCTGAACGTGTGAACGGTCCGTTGACATACTACGAAGCGACCTCGCGGCCGCTTTCCGCATTTCCATCGCTGAAGGGCGCGAAGCGCGCCGATGTGTGTGTCATCGGCGCGGGCTTCACCGGGCTCGGCGCCGCACTGAACCTCGCCGAGGCCGGCTATTCCGTCATCGTGCTCGAGCAGGGCCGTGTAGCGTCCGGCGCGACCGGGCGCAATGGCGGCCAGATCCATACCGGGCTGCGCAAGGACCAGCTTTATCTCGAACAGAAATTCGGCCGCTCGCAGGCCTGGCTGCTGTGGGAAATCGGACAGGCCGCCGTTTCGGAAATGGATCTGCGGCTCAAGAAACACCGCATCGACGCCGAGCGCCGCGAGGGCCTGATCTATGCGGACCACCGCGGGCGCTTCGTCGACGATACACACCGCTATGTCGATCATTTGCGCGAGCACTATGCCTACGACAAGGCCGACAAACTCGGCATGAGCGAAATCCGCTCGCTCGTCAAATCGTCGGACTATGAAGGCGGCATGATCGACCGCGGCGGCGGGTCGCTTCACCCGCTGAAATATGCACGCGGGCTTGCGCGCGCGGCGATCAAGGCCGGCGCGGACATCCATGAGAACACAAAGGCGCTGGAAATCACTCCCGGAAAGAAAGCGCGCGTCGTTACACCCGCAGGCAGCGTGACGGCCGACTGGGTGCTGGTCGCAGGTGACAGCCTGATGCAGGGCCTCGTGCCCGAAGCCGACGCGCGCATCCTGCCGATCGCCTCGACCATCGGCGTGACGAAGCCGCTCGGCAAGGAGCTGAAGCAATATCTCAACACGCCGATGGCGGTGGCGGACAGCCGCTTCGTCGTCAACTATTTCCGCCCGACATCCGACGGCCGCCTGTTGTTCGGCGGCGGAGAAAGCTATTCGACAACCTATGTCGCCGACCCCGCCGCAAAGGTACGGACGGCTTTGCGAACGGTGTTTCCAGATCTTGACGGCACGGAATTCGACTACGCCTGGAGCGGCGTTGTCGGTGTTACGGCGACGCGCCTGCCAATGATCCGTCGGCTGCAGCCGAATGTTCTGATGGCGGCCGGCTATTCCGGCCAAGGCGTGGCGTTGGCGCCGTTCGCCGGCAAGGTGATGGCCGAAGCGGTGATGGGCACGATGGAGCGCTTTGATGTGCTGTCGCAGCTTCCCGTTCCGGCTTTCCCGGGCGGTGCGGCGCTGCGCCAGCCGCTGCTTGTTCTCGCAATGTTGTGGTACGCGCTGCGCGACCGTCTGTGATTACACCGCGAACACGCGGTAGCGCTCCGGAATAAGACCGACCGTTTGGCCGATTTTCGGATCGCGCCCGGCAGGAACGGCGGCTTCGACCGTCTTCCAGCCGCCATCGACGGGAACCGAGATATCGATCCGATGGCTCGGGCCGAAGCGGCGAACGGCGAGCACCTGGCCTTCGATGGCGGTGGCGCCGGCATCGGCCAGATCCAGATCGTGCGGACGTATGAACAGGCGCGCCGCGCCGGACGGTATACCCTTCGCATCGATCGCAATCTGCTTGCCGCCGACGCGCGCCACGCCGTTCTCGACGGAGATCGGCAACGCGACGGACTCACCGATGAAATCGTGCACGAACGCGCTGGCCGGATCATCATAGACTTCGCTCGGGGTACCGACCTGCTCGATCCTGCCGTGCCCCATGACGACGACGCGGTCGGAGACTTCGAGCGCCTCTTCCTGATCGTGGGTGACAAGGATCGAGGTGACATGCAGCTCGTTGTGCAGGTTGCGCAGCCAGCGGCGCAGATCCTTGCGCACTTTTGCATCGAGCGCGCCGAACGGCTCGTCGAGCAGAAGAACGCGCGGCTCGATGGCAAGCGCGCGTGCGAGCGCGACGCGCTGGCGCTGTCCGCCCGACAGCTGCGACGGATAACGGTTCGCCAGCGATCCGATCTGTACAAGATTGAGAAGTTCGTCGACCTTCTGCTTGATCGCGAATTCCGGCTTGCGCTGCTTGCGCGGACGAACGCGCAGGCCGAAGGCGATGTTGTCGTACACCGTCATATGGCGGAACAGCGCGTAATGCTGGAAGACGAAACCGACATCGCGCTCGGCGACCGTGAGCGACAACGCGTCCTCGCCGTCGAAGCGCACCTCGCCGCCATCGGGCCATTCAAGACCGGCGATGATGCGCAGCAGCGTCGTCTTGCCGGAGCCGGACGGGCCGAGCAGCGCGAGCAGCTCGCCGGAATTGATCTTCAGGCTGACATCGTTCAGCGCCTTGAAGGTTCCGAAATTCTTGGTGACGTGCTGGACATCGATCTTCATCGGCGGGCTTCACTCATTTCGCGTAGACCTGGTCAAACGTTCCGCCGTCCGAAAAATGGACCTTCTGCGCCTGCTCCCAGCCGCCGAACTCCTGATCGACAGTGATGAGCCGGACATCGGCGAACGCATCCTTATAGCGTTCAGCCACAGCCTCGTCGCGTGGCCGATAGTAGTTCCTTGCCGCGATTTCCTGACCCGCCGGCGAGTAGAGGAAATCCAAGTAGGCGGCGGCAACCTCTCGCGTTCCCTTCTTGTCGACGACCTTG
>LNFM01004722.1_pt1 | contig 24663 bp, 24 predicted proteins | sample 596031 | NCBI WGS metagenome assembly LNFM01 (sample SAMN04254537, study PRJNA301005) | activated carbon metagenome | isolation source: dual media filters at the Ann Arbor, Michigan drinking water treatment plant | place: USA: Ann Arbor | reverse complement strand
AAGAGCGCGATCTCGCCGGCATCGGCGGCGAGGCGGCCGGTCATGAGGCCAGCGACGGTGGATTTGCCCGCGCCGTTCGGGCCGAGCAGGGCGGTGACCGCGCCGGCTTGCAGCGCAAAGTCGAAGCTCTTGACCACGGGGCGGCCCGCATAAGCCTTGGTCACGCCTGTAAGGCGCGCGACGGTGTTGGACGGCGATGACGGCACAGCATGTCTCCTCGGCGATGGTGCGCCTAAGAAAGCAGCCGGTGAGCGCGCCGTTGAGTGTGGGGCGTCAAGGGTAGGGGGTGACAGGTGTAACCCCGCGGGGCTTAGGGCGTCAGCCAAGATCGCGCGTGGGACGTCAGGGCTCGAACCGCTAGCTGAGCCAAATCACGCGCGCGGCGATCACCAGGACCATGAGGGCTGGGATGATGTAAGGTGGGATAAACCAGTTCGGAGAGCCGTCCGCGTTTAATGAAGCGATGTTCTCGGCGCGGACGACGCTTGATGAGTGGTCTTCGGCAGAAGTGTTGGGCATTAGCGGGCCGCCATCGCTTGGGGTTGATTGGAAGCGGCATTTGCTAAGACCGCCGGCTCAGCTATAGGCGCCGACAATGTGAAGCGTGCGCCGGAAGAAGTCTCGACATCGAGGCGGCCGCCGATTTTCGCGACCATCGCGTGGACAAGCGTGGTCCCGTATCCGCGACCATCGCCATAGCCGTCGGCGAGACCGATGCCGTTGTCGCATACATCGATGCGCACCCTGTCATCGTCGCGCGCGACGGTGACCATGACAGCGCCGTTGCGGCCGTCTGGAAATGCGTGCCGCAGCGCGTTTATGACCAGCTCGTTGACGGCCAACATGATGGGCTGTGCGAGCGTGAGCTGTAGTTGGACGGGCTCGGCGCGAACGATGATTTCCACCGAGACAGGCTCGCCAGCCATCGCATGCAGAGCTTTTGACATCGTCGCGATAAGCGCACCAACGTCAACGCTGTCCGTGCCGCTATCCAGCTGCAGCGCGTCGTGAATGCACGCTACCGTCTGGATCCGCGCCCGCGCGGCTTGCAACGCTTCTCGTACGGCCCCGTTGGTCTCGCGCCGAGCTTGCAGATGCAAGAGGCTGGCGACCACTTGAAGGCTGTTCTTGATGCGATGATCGGCCTCGCGGAGCATCAATTCATGCTGTTCGGCCATGCCCTCAGCCTCCATGCAGAGACGGTGGAGACGCGCGTTCTCAAACATGAGGCGTTGTGTTTCGCCGAATGGTCTATCGGCGCCGCCGTTGATCGTTTGTGAAGTGCTGAACGTCATGACCGTGCTCCCGTCTATGAGCCAAGTTTCGATCACGGAGAGCTGCGAGTCGGTGCGCGGACGCACACATGGCTAATTCGCACTGCAAGGCGGGGATTATTTCTACGGGACGACGGCCGGAGGCACGTGATCCGGATACTCGCCAAACAAGGCGCGATATTCACCCGCCACGGCCTCGTAGCACTCGCACGCCGCGTTTTCGAGACCGACGCGGTCGACGATGGTTATCTTGCCGTGCTGATAGCGTATGACGCCGGCCCTCTGCAGCGTGCCCGCTGCGATGCTCACGGTGGAGCGGCGGACACCGAGCATAACGGCAATCAGGTCTTGCGTGAGCGACAGCTCCGGTACTCCACTGCGGTCGTGCGCAGCAAGCAGCCAACGGGCTAGACGCTGGCCTAGCTCGTGATGGGCGTTGCAGGCGGCGGTTTGCGCGACCTGAACGTGAAAGACGTGCGTATAGCGCAGCAGGAGATCGTGGAGATGCGGCGCACGCGCGGCTACGTCCTTGAGAGTAGAGGCTGACATGCGATAGGCGCCGCCGCCGGTTTGGCACATCGTCTCGCTATAGGAGGCTGTCGCGCCCAAGATCACTGAAACGCCCGCTACGCCCTCTGATCCAATAAGGCCAATTTCGAGCGGCTGTCCGTCTGACAGCATGGTGAGCGCGGAGATGAAGCCGCTTTCAACGAAGAACACGGACGTGATTTTGTCGCCCGCGCGGTGAAGGGACTCACCAAGCGTCAGCTCTACGCGGGTTAGATGTTCAGCGACGAGTGCGTATTCCGCGGCCGGGAGCGCTGCGAGAATTCGGTTTCGAACGGCGGCTTGAATGGGTCGATGCATATTTGGCTCCGAGGGCGGGAGCACAATCATCTCTCAGTCGATCCAGCGCCGAATTCGGGGGGAACGATGCAAGTACAATGCATGAAAGTGCGATGTGGCGCCAGGAAATGCGGCCGTGCCGGTGTTATTATCCGGCGCATATGTCCGGTATCGTACAAAGCGCGGTAGCTGGGGCCTGCATATGCGGGGCGACGGTGCACTCTGTCCGACACCGCACAGACCGTTGCTGAAACCAAGAATAGGGTCCCCTCGCTGGCGTTCACTGAGCAGATGGATGCTCCGCCTGCAGGAAACAGCTTGATGACATTACCGCGGAGCCTGAAAGTCTGTGATGGATGCGGAGAGATCTACGAGGCTGAGATCGCTGCGGAAACGCTCCACCACGAGAGCTTGATCGAGCACTCGCCGTTGCTGCCGCCGGCGAACTACAAACGCATGCGGTCAAAATCACCGGGACCTAATGTCCCGGACGTTCCGTTATGCTGTCGTGACGACTTCGCATTCGCCGGAGCGACGGATGACTTGCACCAACACGCTAGCCCCCGAGCGCTTTAGGGAAACGTCGACGGCGCCGTCGGCGTTGGTTAGTCCGCGCAAAAGGACGTCGTCCAAGAATGAAGGCAAGACGGGCCGATCGAAACTAATGCGCTTGCCGCGCGGATCAAAGCGAAGCCCAAGGCACGATTGCATCAGCATAATTGGCGCGGCCGTCGCCCATGCCTGTGGCGAACACGCGACTGGATAAAGCACCGGTCCACCGCCGCGCTGACGTGGGAAGCCGCAGAATAGTTCAGGCAGGCGGCGGAGATCCATGTAGGTGGAGGCTTCGAACAAGCCTTCAAATATCCGCGCCGCGTGTTCGCGCATGCCGTAGCGGGCAAAGCCGGCGGCGATCAGTGCGTTGTCGTGCGGCCAGATCGAGCCGTTGTGATAGCTCATCGGGTTGTAGCGCGCTTCTGAGGTGGCGAGCGTGCGGATGCCGAAGCCGGAGAACGACGCCATGAGCGTGTTTGCGACGGTCGCTGCGCGCTCCGGCAGAGCAACGCCCGCGAATAGGGCGTGGCCTGCGTTGGAGCTGCGTACGCGGCAGGGGCGCTTGTCGCCATCCAGCGCCAGCACGTAAGTGCCGAGCGCTTCATCGTAGAAATGCGTGTCGAAGCGGCGGCGTATGGCTTCGGCGCGTGTGCTTAGATTGCCCGCACTCGCAGCATCGCCCAATCGACGCGAGATTGCGGCCGCAGCCCGCCACGCAGCGTAGACGTAAGCCTGCACTTCAACCAGCGCGATGGGGCCTTCAGCAAGTGCGCCATCCGCGTGGGAAATGGAATCTTGGCTGTCTTTCCAACCTTGGTTGGCCAACCCTTGATCGGTCTGGCGATGATACTCCACGAAGCCGTCGCGATCGCGGTCGCCGTGCACCTCGATCCATGTAAGCGCGGCTTCGATGTTGGGCCACAAGCGCCGCAGCGTCTCGATGTCGTCCGTGCGCTCAAGATAGGCGCCGGCCAACATCACGAACAGCGGCGTGGAATCGACGCTCCCGTAGTAGCGCCGAAAGGGGACTTCGCCGAGTTCAGCCATTTCGCCACGGCGCAGTTCGTGAAGGATCTTGCCAGGCTCCGCATCGGCGCGTTCATCGAAGTCCGTTGCCTGATTGGCGGCGAGGTGTCCCAAGACGCCACGTGCGATGGCGGGATCGAACCACAGCGTTTGCAGCGCCGTAATGATGGCGTCGCGTCCGAACGCGGTGCTGAACCATGGAATGCCGGCGTAGGGATAGAGCCCCTCAGTCGTCTGCGTGCAGAGCATGTAGAGGTCGGCCACATTGCGCCGCACGGCTTCGTTGAGGATTTGGTTTGACGTAGCGATTGATGCCGCGCGCGACGACGACGCACGCAAGCCGCGGCGGGCGTTAAGGAACGCGCGAAAGAATGCTCGGCGCGCCGATTGTGTCGGCGGGAGTGCATCGCAGCCGATTTCAACGAAGATCGCCGTCGTCTCGCCAGGGGCGAGGTCGATCACATAATCCGCGCGCCGCGCCGTGAGCGCGGATGGTGGCGGGTCAAATCTGAATTGTGTTTCGCGCAGCCGGTCGTCGAGTCCGGTGTAAGCCAGCGTGACGGAGTCTGCGAGCAGTCGCTCAGCCTCGTAGCGGCCCCGTCGTTCCCGCGTGGCGCCGCGGACCTCAAAGATGTCGGCGAAATCGGCGGCGAAGTGGAGCGTGACTGTGATGCGTTGCGGTCCGCGATCGAAGTTCTTGATGGCGATGCGCTCATAGGCGACCGCATCCCAGAGCAGACGAACGCGACGGATGTGCAGCGTATCGTGCGCCAGAATACAATTGCCGGTCTCGTCGTGCAGATCCGGATTCGAGAGGTCGCAGATCAAAGCGGCGTTGTCGTCACGCAGCCCGGAACTGAGCAACATCGGTCTCGCGCCGTTGATCGTCAGGTGCAGGCGCGACAAATGGCGAGTGTCGGCATGAAAAAGCCCTTCGGGGCTACCGGGGCCGGCAAAGATATCGCCGTTATGGTCGTAAACGGCGAATGTATCGCCATGCTTGAGGGCGCGCGGCCTTTGCTCCTGAAGCGAGGTACTTGCCGGCACCAGGATAGGGCCAGTGTCTGATATGGCCTCGTCGGCACTGGCGTACGCTTTTGGACTAGCGGTCAACCGCGTCTCCGATGCTACTGAGCGAGTTCGCGGGGCGCCGGCCTAGTGGCGGCAATAAACCCGCGTTCATATGACGCCGCCGCCATGCGCTCATAAATTTCGACATAATCAAGCGCCATGCGCTCTACGGTGAACTTCGTCTCGAAACGCGCGCGCACGTTCGCGCGGTCCAAGCCGTCAAGCCGCGCAAGCGCTCGAACAGCGTCGTCGACCGTGTCGACGATGAAACCCGTGACACCCTCGTCAATAACCTCAGGCACTGAGCCTCGGCCAAAGGCGATCACCGGTGTTCCGCATGCCATCGCCTCGATCATCACCAAGCCGAACGGCTCCTCCCAATCGATCGGGAACAAGAGCGCACGCGCGCCGCCGAGAAACTCGGCCTTCTGGCGCTCCGTTATCTCGCCGATGTACTCAATATTCGGATTGGCGCGCACCAAAGGTGCGATCTGCGCGTCCCAATAAGGTTGATCGACCCGATCAATCTTAGCCGCGATCTTGAGCGGCAGACCGGTGCGCACGGCGATCTCGATGGCGCGGTCCGGCCTTTTCTCAGGCGAGATGCGTCCGAGGAAAGCGAGGTAGCCGTCCTTGCGCGGGTCGAACGCAAGCAAATCGGTCGGCAGACCGTGATAGACATTGCCGATCCAGTTTACCGGCGGCATCGGCAAACGCTGGGCATGTGAGATGGAAACGAGCGGCAGATCGGGAAACGTTGCGTAGAACGGCTTCAGGTCCGGCAAATCGAGCCGTCCGTGCAAAGTCGTTACCGTGCGCTGCGCGAATTCACGCACGACGGGCGCGTGTAGCAGATCGATGTGAAAGTGCAGCACATCGAATTCATGCGCGCGCCGCGCCACCTTCTCCAGCAAGATCATGTGATGGGGCAGGCCGTCGATCACGCCCGGGCTCAAGCGCAGCGCGCGCTCTGTGCACGCATCTAGCTCTGCGGATGTGATGGAATCGCCGCTCGCAAAGAGCGTTACGTCGTGTCCCTGCGCGACCAGTTCTTCCGTGAGGTACGAGACAACGCGCTCGGTGCCGCCATAGAGCGCAGGAGGGCAGCGCTCAGCGAGCGGTGCGATCTGAGCAATTCTCATGGGGCGACGTCGAGCGCGATAAATTGGCTTGCCATGCGCTGTTCCTTTGCATGGCAACGCCGTGCGTCGCCCAGGGTTGCATCAGCTTGCTGTTTATCTGTGCGATGCCGGGTGGAGCGGGTGCCGATGCACACGCTCCACCCACGATCGGACGTTTAGACGTGATGCACTAGTGCATGGACGTTTCGCTGTCTTGGCTTACGGCGCGAGCGCCGCGTTCAGCGATGTCGGCTCCCATGCGCGTGGCCTTATCTGCGACGCCCTGAAGGCCGTCGCGCTCAGCATTGCTCAATGGAGTGGCGCCGCCGATAAGCGCGCCCACCGCGAGCGCAATCGCGCCCGCCGCTAAAGGCGTCTCTTGATACATGTCTTGCGCGCGGTGCGACATCTTCGAGGCGCTTGCGCCCAGACGCTGGGTTTGATCCTGCGCGAACTGCGATACATTGGCGGCCGTCTGGCTCATTCTATCGCGCACACCGCTGGCGCGGCGTTGAATGCCGTCGACAGTCTTCGACACCCGCTCCTTGAATTCATGCGCCGCTTCGCCGGCCATTTGCTTCAAGTCGAGTGTTTTTGCATACGCCAGATGCACGCGCTCATTGTACGCGTCGTCGCTCTCGTTCGCATTGCGCGGCGTGGACCAACGCGCTTCCTCAAGCGAACGGTAATGCCGTTCGCTGTGCCAATCATCATGGCTCACGGCGCTGCCGTTACCGCCACGGTTAAGGAACAGCATGCCAACGCCGGCGGCGATCAGAAGCGTAGGCAGCGGATTCTCTTTGACCTGCGTGCCGAGCTTTGATGCGAACTGCCCGGCTTGGCCCTGGGCGAGCCCGAGGACTTCGTCGAGCATTTGTCCCGGAGAAAGCTTGCTGCCGAGGGCAGAGAGCGTGTCGTTGAGGCGATGACGCGACTTGTTGAGGTCGGCTTCGATGCGATCGGTTTCCATACTCATGACGTGATCTTTTCCTTGATGGCTCGAAGGTCGCGCGACACCTGCTCGGCCGTGCGCGGCAAAGAGACGTTGTCGACCGAGGCGGCCTTGAGGCCGGATTTAATGAGGACGTAGGAGAGAACTCCCGCAATGACGGCGCCGATAAGGGCAGCAGCCCACATCGGCATTGTTTCGCCGAGCGCGTAAGCCAGCGCGAACAATGCGAGTGTCACGGCTGAGCCCGCGAGAACGACGCCTAAGGCTGCACGGGCGACGCCGCCAACCATGTGCTTTGCGCTCTCAACGGCCTCCGCGCGCGCCAGGCGCAATTCGTTACGCAATAGATCGCCGGCTTGGCTCGCTAGGTCCATTGTAAGCTCTGGCAGGGTGCGTTCGGCTTGCATGGTTACATGCTCGCCGGACGAGAGGGATCGTCATAACCAGGCGATGCGCCGTCGCTCGCTGCCTCGATCGCGGTTTTGCCGACGCGCGCGAGCGCAAAGCCAAGCGCTAAGCTCGCGCCGAGAAAAAGCGCTGGCTGGTTTCGGGCGAAGCTGTTGAGATCTGCGACGCCGCCTGAAACACCACCGCCTGCGAGTGAGCGCGTTGCGCGGTCGATGCCATCAGCCGACTTGCGGAGCGCCGTGCCGATCCATGCGTTGTCACCGTCCATTTCGATGGCGGCGCGGCGCAATGCTTCAGCCGTGCTTTTTGCCGAGGTCGCGAGGCGCTCTGCGCCTTCTTCAACCTTCTCCGTCGCCACTTCTTTAGTGCGATCGATCACACTCGCGGCGGAATCTTTGATGCGGCGCGCCGCGTCGTCCGGCGTTGCGCCGGGCATACCATTGGTCGTTTCCATAGTGGATGTGTCCTTGTTAAGTGCGTGGCAAACGCCATGCGATCCCGGTCGTTCCGGCGCGATCGACCGTGCACTGCTAATAGGCGCCGGTTGCAACATGCGCGCACTCAGCTACCGCGCACCGCGGAACGACGCCGCAGCGAGGCCGTTGCATGCTCACCAGTTCGCGATGTCCGGAGGCGCTATCGCCTGCAACAACTGCGCTGCGCTAGAAGTGCGAGAATACACCAGTGCTTTTGACTGACCGACTGGATCTGCGTGGCGGCACAAATTGCTGGCGCGAGGAAAAGAAGCCGGACGCATCAGACGATCTGCCCAGCGCAGCCGACGTGGTGGTTATTGGCGCCGGCGTAATGGGAGCGATGGTCGCTGAGCGCTTAGCGCGGCGTGGGCGTGAGGTCGTCGTCCTAGACCGCCGGGCGCCTGCAACTGGTGCGACGGCTGCTTCTACAGCGCTCGTGATGTGGGGAGCGGACACGCCGCTGACCCATCTCACGCACATGGTCGGTCAAGACGAGGCATTCGCGCGCTGGCGATCTGTCTTTGAAGCTGTGAGCGCGTTGGATCGGCTGATCCAGAAGCGCGGCATAGCATGTGGATGGATAGCGCGGCCCGAACTCTATTTGGCGGGCAATGTGCTTAATCGGGATGATCTGGCAGCTGAAGGATCGCTTCGCCGCGCCGCGGGGCTTCCGTCCGATTACCTGGAGGGCGGAGCGGTTTCCGAGCGCTTTCAAATTGCTGAGCGTCCGGCGTTGCTCTCCGGCGGAAGCTATGAGGTCGATCCTGTCGCACTCACGCGCGGTTTGCTCAAATCCGCACGCGCGGCGGGGGCCACAGTCACATTTCCGGCTAATGTCGAGCGGCTGGAACAATCGGGCTCTGGCGTCGGCGTGATCTGCGACAAGGGCGACCGTATCGAGGCAAGTCATGTCGTGCTGGCGAGTGGCTATGAAGCGGCGCGCCTCTTCTTGCCTGAACACTTTTCATTGTCGTCAAGTTTCGCGATCGCCAGCAAGGTGGGTGCAGCGCCTGCTTGGGGCGAGAATGCGCTGATATGGGAGGCGTCTGATCCCTATCTCTATACGCGCGCAACGTCCGACGGGCGTGTCATCGTTGGTGGTGAGGACGAAGGCTTTGTTGATGCGGACAAGCGCGATGGCATGATCGCGGAAAAGGGCGCCAGTCTTGAGACAAAGGCAGCGGCAATGTTGGCGCGCACGGACATCGAGTTCGACTGCGCATGGGCGGCGACATTCGGGAGCTCGCCTGACGGGCTGCCGGCGATTGGCCACGCACGGAATATGGACAAGGTTTATCTTGCTTACGGCTTTGGCGGCAATGGCGTCACCTTCGCGTCGCTGGGCGCGCAGATCATCGAGGGTATACTAGAGGGCACGCCATCGGCTGCCGCTGCTGGCTTCGATCCATATCGCGTGATGCAGTCGAATAAGGCGCGAGGCGCTTAGACGCGTGACAGGCACCAGCTGGTTTCGTGTAAGAGTTGGCGCGACTCAAACCGAGGAGGTGCTGATGTCGGTCGTGGGAAATTCCGCAACGCCAATGGCGTTTGTCTATGTCACCGATCGGGCGCGGTCGCTGGCGTTCTACCGCGATACGCTGGGCCTCACGCTGAAGAGCGAAGACCCATACGGCGATATCTTCGATCTTGGCGGCGCACAGATGCGCACAACCGCAATCCCCGATCATCACGCCTCACAGCATCCGGTCGTCGGCTGGAACGTGACCGACATCGAAGCAGTCGCGCGCACGCTGCTCGATCGCGGCGTCGCCATGACGCGCTTCCCCGGCATGCCGACGGATGAATTGGGCGTCTGGTCTTCGCCCGACGGCAAATCGAAACTCGCCTTCTTCGCCGACCCCGATGGAAACTTCGTGTGTCTGTCGGAAGGCTAGAGCGCGCAGTGATGGCGTGAGCCATCCGAAGCTCGCAGGTGGAGAGCGAAGTCCTCCTTCGCCAAGCTCCTACGCGCGCTTCGCGAGCGAAGGATGGTCGGAGCGGCGGGATTCGAACCCACGACCCCCTGTCCCCCAGACAGGTGCGCTAACCGGGCTGCGCCACGCTCCGATGCCGGTATCCCCGCGCCCGGAAGCGCGGAGGCGCCTCTCTAGCCGTCCTTGCTCGCTGCCGCAATGCGGGGACGGGGCGGTTTGCGGCCCTGATCCCGGGCTTCGTGCAGCGCTGCGACGAAAGAATCCCGCCAGGCGTTCACATCGTCGCGCTCTACCCCGTCCATTAGCGCGCGCCAGCGGCGGCGGCGTTCGTCAAGCGGCATCTTGAGTGCGCGTTTGACCGCGTCGGCGACGTCCTCTTGGCTGAACGGATTGACGATCAGCGCATCGCGCATCTGCCAGGCCGCACCCGCGAAGCGCGAGAGCACCAGCACGCCTGGGTCGGCTTCATCTTGGGCAGCGACGAATTCCTTGGCGACGAGGTTCATGCCGTCGCGTAGGGGCGTCACAAGCGCTACGTCAGCGGCGCGATAAATGCCTGCGAGTTCTTCACGCGAGTGCATACGGTGGACGTTGCGGATCGGGATCCAGTCCATCTCGGCGTGCGCGCCGTTGATGCGGCCCGAAAGCGCGTCGAGGCGCGCGATCATGTCCTGGTAGGCCCCGACTTCGCTGCGCGTGTAGGTGGAGATCTGGAGCAGGAAGATTTTGCGCCGCAGCTCTTTGTTCTCGTTGAGCAGTCGCTCATAGGCGAGCAGGCGCTCATCAATGCCCTTGGAATAGTCGAGACGATCAACGCCGAGCAGCATTTTCCGTCCGGCCTTGCTCTCGACGAGACGATCGTAGCTCTCTTTTGCAGGCTCAGACGCGCCGAGCGATTTGAATGCTTCCGCGTCGATGCCGATCGGAAAGGCGCCGGGGCGTACGGTGCGGCCGAAGGCGGTGATGCGGCCATCGGAGAGCGTCATGCCGTCAGCGTCATGGATAACGTAGCTTTGGAAGGCGTTCTTCCATTCCTCGGTGTGAAAGCCGATCACGTCATAGTGGAAGAGTGATTCAACCAGTTGGCGGTGACGCGGCAGGGTGAGGATCAGTTCGCGTGCGGGCCATGGAATATGTAGGAAGAAGCCGATCGCGTTCTTGACGCCGCGCTCGCGCAATTCGCGGCCGAGCGGGATCAGGTGATAGTCCTGAATCCAGACGATGTCGTCGGGGCCGATGAGTGGCAGCAGCGTGTCGGCGAAGCGCTTGTTGACGCGCGCATAGGCCTCGCCGAAAGAGCGCTCGTACTGGGTGAGATCGATGCGATAGTGGAAGAGCGGCCAAAGCGTGCGGTTGGCGTAACCGTTATAATACTCCTCGATATCCTGTGCTTCGAGATCGATCGTGGCGACGGTGACGTCGTTCTCGCGCTGCATTGAGATCTGGCCGGTGAATTCCTCGGTCGCGTTGCCGCTCCAGCCAAACCAAATGCCGCTCGACTGGCGCAATGCGGCCGAGATCGCCATAGCGAGGCCGCCCTGGCTGGACGCGCCCTCCGGTGCGGCTTTTGAGATGCGGTTGGAAACGACGATCAAGCGGCTCAACGAACGGCACTCCAAGGTTTGCTCAATAGGACGGCGCAATTGATGAGGCCCGCCAGCGAATAGGTTTGCGGGTAATTGCCCCACGGCGCGCCAGTGACGAGATCGCTGTCTTCGGAGAGGAGCCCCGCGTGCGTGCGGCGCGCGAGCATGGCTTCGAAGAGGCGGCGCGCTTCGTCTTTCTGACCAACGAGGTAGAGCGCTTCGATCAGCCAGAAGGTGCAGAAGTTGAACGCCGTCTCCGGGCGGCCGAAATCGTCTTCGTCAGCATAGCGCAAGACATGATCGCCGCGCTGCAGCTCTTTCTGCAGCGCTTTCAATGTTGCGGCGAAGCGCGGATCGTCGGCCTTGAGGAAGCGCGTGTCGAGCATTTGCAGAAGGCTTGCGTCCATCTCACTGCCACCGAGCGTTGCGGCGTAGCGGCCAAGGTCTGCGTTCCAGGCTTGAGTTTCGATGGTCGTGCGAATTTCTCCGGCGCGCTTGCGCCAGAATTGCTCACGATCGGCCAGACCAAGATGCGCCGCCGCGCCCGCAAGGCGTTCACACGCAGCCCAGCACATAAGCACGGAATAGGTGTGGGTCGCCGCACGGGTGCGGAATTCCCAGAGGCCGGCGTCGGGCTTTAGATGCACGTTATACGCACGCTCGCCGACAGATTCGAGTGCGTAGAAGTCGTCGAGCACGGGCGGGCGCAGGAGGCGTGTGTCGTAGAAGGCCTGCGCAGCGGACAGGACGATCTGGCCATACACATCGTGCTGATGGTGTTCGTGCGCTTGGTTGCCGATACGGATGGGGCCCATGCCAGCAAAGCCGGGCAGCGATGTGATTTCGGCCTCTTGCAGGATCGGCTCGCGGCCGACGCCGTAAAGCGGCTGAATGCGGCCGCTGGGTGTGGCGTCGATGATGTTGCGCAGATAGCCGAGATAGCCTTCGAGGATATCGGCAGCGCCTAAACGCGTCAGCGCCTGCACTGTGTAATAGGCATCGCGCAGCCAGCAGAAGCGATAGTCCCAGTTGCGGCCGCTATTGGGCGCTTCGGGAATGGATGTCGTCATCGCCGCGACGATGGCGCCGGTTTCTTCGTGCACGCAGAGTTTCAGCGTAATGGCGGCGCGGATGACGTCGGCTTGCCATTCAAGCGGCGTCGCCAGTGTGCGCGACCAACGTTGCCAATAGAACCGCGTGTGCTCGTACATGGCGCGGATTTCGGTCCGCAGATCGTCACCGAACGGCTCATCGGGGCCGAAGAAGAAGACATGTTCCTGCTCAAGGCGGAAGTCGCGTGACTCATAGACATTAGAAATCGGCAGCGACGTAGAAAGTCGCATCATGCCCGGCACGCGATAGCGCATGTGGTTCGAGCCGGAGGTGAACTCGGCCGGACGCGAGCCCCACTCGATCGTCGGCTTCAAGCGCATGCGCAAGCGCGGCGCACCGTTGATCGGGCGCACGATGCGCGCATAGGCGTTCGGCCGATAGGTCCGGTGGTGACGGCGATAGCGCGGGCAGAAGTCGATGATCTCGACGGCGGCGCCGCGTTTGTCGGTAAGTGTGGTGATCAGAATTGCCGTGTTGCGCTCGTAGCGCTGCTCAGAAGCGACTTGGTCGATCAGATCAATCGCCCACACGCCTTCTGTCGCTGCACCGCCAGGATCGCGCCCGGACATGAGCGCGCTGAACATCGGATCGCCATCGATACGCGGCACGCACGCCCAGACGTAGCGTCCTTGGCGGTCAATGAGCGCGCTGACGGCGCAATTGCCGATCGGCGCGAGATCGAGATCGCGATAGCTCATCAGGCAGGTCCGTTAATGCTCGCTTGCAGCCAAGCGGCGACACTTGCGGGATCATCGAGGCCGAACGCAGCGGCGCTGTCGCGCCGGTTGCCGACAAGAACACCGAAGCCGCCGAGCTTGGCGGCGCTGGCGAAGGCGTCTTCGTCGGTGACGTCGTCGCCCACCGCGATAGCGCGACGGCCAGAGAAGGGCGCTTGGCGCATGAACGCTTCGAGCGCGTCGCCCTTGGTCTGTTCGCCGGCGATGAGTTCGACCACCATTTGGCCTCTCATCACGCGCAGGCCATGCGCGGCCGCAATCTCTTCCGCTCCGGCGTGCACCTCTGCTGCGAGTTCGGGCGAATGGCGATAGTGCAGGGCGAGGCTTGCGCGCTTGTCTTCGATCAGGAGTTGGAGACGTGAAGCGAGTGCATAAGCGTCCGCGCGCGCGGCCCAGACGGGGCCGTTATCGTTTGACCATTGCACGGTGCTGGCGACGGGCGTCTTGAACTCCGCGCCGTGGACGCCAGCGATTGTGCCGAGCGCGCCCTTTAGAATGTCGTCGGCGTCGGCGACTGTGCGACCCGTGATAACGGCGCACGCGCCATCGAGTTGAATGGAGAGTTCGCGCAAGAGCGAGAGCAGCTCAACGCTAGCGGAAACAGCGCTAGGATGGTCGGCGATTTCCAACAGCGTGCCGTCAAGGTCCAGAAAAAGTGCGTCGCCGTGCGGCTGCAGCAGCGGCGGGTGGTGACGCGAAGACCCTGTTGTCATGAATGTCGGACGCATACGCTCCTCAATGAGCGACGGCCTTGTGGCGCAAGAACACCCCGAACTCGCATTGGCGCGACGCAGCCGGGATAAACGCGCTCGCACCGCGAGAGTTCCAACTGAAGTGAGGAAAAAAAGTTGCGCCAAAGTGCGGCGTCTGCCTCGGCTGACACAGATTGGCGCCGCCATCACGCCAACGCGACACACCTCCTCAGAACGGGTTCAGTGGCCGCGCGTTAGTTTTTCAGCATCGAGATCAGCAAGTCTCGTCACTGAGGAGCAAGACTATGAAACGCTATGCAATTGCTGCTGTCGCCGCGTTGACGCTGGTCGGCCCGCTCGCGGGTACGGCTGCCGCACAAACCCGACGTGACGTCCGTGAAGAACGCCAAGATGTTCGCGAAGCACAACGTGATGTTCGCGACGCTCGCCGCGACCTTCGCGAAGAGCGCCGTGATGTCCGCCAAGCACAGCGCTGGAACCAGCGCACGCACAATGGCTATTATCTCGGCAACCGCTTCTATTACGGACAGCCGTCGTATCAACACATGCAACGCCGCGACTATCGCCCGGCGTGGCAGAACTGGCGCCGCGGCGACCGTCTCTCGCAGTACCATCGCTCGCAATATCGCGAAGTCGATTGGCGCCGTGAGCGTCTGCGTCAGCCGCCGCGCGGCTACCACTATGTCCGCGACGATCGCGGCGAAGTTCTTCTGGTCGGTATCGCGACCGGCGTCATCCTGAGCATCTTGCTCAGCCAATAACGGCCAGGGAGATGAAAGTTCGCTTCGATGAAGCCACCGCCCCGGGGTTCGCTCCGGGGCGGTTTTCATTGAGGCCGGTTCCTCCAGGCGAAGAGCGGCTTCAGCGGCACGATCCAAACGATCCCGGCAATCGCGTAATAGACGAGTTCAGCCCACGTAGGCAGGAGGGGCGCCAGCGCCACGCCAAGACTCGCGGCCAGCACCGCGTAGAGCGCCATATAGGCCAAAAGACCGAAGCAGCCGATCGCCTTGCGTGTCTGCGTGTTCATCTCTTTTCCCAAGGACAGTTCTTTGGCACGCGACGGCGCGCCGCGTTTTCGCCAGGCTCGCTGGGTTCTATGGGGAGCACTGAAGGGACGAACAAGCGTGAGCGCAGAGGACATATGGCCGCCGCGTGACCGATGGGTCGGTGCATGGTTGCTCGTCGTCGCCGCGTTTGTTGTGGCGATGATCCTGGTCGGCGGCGCAACGCGGCTGACCGATAGCGGGCTTTCGATCACTGAATGGGATCTGGCGAAAGGGCTTGTGCCGCCCTTGTCTGATGCGCGCTGGGTGGAGGAGTTCCAGCTCTATCAACGCACGATGGAATACCAGACGCAGAATTTCGGCATGACGCTGTCGGAGTTCAAACAGATCTATTGGTGGGAGTGGGGACACCGCTTTCTAGGCAAAGTGATCGGCGTCGTGTTTGCGCTGCCAGCTTTGTTCTTTCTGGTCACGGGAAGACTGCGCGGGCGCTTCCGTGTCACTGGCCTTCTGTTTCTGCTCGGCGCGACGCAAGGCGCGATCGGCTGGTGGATGGTGACGAGCGGTCTGTTTGATCGGCTTGATGTTTCGCCGTTCCGCTTGGCCATTCACCTCGGCATGGCGCTGGTGATCTTGGCGCTCTCGCTATGGGTCGCGATCGGCGCGTTCGGAACGCCCCGCGAAGGTTCGAAACTCGGCGCGCCGCGCTGGGCGGCCATTTTGTTGATGGTCTGCGTGTTCGTGCAGGCGATGTTCGGCGCGCTGATGGCCGGCGCCGACGGTGGCCCGGCTTATGCCGATTGGCCGCAGATCGGTGGAGAGTGGATACCATCGAGTGCGTTCGGGCTGGAGCCGCTTTGGCATAACTTTACGGAAGATCACGCCACGCAGCATTTGGTTCACCGCACGTTCGGCTATGTGGTTGCGTTGTTCGCGCTTGTGATCGGCGGCTTGGCGCTGGCTCGGGGGCAAGGCGTCGCACGGATCGCCGGGGCGACTGTTGGCGGTGTCGCGCTGGTGCAGGTGCTGCTGGGCGTGCTCACGGTTCTGGCGGCCTCGCCACTCTCCTTGAGCCTCATGCACCAAGCGGGCGGCGTGGCGCTGTGGGCCGCGGCGCTGGTGAGCGCCCGGCTGGCATGCCGGTAATCGCGCGGCGTACTATATTACCGCTAGTGTAGGCATTTGTTTTTACTGACGAAAACAAAGCCCATTGACGGCAATTCGGCACTGCAATAAACGCGCGCCTTCGTTTTCGTCAGGATCCATACCCATGCGCACTACATCGACGCGCTCGGCCAAGGCTTCGGAAATCACTCACGGCTGGATCGTGGTGGATGCCGAGGGCGTGGTCGTCGGCCGTCTCGCTTCGTTCATCGCCTTGCGCCTTCGCGGCAAGCATCGCGCCGATTTCACCCCGCACGTTGATACCGGCGACCATGTCGTCGTCATCAACGCCGAGAAGGTGGCGCTGACCGGCAAAAAGATGACGGACAAGATTTACTACCGTCACACCGGCCACCCGGGCGGCATCAAAGAGCGCGTCGCCGGCAAAGTGCTGGAAGGCAAGCATCCGGAGCGCGTTCTGGAGAAGGCTGTCGAGCGCATGATGCCGAAGGAAAGCCCGCTGGCGCGTAAGCAACTCGGCAAGCTGCGCGTTTATGCCGGCTCCGAACATCCGCACGCGGCGCAGAACCCCGTCACCATCGACTACAAGTCGAAGAACCGCAAAAACTCGAGGACCGCCTAAGTCATGAGCGACATTCAGCAAGGCTTCGAGTCTCTTGGCGAAATCGCCGGCGTGCCGAAGGGCCAAGGGACCGAACACATCGCGCAACCGCGCGAACGTAAGGTCGATCAATTCGGCCGCGCCTATGCGACCGGCAAGCGCAAGAACGCAGTCGCACGCGTGTGGGTGAAGCCCGGCAAGGGCAACATCACGATCAATGGCAAAACCAGTGATGCGTACTTCGCGCGCCCGGTTCTGCGCATGATGATCAATCAGCCGTTCAAAGTCACCGAGCGCCAAGGCGAGTTCGACGTGTTCGTGACGGTCACCGGTTCGGGCCTTTCGGGCCAGGCCGGCGCTGTGCGTCACGGCATCTCGAAGGCTTTGGCCGATTACGAGCCGGGCTTGCGTCCGGCGCTGAAGCACGCTGGCTTCATGACCCGCGACAGCCGCGTGGTTGAGCGCAAGAAGTACGGCAAGGCGAAGGCCCGTCGCAGCTTCCAGTTCTCGAAGCGCTAGGCGCTTTTTCAATACTGTGTCACAAGCAAAGGGCTGGCCGAGAGGCTGGCCCTTTATGCTTTGGGAGGGGCTATGGGTCTGAATGCGTCCGGACTCGGACTGATGGCCTTGGCGCGCGCCAGCGGCGCAGACTTCTCGCGCGTCATCACGATTGGCCGCCAGCAGCTCACCATCGGTATGGGGGAGCTCGAAGGATTTTTTCGTCAGCGCGGCCGCGCCGACATCGCCGAACGCATCGCCAACGATGTGAGTGATGGTTATTGCGAGTCCGTGCTGCGCTCGGCTTTCGGCGCAAAGACGGTGCACTCGCTTGATGCGTCAGGCTACGAGAACGCCAGCATCGTGCACGATATGAACACCCCGATCGGTGTTCACGAGCCCTATTCAGTCATCCTCGATCTGGGCACGCTTGAGCACGTGTTCAACGTGCCGGTTGCGCTCGACAATGTAGCCGCGCTCTGCGCGCCGGGCGGTACGATCATGCACATGCTGCCGGGCAACAATTGCTCCGGGCATGGCTTTTACCAGTTCTCACCGGAGCTTTTCTTTCAGGTCTATTCCGAAGAGCGGGGCTTTTCCGGCACGCGCGTGTTCGCCGCCCCGATGGGGTCGCAGGATGTTTGGTACGAGGTGAAGGCGCCTCACACGCTAAAGGCGCGCGTCAACATCACCAGCCGCGATGAACTCTATCTGCTCGTGATCACGCGGAAGGCCGGCGCACCGGCGTCATTGGCGCAAAATCCTGTCCAGCAGTCGGACTATACGGCGCTCTGGGCGGCGGAGAACGCCGCGCCGAAGGCGCAGCGCCGGCGCAATGGCTTCCAGCAATGGTTGCGATCGGTGACCAACACGGTGCGCCATCGCGCCAAGATGGCGCGGCGCGACGTGACCGGTTCGCGCGCCGATATGGTGCGATGGAGCGTATTGGAACTCACGCCGCGCTTCGACGCCCTGGTGTGACGTATCTGATCATCAACGCCATCTGCTGATGGCGCCGCTCCGGGGAATGACTATCTTCCGCGGGAGCGACGACGGACAATGGCTTCATGACACAGCGCGTTTTCATCGATGGCGAAGCCGGCACGACCGGTTTGCAGATCCGCGAGCGGCTAGAGCGCCGCCGCGATCTCGAACTCGTCTCGATCGATCCTGCCAAGCGCAAGGATGCGGACGAGCGCAAGCGGCTGTTGAACAGCGTCGATGCGGTGATCCTGTGCTTGCCGGACGATGCAGCGCGCGAAGCCGTTTCGCTGATCGAGAACGAGGCGGTGCGCGTGATCGATGCGTCTACGGCGTATCGCGTCGCAGACGGCTGGACCTATGGCTTTGCTGAGATGGCGAAGGATCAGCGCGCGAAGATCGCAGCGTCGACGCGCATCTCCAATCCGGGCTGCTATCCGACGGGCTTTATCGGGCTGGTGCGACCGTTGCTCGATGCGGGCGTCGTGCCGCGCGGCTGGCAGTTTTTCTGCAACGCCGTCAGCGGTTATTCGGGCGGCGGCAAGGCGATGATTGCGGAGTTCGAAGACGAAGCGTCGCCGGGCTTCACGCGCGCGCCTTATCGCATTTACGCCATGGCGCAAAAGCATAAGCACGTACCGGAGATGCAGATGCAGGCAGGGCTCTCTCGCGCGCCGATCTTCGCGCCGAGTGTTGGGCGCTACTACAAAGGCATGATCGTGGAAGTCCCGCTGGCGCTGATGGCGCTGCCGAACCCGCCGAAGCTCGCCGACGTGCACGGCGCAATTGCCGCGCATTATGCAGACGAGCGCTTTGTCGAGGTGGCGTCACTTGAAGAGGCAGGCGCGCTGAAGACGCTCGACCCTGAAGGCCTCAACGGCACCAACCGGATGAAGCTGTTCGTGTTCGGCCATGACGGCGAGGCACGCTTGGTTGCGCTGCTCGACAATCTCGGCAAAGGCGCAAGTGGGGCCGCGGTGCAGAATTTGAACTTGGCGCTGGGTCTGGAAGAGAGCGCTGGGCTCTAGGTTCCGCTGTACGGCTTGATCGTCTCGTTATCGACGAAGTCGTTGTTGGCGGCGCGGATCTTGGCGGCGGCCTCGTCGTAGAGGAACGGCAAGAAGGCGTAGCGTTGGCCGCGGGTGACGGGTGTTGCCTCGTGCATGAGCGAGCATGAGAAGATCACGGCGCCGCCGGTTGGTGCGCGATAAGTCCGCTGGCCGAACTCGGGAAAGCGCAGGTCGCCGCCGTCATAGTCTTCGGCGTTGAGGTTGAGCGTGCAGGCGAAGCGGCGATGTCTGGTGGCGTTCGTGGTGTTGTCGCGGTGTGGCCTAAAATAGCCGCCTTCAGCCGCGTCATAGCAGGCGACGAGATAGCGCTCCATACGCGTAGGCCGCCACATGAAGGCCTTCTCGATCTCCGGCGTAAGCCGCCAAAAGAAGCGCTGCATCACGGCTTTACGCATCGCGTCTTCGTCGATGATGCAGTCGGAGCGTTTCTTGAACGACGGATTGAGTTGCACGGAGGCGACGCCCTGTGCGTTTTGCACCGTGATCCCTGACGGCTCGCCTCCGCGATTGTTGTAATAGTCGATCAGGACTTTGCAGAACTCCGGCTCGAACACGCGCGGCACGATGAGCACTGGCGCGTGCAGCGGCACGCCGGCGTGGTCGTCAGGCTCAGGCGTTGCGTGATAGGCGGCGACGGCTTCTTGCACTTGTTCAAGCGCAAAGAAGCGCATTGCGCGCAGCGTTGGATCGAACAGCACCCAGCGGCCTTCGCCATTTGGGCCGAGCAGCCGCGACTCGTTCAGCGCTTCGGCGTCGGAGAAAACGAGCTTGCGTTCGGCGAACGCCGCCAGATGCGGATGCGCTTCGATCGGCGCTGCGGTGAACACGCCCGTGACGCGCGTCGTTTCCGCAACCTGCGGCACGTCTAGTGCCGCGATCGCGGCGCGTGCCTGGGGCGTGGACGGATCGGTGACGGCGCAGATCAGCACATGGCGGCCAGCCAGCGACCAAAGCGCAAAGCGCGCGTTCCGATTGGCGTTTGCCTCGCGGTTGACGAGTTGTTCGCCGTACGCGAGCGGGCGGATCGGTGCTGTCGGCGTCCTAGTCACGGGACCTAACTTTTACGTACTCGCCTGGCGCATCGGCAAGCGCCGGCAGGTCGCCCTCGCCAGGCACGCGCGCTGGCACGTCAGGTCCGGAGATTTTCGCAAGCCACCGATCCCAATAGGGCCACCACGAGCCTGGCTGTTCGACCGCGAACGCTTGCCAATCCTCGATCGCCCCGGCGAGGTTCTTGTTGGTCCAGTACTGATACTTGTTGGCGCTGGGGTGGTTGATGACGCCCGCAATGTGTCCCGAGCCTGCCAGGAGATATTCAACTGGTCCACCAAAGGCTTGCGCACTGCGATAGACGCTCCGCGCGGGCGCGATGTGGTCCTCTTTTGAACTCTGCATGAAGATCGGGATTTTCACGTCCTTCAGCGACAGCTTTTCGCCGAGCAGCGTGAGCTTGCCTTCGGTCAGCGCGTTGTCGCGATAGAACTTGCGCAGATAGAAGAGATGGAGCTGCTTTGGCATGCGCGTTTGATCGGCGTTCCAATAAAGCAGATCGAATGGCGGCGGCTGTTTGCCGATGTAGTAATTGTCGACAACGTAGTTCCAGATCAGATCGTTCGAGCGCAACGAGTTGAACGTGTCGGCCATGACTTGCGCGTCGAGCACGCCACCGGCCTGATCCATCTTGTCTTCGAGAAATTTGATGCCGGTGTCGTCGGAGAAGACGAGCAGATCGCCCGCATACTTGAAGTCTGACTGACTGGCGAAAAAAGTGGCGCTCTGGATGCGCTCATCGCCTGTCTTGGCCATGTGCGCCAGGGTCGCCGCGAGCAATGTGCCGCCGACACAATAGCCGACCGTGTTTATGCGGTTGACGCCAGCGGCTTTCTCAACGGCATCGACGGCAGCGTAGATGCCTTCGCGTGCATAATCCTCAAACGAAACGTCACCCATGTCCTCATCGGGATTGACCCACGAGACCAGGAAGACCGTGTGGCCTTGATCGGTCAGCCACTTGATCATCGAGTTCTTCGGCTGAAGGTCGAGGATGTAAAATTTGTTGATCCACGGCGGAAAGATCAACAGCGGGACTTCGTGGACTGTCTCGGTCGTCGGCGCGTATTGCAGCAATTCAAAAACGCGATTGCGGAAGACAACTTTGCCCGGGGTCGTCGCGACATTGATGCCGACTTTGTAAGCATCGAGATCGGTCTGTGAGATGGCGAGCATGCCGTCGCCGCGTTTCAAATCCTGGGCAAGATTTTCAACGCCTTTGACTAAGCTCTCGCCGCCGGTTTGGAAGAGCGCGCGCAGAGCGGCGGGGTTCGTCATCAGGAAGTTCGACGGGGACGCGGCATCGACGGCTTGTTTGATGAAGAACGTCGCTTTGCGCTTCGTCGCGTCGTCGACGCCTTCTGTCTTCTCGATGAGATCGGTAATGAACTCCGATGTTGCGAGGTAAGATTCACGCAGCATGGAGAAGCCGGGATTGGAGCGCCATTCGGGATCACGAAAGCGCTTGTCGCGGACCGGGCCTTCATCCGGTTTCTGGCCTGTCAGCATGTAGGCCGTATGGCGCTGCCAAATATCGGCGTAGCGCTCCCAGAGTTTTGCGTGCGCGTCACGCAGCGTTTCGGGCTGCGTGGCCAGATGTGACCAGACGTCGTTCAGCGCCACCTGCATGCCGAGCGGGTCGGGCTTCCAGGTCGCGGCGCCTTTGGTTTGATCGATGAAGGCGGTGGAGAAGACTTGGTTGGCGCGTGTCATCGCGTGCGTGAGGTTCGCGGAAAGCGCCGAAAGGCTCTCAGCCGTCTGCTCCATCATGAGTTCGTTGAGGGGCTGAGGCGGTTCGGCCACGGGCGGCTTAGGCGGCGGCGGGGCGGCTGCTACAGGCGCCGGTTCTGGTGCGACCTCCGTCTTGGGCTTGGTAGCGCGGCGGCGGGCGCGTTTAGCGGCCGCCTTCGGGGCGCCCTCTTGGGGGGCCTCCTCCGGACGCGGCGTTCCGCCGTCAGCTTCGGTCATGTCCTTCTCCCTATTGGGGATAGTCTAGAGCCGCTTCGCACGGTGGCGCAAAGCCTGGGTCTAGGGTAGGAGCGTTTAGAGGGTGATTTTCGACCCCGAGGGACATCGTGCCATGCGCGGAACAATGGCCATTGCAGCGCTCTTTGCCACGACCGGCCTGACCGGCTGCATAAGCGCACGCAGCGAGGTGCCGGAATGGTTCGAGGCGCGTAGCGTCGAGCAGGACGCCTCGTACCCAAGTCTTCGTGACGTGCCGCGTGGGACGACGGCCAACACCAATGCCGCCCATTGGGCGCGCGTGGAGGCGGATACGGTCGCCGCCGGCCAGGCGATGCAGCAGAACCCGCGTTCGCAGCCTGCGACCAATACAGAGAACCCGGCGGAGTTTCTCGAAGAGGCCCGCGAGGATCTTGAAGAGACGCGCGCCTCGCACGAACCCTATTAGGCGCACGCCTGAGGCGTCATGAGCTCCGCCGACTTTCACAAAATTCGCCGTCTGCCTCCGTACGTGTTCGAGGAGGTGAACAAGCTGAAAGCGCGCCTGCGCGCTAAGGGCGTCGACATCATCGACTTCGGCATGGGCAATCCGGATCTGCCGGTCCCGCAGCATATCGTCGACAAGCTTTGCGAAACGGCGGCAAAGCCGCGCACCAATCGCTACTCTGCCTCGCGCGGAATCCCTGGCCTACGCAAAGCGATGGCCGGCTATTACGACCGCCGCTTCGGCGTGAAGCTCAATCCCGATACGCAGATCGTCTCCACGCTTGGCTCGAAGGAAGGCTTTGCCAACCTTGCGCAAGCGATCACGGCGCCGGGTGATGTGATCATTTCGCCCAATCCATCGTATCCGATCCACGCCTTCGGTTTCATCATGGCGGGCGGCGTTATTCGCTCGATCGAAGCGCATTCGCCTGAGCAATACTTGCACGGCATCGATCGCGCTGTGCGCCACTCAGTGCCGCCGCCGATCGCGATGGTCGTGTGCTATCCGGCCAACCCGACAGCGCAGACCGCCGATCTAGAGTTCTACAAAGACGCCGTCGCGATGGCGAAGAAGCACGAGATGTTTCTGCTCTCCGACATGGCCTATTCGGAGATCTACTTCGAAGGCGATCCGCCGCCGTCTGTGCTGCAGGTCGATGGCGCGACGGATGTTGCGGTGGAGGTCAACACGCTCTCGAAGACATATTCGATGGCCGGTTTCCGTGTCGGCTTTGCGCTCGGCAATGAGCGACTGATCGCAGCGCTCGCGCGGGTGAAATCGTATCTCGATTACGGCGCCTACACGCCGGTGCAAGTGGCGGCGGCCGCGGCGTTGAACGGGCCGCAGGATTGCGTCGAGGAGATGCGCAACACTTACAAAGCGCGTCGGGACGTGCTGCTCGATAGCTTTGCGAAAGCAGGATGGACGCTGCCGAAGCCGAGTGCGTCGATGTTCATCTGGGCGCCATTGCCGGAGAAGTTTGCCCATCTGGGCTCTGTGGAATTCGCCAAGCGGCTCATGGAAGGCGCCGAGATCGCGGTCGCGCCAGGGGCAGGTTTTGGCGAATATGGGGACGGGTTCGTCCGCATCGCGCTTGTAGAAAACGAGCAGCGCATCCGCCAAGCGGCGCGCAATCTGAAGCGCTTTCTCTCCTCAAACGCCGCGCCAACTGACGCAGAGTAAGCTTTATCCTAGTTCTCGCTTGACGGGGCGCGGACGCCCTCTCAAAGCGTTCGCGAATTCCGGAGCATCCCATGCACAACATGACCGACGATCTCGCCTTTTCGGCAGCGCGCGTGCCGATTGCAGCTGCGATCGCGGCGGCGAAACTGGCCGGCCGGGGCGACGAGAAAGCCGCCGATCAGGCCGCCGTCGACGCCATGCGCACGATGCTCAATCAGATGCCGATGAAGGGTCGCATCGTTATCGGTGAAGGCGAACGCGACGAAGCGCCGATGCTTTATATCGGTGAGGAAGTTGGCACTGGCATAGGCGCTGAACTCGATATCGCGCTCGATCCGCTCGAAGGCACAACACTCACTGCCAAAGCGATGGCGAACGCCTGCGCCGTGATCGCGTTCGCGCCGCGCGGTGGGCTGCTGCACGCGCCGGACACCTACATGGACAAGCTCGCCTGCGGGCCGGGTTTCGAAGACGGCATTATCGATATGGATAAGCCGGCGGATGAAAACGCGAAGGCCCTGGCGAAGGCCAAGGGCTGCCGCGTTGAAGATATCGGCGTGTGCGTGCTCGATCGGCCGCGTCACGCTGAGATCATCAGCGCACTGCGTAAAGTCGGCTGCCGCGTTCACTTGATCACGGACGGCGACGTTGCCGGCGTCATCAACTGCACCAAGCCGGAAACCGGCATCGACATGTATGTCGGCCAAGGCGGCGCGCCGGAAGGCGTGCTGGCGGCGGCGGCGCTAAAGTGCGTCGGCGGCCAATTCCAAGGCCGTCTGGTTTTCCGCAACGATGACGAACGCGCGCGCGCCGAGCGCACCGGCGTCACCGATTTCAAGCGCCGCGACACGCTGAATGAACTCGTCTCTGACGACGCGCTGTTTC
>LNFM01004721.1_pt1 | contig 24664 bp, 22 predicted proteins | sample 596031 | NCBI WGS metagenome assembly LNFM01 (sample SAMN04254537, study PRJNA301005) | activated carbon metagenome | isolation source: dual media filters at the Ann Arbor, Michigan drinking water treatment plant | place: USA: Ann Arbor | reverse complement strand
ATCGGCAAGGGCGCCAACGGCATCAACTTCACCTACTTCATCCAGGACCCGTTCACCGCCTTCATCCGCCATCTCGATTCCAAGCTGGTGGCGCCCAACGGCACCAACTGGGGCTACTACCAGCAGCCCGAGATGGACGCGCTGTTCGAGAAGGCGCGTACCACCTTCGACGCGGCGGCGCAGGACGAGGTGCTGCGCCAGATCCACGAGAAGATCGTCGACGAGGCGCTGTTCCTGTTCGTGACCCACGACGTCAACCCGCGCGCCATGTCGCCCAAGGTGACCGGCTTTGTGCAGGCCCAGAACTGGTTCCAGGACTTCTCCCCGATCACGATGAAGTAGAGGTCGCGCGCTGCGCCCGGAATCATTTCGATCCAGCCACGCAATCACCTCACCCTGAGGAGCGAGCGAAGCGAGCGTCTCGAAGGGGTGGCCATGCGCACCTTGTGTGAAGCCCATCCTTCGAGACGCCGCGCTGGACGCGGCTCCTCAGGATGAGGACGTCGTTGGTCGATGGACCAGCGGTGAAGCGGTTTACCGCCAGCCGTGCTTCAGCACGCGCTCGACGTAGGGTGGCACCACCGCGGTCGCCGGGCCGTAGATGTGCTCGTGGAACAGGTCGCGGTTGCCGGTCGGCTCGAGGTTCAGCTCGACGGTGTGGGTGCGGGCGCGGTGGCGGCGGACCTCGAGGACGAAGCCGGCGGCCGGATAGACCTCGCCCGAGGTGCCGATCGCCAGGAACAGGCCGCAGCGCTCGAGCGCGGCGTGGATCTCGTCCATGTGCTGGGGCATCTCGCCGAACCAGACGATGTTGGGTCGAAGCTCGCCTGCCGCCTGGCAGTTGGGGCAGATCGATTCGGGGGTGAGATCGACGTCCGATTCGAAGACATGGATGCAGCGCATGCAGCGGATCTCGCCGTCGCGGCCATGCATGTGCAGGACGTTCCTCGACCCGGCCTGCTCGTGCAGCGGGTCGATGTTCTGGGTCACCACCACGACCTCGCCGCCATACTCCTTCTCCAGCCGGGCCAGTGCGCGATGGGCAGCGTTGGGCTCGATATGGGCGGCGCGGAACTGGCGCCGCGTGTCGTTGTAGAAATCGAGCACCTTCTTCTTGTCGCGCTGCCACGCCTCGACGGTGGCGACCTCCTCGAGGTCGACGCGCGCCCACAGCCCGTCGGCGTCGCGGAAGGTGTCGATGCCGCTCTCCTTGGAGATGCCGGCACCGGTCAGCGCGACGATCGTCGGCGGGAAGAAGTCCTGATGCACGAGCTCACACGGTGAGGAACTGGTGCACGATGCGCTCGTCGGCGCGCAGATCGGCCGGCGTGCCGGTGAAGCGGACCTCGCCCTTCTCGAGGATGTAGACGCGGTCGGCCAGCGCCATCACGAACTCGAGGTTCTGCTCGGCCAGCACGATCGACAGTCCGGTCGACTTGAGCTCGGCGACGCGCTCGAGCAGCTGCTCGACGATCAGCGGCGCCAGCCCCTCCGACGGCTCGTCGAGCAGCAGCAGCTCGGGATTGCCCATCAGGGTGCGGGCGATGGTCAGCATCTGCTGCTGGCCGCCCGACAGCACGCCGCCGCGCCGGTCGCGGATCCCGGCCAGGTCCGGGAACAGGGCGAACACCTGCTCCTCGCGCCAGGTCGTCTTGCCGCCGGCACCGGTGCGGCGGGCGATGTCGAGATTCTCCCACACCGACAGCTCGGGGAAGATGCGCCGGTCCTCCGGCACGAATCCGATGCCCAGCCGGCAGATGCGGTGCGGAGCGAGCTGGGCGATGTTCTGCCCCTTCCACAGGACCTTGCCGCGCCGGGGCGGGGTGAGGCCGATGATCGAGCGCATGGTCGTGGTCTTGCCGACGCCGTTGCGCCCGATCAGGGCGATGCACTCGCCGGCGCGGACCTCGAGCGAGACGCCGAACAGGACCTGGCTCAGCCCGTAGGACGTGTGGATGCCGTCGACCTCGAGGAGCTCAGCCATGGGCGTTGTTCCCGAGATAGACGCGCTTGACCTCCGGGTCGTTGCGCACCGCGTCGGGCGCGCCGGAGGCGATCATCTCGCCGTGATGCAGCACCGAGATGCGCTCGGCGATGCCGAACACCACGGACATGTCGTGCTCCGTGAACAGGAGGGTGAGGCCGCGCGCCTTCACGATGTCGCGCACCGAGGCGATGGTCTCGCTGGTCTCCTGCGGCGACATGCCGGCCGTCGGCTCGTCGAGCAGCAGCAGGCGCGGCTGCGAGGCGAGCGCGATCGCGAGCTCGAGCTGCTTCTGCTTGCCGTAGCTCAGCTCGCCCGCCGTCTCCGTCGCCTCGGCCGCGAGGCCGACCAGCTCGAGGAGCTCGCGCGTGCCCTCGCGATGCAGCGAGCGGCCCGGCCGGAACAGGTTCCACTGCTGGCCCTCGTGGGCGATCAGCGCGACCTGGACGTTCTCGAACACCGAGAGCCTGGGATAGATGTTGATGCGCTGGAACGAGCGGGCGATGCCCAGCCGCACGATCCTCTGCGGCGGCAGGCCGACCAGGTCGCGGCCCTCGAACGCCACGCTGCCCTTGTCGGGCCTGAGGTGCCCGGTGATGAGATTGAAGAAGGTCGTCTTGCCGGCGCCGTTGGGGCCGATGACGGCATGGATCTCGCCCGCCTTCAGCTCGAACGAGACGTCGCGCGTGGCGACGAAGCCGGCGAACGACTTCCACAGTCCGCCGATCTTCAGCATGGTCTGCAGCACGTCGCTCATGTCTTGCCCCAGCGCGCCTTGACCCGCGACACCAGGCCGATCAGCCCGTCCGGCAGCACCATCACGATCACCAGCAGGATGAGGCCCAGCACGGTCGGCCAGTAGGTCGTGTACTGGTTGGTGAAGACCTGAAGCAGATGCAGCGTGGCGGCGCCCAGGATCGGCCCGACGAAGGAGTACATGCCGCCCAGCAGCACCATGATCAGCACCTGCGCCGATTCGGTCCAGAAGGCGTTCTCGATGTACATGCCGCGGTGGTACATGCCGAACAGCGCGCCGGCGAGCCCGCCGAAGCTGCCGGCGACGGTGAAGGCGGCCCAGCGCATGCGCCGCGTGTCGACGCCGATGAAGCCGGTGCGCACGTTGTTCTCGCGCACCGCCACCAGGGTGAGCCCGAACGCCGAATGGCAGATCACCCAGAGGGCGGCGATCGCGACCGTCACCACGGCCAGCGTGAAGTAGAAGTAGCTCACGTGGTTGGTCAGCATCGCCGGCAGGTTGATCCCGGTGAAGCCGTCGTCGCCGCCGGTCACCTCCTTCCACTTGAAGGCGACGCCCCACACCAGCATGGCGAAGGCGAGCGTCAGCATGGCGAAGTAGATCTGGGTCAGCCGCACGCAGAAATAGCCGACCACGGCGGCGACGAGCCCGGCCAGCACCACCGCCGCCGGCAGGCTGATCGCCAGCGGCCAGCGGTAGGTGGTGAGCAGGATGGCGCAGGTGTAGCCGCCGATCGCGAAATAGGCGGCATGGCCGAACGAGACGTTGCCGGTGAAGCCGATCAGGACATTCAGGCTCAAGGCGAACAGGGCGTAGATCAGCACCTCGGTCGTGAGGTCGACGGCGTAGCGGCTGCCGGCCAGCGGCAGCAGCGCCAGCAGCACGACGAGGGCTGCCGAGGCGATCAGCTGGTTGCGCTGCGGCATGTCAGCGCCCCGCCTCGGGCCGGCCGAGCAGGCCCCACGGCCGCACGATCAGCACCGCCAGCATCAGCAGGTAGGGCAGCACGTCCTGCCAGTTGGGCGCCAGCACCGTGCCGAACTGGACCACGAAGCCGAACGCCAGCGCGCCCAGGAAGCTGCCCCACAGGTTGCCCAGCCCGCCGATGATCACGATGATGAAGCACTCGTTGATGATGGTGGCATCCATGCCCGGCACCAGTGCGACGCGCGGGGCGGCGAGCGCGCCGCCGATGCCGGCCAGCGCCGAGCCCATGGTGAACACCGCGGCATAGACCATCGGCACGTTGACGCCGAGCGCCGACAGCATCTCGCGGTCCTGGGTGGCGGCGCGCACGATGCGGCCCCAGCGGGTGCGATCGACCAGCAGCCACATGGCGATGGCGATCAGCGGCCCGACCACGCACAGGAAGAGCTGGTACTGCGGCAGCAGGACGAAGCCGAGATTGATCGCGCCGCCGAGGCCCGGCGGGTAGCCCACCGAGTACTGGTCGGTGCCCCAGATCATCTTCGCCGCGTCGCTCATCAGCAGGACGATGGCGAAGGTGAACAGGAGCTGCATAAGGTGCTCCTTGTCGTACAGGTTCTTCAGCAGCAGCCGCTCGATGGCCAGGGCGATGACGGCGAGGCCGGCCGCGGAGGCGAGCACGCCGACGAGAAAGGGCGCTCCCCAGGTCTTGGTGACGGTGAAGATGATGTAGGCCCCGAACATGTAGAACATGCCGTGGGCGAAATTGATCACCCGCAGCACCCCGAAGATCAGGTTGAGGCCGGAGGCGATGATGAACATGTTCATGGCCAGGGCGAGGCCATAGAACGCGTTCAGCGTGAACATCGTGAGAGTCATGCAGACAAATCTCCCCCGTCCGTCATCCCGAGCGGAGCCACCCGAAGGGCGGCGCAGTCGCGGGACCTCTCTTGTCGATGCGTCGACAAGAAAGATCCCTCGCGTTGCTCGGGATGACGACTGCGCCGCCAAGCGGCTCTGTCGTCACTTCGGCTGGATGTACTCGACCGGATCCATCATGCGGTAGGCGCGGTCGGGCTTCTTGACCATCGGGCCCCAGAACTGGCCCATGTTCGCCTGGTGCGACTTCGGATCGATGGTGAGCGGCCCGACCGGGGTCTTGATCGTGAGGCCCTCGAGCGCGGCGGAGACCTTGTCGGCCTCGGTCGACTTGGCCTTCTCCATCGCGGCCGCGGCGTACATCACGCCGACATAGCCCAGCAGCGCCCACTGCGGCGTCTCCTGGGTGTTGAGCTTCTTGGCGAGCCGCGCCTGGAACTCCTTATGCGAGGGATCCTGGGCATGATACCAGAGCTCGTAGGTGTTGGAGATGACGTTGTCGGGAAAGTCGCCCTTCAGCTCGCCGGCGATCTCGTGGCTGGCGATCTCGCCGCCGGAGATCCACTTGATCTTGTCGAAGAAGCCGAGCGGCTTGGCCTGCTTGACCCACGACACGAAATGCGGCCCCCACAGGCCCGACAGCACGCCGTCGCAGCCCGCCGCCATGACCTGCGGGATGAACGGGTTGAAGTCGGTGGCGCCGAGCTTGGGCTTCAGCGTCAGCACGATCTTGGCATTCGGCGCGTTCTTGCCCAGCGTCTTCACGATGCCGGCCTCGAGGTCGTTGCCGTAGGCATAGTCGAGCTGCAGGTTGCACAGCTTGCTGAGCTTGTAGCGACCGGCGAGCAACGACATCGTGTCGCCCTCGAAGTCCGTGTTGGAGGCGGTCCGGAAGACGTACTTGTGCAGCTTGTCCGTCGTCATCTGGATGGTCTTGGGGATGGTCGCAATGTAGACGACCTTCTCCTGCTTCGACACCTCCGACATGGCGAGGCCGACCGCCGACGAAAGGCCGCCCAGCACGATGTCGACCTTGTCCTTGGTGATCAGCTCCTTCATCGTCGACGAGGCCGCCGACGGGTTCAGCTTGTCGTCGCGCTCGATCGATTCGATCTTGCGGCCCAGGATGCCGCCCTTGGCGTTCAGCTCCTCGATGGCGAGCTGGTGACCGGCCATCGCCGGCACGCCGTAGACCGCACCGCCGCCGGTGAGCGGATACATGCCTCCGATCTTGACCGGCTGCTGGGCAAAGGCCGTTCCGGCGCCCAGCGCGCCGGCGGCAACGATGATTGCACTGATTTTCATGTTCTGTTTCCTCCCAATTGGCCCCCGGGCGTTACCAGGCAGCGGTAATCTGCACGTCAAAACCGATACAATTCAAGCTGTGTTCGGCCAGGGGGGAGAAAACTCGACCTACGGAAGGGGTGGATCAATCCCCCCTTCCGGAAGCTCATGGCCGGGAGCGCGCCACTCCGTGGCGCTCTTCTTGTCGATCACGCAGACCATGAGCGCCACGGAGTGGCGCGCTCCCGGCGTATCTTCACAGGGGCGACGAGAGCGTCTCCCCAGAGCTTGGCTGAGGGGGCGAAGGGGTCATCCGTTCGACAAGCCCCTGTGCTAGGTTCCCGGCGTCATGCCGCTCGGAATCCTCTTCGTGTGCTCGGGAAACATCTGCCGCTCGCCGATGGCCGAGGGCGTGTTCCGGGCCATGGCCGAGCGCGAAGGGGTGGGCGAGTCGTTCTTTCTCGACTCGGCCGGCACGCTGGCCGGCCATGTCGGCCAGCCGCCGACGCCGCTCGGGGTGGAGGTGGCGGCCGGGCGCGGCTACGACGTCAGCCGTCACCGGGCGCGCCTGGTGGTGGCCGCCGATATCGACCGGTTCGACTACGTCCTGGGCATGGATCGCGGCCACGTCGCCGAGCTGCGTTGGCTGGCGACCCGGTCGACCATGGAGCGCGTCCAGCTGCTCACCGCCTTCGCGCCGCAGATCGGCGTCACCGACATCGGCGATCCCTATCGCGGCACGCGCGCCGACTACGAGCGCGCGCTCGACCTGATCGAGGCCGGCTGCCGGGGCCTGCTGCGCGCGCTGCTGCCTTACGTCAAGAAGGCGATCTGACAATGGCGGCCGAGTACGGCCGCCCTGTCGAGAGGCTGGGAGCGCGCCACTCCTGTGGCGCTCATAGGCTACGTGATCGACAAGAAGAGCGCCACAGGAGTGGCGCGCTCCCAGCGATGACTCGCCAGCCGCGTCAAAACGGCCACTTGAGCCCGAGCTCGCCGAACCTGTTGGCGACGTTGAAGGTGAGGCGCGAGACATCGTTGTCGTACTTGTTGTGGGGCAGGGTGCCGCAATAGGTGATCGACCCGACCGAGAAGACGGCGCCACCCTTGGGCTTCTCGATGTAGGTCATGTCGGCGCGAATGAGCTGCTCCAGGGTCTCGCCGGTGATGGTCGTGTCGAGCCCCAGCCGCTCCTCGTGGACGACGACGAAGTTCTTGCGGTCGTGACCCTCCGACGAGGCCAGCACCACGGCGTTGAGCGGGCTGCCCAGCCGGTGGTCGAGGCGGTCGAGCTCGAAGCCCGCCGCGCCGCCGCCTGAGAAACCGTAGCCGCCGAACAACTCGTCCTTCACGCCCTCGAACACCCAGGCGTGGTGATTGTCGCGCGCCGCCGGCGCCTGGCGGTAGGAATCGCCGACAAAACGTCCCTGGCTCGAGAAGCCGATGCCGCACAGGAGGTTGGGCGCCCGGTCGGAGCGCCGCCACAGGCCGCCATAGGCGCCGTCGAAGGCGTGGTAGTACTCGCCCGGCTCGGCCGGCCAGGTGCGGATGCCACCTTCGGTGCGGCGCACCTCGATGGCGCCCGGCACGGCATCCGACAGCGCGACTCTCCAGTAGAAGCCGTTGCCGCCGAGATACATCAGCCGCCCGCCATTCTCGGTGTAGGCCTGCAGCGCATCGAGCGTGTTGGCGGTGTGATACTCGGGATGGGTCCCCGTCATCACCACCTTGTAGTGGCTCAGGATGTCGACGCCCTTCTCATGCAGGTCGTGGTCGGTGACGACGTCGTAGGCAATGCCCATGCGGTCGAGCCAGCCGGTCAGGTGCGTGTCGGCCGGCAGATGGCGCAGGCCCGAGCCGGCCGGGTCGTTGAAGGTGAGATAGTCGGGCCGCCAGGTCAGCAGCGGCCTGAGGTGCGAGGAATAGGCGACGCCCGACCCGTCGCGATGGAAGTTGTAGGTCGACAGGCCGTAATCCTTGTTGTCGTCGGGATTGGCCGCGGAGGCCTTCCAGTCGGCGACCCGCTTGCGGAACGCCTCGTCGTAGAGGCCGCGCGAGAAATTGCCGTAGACCTGGTAGGTGAAGGTCGAGGCGATGTAGCAGACCTTGGCCTGCGGCTTGCCGATCTGCGGCCGGATGAAGAACGGGATGAAGTCGCGATGCGGGCCGCAGCGGAGCTGCACGGCGTAGACGCCGCTTTTCATGCCCTTGGGGATGACGAAGCTGAAATCGTCCGCCCAGCCGCAATCGTGCAGGTCGTCGTCGTGAAAATGGATGGCGGCATAGTGGTGCGGGGCGGTCTTCCAGTCGCGCTCGGCGCCGGTCCACGCCGACCCCTTCATGGCGCGGGTCGGCAGGTTGACCAGCCGGCCATGCAGCCTGTTGGGGCCGGTGTCCTCGATCTCCATCGTCGCCATGCGCCGGGTGAAGTCCCAGGCGGCGACGCCGGCGATGGCGGGGGCCTCGATCTTGCCGTTGAAGCAGCGCCGCGCCGGACGATCGGTCGCGGATTCCGCGCCGATCAGCACCGGCTGTGGCGCGTCGAGCGACAAGCCGGGGGCGGTGGCGCTGGCCTCGCCCTCGTCGTCGACGGCGAAGGCGCGCTGCAGGGGCTGCTGGCCGACCCGCAGCATGCCGGTCACAGGATCGGCGCTCGCCCACACGCGATACCAGGCGCGCGCGCGCAGCTTCTTGCCCACGATCACGCGCGCGCTGCCGCTTTCCAGCGCCATGCCGTCCGGCGTCAGCACCAGGGCGAAGCCCGCGCCGGTGCTCGCATCGCGGCGCGAGATCACGGTCTGCGGCCCGTCCTCGGGCAGGGTTGGCCAGACCAGCGCCTCGACCGCGAGGGCGCCCGACAGGGTCACGTCCCTGGCGCCCTCGGCCAGGGCGTAGGAGCCCGGCCAGGCGTGCTGCTGGCGCGATGCGAAACGGCCGTCGAACAGGTCGGAGCATTCCTCGAGCTTCAGCGGCAGGCCGGCGGCCGGGTTGGGATCGCCGCGGATGACGCGCACCAGCATGGCGTGATAGGGCCCCGGCCCCACGCTCGAGACCTTGAAGGCGATCCGGTCGCCCGAGCGAACCGACACGCGGTCGGCATATCCCGTCAACGCTGCAGCCACGATTGCTCTCCCCGCTCTCAATTTCCTCTTCCCCAGCTCTGCCGGGAAGGTGTCCGCGTAATCGCGGACGGAGGGTCATGGTCATTTTCTTCCGGACCGCGAGCGTCCCGCTCGCTCATGGCGAGATGAGCGAGCGGGACGCTCGTGGTCCGGAAGACCATGACCCCTCCGCCCCCGAATACGGGGGCACCTCCCCAGCGCAGCTGGGGAGGAGAAAGAGCATACATCGCCGGGCGCTCGCTGAACTATAAAGTCACGATTCTTCAGGAGGAATGTCATGTCGAAGTCGATTCGTCGCCGGTCGCTGCTGGCTGCAGCCGTTGCGGCGCCGATGGTGAGCCGCGCCGGCTGGGCGCAGGCGGCCTATCCGGGCAAGCAGATCCGCATGGTGGTACCGTTCGCGGCGGCCGGCACGACCGACCTGCTGGGACGCATCGTCGCCCAGTACCTCACCGAGGTGTGGGGCCAGCAGGTGATCGTCGACAACAAGACCGGCGCCGGCGGCAATGTCGGTGCCGAGCTGGTCGCCAAGGCAGCTCCCGACGGCTACACCCTGCTGCTCGGCACGGTCGGCACTGCCGTCACCAACCAGTACCTCTACAAGAACATGCCCTACGACAGCGTGAAGAGCTTCGCGCCTGTCGCATTGGTCGGCGAGGTGGCGAACGTGCTCGCCGTGCATCCGAGCTTCCCGGCCAAGACCCTCCAGGAGTTCATCGCCTACTGCAAGGCGCAGGGCCCGAACAAGGTGAGCTACGGCTCGCCGGCGATCGGCGGCACCGGGCATCTGGCGATGGAGTACCTGTCGGAGCTGGCGGGCATCAAGCTCGAGCACGTCGTCTATCGCGGCAGCTCGCTGGTGATGAAGGACCTGCTGGCCGGCCACATCCTCGACACCATGGACAACCTGCCGCCCTACCTGCAGCACCTCCAGTCAGGCGCGCTGCGGGCGCTGGCGGTCAGCTCGTCCAAGCGCTGGTACTCGGCGCCGGAAGTGCCCACCATTGCCGAGCAGGGCTATCCGGGCTTCGACGCCGCGCCGTGGTGGTATGTCGCAGCGCCGGCGGGCACGCCGGCCGACATCGTGAAGAAGCTCTCGGACGAGATCACCAAGGGCATCCGGAGCGAGGCGGTCATCAAGAAGATCCGCGAGACCGGCGCCGCCGAGCTGTCGGGCGATGCAGAGGCACTCACGAAGCACATGGTCGCCGAGAACGCCAAGTGGAAGAAGGTCATCGCAGCCGCCAAGCTGGAGCCGCAATGACCCGCGACGAGCTCACCGGCAAGATCCAGACCGTCCTCGGGCCGATCGACCCTGATGCGCTCGGCCGCACGCTGATGCACGAGCACGTGCTGTGCGACATCCGCCCGCCCGGCACGCGCGGCGACAACGATCTGGGGCCCGAGATCACGCTTGAGAACGTCTGGCAGATCAACTACGGCCGCGGGCTGAAGAGGGCCGGCCGCAAGTACATGCTCGATCTCGAGGACATCGCCACCCGCGAGGTGGCGATGATGAAGCACGACGGCGGCGATGCCATCGTCGAGCTGAGCTGCGGCGGCCTGTCGCCCGATCCCAACGGCCTGCGCCGCATCGCCGCCGGGACCGGCGTTCATCTGGTGATGGGCTGCGGCTACTACGTCGACGACTACCAGGATGCGCGCAACCACGATCGCACCGTCGACGATTTCGCCGGCGAGATGATCGGCCAGATCCTGACCGGCGCCTGGGGCACCGACGTGCGCGCCGGCATGATCGGCGAGATCGGCTGCCAGGCGCCGTGGACCGACCTCGAGAAGAGGGTGATGCAGGGCGCGCTGATCGCCGCCTCGGCGACGGGAGCCGCCATCAATGTCCATCCCGGGCGCGATCCCGACCAGCCGCAGGAGGTTGCCGACTTCATCGAGGCGGCCGGCCATCCGACCGAGCGCGTCGTCATCAGCCATATCGACCGCACGATCTTCGACGTCGAGCGCCTGCTGCGTCTCGCGGACTCCGGCGTCACCGTGGAGCTCGACCTGTTCGGCCAGGAATCGAGCTACTACGGCTTGAGCGACATCGACATGCCCAACGATGCGACGCGCCTCAGGCTGATCCGCGCCCTGATCGACCACGGCCACCTCGACCGCGTCGTGATCAGCCACGACATCTGCTACCGCACCCGCCTCGCGAGCTTCGGCGGTCACGGCTACGGCCACATCTTCCGCAACGTCGTGCCGATGATGCAGAAGCGCGGCTACAGCGCGGACGAGATCGACGCCATCCTGGTGCGCAATCCGCGGAGGCTGCTGACGTTCGTGTAGCCGAGCCGTACCCAGCTCCCCTCCCTGCGCGCAGCGCGGGGAGGTGCCCCCGTAATCGGGGGCGGAGGGGTCATGAGCAACACACGTGCTCCCACCCTCCCTGCGCGCAGCGCGGGGAGGTGCCCCCGCCAGGGGGCGGAGGGGTCATGAGCAACACACGTATAGATTGTATGATCTATCTTATTTGCGCCATAGATCCGCGATTACATCTGCGGCGTGCTTCACTTCGCCCGCAGGTTTCGCACCAACCAGACGGATGCCGAACGGCGCCTATGGAGCCGCCTGCGCCGCCGCCAGCTGGCTGGCTTCAAGTTCAGGCGGGAACATCCCGTCGGCATCTATGTCTGCGATTTCATCTGCGTCGAGGCGAGGGTCGTCGTCGAGCTGGATGGCAGTCAACATCTCGATCAGGCGCGGCATGACCGGCATCGAGATGCGGCGCTGAGAGCCGGTGGCTTTCGCACGTTGAGGTTCTGGAATGACGACGTCCTGTTCCGTACCGACAATGTCGTCGAAACGATCTACGAGGCCTTGCATCGGCAGGAAATGGACGGACGCTTCGACTGAGGCCCATGACCCCTCCGCCCCCTTCGGGGCACCTCCCCGCGCTGCGCGCAGGGAGGGCAAGACGGGCATGCGCGAGACACCGATCCGACAACGCCCTAAGGTCTCTGCTCAAACCATACAGGACACCGTAGCGGCATGATCGTACTCATCAGGAACGCGGCGTGGGTGGTCGCGTGGGACGCCGATCTCGGGCAGCACTTCTATCGCCAGGGCGTCGATGTCGTATTCGACGGCAACCGGATCGTCCATATCGATGCGGACTACACGGGGAAGGCCGACCAGGTCATCGACGGTTCCGGGTTCTGCGTGATGCCCGGCATGGTCAATGTCCATACCCATCTGCAGTCCGAAAGCCTCGGTCGCGGCCTGATCGAGGAGCTGGGCAATCCCGCCCTCTACATGACGGGCATCCTCGACGAGAAGTCCGTCTTCGTGACCTCCGGCCTCACCGAGCAGGCGGGCGGCGCGACGGCGCAGCTCGCCGCCAATGCGGCCTCGACGCAGAACGCCATCGCCGAGCTGCTGAGGAGCGGCGCCACGACCGTCGTCGACCTTGCGGTGGCCTACGACGGCTGGCTCGACCTGCTGGCCGGCACCGGCATTCGCGCGGTCGCCGCGCCGATGTACCGCGATGCCAGGTGGCACGTGCCGACCGGCCATCGGCTCGACTATCTCTGGGATGTCGAGAAGGGGCGGCGCGATTTCGCGACGGCGCTCGAGGCCGTGGACGCCGCGACGCGCCATCCCTCGGGGCGGCTCAGCGCCATGATCGCGCCCATGCAGATCGATACCTGCGGCATCGAGCTGTTGCGCGACAGCCTCGCCGCCGCCCGCCAGCGCGGCCTCAAGATGACCGTGCATTGCTCGCAGCACATTCCCGAGTTCCAGGAGATGGTGCGCCGCCACGGCGTCACGCCGGTGCAGTGGATGCACGAGAACGGCCTGCTCGGTCCCGATACGCTGCTGGGCCACGCCCTCTTCCTCGACCACCATTCGCTGGTTCAGTGGTGGACGCGGCGCGATCTCGACCTGCTGGCCGAGACCGGCACCTCGGTCGCCCATTGCCCCGTCGTGTTCTCGCGCTACGGCCAGATGATGGAGGATGTCGGCAGCTACATCCGCAAGGGCGTGAACGTCGCCATCGGTACCGACACCGAGCCGCAGAACATGGCCGAGGAGCTCCGCATGGCGTCGACCATGGGCCGCGCGGCGGCGCGGAGCGTGCGCGGCGTCTGGCTGTCCGAGCTGTTCCATGCCGCGACGATCGGCGGCGCCAAGGCACTCGGCCGCGACGATCTCGGCCGGCTGGCGGTCGGCGCCAAGGCCGACGTGGTGATGCTGGACCTCGACGCGCCCGGCATGCGGCCGGTGCGCGATCCGCTGCGCAGCTTCGTGTTCAGCGCCGCCGACCGCGCGGTGCGGCACGTCTTCGTCGACGGCCGCCAGGTCGTGAAGGATGGCGCCGTCCTGACCATCGATCCAAAGGCGCTGTCGCTCTCCCTGCAGACGTCGCAGGATGCCTTCGTGCGCAACGCCCCCTACGTCGATTTCCGCGGCCGCAGCGCCGACGAGATCTCGCCGCCGAGCTTTCGCATCGAGGGCAGGAACTGAGCGGAGCCTGAACGTGATCAAGTTCGGTCTTTCGCTCAGCTTCCAGAAGCATCCCGGTCTGGGCGAGACATGGGACGCCCCGTATCGCGAGAGTCTCGAGCTGGCGAGCGAGGCCAGCCGGCTGGGCTTCGACTCGATCTGGGCCAGCGAGCATCACGGCGAGGAGGATGGCTACTGCCCCTCGCCCATCGTCGCCTGCGCCGCGCTCGCGGCGGCCGCGCCGCGCTGCCGGATCGGCCAGGGCGTGGCGCTGGCGCCCCTGCACGGCCATCCGCTGCGCCTGGCCGAGGACCTGTCGGTGGTCGACAACATCTCGGGCGGGCGGATCGAGATCGGCCTGGGGCAAGGCTACCGCCCGGCCGAGTTCGAGAGCTTCGGCTGGAACTACAGGACGCGCACGCGGGCCTTCGAGGAGTCGCTGGACGTCCTGGGGCTGGCATGGCGCGGCGAGCGCTTCGACTACGAGGGCCGCATCTACAACGTGAAAGGCGGCCTGCTGCGGCCGCCGCCGGTCAAGCCCGGGCCGTTGCCGCTGTGGATCGGCGCCGCGGCGCCGAAGGCCCGCGCCCGCGCCGTGCGCTATCGGGCAGGGCTGATCGTGGCGCCGCTGATCGAGCTGCAGCACCTCGCCCGGCAGATCAAGTCGTACGACGACGAGGCCGAGCGGCAGGATGCCGGTTCGCTGCCGCACGCGCTGATGCGCGAGGTGCTGGTCGGCGGATCGGCGGCCGATGCGATCAAGCGGCACGAGCCCTGCATCGACCATGTCTATCGCGTGCAGTACGCGCCCGAGCGTACCGGCCAGACCTGGATCGATCCGGCGACCGGTGAGCGCAAGCCGCTCACCGGCGACAACCCGCTCTACCTTTCCGAAGCCTTCATGCAGGACCGCTGGTTCCTCGGCACGCCCGGCGATATCGCCGCCAAGATGATCGACTGGCTGCCGCGCTTCTCGTTGGAGCATTTCATCTTCCAGGGCCGCCAGCCCGGGATGACGCTGCGCCACGCCGTCGACAGCCTGGAGGCGCTGGCGAAGGACGTCCTGCCGGTGGTTCGCAAGGCGCTGGGTTGATCGGATCGTGCAGTCCCTGTCCATGCTCTGGACACACTTCTTGTCATCCTGAGCGAAGCGAAGGATCTCATCGCCAGAAGTTCCAAAGCACATTGTGGCAAACGGCGGTGAGGTCCTTCGCTGACGGCGCGGCAGACCGCGCCTCGCTCAGGACGACAGAAATGCGGCCCTGCGGGCCGCTCCTCGGTATGAGGCTCTGCTTGGAGTGGTCCGACGCAGTGCTCGCACGCTACACTCACACGGCCTAGGACAGCGGCAACGGGTAGAGGAGGAAGCCATGGCGACGCGCAATTGGCAGGTGAAGCGTCTCTCGGCGGCGTTGGGCGCGGAGGTGACCGGGATAACCCTGGCCAGCGCCGATGCGGCGGAGGCGGCCGACATCCGCAGCCTGCTGCACGAGCACATGGTGCTGTTCTTCCCCGGCCAGTTCATGAGCGCCGAGGATCAGATCGCCTATGGCCGGCACTTCGGCGTGCTCGAGGGCCATCCGAATCTGAAGGAGCGCACGCCCAAGGAGCACCCCGAGCTGTTCCGGCTCGTGGCGAGCCAGGGCGGTATCGCCGACGAATGGCACACCGACCTCACCTTCCTGCCGCGACCGGCGCTGATGTCGATCCTGAACATGAAGCAGTGCCCGGAAGTCGGCGGCGACACCATGTTCTCGAACCTGGTCGCCGCCTACGAAGGCTTGTCGCCGCCGCTGAAGGAGCTGTGCGACGGGCTGAGCGCGCTGCACGATGCCCATCCGCACGATCGGGCGGATCGCACGGCCATCCATCCGATGGTGCGCGTCGATCGCGAAAGCGGCCGCAAGGCGCTCTATGTGAACGAGCACTTCACGCGCCGGATCGTCGAGATGAGCGGCCCGGAAAGCGACCACCTGCTGGCCTACCTCACACGTTGGGTGCAGCAGCCGCCCTTCACGGTCCGCTACCGCTGGACGGCCGGCACCATCGCGATGTGGGACAACCGCTTCACCCAGCACTACGTTGTCAACGACTTCGTCGGCGAGCGGGTGATCGAGCGGGTGACGGTCATGGGCGACGAGGTGCACGGCGCCGCACCGCGCTGGCGTCCGTGGCCGGAAGTGGTCGGCGGAACGTCGTCCATGAGCCGGCACGACCGCCAGCTCGCGCGCCACCTCAGGGCGCGCGTCGCGGAGGCGGCGGAGTAGCGAGGACATTCGCGATGCGGTGAGGCGCATCGCTTTGGGCGCGGCGTTCATTCTCCTCCCCACCTTCGGTGGGGAGGTGCCCCGTCATACGGGGCGGAGGGGTCATGAGCCATAAAAGACAGCGGTGCTCAGGCTCATGACCCCTCCGTCCGCGATTACGCGGACACCTCCCCAGCAGAGCTGAAGCAGAGCTGGGGAGGAGAACTAAGTGCGCTCCATAGGCGAAGCCCTGCCGCCGCCCTCGGCCGCCGCCGCCGATCTCACCACGCCGGGTCGACGGGAACCACGACGCCTTCGGCCGCTTCGATCACCGTCCCCGCATCCAGCGTCAGGTCCTCGCGGAACCGCGGCGCCAGGATCTGCACGCCGGTGCGCAAGGCGCCGTGCGAGCCCACCGGTACCTGCAGCGCGGGCAGCCCGAGAACCGCCGCCACCAACCCGGCGCGCAGCGAGTCCAGCAAGCGGGCCTGTCCTTCGGCGGTCAGGTCCTGATCCTGGGGCGGAGGCAGGTCGCACATCGTGGGCATGATCACCAGCGGGCAGTCACGCATGAAGGTCAGCCAGCGCTGCAGGTGCCCATCGCGCTGCATCAGCGCGTCGAGGGCGGCGTTGCCGTCGGTCGGCGGATAGATCGCCATCCACTCCCGGTAGGAGGTGATGGTTTCGGCATCGCCATGCTGCTCGATCGCGGGCCCGAGGGCGCGGAACACGTCGTTCGAGCCGATCGCATGCCAGCAGGCGACGATCGCGGCGATGTCGGGCGGCAGGATTTCCTCCACCGCATAGCCGGCCGCCGCGAGATGCCGGCCTGCGACCCTCACCGCCTCCGCCTGGGCGGGATGGGTGAAGCCGCCGGGCACTTCCGGCACCAGGGCGACCCGGAGCGGGCGGGACGGCGGCGGGCCGACCAGCGGCGCCGGCACCCAGCGCGTATCGCGATCGTCGCCACGTGCCATGGCAGCCAGGGCCAGACGGCAGTCGCGGATCGTGCGGGTCAGGGGGCCCTGGACCGACATCAGCTGCGCGCCGATCGGCCGGGCCGCCGCGGCCGACGGGTTGAAGGCCGGGATCCGGCCCAGGGAAACCCGCAACCCCACCGTGCCGCAGCAATAGGCAGGAACGCGTACCGACCCCGCGATGTCGTTGCCATGCGCGATCGGACCCATGCCGGAGGCCGAGCAGGCACCCGCTCCGCCGCTCGACCCGCCGGGCGTGATCGCGCGATCGCGCGGGTTCAACGTTCGCCCGTGCAGCTTGTTGTTGGTGAAGCCCCGCATCGAGAAGCTGGGCGTGTTGGTGCGCCCGACGATGATCGCCCCGGCGGCACGCAGGTTCGCCACGACCGGCGCGTCGTGCTGGGCGATCACGTCGCGAAAGGCGGGGACGCCGTTGTCGTTGGGCAGGCCCCTCTGGTCGACATTGACCTTGGTGGTCACCGGCACACCGTGCAGCGGTCCCAGGGCCTCGCCCCGGGCGCGGGCGGCGTCGGCGGCATCCGCTGCCGCGAGCGCCTCGTCGTCGAGACGCCGAACGATGGCATTGAGCTTCGGGTTCACCGCGTCCACGCGAGCCAGCACCGAGATCACCGCCTCGCGCGCTGAAGCACGGCCCGTGCGTATGAGATGAGCGAGATCCGTCGCGTCGAGTTGCCATAGCTCCATGATGAAGGCGTCTCCAGTTATGCGTCGTCAAGCCCATAGCAGGATTGATGCTGGAAAGCCGTCGACGCAAGCCCCTTCAGGCCCCTGCTTCGCGCCGGTCGGGAGGCGCCAGATGCTGCCTCAGGTGCTCCGCTCGCCGGCTCATCCGCATCAGAAACTCAGGGTCGACGGAAACGACGGCATTTGGCCCGCGCAGTCGCTCCGGGTCGACGTAGGGGATGAACCTGGCGTCCGGTCCGAACAGCCAGAGCGCAGATTCTTGAAGGGCTGGAATGTCGAGCAACCGAGCCTCGCAATCGGCCAGGGTCGCAGCGACCTGCTCCGCAAGATGGGCTGCCTCGTTCAGTCGTTCGGCGTTCTGGTTGCGCGACAGGCTGGAGAACTCCTGGCCGCCGCCGGGAACTTCGCGCAGATCCGCATAGGCCACGCTGTCCGCATGCTGCAACAGGTAGCGCCAGCCGACAGGCTTGGCCTTTGCGATGTAGCCGGTGCCCCGAATATCCTCCAATCCCAAACTGTAGACTGGAAGCGGCTGCGACAGGTCGACCGCCGTCCCCCCAAGAGCGCTCGCCGGATGGACGACCGGCCACAAGTCGCGGATTGCATTGCCTATCTTGTCCGGCCCGGCGGCGGGAGGAGGACGCTTCCGAACTATGGGCATCTCATGCTCCGATCGCTTTCGGGTCCGTTGCTTCGAGTACCAGGGCCGCGCCGCCTGCGATTGTCGTCCCAGCAGAAGTCGGCGGGCTCCTTGTCAGATAGGAGTGTGTCCAGACGCCTCCGGCCCGAGAACGGGCAACGAATAGTAGCGCACTGCGAAAGTCATGCAAGTTATGAGGGATCGGCATAGCTCGGGGGATGACGTGATGGCCTCCCTGCGGATGGATCCTTTCCGTGCCGCCACTCGCCTTCCAATTAGAGATGGTCGGGGCTTGCAAACACTTAACCAAATAGTTAACTATAGCCCGAGCGCGTTCGAGGAGTTGTCCGATGAAGCTCTACTACGGCTGGGTCGTCGTCGCCGCCGGCGCCCTGATGGGCTGCGTGGCGATCGGCACGGTGTTCTCGCTGGCGGTGTTCCTCCAGCCCATGGCGGAGGCGACCCAATGGTCGCGCACCGGCATCTCGAGCGCCATGACGATCGTGTTCCTGTCCATGGGCTTCGCGTCGTTCGGCTGGGGCGCGCTCACCGATCGCTACGGGCCGATGCCGGTTGTGCTGGCGGGCGGCGTGCTGCTGGGACTCGGGCTCCTGCTCGCCAGCCGGGCGACGAGCCTGCTCGAGTTCCAGCTGATCTACGGCATCGTCGTCGGCGCCGCAGCCGGCGCGGTATTCGCGCCGACCTTCGCCACAATCACCGGCTGGTTCGAGAAGCACCGCGGCCTCGCCGTGTCGCTGGTGTCGGCCGGCATGGGCGTAGCTCCCATGACGGTATCGCCCTTCGCGAGCTGGCTGATCACGCACTACGACTGGCGGGACGCCCTGCTGGTGATCGCCATCCTCGCCTGGGTGGTGCTGGTGCCGACCGCCTTCCTGGTGCGCCGTCCACCGGCGGAGCCGGACCCGCGAGAGCGCATCGCCCGCGCGCCGGGCGCGGCAGTCGGCGCCGCCGACCCGGACATGACGGCGGGCCAGGCGCTTCGCTCACCGCAATTCTGGGTGCTGTCGCTCACCTATTTCTGCTGCTGCGCCACCCATTCCGGGCCGATCTTCCACACCGTGAGCTATGCCCTCGCTTGCGGGCTGCCGATGATGGCGGCGGTCACCATCTACAGCGTCGAGGGCCTGGCCGGCCTGGGCGGCCGCATCCTGTTCGGCCTGGCCGGTGATCGCTTCGGCGCCAAGCGCGTGCTGGTGATCGGCCTGTTTGCCCAGGCGGTGGGTGCGGGTGCCTACTTCTTCGTGCGCCAGCTCGGCGAGTTCTATGCCGTGGCGGCCGTGTTCGGCCTCATATACGGCGGTATCATGCCGCTCTATGCGGTGATCGCCCGCGAATACTTCCCGATGCGCATCATGGGCACGGTGCTGGGCGCTTCGGCGATTCTGTCGAGCCTCGGCATGGCGCTCGGGCCGGCGCTGGGCGGCTGGATCTACGACACCACCGGTGGCTACGGTTGGCTCTACATCGCCTCGGCGGGCATCGGCTTCGGCGCCATGGCGATTGCGCTCCTGTTCCCGCCCTATCCCTCGGAGCGGCCGGTCGCACAGCCGGCGTAGACGGGGTCTAAACGGCGCGGGAACTACCGGGGGATCCAGGCGGTTGGGCTCCTGATCCCGGCGCGCAGGCGCCGAGGCAACTCTCTACAGCGAAAGGACAGACCATGGCCAAGAACACGATTTGCCTCTGGTACGACAAGGATGCCGAGGCTGCCGCCCGCTTCTATGCCGCGACGTTTCCCGACAGCACGGTCGGTGCCATCCACCGGGCGCCCAGCGACTATCCGTCCGGCAAGAAGGGCGATGTGCTGACGGTCGAGTTCACGGTCGCCGGAGTGCCCTGTCTCGGTCTCAACGGTGGTCCCGCCTTCAAGCACAACGAGGCCTTCTCGTTCCAGATCGCCACCGACGATCAGGCGGAGACCGACCGGTACTGGAGTGCCATCGTCGGCAATGGCGGCGAGGAGAGTGCGTGCGGATGGTGCAAGGACAAGTGGGGCATCTCCTGGCAGATCACGCCGCGCGTACTGATGGAGGCGCTGGCGGCCGGGGGCGACGAGGCGAAGCGCGCGTTCGAGGCGATGATGGACATGAAGAAGATCGATGTCGCTGCCATCGAGGCAGCGCGGCGCGGCTGATATCAAATTCCCCCTGCGAGAATCCTCTCTCCTCCCTCGATGACGCATTCGCATATGGGCGCTCTCTCATTCTCCTCCCTGGCGAAGCTGGGGAGGTGTCGCGTCATACGCGACGGAGGGGTCATGAGCAGCGGGACTGGGCCCATGACCCCTCCGCCCCCGACTACGGGGGCACCTCCCCAGCTTCGCCAGCGAGGAGAATGAAAAGCGCGCCAATATGCGAATGCCCTGCCCGATGACGGGGGAGGGATTTGAGGAGTGTCGCGGCGCTCGCCGACGGCATGACGACCGCTTGCCTGTCGGTGCAAAGCCCCGCATCATTCTCCGAGTACCGCTCCAGTAGTCCGACCGCGTTCGCACTGGGAGGGTCTCATGACGTCGTGCCATTTCCGGCAAATGCGTCGCGTGCTTTTCGGTTCGCTTCTCGTCCTCGGCATCGCTCTCGGCGCGGCGTCGCCGGCTGTCGCCGGCTCGCCGACGGGCCGCGTTGCGATCGCCTGGCATGTCACGATCTCGCCGAGCTGGTTCGATCCCTCTAGCGCGCCGCCGCAGATCACGCCGTTCGGCATGCTCTACGCGATCCACGACGCGCTGGTCCGGCCCTATCCCGGGCACAAGATGGGCCCGAGCCTCGCCGAGTCGTGGCAGGAGAGCCCCGACGGCAAGACCTACGAGTTCAAGCTGCGCGCCGGCCTTACCTTCCACAACGGCGATCCGCTGACGACGGAGGACGTGAAGTTCAGCTTCGAGCGCTACAAGGGCGCGGGCGCCAAGATCCTGCAGGACGCCGTCGACCGGATCGAGATCGTCGATGCCCGGGTGGTGCGCTTCCATCTCAAGGCGCCGTGGCCCGACTTCATGACCTTCTACGGCACCACCGCCACCGCGGCCGGCCTCGTCGTGCCGAAGAACTACCTGACCCAGGTCGGCGAGGAGAACTTCCGCAAGCGGCCGATCGGCGCCGGCCCCTACAAGTTCGTCGGCAGCAAGCCCGGCGTCGAGGTCGAGCTCGAGGCTTTTCCCGGCTACTGGCGCCGCGTGCCGAACGTGAAGACGATCATCATGAAGAGCGTTCCCGAGGCGACAGCGCGTGCCGTCATGCTGAAGACCGGCGAGGCCGACATCGCCTACGTGCTCGACGGTCCCGAGGCCGAGGATATCCAGCGCGACCCGCGCTTCAAGGTGGTGTCGTCCAAGCACGCCTCGATCTTCTGGATCGAGATGACCGACCAATGGGACGCGAAGTCGCCGTGGCACGACAAGCGGCTGCGCCAGGCGGTGAACCATGCCCTCGACCGCAAGCGGATCAACGAGGCGGCGTGCCTGGGCTTCTGCCCGCCGGCCGGCGTGATCGTGCCGCGCGTCATGGACTTCGCGCTGCAGGTCGAGCCGCCGCCCTACGATCCCGGGAAGGCGAGGAAGCTGCTCGCCGAGGCCGGCTATCCCAAGGGGCTGGACGCGGGAGAGTTCGCGGCGATCCCGGGCTTCCCGACAGTGGCCGACGCCGTTGTGAACGACCTCAACGCCGCCGGCATCCGCGTCCGCCAGCGGCCGATGGAACGCGCGGCCTTCTATGCGGCGTGGCGGGAGAAGAAGCTGCGCGGCCTGTTCATGACCGCGGTCGGCAATTCCGGCAACGCCGCGAGCCGCGTCGAGGCGTTCATCCAGTCGAAGGGCGCCTACGCCTACGGCGGCTATCCCGACATCGACGAGCTGTTCCGGCGCCAGGCGTCGGAGCGCGACGTCGCGCGGCGCGAGGCGCTGCTGCACGAGATCCAGAAGCTCACGATCGAGCGCGAGATGTTCGCGCCGGTCATGGACCTGCGCATCCTGATCGGCATCGGCCCGCGCATCGCCAGGCACACGATCACCGACGTCTGGATGAGCCCGTTCGCCTCGAACGAGGATATCGAGCTGAAGCCGTAAGGACACAAAGGTCCCTCCGCCAGGCTCGCGATGACAGCAATGCCGTCACGAGCCTGGCGGAGGGACATTTCTGCATGCGCCGCATGGCCACGTGCGTGTGCCAACTTTTGCGGAGGACCTCACCCTGAGGAGCCACGCGAAGCGTGGCGTCTCGAAGGGTGGCAACACGGCGGGTGCTGCAAATCGCCCTGTCTTGCGACCTCTTCCGCGGCCCATCCTTCGAGACGGCCGCTTCGCGGCCTCCTCAGGATGAGGACTTTGTGGACCGCCGCCAAAGATCAGAATTCCTGACACAGGCAGGTGTGGGAATGTCCGGCGCTGCGAGGAGCGGACACGATCGGATCCGCAGCCGATGTCTCAGATTCGCAGTGATTCCGCGGCCCACGGAGCGGCGCGCTGCCGGCGAAGAGGTCTTCCCCTTGCGCTCAGAACGTCAGCGCGTAGGCCGCTTCCTCCGTGTAGATCGAGCCGTTGCGGCCGGGGCGGCTGGAGTAGAGCGCGAAATGGTCGGCGATCCACGGTCCGGCCCTGAAGGTCGAATGGCTGGCCATGAACTGCGCCAGATGGTGGCCGGTCTCGGCGCCGTTGCCGAAGCGCGCCAGCGTGACGTGAGGGCGGTACTTGCGACGCTCGAGCGCGATGCCGCAGTTGCGCGCCACCGTCGCCACCTTCTGCTGCAGCCAGTCGAGGCGGTCGCTGCGCTCGACGGCGGCGGCCAGGGCGCGCGGCTGCTTGCTGAATTGCTCGACGCCGGCGAGCGCCACGGCGAAGCGCGGGCCGGCGATGTCGGCCAGCTCCTCCTCGAGGTCGCGCATGACGGCGCCCTGCACCTCGCCGGCGAAGCACAGGGTGACGTGCAGGTTCTCCGGCGGTTGCCAGCGCGCGTCCGGCACGCCCGACTGCAGTGCCATCAGCGCGTCGGCGATTTCCTCAGGGACGGGCAGGGCGACGAACAGACGCGGCATAGTCGTCGAGGTTCCGGGTGACGAAGGGCATCAGGCGACCGACCACGATCTCGACGCCCTTGGCGTTGGGATGGATTCCGTCCGGCTGGTTGAGTGCCGGATCCTGGGCGACGCCGTCGAGGAAGAACGGATAGAGCGGCACGCCATGCTTGTCGGCGAGACGCTGGAAGGCGCCGTCGAACTGCGTGGCGTACTCGGGCCCGAAGTTGCGCGGCGCCAGCATGCCGGCCAGCCACACGGTCACGCCGGCCTGCTTCAGCTTGCCGATGATGGCGTCGAGGTTGCGCTCGGTCGCCGCCGGATCGAGCGCACGCAACGCATCGTTGCCGCCCAGCTCGACGATCACGATGTCGGGCTTGTCGGCCAGCATCCAGTCGACCCGGGCGAGGCCGCCCGCCGTGGTGTCGCCCGACACGCCGTGATTGATCACCGTGACGTTGCGACCGGCCGCCCTGAGCGCCGCCTCGAGTCGGGCCGGAATCGCCTGGTCGGGCTTGAGGCCGTAGCCGGCGGCCAGGCTGTCGCCCAGAAAAGCGAGCTTGACCGGCGTGGTCCCCTTGCCCGGCGCATTTTGTGCATGGGCAGGTGAAAAGCACAGCGCAATCGTGATCAGCAGCGAATTGACCATCGCCGCAAAACGACCATATCCAGTCCCGACACTCATGGCCTCTGTTCCGGAATCCCTTGCCTTGGCGCCCATCGTCCGTCTCTCCGACGTCCATCTCGACATGGCAAGCGATGCCGGCACGGTCAATATCCTGCGCGGCGTCAGCCTCGACATCGCCGCCGGCGAGATTGCCGCGGTGGTCGGCCCTTCGGGGGCCGGCAAGTCCAGCCTGATGATGGTGGCGGGCGGTCTGGAGCGTGCAAGCTCCGGCCGCGTCGAGGTGGCGGGGCACGACCTCGGGCCGCTCGACGACGATGCAAGGGCGCGTTTGCGGCGCGACCACATCGGCATCGTCTTTCAGGGCTTTCATCTCATCCCGACCATGACGGCGCACGAGAACGTGGCGCTGCCGCTCGAGTTCGCCGGCCGCGGCGATGCCTTCGAGCTTGCCGAGGCAGCGCTGCGGCGGGTCGGGCTCGGCCATCGCATCGGGCACTATCCGGCGCAGCTTTCGGGCGGCGAGCAGCAACGCGTCGCCGTGGCCCGCGCCTTCGTCGGCCGGCCCAGGCTCCTGCTGGCCGACGAGCCGACCGGCAATCTCGACGGCAGCACCGGCAAGCAGGTCATGGACCTCCTGTTCGAGCTGGCGCGCGCCGATACGGCGACGCTGATCCTGATCACCCACGACATGGCGCTGGCCGAGCGTTGCGATCGCATCCTTCGCATCGCCGACGGCCTGCTGGTCGGCGACGAGCGCCCGGACGCGGTGCTGGCGGCGCAGTGATGGCGGCTCAGGCTCTTTCTCCTCCCCAGCTTCGCTGGGGAGAGCCCCAGCACGCCGGCGCGCACCACGATGCTGGGAAGATCGGGGCGGTACCCGCCCCGATCTTCATAGGGTCGAGGCACTTCTGCGCTGATCGGGGGCAAGTGCCCTTGATGGCACGCGGTCGTGGCCGCAGGAGCGAACCAACCCGGTTACCCAGCCGACCAATTCCTGCGGTGCTGTGATAATGCGTGGGGGTAAGGCTC
>LNFM01019925.1_pt1 | contig 24666 bp, 46 predicted proteins | sample 596031 | NCBI WGS metagenome assembly LNFM01 (sample SAMN04254537, study PRJNA301005) | activated carbon metagenome | isolation source: dual media filters at the Ann Arbor, Michigan drinking water treatment plant | place: USA: Ann Arbor | reverse complement strand
CCGACGGCATCGAGCGCGTCGGTGGGGTCGCGCCCCAGCAGCGAGAGCTGGGCGAAGGCGCGCTGGGCATCGCCGGCGAAGACCTCGGTCTTGATCTTCATCGGGCGTGGCTCCATACTGCGCGCTCACGGGCGTGACACGGTGACATTCTCCCGGCCGTAGCACGGCACTCCGGTGCTGGCGCGCTTTGTGGGGTTTCCGCAGAACATCGCGGATGGGAGGCCCCACCGCCCGTTCCCTTCTTCGCTTTATTTCTCATTGAGCAGCCTCTGAATTTCACGGTCGCGCTTTGCCGCTTCCCTGGATAAGCGGCGAAAGCTCATCAAGATCGTGCGCAGGCCGTCGAGGCTGGTCGCCACCACCGTCACGTAGCCTTCGTCTTCCAGCACGTAGCGGATTGACCGGTCGCTGTCCTGCAGCTTGCGGCCGCGCTCGATGGCGTCCTGCACCCAGTGGTATTCATCGACCACCAGCTCCTTGTGCTCTCGCGCCTGCTTGGCCGCGATGGCCGGCGTGAAATCCACCACGCGAGACGGTGCGTTGATGGCCTTGGCGTCTTCGTCAGACAGCAGGCCAATCGGGAACGGGCCCTCGGGCTTGGCCGCCCAGGATCTGAAGACCTCGCTCGCCACCAGCGATCGGATCGCGCCGGCCGCGAGCTGCGGATCGGCGGCCTCGAGCTTGTCGCGCGCCAGCGCGAGCGCCTCGGCGCGCCACTGCGCACCCGGCGCATAACCCCAGCCGGGGTCCACACCCGCGGGCACCTGTTCCACCACACCGGTGCGCGGGTTGGTCCATTCGCGTGTGCCGCCTGGCGGCGCTTCGTCGGGGCCGTCTTTGCCCATGCGTTTGAGATCCCGCTCCGAGAGCTGGATCACGGTGCAGCGGCAGTTCCAGCCGTTCGGCGGGGTGTGCGTCTTCCACCACGGGTCATCGTGGCGCAGGACCTTGCCGGGTGCGGTCATCGAGCACCGCCGAATACATGACATAGGGCGCGGTGTCGGCGTTGGTGTCGATGCGCGACCAGTGGCCGGCGGCGTAGGACGTGCGCAGGTTGGTGTCGTAGATCACGCGCAGGCGGCGCGCGCTGCCGAGCTGGACCTCGCGCGTCTCGCCGGTCTCGGGGTCGGTCATCTCCTGGCGGCCCCACCAGCCGCGGCTGATCAAGAGCGGCGTGAGCTCGGTGCGAAAGCGCTCGAAGGCCCAGCCCTCGGTGATGGCGCGGTCGACGGTTTGCTTCACCTCGCCGAGCAGGCTCAGGTCCATCATCTTGGCGATGGTGAAGGCGCGGTCGTGGTGTTGGTGCAGCATGTCGCGCCAGTCGAAGGTCTCCTGGAGTTCTTTCTTTCCGAGAAAGAACTCGACCGCCTTCTCGGGCGCGAGATCAAACCTTGCGGCGATTGCCATCGGCAGCACTCATGCCCATCAGTTGCGCGCTGAAGCCGGCGCGCTCGAGCGACTGCACGAGCTGCTCGGGCGGCGCGGTCTGCATCAGCTCGACCAGGCGCTCGCGGAAGGTGGCGAAGTCGCCGCTTTCCTCGGCGTAGGCAAGCAGCTCGTTGATGCGCTCGCCGATGAGGCCCTCGTAGTTGGCCGCGAATTCGTCGGCGGCCTTGGCGAGTGCGGCCTGGTCGGCGGTGGCCTGCGCAACGGCATCACCGGGTTCGGCGAATTCAGCGGGCGTGTCGCCCGCCTGCGGCTGCGCCGGCGCGAGCGCGTTGGCGGGCTCGGGCTTTTTGGGCGCTGCGGCGGCCGGCTTTTTGCGCCAGGTGCCACCGTAGGTGTCGTTGATGTAGGTGACGTCGACCGGCTCGTAACCCATGTCGTGCAGGGTTTTGTCGACTTCGGCGCGCTTCTCCAGATCCTCGCCCTCATCGATGACGCGCCACACACGCGGGTAAGCCGCGCCCGGAAAGTTCCAGTCGGTGAGCCACTTCGCGGGGCCATCGTTGAAGGACTCGCACACCAGGTCGGCATCGGACTTGACCAGATCCTGGCGCACGTCGTGCGCGTTGGATTCACCGCCGAGCCGGCCCGGTGTGGCGTCGGTGGAGCCGGTATGGCCGAGCACCACCTTGCTGATGGCGGCGTCCATGCACTCGTGCAGCTTGACGTAATCGGCGGTGCCGCTGCGGGCGGCTTCGATCAGTTCGATGGCCATGCCGTCAGGCACGATCACGCCGGCGTCGGTGTTGATGGCGGAGAGCGCGTTGAGCAGCCGCGTTTTTTCTTCGGCGGTGGCGTTGGCCGGATAGCTGCCCTTCGCCGTGGGCTGGCCGAACTTCTCCAGGAAGATCATCCAGAACTTGATGCCGGCGCGTTTGAAGAACACCGGCCAATAGAGCCAGTGCGCGAGGCCCAAGCCATAGGGCTCATCGTCGTGGTCGGCGCCCGTGCAGAAGCTCCAGAACTTGCGCTCGGGCAAGAGCTCGCCGGGGTTCATCTGCGACATGGTCATCAGGCGCAGGCGCATCTCGCCATCGAAGGCGAAGCGGCGGCGGTCGCGCACCTTGATACCGGCGATGGTGATGTAGCGGCCGTCGCGCCCCCACAGCATCTCGGCCACGGCGTAGCCGTAGAACACGCCATACAACATCCCGGCGGTGACCTGGTCCCACTTCACCGCCTTCAACTGCTCTTTGAGAAACTCGGCCGCGGCCTTGTCGATGGCGCGTTTGCCGCCGGGCTCGACCTCCCACGACTTGGCGATCACGGCCAGGCGGCGCTGGCTGAGGGTGGAGGCCACCTGGGTATCGCGCAGGACTTCGCGGTAGATCTGGTAATTGCCGGCGCCGCGCGCCATGAGCACGCTGTCCTGCGGGGCGAGGTGTTCGAAGGGCGAGACGAAGCCGCGCGTGACGTCGCGGCCGTCGCGGGTGGTGGCCACCTCGCCGCGTTCCACGCGACCGCGTTCAACGTAGTCGAGCGGCACGACCAGGCCGTTGTCGAGTTGCACGTAATCAGCCATGTTTAAAAGCCTCCGAAGTCATTGCCGCCGGCCACCACCCCGAAGCCGCGGTCGGCGTCAAAGCGGCGGCCGGGGCCGTCGAGCGATGCGCCGACGCGGCGCTGCCCGGTGGATTGAAATTCGATGGGGGCGGCCTCGGTGCGCGTCGCTGCCCAGGCGAGCACGCGCGCGATCACGCGGTCGCCGTGGCGTTGCTTGCCGTCGCTGCCCTTGTCGGTGCCGGCGTCCATCGTCGGGTAGCCGTTTTTCAGCACCACACGGCGGTGGTCGGCGATCTCGTCTTCGTCGCGCGGCAGCTCCATCGCGCGGCCTTCGAGCCCGCCCTTGTAGCTGGGGAAGTGTTCGGCATACCAGGTGGGTGTCGCCGAGCCGCTGCAGCGCGGCCTCGGCGAGCTGCTGGCCGTTGCCCCGCGCATCAAACTTGACGTGATGCAAGAGCGGCAGGTGGTCGAGCAGCCAGCGGTTGATCTTCTCTTGCACGTCAAACGGAATGCAGCGCAGCTCGAGCGTGAGGGTTGCGCGCCAGAAGCCGCGGCGGATCTCCTGCATCACGCCTTCAATGGACAAGTCACCACTGCGGCCGAAGTCGCGGCCGACCACCGAACGCACGTTCGGCAGCGCATCGACCGCGGGCTTCAACACGTCGGCGATCCATTGGTCGGTCTCGGCCAGGCGGTTGGGGTTGAGCATCCACTCCGGCGGCTTCGCCCAGCGGATGACCTTGCACTCGTCGGACTGGCAATGCTCGACCAGCGTGCGCGGCAGGTAGACGCCGCCGCCCAGCTCCTCGGCCGCGCCTTCGCCGTATTGCGCGCGGATGGCCGTGCGCCAGGCGTCGGCCGTGGCGTGCTTCATGCGCGCGCCCATCATCAGCTTGACGCGGTCGAACAGGCCGTCGCGCAGCGCGTCGTCGAAGGTGGTGCGGTGCAGGCTGTAAGGCAGCTTGCCGGCGCGGATGTCTTTCACCAGCAGGTTGAAGGGGTTGTCCTCGCCGTTGTGCGAACTCAGGATGCGCACCTTGCCGCCCCAGATCAGCATGGCCATCGCGGCCTTGAGCAGGCCGGCCAGGTCATCGTGGAACGCGGCCTCGTCGATGATCACCAGGCCCTGCTTGCCACGGATCGAGCGCGGCCGGCTGGACAACGCCAGCACCTTGAAGCCGCTGGCAAAGTCGATGCGGAAGGCTTTGATCTGGCGCACGTCGCCGTCGTCGGTTGTGTCCTCGAACATCACCTCCTGCATGGCGCCGGCGGCCTTGTTGAACGCGCCGGCCCACATGGCGCAGTCGTCGATGAACTCCCGCGTCATGTCCTCGCTGTAGCCGATATACAGCGCATCTTGGCCGCCGGCCTCGGCCGAGGCGCTGGCCGTCAGCACCGCGTCCGAAGCCGTGGTCCAGCTGGCGCCAATCCGGCGCGACTTCTCCCAGACCGCCACGTCGGCGCGGTCGCCCGCCCAGCGCTGCTGGAAGGGCAGCAGGACGGCTGGCGCGGGCCCGGTGGCCGAGACCGCTGCCTGAACGGCCGCCGACACCCCCGCCCGGACCGGGGCCGAAGCCTGCCGGTCCGGGGTCGAAGTGGCCCGGGTTTGGGTGGGCCTGGCCGGTTTATGCGGTTTTTGGGGGGTCTTTTTCAAAAAAGTCGCGCCAGAGGCGCTGGTGTCGGGTTTTTAAAAGGGGTTTAAAAGGGGTCCGGGCTCGGGAACGTAGGGTGGCTTGCCGGAAATCGCCCTAGGCCGTTTAAACCGATTTGGGCCGGGTCAGAATCCGGCCGGCTGGGCGACCGCCCGGACCGCCGCCATCAGGCCGGTTTGGAAATCGGTGCGGGCGATGGCCAGCCAGCGGCTCGGCTGGGCCTGGTCGATCCGGGCCTCCGCGTCCTTATTGCCGGCGTTCATGGCGTCGATGGTCTGGGCCCCGACGTGCATGTGCAGCTCGCCGAGCAGCGCCTCGAGCTGCGCGCCCTGGGCTTTGATCTTGTTCATCAGTGCGACCTCGGCTTCGTTCAGCTCGCGGTAGCCGGTGATCTTGCGGTGTTGGTTGTCCATGCGGTTCTCCTAGTTGGCGATTCCCAGAATCTCGCGGCGGATGTTGTCCACCGCGCCGGCTGAGAGGCCGCCTTTGCGGGCGAGTTTGGTCACGGCGTCAGCCGCGGCCTGCGTCTTGGCGCGGATCTCGATCTCGTGTTTCTTCTGCGCGACCGAGGCGCGTGACAGCGTGGCGATGTTCTTGGCGAGCTGCGAGAGGAGCTTCGCGCGCGCCATCTTCGACTTTTCGTCGTCGCCGTTTTCGGACTCTTCGAGCTCCTGCAGGTTGACCAGGACGTTGAAGACCTCGGTCTGGATCATGCCCATCACCGCACCGGAGAGCTGGCCAGCGTCATCCGGCGCGGCCTCGGCGATGACGCGCGCGGCTTCGGTGCTGGCCTTGATGGCGGCGAGCTTGCGTTCCAGGTTGGAGCCGTAGCGGTGCACGCTCGACTTGCCGACGGCGTAGCCGCGGCTCTTCAGTTCGGCCGCGAGTATCTCGTAGCCGGCGAAGTTGCCGACGACCAGCGACTTGTCGAGCCAGCCTTTGACCTCGGCCGGCAGCGTGTCCACCTTGGAGCGCTTGGGCATGTCAGCCGGCCCAGTAGTTTTTCGGGCGCGCGATGCCGGGGTCGCACTCGACGGTGTATTCGACGACGTCGACGCCGTGGCGCGTAAGATCGGCGAGCCAGGGCGCGGCCTCGTTGCGTTTGAGGGTGATCAGCTCGCGGTCGGCGAGGTAGTCCATCTCGCGGCGCAGTTCGAGCGCGGTGCATTGCATCGGGATGGCCTGAATCGCAGAGAGGATCAGGGTCTCGGCGACGGCTTCGGGCCGGCCGCTGTTTAACGCCACCAGGATGTGCCAGCGGATGGCTTCGCGGCGGACTCTTTCCATGTCCATGTTGTTCAGTCCCTCTTTTGGTAGGCGTTGGCGAGATCGATCTTCGCGGCGAGCGCGTCGAGCTTGCGCACGTATTCGCGGGGCAGCTCGGCCTGCATCTTCAGCAGCTCGCGCTCGACACGGTGCCAGTTGCGCGACTCTTCCTGTGACGCCTTGTGCAGCTCGCTGAAGCGGGCGTCCCAGCGGGCGGTGGCCTCGGCGCGCTGCTGCTCCTGGGTGTTGAATTTTTCGGTGAGCCGCTTTTCGATCTGGGTGAGCAGCACCCGGCCGAAGGCGCCGACCGCGCCAAAAAACGCGAGCAGCAACAGGATGAGTTGCCAGAGTTCGAGTTGCACCGTGCTCATCGGCCGGACCTTTCTTTTTCGTCGCGCATCGCGCAGTCAATACACAGCTCGACGCCGGGCAGTGCGCGGCGGCGGGCTTCGGGAATTTCGGCGCCGCAGTCGTCGCGCACGCAGTGGGTGGCGCTGACACCGCGCAGCGTGCGGCGGGCCTGTGCCGCCAGCGCCTGGGCGCGGAAGCGCTCTTCATGCTCGGTCGCCTGGTCGTAGAGGTCGGCCATGTCAGCGGCTCCTCACGGGCAGGTCGATGGCGCGCACGAGCTTGCGGCCGTCGCTGGTGGTGACGCGGCAGCGCGATTTGTAATCGACGCCGTGCACGCCGTTCCTCACCGACTGCAGCACGTTGCCGCCGTCAACGGTGGCCGCGCCGTTCAGCATGGTGGCGACGGACGCGTCCACGCCGTTGATGACGGCCATCGTCACGTAGTCGACAGCGTTGATGGTCGCGCCGTCGAGCTCTTCCGCATACGGGAAGGTGAGCGTGATGGTTTCGTCGGGGTCTTTGGAGTCGGCGCTCATGCGGCTTTAAAACGACGTAGAAGGGTGGGCGCGGTGAAGGCGCGGGCGACGGCGCCGGCACGAAATCCGCGGTGCTCGTCGGCGCAACGAAAGCTGCGCGCGCGACGCGGCTGCACAAAGCGGCGGCGTGCTGCGGCCGCAACGAAGCGCGGGGTCGGATCGAGCGCCTTGAAATCAACCAGCAGGCCCGAGGCCGCGGCCTGCGCGAGTGCGGCGCCGTTCAACCGCACTTCGGTGGTGAGGGCGGCTTGCGCGAGCGCGGTGCCGGTGGCAGCGCCGCCGAGCAGGATCTGCGTGGCGAGTGCGGCTGCGGCCGCAGCCTGCCCTTGCGCGGCGCCGGCGAGCGGGATGCCGGTGGCAAGCGCGGCCGTTGCCAGCGCTTGGGCAAGTGCGCTGCCCGCGAAGCGGATCTCGATGTTGAGCGCGCCTTCACCCGCGGCGACCGATGCGGCCACGCCACTGAGCGCAATCTGGGTGGTGAGCGCACCGGCGGCGGTGGCTTGTGCAGCTGCTGCGCCGTCGAGCGCGATCGCGCCGCCGTCGCCGCTCAAGGTGCCGGAAGCGGTGACCACACCTTGCGCTGCGCCCTGCAGTGGGATCTGTGTGGTCAGCGCGCCGGCGGCCGTTGCAGCTGCTGCGGCGCCGCCCCCGAGCGCGATGCCGGTGGTCAGGCCGGCGCTTATCAGCGCTTGCGCCACGGCCGCGCCGTTGAGCCGGATCTGTGCGGTGAGCTGTGCGCTGGCCACGGCGGCGGCCGCGGCGGCGCCGGCGAGCGGGATGCCGGTGCTGAGCGTGCCGCTCATGGTGGCCTGGCCCTGCGCCGCACCAGCCAGTCGAATTCCGGTGGAGAGCGCGCCTTGTGCCAGTGCCTGGGCGACGGCGGCGACGTTCAATCGGATCTGTGTGGTGAGCGTGCCGTTCATGACGGCGACCGCGGCGGCGCTGCCGCTGAGCGCGATCGGTGTGGTGAGCGCGCCGGTGGCGGTGCTCACCACGAGCGCGGCGCCGGCGAGCGGGATGCCGGTGGTCAGCGCGCCGGTGGCGGTGGCGTTGGCGTTGGCGGCGCCGTCGAGGGCGGCGCTGGCCGAGGCACCCGTGTCGAACAGCAGCGCGTCGAAGACGGCATCATCGAAGAGCTCGGCATCGCCACCAAACAGCGCGTCGTCAAAGACGGCGCCGTCAAATACCGGCGTGGTCATGCCGCGCCCTCGACCGTGTTGAACAATTCCGGCTCGTTGCCAGACTGAACCCACGCTGCGTACTCGAGGTAGCGCGGGTCATCATAGGGGCATGCCAGCACAAAGCCATCCGGGAAATGGATATCGCCGGTCGCGGCGTCAATCCGATACATGATCAGTAGTCCGTTTCCATGTAGATGCCGCAGATGTCGAGGCCGACTGCGAGCGCGGTGGCGTTGTTGGTGCGCCAGAGCTGATGGCAAAGCAGCGTGGTGCCCAGCGGCAGGCCGCTGGTGATCTGACCGCTGGCGACTTGACCGGTATTCAGGCGCGTGACTTGCCAGTTGAGATTGCCGGCCGCCGGGGAAAACATCGACAGCTCATAGGCGTCGGCCGAAAGCGTGTTCGCCGGGAAGTTGGCGCCCAGATCCACAGGCGTGCCCGCCGCCGCGCCACCGAAGACGATGTGCAGGTTGCTGCTGCCGGAGAGCTGCGCAACGCCGACGCTGTTGGTCAGCGTCGAGGGCTCGACGTTGGTCGGCGCGCCGGTGGCCGATGACAAGCCCACGAACATGCGCGCACCAGACACTGCGGCCGCGTCGGACACGCCGAAGCGGTAGCGGGCAAAGAACCCGCCCAGGCCGCCACCAGCGCCGAGGGTGTATTTGGCGGCCGCCTCGCGCGCGCCCGCGAGAGAGCCGGCCGTGGCCGCGCTCACATACGCCAGGCGCGTCATGCGCGTGAGCATGTTGGTGGTGGCGACAGTGCGGGCGGTGGCTGTGCCGGTGGCGGTGAGCGCAGCCATGCCGAACACACCCGGCACGGTGGTGGCGTTGCCCGGCGGCATCCACAGGGCCACTTTGTTGCCGCCCAGGTTGGGCTGCAGCGCCGTATCAAGACCGGAAGGCCCCATCTGCGCGAGCATCATGCGGCCGCCGATCTTGCGGGCAAACACGTGCAGGTTGTCGGCCGCCGGCGTGGCCGGTGCGTCGTTGAGGGGGAAATCCAGCCCCTGATCGATCACATGGGCTTCATTCCAGCGGTCCTTCGACACCTGCTTGGCGCCATCGTTGACGCCGGTGGCCGTGTAGTTGTGGCGCAAACCCATGCTGGCGATTCCTGCGGGCGATCAGTTGTCGATCTGAACGGTGAGCGCGCCGGCGGCGAAGCTGGGCGCGGCATCGCCGTTGTTCACCGTCTTCGCGGTGGTGACGCTCGAGGCGTCGAAGATGCCGAAGTGGGTGATCGATCCCCAGTTGGCGGTGGGCGCTGGAAAAGTGATCGCGCCGTTGTTGCTGGTGGTGCCGCCGGTGCCGCTCGATGCGGTGGTCGATCCGGCCGACTGCGTGCCCGCCCAGTTGGCGAGCGAGGCGGTGACGGCGACGCGGGCATAGCTGCCGCCGGTGACTTCGGTGCCGGTCGAGGAGTCGCTGCAGCTCGCGGTGTGCAGCGAGATGTAGGACGTTGCCGGTGGCGTGAAGGACTGCCCACGGAACAGCCAATCGACCAGCTTGTTCTCCAGGTAGTCGGTGATCGATGTGGCCTGCGCCGGGCCGGGCAGCGCAGAGAGGCCGAGGCCGGCAGCGATGAGGAGTGCTGCGATGAAGGCTTGGGTCTTGCGGACGAGGGCTTGCATAAAAATCCCCTGTTAAGGACGGTTAAAACGGTCGCGCAGCTGGTTGTAGAAACGCTGCAGGTCTTCGACGTGGGTGGCGTTGGGCTCGCACACGGTGAGGCGGTTTATGGCGCAGTGTTCGATGACGGCGCGGGCTTCGACGGTGGGCTCGGTGGCATCGGCTTCCACTGCAGCGGGGGTGCGGCCAGTGACGGCGGCAGTGGTGGCAGTTGCGGGCACATCGGGGCGACCGTCGAGCAGCCGCACAGCGCGGCGAGAGACAGGGCAGCGAGGCTCAAGTGCGAGCTGGGCGCGGAGTGTTTTGAGTTCGGCATCGGCGTTCTCCTGCTGTTGTTTGCGGCTGGCCTGGTGATCGGTCTCGGCGGTGTTGGCGATGGCGGCGCCGTCGCGTTCGGTGACGCGGGCGGCCTCTGAGGCTTGGGTGGTTTTCTTGTTCCAGGCGGCGCGCTCGTGGAGCTTGCCGGCGTAGAAGATGGCGGCGACGAGCAGCCCGATCAGCAGCAGCACGATGCCGGCGCGCGCAAGGACGCGGTGCAGTTGCGCGGCGGTCATTTCAGGGCCTGTGTGGTGAGCACGCGCAGCACGGCGTTAATCACCGGGAGCGCGACCGCGAGCGCGGCGTAGAGGTTGACCGGCAGCCGCGGCTGCAGGACGCCGGTGCTGGCTTCCAGCGCGACCAGGGCGGCAGCGATCGCGTTGACCCAGAGGGTGCGCGACTTCCACCAGCATTTGCCGCAGGCGGGTGTGGTCATTCGCCCCTCCACGCGGCCATCACTTTGCGCACGTAGTCGATGTTGACGAAGTTGCCGACGGCATCGCGGCGCGGGCTGCCGGCGTTGTAGGCGGCGATCACGCCCTCGATGCCGTGCGCCTTTTCGAAGCGGCCCCGCAGTTGCAGTAGCTTGCGGCAGCCGTATTCGAGGGAGTCTTCGGGGTCGGTGAGCTGGGTGAGGTATTTGCGGGTGAAGCCCATCTCGCGCGCGACGGCACCCATCACCTGCATCAATCCCCACGACGCCTGCTGCGCCCACCACTCTTGGTCGCGGTCGCCGGCGAGCGTGGGGAAATCGAGCGGCGGCACTTCACCGCTGATCTCGACCGGGGTCAAGGTGCGAAATGGGCGGTTGCGGCGCACGTCCCAGAACCAGCGGTAATGCGGCTCGGGGTTCCAGGCATAGGCGTTGCCGCCGGACTCAACCTGGACGATGGCGGCGACGAGCGCCGGCTCAAGGCCGTGGCGCGCGGCGGTGCTCTGAATGAGGATGGCTTCCGCAGTCATGTCGCCATGTTGGCGAGCGCGCGCGCGGAAGGCTTTTAACGCGGGTTAAAACTTAAGGCGGGGGAACGCTTGCCAAGCATTCGGTGCAGTTTGCGATTTAGCGCAAACTGCGTGCGCGCATTGCGGCGGCGATCAGGGCGTGGTGGCCGGCGGGGCCGAGGATACCACCGTGGCCCCTTTGAACAAGTCGCCCTGCGTGCGGGCGCGGGCGACGGCCTGCATGCGTTTGACGACGCGGTAGACGTGTACCAGCGACACCTGATACTGGCGCGCCAGGTCTTCGTGGTTGTGGCCGTTGAACGCCTGCCACATGGCCTGATCACGCTGGCTGATCTCGAATTCGGTGCCGATGGGGATATACACCTGCTGGCCGCCCCAGTGGCGGCGCACCGACTCGGCGGTCTTGAAGCCGATCTCGGTGGCGCGCTGGGCGTCGAGGCCCTCGCCCACCAGGGTTTCGGTGACGCGCGCGGCGAGGTCGGCGAGGAGCTCGGGGTAGTTGTCGTTCATGGTCATACCGGATGGACGCGAACGCGCCGCCATTGAACCCACGCGGCCTGGTGCGCGGGGCACAGGTGCTTGTCCGGGGCGACCTCTTGCGCGTGGTCGGCGCAGATCGGCTGATCGCAGGTCATGCCTGGGCCGACCTTCCAATCGCACAGCAGGTTGCACATCACCGCGCAGGGCGTGCCGTCGTCGCGGCGCGCGCTGCAGGCCGGCGGCACCTTCGCGCCTTTGCCGAATTTGATGTGCATCGACAATCCGTCGGCGGTGCGATACCAGGCCATCAACCGGCCCTCCGCTTGCGGTCATAGCTGAGCGCCGCGATCAGCTTGCGCAGTTGGCCGGGTTCGCAGAACTGACACCGCTCCACGTGAAACATGCGCTTCGCCATTGCATCGGCGTAAGACCACTCGCGGCCGGCGTCGGTGAGTAGTGCTTCCACCTTGCGCAGCAGCGGGCCGCGGTCTTCGCTGTTGATGTTGGCGGGCCGTCCCGGATGCGGCTTGCGGCCGGCGACTGCTTTGAAGCCGCGGCGCTGCAGATGATCGAGCACGCGCTGCAGGCCGGTGAAGTCGAGATCCGCCGAGGAACGCACGCGCGCCACCGCCCACAGCATGTCGCGATAGGTGTCGTCATCGAGGCCGAGCTGCTTCTTGGCCAGGTGAATCTTGGCCAGGTCGCGGCGGCGACGGTCGGGGTCAGCCACCATTGGTGGACCCCAGAGTGCCGATACTGACGAATCTGACCGATTTGTTGTTCTTGAGCAGATGTCTTTTCAACGCGCCGAAGGAATCCCAGCAAGGAGAATAGTAGGTAACTTTTTTGCTGTAATCGGCTTGCGCCTTTTTTTTGCCGACGGCTTTCGCCATTGCACGGATGAACTTGGCGGGAAAAACAGGCCGCGTCACCGGCCTGAAAAACCTGCGCCTTTCTTCACAATCTTTGGTTATCCATTCGCCTTTAAAAAACCCGTCAACATAGAAAGAGATGGTAAATTTTCGCGTGCCTGCTCTGCTAACGCAAAGACGCAGGTTAAAGCCGTCGCATTGCAAATGCGCCGAGCCGAAGACCGATTCCATTTCACGTTCAGCAAGGCGCCACTGATCAGCGGTTGGCTGGATGCGTCTGGTCTCTGGGACCACGGTGCCGGTTACTCTGGGCTGCATAGCGTGCCTGCAGGCCAGCCGTCGGTGTAGACGACGCGGCCGAAAAAATCGCAATAGAAGCTGTCCCAGATTCCGTCATCGTTGAGGTGCCCGTAACCATCGCAATGACGGCAGTTGCTTACCGGGCGCACTCGCTCCCAGCACTGAGGGCAAGGCTGAACCATCGCCCACTCGATCAGGGTCAGCGCGTCCGGGCCCATGTTTCGACGCACAGATACGGCCAGCGGCAGGCAGGTTTCATCGGACAGGTCGCCCGACAGCCACTCGGCCTTGATGACCGGCTTGGGTCCGTAGGCGTTGACCCACGCCAATTCCAGCTCGTCCAGATACCGCTGGTCAGCTTTAGCCAGGGCCTGCAGCGCTGCGTCGGTACCGGACACTCCGGGTGGCAGTTCGGTGTTCACGAACACCGGCGGGCGCGGCCTGTTCAAGATGAGGCGAGCGGGGATCACGCTGCGCTCTCCTTTTGGCGAAAAAGCTGCCGACGAGGAAAAATCGGGAGCGGCAACCAGCCGCACAATTTGTCGTGGCTGTAAAGCTCCATGAACCCGCTCGGCGTTCTGTAAAACCAGCCCGGCCCGAAAGGCGGCTGATCTTCACCACCGCCGCAGGCCCAATGCCCGATCACCCATGCGATGTTGCCGTAGCGGTCCTCGGTCAACAGCAAAATCTCTGTGGCGTTTTTGGGCGCGTATTTCATCGGCAGCGGTAGCTCCGTTCCTTCGAGCGCGGCTTCACCGATTTCATCAGCCGCTTTCCTAAGCGAAATGCCAAGGCTTGTGACGTGTTCGTGGGCGGGGTGGCTGGCGCCTTCATGCCTAAGCCATTTCATCAAAACCTCGATGCTAATTTTTATGCCGGCGGCAACGCTGTTGTTGATCACGCTGCGCGCTCCTGTTCGCGGTTCGGCGCCGGCGTGCTCGGGGTCTGGGCGGCGCGACGCTCGGCCGTTTGCTGCTCCAGCAGTTCGACATACTTGCGCCAGTGCTGGTTGGCGGCTTCATCATGACCGGCGGCCGATGCCGCGGCGGACGCGGCGAGTTCGGTGTTAATGCGCTGTGCAAGGTCCATGCGTGATCCTTTCAGGCGAAGTGTTTGCGCCACAGGCGCTCGATGATCGGGATCTGTTTTTCGGTGATGCCGCTGGTGCGGTTGCCGTTGTCGGACCAGCGCACGCACGACTTCACGAAGTCCTGTTCCCAGGTGTTGAGGTCTTTGGTGCCCAGCAGGCCGCCGAGCTGCTTGACCTGCGTGCCGAGGGAGACGGTGCGGGGCATCAGCAGTCCCAAGTCCCATCATCGCCTTCGACCGTGATGCGGCCAGCCGTGCCGTAGGCAAGCTCGCCCTTTTGCGGCTGCTCTCTGTAAACCGCCAGAGCATCATCAAGGCCACTGCACACCGGCATGTCAGCGGGGAACCGTTGCAGCGACGCGATTAGCTGCCCGACGGTCTCAATGCCTTTTTCAATGTCTTTAACGAGTGCCATTGTTTTTCCTTTCGGTTTGTCGGTCCACGATCCGCGGGCTGTCCCACATCACGTTGGCGTTGATGGCTTCGACCCACTGTTCGGCGATGTCGCGGCTTTCGGTGAAGCCGTAGGCGCGTGTGGTGCCCATGCCGTCGCGGTAACGCACGACGTAGCGTTGGCCGGCGTCGCGGCCGCCGGCCATCTTCCAGCCGGAGCGCTGCGCGTTATTGCGGTTGACGGTGCGGGTCATGCCGCGCCCCGGATGTCGCGGCCCTTGGGCGCGGTGAGGTGCCAGTTGGCGTGGGCCTTGGGGTTGTCGACATAGACCTGTTCGTAACGAACGTCTGGGCTGCCGAGGGCACCGCGTTCGCGCAGGAAGCCCCAGCCCATGACGCGCGGGCTGTGGATGAACAGCGTCCACACTTCGTCAGCGTTGGGCTTGACCACGCGGTGAAAGGTGTCGCCGTTGACGAAGCCGCACCACCGGACGGGGCGGGTTCCGAAGCGGCGCAGCTCGATATACCAGCCGACGAGCACGACGGTGAAGCCCCAGCGCCACGGGTGCGAGTGCAGGCCGTCGGGATCGCTGCCGACGAAGCGGTGAATGTAGACGCGCCAGAATCCGAACAGCGTGGTCACGTAGTAACGCTCAAGGTAAGGCTTGCCCAGGTGTTTGATCTCGCGCACAGGCAGGCGCGCGGTGAGCCAGAGCAGAAAGCGGCGGATCATGTGAAGGTTCTCCTTTTGGTGATGTGCCAGCCCTGGCACAGCGGGCACGGGTAGACGCGGAGTGCCAGGCCGCGCTGTCGGGTGGCGCGTTTTGCCACGCGCCAGGCGAACGCTTCGGTGTGGTAGCGGCGCTTGTTCTTGCAGCCGTGAACCACGCTGTAGCGTCCGCCCGGCTCTGCCGGTGCCTTGCTGTGGGCGGCGTATTTGTTCATGTCAGTGGACGTTGTGCGACTTGCTGGTGCCGTCGTCTTTGTGCGCGCACATGTGGAAGTGCAAGACGTAGTCGCCGACGGCGCTGGTGACGGCAAAGTTGGCTTCAATCGCGTTGCCTTTGCCTTCGGTGAAAAACACCAGCAGCTTTTCAATGAGCTGGTTGATGGTGCGCTCACCAAACTCAGGGCCGATAACCTCGACCACCTTGCGCGGTCCCTCTGGGCTGTGGTGGCTCATGGCTCTCTCTTTTGAATCACGGTGGTGGTGTTCTTGACGCTGATCTGCAGCGGCCCCCAGATCAATGCGGCCAGGTGAAACCCGCCAATGGCGCCGAACGATCCAGCCACGCCGCACAAGAACACCGTGACGATCATTTCGGGCGAGCTCATGACTTTGCTTTCGATTTTCCGCGCCGGCGCAGCTCGCGCTGCAGGCCGGTGATGAGGGCGCTGCGCGGGTTGGCTTTGTCCTGCTCTGATTGAATCGCCGCCTTGATCGTGGCGGTGGTTTCGTGCCGGGCCGAGGTGAGGCCATCGCTCACCGAGGTGTGCACGATGCGACCCAGCGCGGCGTAGTTGATGCGGTTCATGACTCACCCCGATCGCGCAGCAGCGCCTTGATGGTCTTGGCGATCTCGGTGTCGGCGAGCTTGACGAAGGCAACGTCGCCGGTGTCGTCGACCGTGATGCCTAGCTTGCGAAGGTCTTCGGCCGGCAGTTCGTTCAAGCCGCCTTTAACCGGGGTTTCGGTGGTCTTGATCAGCACGTCCACCAGGTCGGGGTGGCGTTTGCGGATGAGCTTGCACACGGCCTCGTCATCGTCCCACTCGAGCTTGCCCTTGCCCTTTTGATAACCGGCCTTGATGCCGTGCAGGATCACGGAGCGCGGCTTGACGAAGAGTTCCGGCGCGGCGGCCACCGCCGCCTGCAGATCCTCGGCGGCGGCCTTGAACTGCGCGGTGAGCCTGAGGAGGTGCGGCCGGTATTTCTTGAGCAGTGCGGCGGCCTCTTCTTCGTGGGCCATGTGGGTGCCGGCGAGCGCGTCGCGCACGGCGGCGAGCTTCTGGGCTTTGGCTTCGATGTCGTTCATGGTGGTCATGCGGTGGTGCCTTTCGTTCGGACGGACCATCTGGCGCGGCTTGGGGCCGGGGTCCACGCGTTATCGTTTGGCGAGGTCATGTCTTCAATCTCATCTGCCCGAGCAGATCGGGCAGCGTGCATTTGCGCAGGCGCGATTCGAGCGTGAGGGAGTGCATCGCGCGGGCACGCAGGAACTGGCAGGTGGCGTCGATCTCGGCTTCGGTGGCGGCGATGAAGTAGCCGGTTTTCGGGTGGCCGCAGACGGCTGTGCCTTCGAGCGGATGTGGCGTTTGTTGGTGCCCAGCGCCAAAGCCAGCGCTTCGGCGGTGATGCCGTTGGCGGCACCCTGGTGCTGTTGCAGTTTGCAGAAGAGTTGCGTGGTGTCGGTCATCGCCCGCCCTCCAGGTGGTGCACGCGGCCTGCCGGCGGCGTGACGGTGCGGTTCATGCCCAGCGCGGCGGCGAGCGCGCGGTGGTCGTAGCGCAGGGCTTCGGGGGTGTAGGTGTTGCCGTCGGGCTCGGGGCCCATCGCAAACTGGATGCCGGCGGTGGTCATGCGGTATTCCCAGGCGTTGCGCGCGAGGCCCGGCGCCGGCCGGCGGACAACCATGCGCGCGGCTCGCAGTGCTCGCAGGGCGACGAGGACGTGTTCGCGGTAATCGCCGCAGGCGCGTTCGATCTCGCGGCTGCCGTGCCATCCACCCAGGCGCATGAGGCCGCGCGCAACGCGGTGCATATACGGCGAGAGGCCGTTGATCTGGGTGGTGGTGGGCAGGGTGTTCATTGGGCTTCGATGAGGTCGCAGGCGCGCTCTTGCTGTTCGACGGCCTGGCGCAGCACGGGGTTGGTTTCGAGGCCGTCCACCTGGTCACGCACCGCCTGTGCCAGCGCGCGGCCGCTGGCGATGAGGTTGCCGAGCAGCAGCTGCTCGCGCGTGGGGGCCGCAGCGACGCGCTCGGCGAGGCGACGCAGGGTGGTCTTGCGTTTGTGTTTGCGCTTAACCATGCCCCCCCCCGCACGTTTGGCAGGCTTCTGTGCAGCCTTTTTTTTGCGCTTGACCGGTAGCACGCGGTCGATGCCGCGGGCACGCTTCGGCTTATAGGCCGGGTTGTTGCGGTAGCTGTAGTCGCCGCGCTCGCCGGTGGTGAGCACTTCGCCAGTCTTGACCAGGGCGGCGATGTTCGGGCCGACGTTCTTAAGGTTGGTCGCCGCTTCGATCTCTGCGAGCTTCAGTGCGGTGTTGCCGGCGGCGCCAAGGGCGGCGCGAATGGCTTCGACTTTTTTCATGGGCGGGCTCCGGTGGCGGGTTTGGCAACGATGGCGTTGGCGCCGGGGTGGGTGATGAGCACCCAGAGCACGGCGTCAACAACGTGGCGAAATAGGCCGTGCGCGGCGTAGCGGCTGTCGCCCTGGGCCCAACTCACGCGATAGGCGCGCTTCATGCGCGGCCACCGCGGTTGAGTTGTTTGATCACGGGGTGCGGCTGCGCCAGGCTGTCGCGATCGCGCTCACGCTCGAGCTTCTGTTCGCGCTGTTGTTCTCGCTGAATTCGGGCAAAGGTTCTGCGCAGGTCGGTGTTGGCGGCCGGGGTGTAGCGGAATTTCGGGTCAAGGATGCTTTTCATTCCGGGTTCCTCATGCGGTGGACACAGCGGGGGCAGGCGCGGCGCAGTTCAACGCGCACGGCGTTGGTGGCGGCGTAGGGGCGCGACTGTTCATCGATGCAGCGGCGTTTATTGATCTCGCCCAGCACAGGGCAGATGACGCGCTCGTTCATGAGCTCGCCGCGGACACGGGCTTCGAGCTTGTCGAGGCGGCCGTTGTAGGTGTTGCGCAGGGCCTGGTTGATCATGGCGCCCGAGACTCCGAAGCGGCGCGCGATGGCGGCCTGGCTGCTGCCTGGCGCATCGCAGGCGATGGCGAGTGCGGTGACCCACTCGGGGGCGGTTTGGCCCCAGCACTGCATGGCGAGCGCGAGGTTGGTGATGCCGGTGTTGGTCATGGGCGGGCTCCGGTGGCGGGGCTGTAGACGATGTCGCCGGTGTTGGCGTCTTGCACACCACCGTCGGCGGTGAGCATGGGCGCGCGCGGGCCGGTGTTGCGGGCACGCAGGAAGCGGAAGTAGCGCTTGGGGCCGTAACCGCCACGAGGCACGGCGCGGGACTGCAGGTAGCCGGCCAGTGTGAGGAATCGGCAATACCGGATGGCGGAGCGTTCGGCGATGACGCAGTCTTCGGTGCTGGCGGCGAGCGCGATTTCACGCGCGGTGAATTCGTTTTTAAGGGTCTTCATGGCGGACCAGAGTTGCTGGTTGCCCTGCCCCTGGGTGACGGGCTTGCCACGGGTGTCAACGCGCGGGGCTTCGACGCCGATGTCGCGCGCGAGTCGATACCACTGAAACTCGCGGCGCGGCCGGCGTGTGGGGCGTGCCTGGTCTTTGGTGACGTAGCCGGCAGCCGCGAGGCCCTTGAGGTAAGGCAGCACGGTGTCGGCGCGCTGTTCGGCGAGGAGCATGATCTCGGCAACGGAAAAGAGGTTGCCGGGGCCGAAGTCGCGGATGGCGGCCCAGACACGGTCACGCGGGGTGAGCGCGCCGGCGCGTTCGAGGCGGGCGGGCCGGCGCATTACACGCCCTCCAGCAGGGCCTTGCGCGCGATCTGCAGATCGCGCTCGGCGTCATCGAAGCACTTGTTGACGTAGTCGGTGACGTTCTTCGCGGGCAGGATGCCGTCTCGACCGCCGATGTTGACAATGCTGATGGCGTCGTCGATGGCGCGGTTCATCATGTCCTTGGAGATGCGCGCGGCGTTGGCTGCGGTCTGGTGTTTGTTCATTGGGTGGCTCCTTTCATCGCGGCTTCAAACGCGTCGAGCGCACGGCGTGCAAGCCGCACGCGGGCTGCGATGTAGTCGGTGACGGGTTCTGTGGGGACGGGCACAGACTCACCGGGCGGCGGCGCCAGCAGGGTGATCACTTTGTTGACCTGCTCGTCGAACTCGGCGCGGGCTTTCATCGCGGCGGACCAGTCGGGGTTGAAGTTGCCGGCGATCATTGCGGCCTCCGTGCCGGCGCTTCGCCGCTGTAGAAGGCGCGCTTGCCCCAGTCCTCGAGCCCGATCTTTTTCAGGCCGTGGGTCTGGCAGTGGTTGCGGATCATGTCGAGGTTGACGCAGATCCGGCGCGCGGTGTTGCGGCTGACTTCACACACACGGTCGAGCAGCGCGGCGTCGATGGTGATGTCGGGGCAGTAGAAGCCGGCGAGCTTGCGGGCGTCGTCGGTGTTGGCGGGCTGGGCGAGTTCCCAGACGAGCACGCGGTTGTGGAAGCGCTCGTGCTTCAAGAGCTTGCGCGGGAACTGCTCTTCGCCGATCAGCAGGATGGTTGTGCGCGACATTTCGTGCAGGTCGCGCAGGATCTCGATGGCGTGCCGGTCAACGATATGGTCGGCCTCGTCGATGATCAGCGGCCGCTGCGAGAGGTCGAGCTGCTCGACCACCTGCTCCATCATGCGCGAGAGGGTGCTCGCGGGTCGCACGCTCATGTCTTTGAGGATGGCTTCGACAAAGGATTTTTTGGTGAAGTAGCTGCGGCACTCGACGTAGAAGCCCTGGAACTTGGTCATGCAGTAGCTGGCGGCCATGCTCTTGCCCCAGCCCGACGGACCGCTGAAAGAGACGATGCCGGGCAGGTTGGGCTCGCGGTTCATGGCGCGTTCAAGGGCGCGGCTGCAGAGCAGCAGGTTCTGGGTGGGTGCCCAGCGCCCGCCCTTGACGGCGGCGGTTTTCGTTTCGATACTCGCGGGGTTGCTCATTCATGCTCCTTTGCTGTGGTGGGTAACCGGGCGCCGGGCTGTGCTACCAGCCGCGGCGTTTTTCATGCCTGCTTCAATTCGGGAAAATCTTCGGCGAGCTTTTCCATTGATCGCCATTCGTCACTGCCCTGGTAGCTGCGATGCCATGCGTTGTCTTCTTCGGTGAGGGCTTCGCCGGCGCTGATGCGCGCTTCGAGTGCGTTCCAGCGGCGGTAGTTGAACGCGGGGTCGTCGAGGGCCTGCACGCGACGCGTGGGTGTTGCGGTGATTTCGGCGTCGAGCGCATCGAGCGCAGCGCGGTCGGCGTCGCTGATCGGCGCGGCCTGGGGCACGGGGCGCGCGAGCGGATCACCGAAAGCGGCGCGCACGACTTTGCCGGCGGGCAGCGCCGGCGCCGGTATGGCGGTGGGGCCTGCGGTCGCGTAAGTGCGCACTTCGGCTTCGGCGGCGGTCTTGCTGGCGCGCAGGAAGCTCTGACGCGCGCGACTGTGTTCGCGGCCGGCGTTGGCATCATTGAAGCCCGCGGCCTGCACGCAGTCGGCAAAGCAGATGTAGCGGCCATCGAGGGTGTAGACGTGAACGCCTTCGTAGAGTCGCGCGGGGTCGAAGCGCGCCACCACCTGGCGGCCGGCGTGTTCGGTGAGTTCGGGCGACCAGTAACGGTTGGCAACGCGCTCGCCGACCACGCGGCCGGCATCCAGGGTGATCTCGCCGTTGCGGGACGAGGCGCGCACGGGCTCGGTGGCGAGCAGCCAGAGCCGGCGCTGTGCTTCGGTGGGCCTGCGGATCAGGGCTTGCGCGGCCTGATAAGAGGCGTTGAAGACGTCATCAAAGGAGCGGCCCTGTTGCATGGCGCCGCGCCGATCTTGACGCGCGTTATAGGCGGCGAATTCTCGCGCGATGACGGCTTCGAGTTCGGCGAGTTCGACGGCGCGCACGCGGCCGTCATACTCGGGCTTGTTCATGGCGTTGGGGCCAGTCCAGGCGCCGGCGAGTTCGGGCGCCTTGTCGATGTATTCGCCGGTGCCGCCGATGCCGAAGACGCGCTCGACGGGCTTGGCCTGGCCGTGACCGGGCGTGGCCCAGCGCACGTCGACATTCATCAGGGCGAAGACGCCGAGCGGTTCATCCTCGCGCACCTTGAAGCGGAAGCGGTGTTTGACGCCGCCCGACATGGTCTTGTTGGCGGCGGCGAGTGTGTTGTCGAGGGTGACTTGCTCGGGGATGCCGTAGCGTTCGACGAGGTCGCCGAACGAGAGCCGGATGACGTCGGTGTGTTCGCTCTTGTCGGTGCGCCAGGCGATGACCTTGCTGCTGTAGACGTCCTGCCACACCCAGGTCTTGGCGCGGACGATCTCACCGTCGGGGAACTTGACCCAGACGTTGTGCTTGTAGCCGTCGCCGTTGATGATCTCGAGCGCGCGCAGCGCGCCCTTCAAGCGCTGCTGGGCGGGATAGAGCTGCTTGGCGGCGGTGGGGCCTTTGCGGTTGAGTTCCTTGATGACGCGCGGCAGCTGCTCGAGCCGCCGCTGCAGGGTGCGGTTGGCAGGCAAGACCCAGCCGCGCGCTTCGGCCATGCGACGCAGGCGAATAATGCACGCGGCTGCCGAGGGCTGCTCGCGGCGCAGGTAGTCGGCCTTGAGGATTTCCCAGGCGTCGGCCGGCATCTCGACGCGCGCGGTGCGGCCGGCGTATTGCGGGCACAGGACGTAGAGCCAGAGGTGATCGGGTTGCCCCTTGACGGTTTGAATGTGGCGCCAGATGGTGGCGGCTGAAACGCCGTGCTGCTTCATGACGGCGGCGACGACGGCCTGCCGGTCGAAGCCGAGTTCAAGTAACTGGTGGAATTGCTGCGCAACGGCCAGCGCCGCGCGGGCCTTGGCCTTGATTTTCTCGGGTTTGGATTCGAACACTGTCGCGAGGTTTTCAGCGCGGGCGCCAGCTGCAGCGGCGCTGGGTTCGTTCGCGGCCATCAGCGTGACTTGGACTTGCGCGAGCGCGGCCTGCACGTCGGCCGGCAGATCGGCGGTGGCATAGTGCCGGCGCTTGCCGCCGCGCACGGTCTGCTCGGTGTATGGCCAGCCTTGCTTCATGGCTGTCTTCCTGATGGCCTGCTCAGAGACACCTAGTGCAGACGCAATGTCGCTTGTCGTGGGCCCGAACGAGTTTTTATTGTTATTTTTCATCTCGGATTCAACAGGGGTGATCGGGGATGATTGCCCCGGCGTGAACATGCTCTGGCGTGCGTTCATTTGCGGCTGCTCCTGCTCAGCCGATCGCGTAGCGCAGCCTTGCGTTTCTTCAGTTGCATTTCGGTCTGTTCGATGCGGCCCATCTCGGCGAGCAGTGCGTCTTCGCCAACCAGGATTCGTGTGCCGCGTTTGCGACCGAGCAGCTCCTGCAGGCACAGGCTGTCGCACGCGGACTCGAACGCGGCCGCGTATTCAAACGGGAAGCGCCACTCGGTTTTGCTCTCGGCGGTCCAGGCGTCGATCTGGGCCTTGGTGATTTCGCGGCCGGTGAGTTCACTCATGCGCGACGCGAGGTCGTAGCGGTTGCGGATCAGGCCCCGCTTGATGGCTTCATCAATGCCGGTCGAGAGGGTCGCGCACAGTTCTTCGTGGTAAGCCAGGCTGCCGCCGGTCGGCGCCGGGGCAACGGGCACATCAAAGAGATCAACAGTCTGGGTGTCGCGCGGCTTGGGCATGTCTACGCGACCCTCCTCTGGTGGACATTGACCGTCTTTGTGCCGGTGCTATCCTTGCCCTTGTAGCGCCCGAGCCCACGCTCGCCGCGGCCGCTCCTCGGTGTGCCGTCATAGTGGTAACGCGACGGCCAGATTTCATGCACCGGGGTGCCGATAACGTCGGCAATGATGCGTTCGGCTTTTGGCCAGGGTTTACGCAATGCCAGGTTCAGCGACGTCGGGTGGTAATGGTGTTCGCGGGCGATGCGCTGGAGGCTTGTGCCGCGCTTCCATAAAGCGGCGATGACGTCAGCTGGGTGCCAGTCCGAAGGGGCTGGTTTTTTAGGATTGGCTATTACTGATGTTTGAATAGACATGGCCGCGATTGTTATGCCCCAATCGGGCATGTGTCAAGCCCTATTGGGCATATTTCTCGGCACCGTCTCTTTTGGTTGTGGCTTTCAGCGAAGGATTAAAAAAATTAACTACATTAAACAGATACTTATGATTTTATGCCAGTTGCCACTTTGGTTGCCCCTTTGGGTCTCTAAGTGACAACCGACTCTTCGAAATATGGTTCAATCGGCGCGCGTCTAAAGGCGGTCAGGGCCCAATTGGGCATGTCGCAGGAAGAGGCGTCTTCGGCGGCTGGCATCCCGATAGACACTTATCGGAAATACGAAGCTGACAGCCGCTCGCCCGGAAGCGAGGCTTTGGCTGGCATGGCTTTGCTGGGGATTGATCTAACCTGGCTGCTGACCGGAACAGGTAGCGACGCCGTAGGAACGATGAGGCCGCACGGCGTGAGATTGGCGCAGCAGATGCATGCCAAGTATCAGGCAACCGATGCGTTTGCACTGGTACCGCTGTATGACGTCAGGGCGGCGGCCGGACATGGGGCTTTAGCCGACGACAGGGAGCCGCCGGAGCACTGGGCTTTTTCACGAGCGTGGATTGCCCGCTCGCTCGGTGTTCCAGCGTCGCGTTTGATTTTGGTGACGCTCGCCGGTGACAGCATGACGCCAGATCTGCACGATGGCGATGTGGTGATGGTTGACCGTGGCGACGTCGAGGTATTACGCGAAGGGGTCTATGTGTTCTACCTGGAGGGGCACATCTACGTTAAGAGGCTGCAGCTGCTGAATGACCAGTTGTCGATCATCAGCAGCAACGGTGATTTCCCTCAGCGCAAGGTGAGCGCGGTTCAGGAGAACTCGACCTTTAGATTGATAGGTCGAGTCATTGGAAAACCGACTTTTCAGCGGTTTTAAAAGGGGGTTTTATGCGAGTTATTTTTTATTTTGCAATCCTCATCTACGGCACCGCCTTTGCGTCTGAACCGCTTTCACTCAAGGGTTTGCCGCTTGGCGCAACAATGGCCGAAGTAAAAAAACACTACCCAAGCGCTGATTGCCCCGGCGGTGATAAAGCCAGTTTTTGCATGGCCAGTTTCGACCTTTCATCTAGCAGGCTGCTTGGACGTCCTAATTTTGCTGAAAGTGTTGATGCCCTCAGAAATGAGCTGACCGTCGCCGGGGTAAATATGCGAACCATCATTTTCAATTTCCATGACGGGGCGTTGGAACGCATAACAATGGTCCCCAGCCCCGCGGCTTTTGACCGCGTAGCCACGGCATTGGCTGACAGGTATGGGGCTCCGGTCTCTGACACTCCCAGCATTGTCAGGACTAAGGCCGGCGTCGAACACAACAACCGTACGATGCTATGGAAACTCCCCGGCGGCGTAATTCGTTACACCAAGATTGCCGGTAACATTAACGACTCTTCTTTGAGCTACAGCACCCATGAATCGTTGGAAAGAATGACGCAGCGCGCAGTTGAGTCCAGGAAGAAGGCCGCATCCGATTTGTAGCCGTTATCAAATCAAGTGGCACACCGTGCCGTTTTTTCAAACCATGTGGCAAATGGTGCATCCGTTCAGGTGATGATTTGACCGCGTGACTGATAGCAATTAAAAGCCTGTTTAATAAGGCTTTTTCCCGGTTTTGTCCCGCTTCGTTCCGGCTATTCCCGCCACTTCCCGGTTATCTCAAACCATCTGTCCGCTCACAGCCGACATCCGCTTCGAGAAGCTGCCTTTCTTCAACGCGCCATCGCCGTTCCTGATCTATTGCCACAATCTGGCGGAACGCGGCGAACCCACCG
>LNFM01009771.1_pt1 | contig 24666 bp, 22 predicted proteins | sample 596031 | NCBI WGS metagenome assembly LNFM01 (sample SAMN04254537, study PRJNA301005) | activated carbon metagenome | isolation source: dual media filters at the Ann Arbor, Michigan drinking water treatment plant | place: USA: Ann Arbor | reverse complement strand
TCCCAACCGGGGAATTTGCACCGGGCGCTGACAACGAAATCATGCTGATGCGCGTCTGCCTGCGCGAGGATCCGATGTTCTCCACAACGGCCGTAGGCGCAGCAATGGTCAGGTCAGATGGGGCCTACGCGCTGATCACATCATCCGTTTTCGTCAACGAACCGGGTTGAGGCAACAAGATGTCCGATACACGCAACCTGAAAGCCTTCTGGAAAGACGAAAGCGGCGTTCTCCTTGCCGAAACGCTTTTGCTCTTGCCGCTTCTGCTGTGGGGGTTCGTGGCGCTGTTCATCTACTGGGACGTGTTCCGCACGATGAACTCCTCGCAAAAGGCCGCCTATTCGATTGCCGACCTCATGTCGCGCCAGTCGGAGGTTACGCCCGCTTACATCGACGGCCTGGAGAATGTTCTCGATTTTCTGACAGCCGGCTCTTCGCGTTCGGAAATGCGCATCACCAGCCTGCAGTATAACGGGGTGACCGATCAATACGTCGTGCTGTTCTCGCGCAGCACGGACGCGTCTCTCGTGCCTTACAACAACGGAAGCATTCAGGCGCTGAAGCCGGCAATCCCGATCATGGCACCGCTGGATTCGGTGGTCATCGTCGAAACCGAAGTTGACTATGTGCCGCGCTTCAACACCGGTATTCTGAACTTCGCGCCCGGCGTCGGCAACAGCACCTTCCGGCAGTTCATCGTCACCCGCCCGCGCTTTTACCGGCGGATCTGCATGACGAACCCGGTCTGCCCGCCCGACCCGCCAGCGCCGCCGGCGACCTGAGGCGATCCGGCCTTTTCCCCGGCCGGATCCGCCGCTACCCTGCCGCGACCTGCCGGTAGGAGAGTTCATGCCCCGCAACATCGCAGCACTCGCCGCCAGTCTTCTGCTTGCAGCCTGCGCGACCTTCCCCGAGATCGACGCATTGCCGCCGGCAGCACCTGCCGCGCCGCCCGTGCTGGTGCCGATCGACACCCTGCTTCAGGCGGCAGAAGCCACAGCCCAGCCCGCCGCGCCGACGCTGGCTGCCCGCGCCGCGCGGCTGAAGGCGCGCGCTGCCCGTTTGCGCGGCCCCGTCCTTGATCCCGAAACCGGGGCACGCCTTGACGCCGCCGCCCGCAAGGACGGTGGCTGACCACGGCCCCGCAGGCGTTGCACCGGCCCGTTCAAACCGCTAACAGTCAGCCCGACCCGCTGCCCGCTCTGCCCCGCCGTCCGTTTTGATTGAGGTTCCGATGTCCGCCGCCCCCTTGCGCCTTGGTCTTGCCGGTCTTGGAACCGTGGGCATCGGAGTGGTGCAGATCGTCCAGCGTCATGCCGATCTGATCGCCGCCCGCGCTGGCAGGCCGGTCACCATCACTGCCGTCTCGGCGCGTGACCGGTCAAAGAACCGGGATACCGACCTTTCTGCCTATGCTTGGGAAACCGATCCGGTGGCTCTGGCCAGCCGTGACGACATTGACCTCTTCATCGAGGTGATGGGCGGCCATGACGGCCCGGCAAAGCACGCGACCGAAGCCGCAATCGCCAGCGGCAAGCACGTCGTCACCGCCAACAAGGCGCTGCTTGCCCACCACGGTCAGGCTCTTGCCGAAGCGGCCGAGCGTGACGGCGTCGCACTTCGCTTCGAAGCCGCCGTTGCTGGCGGCATCCCGGTCATCAAGGCACTGACCGAGGGCCTTGCCGGCAACCGCATCAAGCGCGTCATGGGCGTGATGAACGGCACCTGCAACTATATCCTGACGCGGATGCAATCCGCCGGCCTGCCCTACGACACGGTCTTTGAAGAGGCGCGTCAGCTTGGTTATCTGGAGGCTGACCCCAACCTCGACGTCGGCGGCATCGACGCGGGCCACAAGCTTTCGCTGCTTGCCGCCATCGCCTTCGGGACGCGGGTTTCCTTTGACGCGGTCGAGCTTGAAGGCATCGGCAATGTCTCGATCGACGACATCCGTCTGGCCGAAGACATGGGCTACCGGATCAAGCTGCTCGGTGTCGCCCAGATGACCGGTCGCGGCCTTGAACAGCGCATGACCCCCTGTCTGGTTCCGGCAGACAGCCCCTTGGGCCAATTGCAGGGCGGCACGAACATGGTCGTGCTGGAAGGCGACGCGGTCGGCCAGATCGTCCTGCGCGGCCCCGGTGCCGGCATGGGCCCCACCGCCAGCGCCGTCATGGCCGACGTGATCGATATCGCCCGCGGCACCCGGCTTCCGACCTTCGGCCAGCCGGCCACTACGCTCGCCATTCCCAGCGCTGCCCTGTCGGCGACGCCCGCCCCCTACTACCTGCGCATGACGCTGCTCGACAAACCCGGTGCTCTGGCCAAGATCGCCACCTGCCTTGGCGACGCCGGCATCTCGATCGACCAGATGCGCCAATATGGTCATGTCGGCGTCCACGCCACCGTGCTGATCGTCACCCACAAGGCCGCGCCCGGCGACATCGCTCACGCCACCGCCCGCTTTGCCGAAACTGGCGTGCTGGTAGACGCCCCCGTGGCGATCCGCATCGAAGAAGTCTAGCCCACCACCCGACCTGCTTTCGGCGAAGAAAGCGCAAGCGCGACCGACCGTTAGCGCCACCGTGCTTGCCGCCTGCGATTTGCCCGGATAGACCCGGTGCAAATGGATGGGAACACCTAAATGTCCGAAAAGACCCAATTTCAAGACCGCATGCTTTCCCTCGGCCTCGCCCGTGTGTCCGAAGCCGCCGCCCTCGCATCGGCGGGCCTCATCGGGCGCGGCGACGAAAAGGCCGCCGATCAGGCCGCCGTAAACGCGATGCGTGACCAGCTCAACCTGCTCGACATCGCCGGCGTCGTGGTGATCGGCGAAGGTGAACGCGACGAGGCCCCGATGCTCTATATCGGTGAAGAGGTCGGCACCGGTTCCGGCCCCGCCGTCGACATCGCGCTCGATCCTCTGGAAGGTACCACCCTCACCGCCAAGGACATGCCGAACGCGCTGACCGTGATCGCCATGGCACCGCGCGGCACGCTCTTGCACGCCCCCGACGTCTATATGGAAAAGCTCGCCATCGGCCCCGGCTTCAAGACCGGCACCGTGACGCTTGCCATGTCTCCCGCCGAACGGGTTTCGGCCCTTGCCGCCGCCAAGGGCTGCTCGACCGAAGACATCACCGTCTGCATCCTCGACCGCCCCCGCCACGAAGACCTGATCCGCGAGGTTCGCTCCACCGGTGCTGCAATCCGGCTGATCACCGACGGTGACGTTGCCGGCGTCATGCACTGCGCCGAACCCGAAATCACCGGCATTGACATGTACATGGGCTCGGGCGGCGCACCTGAAGGCGTGCTCGCCGCTGCCGCCCTGAAATGCATGGGCGGCCAGTTCTTCGGCAAGCTCTTGTTTCGCAACGACGATGAACGCGCCCGCGCGCGCAAGGCCGGCATCACCAACTTCGACCGCGTCTACACCCGCGACGATCTCGTCCGCGCCGACGTGATCTTTGCCGCAACCGGCGTGACCTCCGGCTCGCTGCTCGCAGGTATCAAGCGCGAGCCGAACTGCGTGACGCTCGAGACGATCCTGATGCGGTCCAAGACCGGCTCGGTGCGGCGGATTTCCTACCGCAGCCCGGTCCGGTAACCCCGCCCCCTGACATCGCAGGATGCACGGCAACGCCTGCCCCGCACGCCAACGAGCGGGGCAAAAAAATTCGCCCATTCCTTACCGGCTGGTTAACGTCCACAACCAACCCATTGCTTTCAAAAGATATCCCGGAACTGTCCACCGTGGACACGCAGTCCCCTCTTGCCAGCCGAGGCCCTTTGCGGCACCCCTGTGCCATGATCCCAGCGCCCGCCTTTCTCAACGTCGAAGCCTCGCTGACCGGCCGCCGCTGGGTTGGCCCCGACCCGGCGCAAGACCGCCTCTCGCAGGCCATGGCCCAGACCACCCGACTGCCCCTGCCGCTCTGCCGGATCCTGACTGCGCGCGGCGTGGCCCCCGAAGCGGCTGAAGCCTTTCTTGCCCCGGCCCTGCGCGACCTGCTGCCCGATCCCCTCAGCTTGCGCGACATGGGGCCCGCCGCCGCCCGCCTGATCCGCGCGGCCACCAGTTCCGAACGGATCGCCGTCTTTGCCGATTACGACGTCGATGGCGGAGCGTCCGCAGCGCTGCTTCTGCTCTGGTTGCGCGCAATGGGCCGTGACGCCACCCTCTATATCCCCGACCGGATCGACGAGGGCTACGGCCCGAACGTTCCCGCCATGGCCAGCCTGGCTGCAGCACACGACCTGATCATCTGTGTCGACTGCGGCACCCTCAGCCACGAGCCCGTCGCTGCGGCCAAGGGCGCAGATGTCGTCATCCTCGACCATCACCTCGCGCTGGAAACCCTGCCGGCGGCGCTGGCGATCGTGAACCCCAACCGGCAGGACGAAGATGGTTCGCTCGCCCATCTTTGTGCCGCCGGTGTGGTCTTCCTGCTGCTTGTCGAGGCCAACCGGCAACTGCGGGCCAAGGGCCGCCAAGGGCCTGACCTGATGGCGATGCTGGACCTCGTGGCGCTGGCGACCGTGGCCGATGTGGCCCCCTTGATCGGCGTCAACCGTGCCTTCGTGCGTCAGGGGTTGAAGGTCATGGCGCGGCGTGACCGGCACGGCCTGCGCGCGCTGGCCGACATCGCCCGCATGGATCAGGCCCCCACCACCTACGCCTTGGGCTTCCTGCTTGGACCCCGCGTCAATGCCGGCGGGCGCATCGGCCAGGCCGACCTAGGCGCGCGGCTGCTGTGCTGCGACGACCCCACGCTTGCCGCCAGTCTGGCTGCCCGGTTGGACCAGTTGAACACCGACCGGCGCGAGATCGAAGCCCGCGTGCGCGAGGAGGCGCTGGCGCAATGCGACGCGCGCGGGACCGATGGCCCGCTGGTCTGGGCCGCTGCCGAAGGATGGCACCCCGGCGTGGTCGGCATCGTCGCCGCCCGCCTGAAGGAAGCGACCCACCGCCCCGCCGTGGTCATCGGCTTCGAGAACGGCATCGGCAAGGGCTCCGCCCGATCAGTCGCAGGCGTCGATCTTGGCGCGGCTATTCAGCGCCTCGCCGCCGAGGGAATGATCCTCAAGGGTGGCGGGCACAAGATGGCCGCCGGCCTGACCTTGACGCGCGACCAGCTGGAACCCGCGATGGCGCGCCTGGGCGAGCTTCTGGCCCGGCAGGGCGCGGGGGCAGGCGGCCCGGCCGACTTGCGGATCGACGGCTTGTTGATGACGTCGGCAGCCACCGTGCCGCTTCTGGAACAGATCGAGGCGGCAGGTCCGTTCGGGGCTTCGGCGCCCGCCCCGCGATTTGCCTTTGCAAACATCGCGGTTGCCACCCGCAGGATCGGCGAAAGCCACCTGAAGGTCACTCTGTCGGATGGCTCCGGTCCCGCGCTTGACGGCATCATCTTTGGCGCATTCGACGGTCCGCTCGGCCCCGCCCTTGAAAACGCCGGACACCAGCGTTTTCATATCGCCGGCAAGGTCGAACTGAACCATTGGAACGGCCGTGCGCGGGTGCAGTTGCGCGTCGACGACGCCGCCCCTGCCTGATCGAGCGGCTGGGCATTTTTCTGCTTGCAGAACCCCCTTCCCCGCTTTAGACACCGCCCTGTCCAAAGCGCGGCCCGTTCGTCTATCGGTTAGGACACCTGGTTTTCAACCAGGTAAGAGGGGTTCGACTCCCCTACGGGCTGCCACTTTTCCTGTCAGGCGTTCACATCCACGACCACCCGGCCGCGCACCTGCCCGGCCAGGATTTCTGCGCCAATGCGCGGCAAATCTGCCAGCGTTGCCGTGGAAATCATGTCGTTCAAAAGGTCCAACGGCATCTCTTTCGCAATCCGGTTCCATGCGATGATCCGGGTGTCATAAGGCTGGGTGACGCTGTCGATGCCAAGCAGATTGACCCCGCGCAGCAGAAACGGAATCACCGACGCCGGCAGCGTGGATCCGCCCGCCAGCCCAACTGCGGCGACCGATGCGCCGTGTTTCAGCTGGCCCAGCACCCGCGCCAGCATCGCCCCACCAACCGCATCGATGCAGCCCGCCCAGGTCTCGCTTTCCAGGGGGCGCTTCACGACTTCGTTGATCTCGCCGCGCGGGACGATCTGTGTGGCACCAAGCTTGCGCAAATAGGCTTCCGTTTCGGGTCGTCCGGTCACAGCCGCGACCTCGTGGCCCGCCCGCGCCAGCAGGGCGACCGCAATCGATCCCACACCACCCGCAGCGCCAGTCACAAGGACCGGACCCTGTCCGGGCCGCAAACCATGCGCCTCCAGCGCCATGACCGCCAGCATTGCCGTGAAGCCAGCCGTCCCGACCGCCATTGCCGCCCGCGTGGACAGGCCCTCAGGCAGCGGCACCAGCCAGTCGGCCTTGACCCGCGCCTTTTGTGAATAGCCGCCCCAATGCGCCTCACCGACACGCCAACCAGTCAGAACAACCCGGTCTCCGGGCCGGTATCGAGCATCCGACGAGGTTTCGACGGTTCCGGCAAAGTCGATTCCGGGCACATGCGGGTAACTGCGCACCAACCCACCCCCCGGCCCGATGCAAAGACCGTCTTTGTAATTGACCGTCGAAAATTCGACCGCCACCGTGACGTCGCCATCGGGCAATGCCGCGTCATCCAGGTCCCGCACCGCTGCGTGGGTCTTGCCCTCGGCATCCTTCTCAACCACCAGCGCCCTGAATGTCATCCTGCTACTCCCTTTGTCTGCCCAACCGGCATATCTGTCCTTGCGACCACGAAACCAGATTGAAGTCCATGTCCCGGACCGACACAAGAGACGGACTTGATTGTTGTCCGTCCGGCAATAAACTCAAACCAGTCAATCAAAGGGTGATCCTGTGCTCAAGTCCTCGCTTGCGTTTTCCTTCATTGCGTCGATGGCGCTTGCCACCGCCGCGCATGCGGTCGCTTGCAGCGACACCGGCGGCAAATACGAAAACTGGAAGCCGGTAATGGCCGCCGAGGCTGCCGCGGCGGGTGTGGGCGAGCGCGGCATCGCGGCACTGATGGGCACATCCTATTCGAAAGCGACAATCTCGGCCGACCGCAATCAGAAAAGCTTCAAATACAGCCTCGACAAGTTCCTGCAGGTTCGGGGTGCCGATACGATCGTCTCGCAAGGGCGCTCGCGCAAGGCCAAGAACGCCGACTTCTACGCGAGCCTCGAAGCGAAGTATGGTGTTCCCGCCGGAGTGATCATCGCCATCCACGGTATGGAAACCGGCTTCGGCGGTTTCATGGGTGATACCAATGTCGTCTCGGCAATCGCAACGCTTGCCTATGATTGCCGGCGCAGCGATTTCTTCACCCCCCATCTGCTGGCGGCTTTGAAACTGGTCGATCGCGGCACGATCAGCACCAAATCCATCGGCGCAAAGCATGGCGAACTGGGGCACACGCAGTTTCTGCCCGGAAACGCCCTGACCTATGGTGTCGATGGGAATGGCGATAGAACGGTTGACCTAAACAATTTGACTGACGCGCTCGCCTCCACCGCGAATTTCCTGCGCCAGAAGGGCTGGCAGCCCGGCAAGGGCTATCAGGAGGGCGAAGCGAACTTTGCCGTCATCAAACAGTGGAACGCCGCCAAGGTCTATCAGCAGGCAATCGCACTCATGGGCGCCCGGATCGACGGTTGATCTACCAAGCGCCGCAGTGGCCCGTTCGTCTATCGGTTAGGACACCTGGTTTTCAACCAGGTAAGAGGGGTTCGACTCCCCTACGGGCTGCCACTTTCCCACGATTGATGTCTGAAGCCATTGGCGGTGACGCACTGCAACTGGCGCCGTTCAGTTGATCTTCAGCGCGTCGCGCGGACAACGGCCATAGCGCGCGCGGTAAAGCTCCGAAAACCGCCCGAAATGGGTAAAGCCCCAGCGCAGAGCGATATCCGTGACCCGGGTTCCAGGCGATGCGGCCACGAGGTCGGCGTGAGCGCGGGCCAACCGCGCCTCGCGCCAGAACGACAGCGGAGTGGTGCCACGATGCTGCCGGAAGGCCATTTGCAGGCCGCGCGGAGAAATCCCCGCCGCACTTGCCACGTCTTCCAAGGTGATGGGTTGGTCCAAATTCGCTTCGATGAACCCTTCGGCAATTCGCAGGTGGCGGGGCCGGGGTGCAGACCTTACCCGCGCAATCTGGTTTTGGTGGTCATGCTGCGCCTCAAGCAATCCTGACAGGATGGTACTTTCGATTTGGCGCGCCATAAGACCCGGGCCAATCGGGGACGTACCGGCATCGGCCTCGGCAACCAGCCACATGACCAGACGGCGCAGGCCCGCCCCCGGCCCCTCGCGCAAATCCAGCCTGCCGTCAAAGGTCAGCGGGCGGTCAGACGGGCCACCCAGCAGCGCCGCAAGATGATCTTGCAGTGCGCGGCGTGAAATCTTGACCAGCACCTGCCGTGTCCCCTCTTCCCAGGTCATACGGGTTGGCAGATGCGGGTTCAGGATCGCGGCACGGTCAGGGGTGGAGAGATAGGTTTCGCGCCCGTTCGTGATTTCGGCGCCACCTTCCAGCGGAATCTGCAAAAGGTAGAAGTCATCCAGCTCGCCAGGCGCGATCAAGGTGCGCGCGCCATATTCGATATAGTTTAGTGACAGGCGCTGTCCTGGCAAGTGGTGGTGGCAGGCGTCGAACAGCGCGCGCGCGCCAAGGGTTTCCAGGCGGTGCGGGCAGAACACGGCAGCCACCTTTTCGCGCGCCTCATCTAGATCGCGCGAGCGGAACAGGGCATGGTTCTTAAGCAGGGGTCTTGCCATCGCCGCCTCCTCCCTGCGCAAGCCTAGCATACCTTGCGCCGATCCAGCCTGTAGCGCCCATTTTTTTTCGTTTTTCGGATAATCCGCGCGCCCTGCGGATAGCACCGGCAACGGCCTGCGTCACAATTCCTTCAAATTCAAAGAAATTCTGGAGGTGCTCGATGCGGGGATTGGTCGGAAAAGTGGCGATCGTGCCGGGCGGCTGTACCAAGATCGGTCGCGCGGTCGTGGACGCTTTCGTGGTGGCGGGTGCAAAGGTGATGGTGGCCGACATCATCGAAGGCGGGGAATTCGCTGACGGCGTTGCCTTTCAGACCTGCGATCTGCGCGACGACGCCCAGATTTCTGCCCTGATCCGCGCAACCAAGGAGCGGTTCGGCCGGATCGACTTTCTTGTGAACGTGGCCTGCTCCTACCTCGACAATGGTGCCGCCTCGACCCGCGCCGAATGGCTGGAAAGCCTGAACGTGAATGTCGTCGGATCGGTCATGCTGATGCATGCCGCCGAAGAGGAACTTGCAAGAAACAAGGGCGCGATCGTCAATTTCGGGTCCATTTCATCACGCGTGGCGCAAACCGGGCGCTGGCTCTACCCGGTGTCGAAAGCCGCGATCCTGCAACTGACCCGCAATCAGGCGATGGATCTTGCACCCAAGGGTATCCGGGTGAACGCGGTCAGTCCGGGCTGGACCTGGTCGAACATCATGGACCAGTTGACCAACGGCAACCGGGCCAAGACGGACAGCGTCGCCGCGCCCTTTCATCTTCTGCGCCGCGTGGCGAACCCCGAAGAGGTCGCATCAGCGGTGCTCTTTCTATGTTCTGACGAAGCGTCCTTCATCACCGGAACCGATATCCGCGTGGACGGCGGCTATTCCGCCATGGGGCCGGAGCGCGCCGACCCGGCAATTCCGCTGCTGATGCAATGACTTTCCGGCGCGGGGTGTCGCAGAACACGTCCGCCGCAACCAACGGGGAATTCACATGAAGATCGCCATCATCGGGGCCGGTTTCGCGGGCCTTACCACCGCCCGTCATCTGCGCGATTTCGGCCATGACGTTACCGTGTTCGAAAAGGTGCATGACGTCGGTGGGGTCTGGTCCACCACCCGGCTCTATCCAGGGGTTTCGACGCAGAACGGCAAGGACACCTATCACCTTTCCGACTTCCCCATGCCCAAGCACTATCCTGAGTGGCCATCGGGCCAACAGGTGCAGGAATACCTCAACGCCTACGCCGACCAGTTTTCGCTGAAGTCCATGATCAGGCTTTCAACGCCGGTAACCCACGCAGCGCAGGGTGCCGACGGTCGCTGGACGGTGACATTCCGTCCCGACGGCGGCGAGGAGATGAGCGAGACCTTTGACTTCCTGACCATCTGCAATGGCATCTTTTCAGCCCCCGCCGTGCCTGATTTCGACGGTGCCGAGTCATTTACCGCGGCGGGCGGCACGATCTGCCACTCGTCTGAGTTCCTGAGTCTCGACGCTGCCCGAGGCAAGCATGTGGTCGTGATCGGTTACGGCAAATCGTCCTGCGATGTCGCGGTCGGGTTGGTCGATGCGGCGGCTTCGATGACGGTCGTTGCCCGGGAACTGATCTGGAAGATGCCCAAGAAACTGGCGGGGGTGCTGAACTACAAATACCTCTTCCTGACCCGGATGGGCGAAGGGCTGTTTCCTTATATTGATCTGAAGGGGGTCGAGAAGTTCCTGCACGGTGCCGGGCACCCCATTCGCAATTCGATGCTGGGCTCGGTGCAAGCCGTGATCACGCGCCAGTTGAAGCTGAAGAAGCTCGGCACTCTGCCGCGCGGGTCGTTCGAGCGGATCGCACGCTCCACCGTAAGCCTCGTGACCGACGGATTTTTCGATCTGGTGGCAAAAGGCCGTATCGCCATCAAGCGCGACACGGCGATTGCGCAGGTGCTGGTGGAAGGCGGACGACGCTATGCGCTGCTGAAATCGGGCGAAAAGATACCCGCCGATATCATCATCTGTGGAACAGGCTGGCGGCAGGAGGTGCCTTTCCTAGATGCCGACCTGCAGGCGCGGATCATGGACCAGCGTGGCAATTTCCGACTGTATCGCTGCATCCTGCCGACAGGGGTGCCGAACCTTGCCTTCAATGGCTACAACTCCTCGTTCTTTTCGCCGTTGTCGGCAGAAATGGGCGCGCTTTGGATCGCGGCCTATCTGGCCGGCGCGCTGCATCTTCCTTCCGCGCGCGATCAGCTTGACGCGACCGACCGCCGCTTGCGGTGGATGGAACAACGGACCGAAGGCAAGCACGCGCGCGGCACCAACATCATTCCGTTCTCGATGCACCAGATCGATGAATTGCTGGAAGATATGGGCTTGTCGATCGGCCCGCTGCAGCGATTTGTCGAATGGCAAATGCCTGTGAAGCCGGGGTCTTATGCCCGAATTTCAAAGGAATTGCACAAACGGCTGGATCCGCAGGTGGCAAAGGTGGGTGGGCCGGTAATGGCCTGAGGCCCGCCTCACTGCAGACCATGCTTTGCGCGAATGTTTCAGCCTTCCAACGGCAGTGTGACTGGCGTTTCGAACGTTGTTCGGTTTGATGAGCGCCGAACCGCCAGAATAGAGATAAGCCATGTTTCGCAGCCTCGCATTTACCGCACTCCTTCTTGCATCGACCAGCACGACTGCCTTTGCCGACACTTCTGACGGCGAGGCTCTGAAAGCGATGAACTGGGATCAGATCGTCAGCGAAGCCCGAGGCGGCACGGTGAACTGGTTCATGTGGGGCGGATCGGATGTCATCAACCGGTATGTTTCGGATCACGTTGGTGGCATCCTGCAACGCGACTATGGCATCACGCTGAACCGTGTCGGCGTGAACGACGCGGCCGAAGTGGTCAATCTCGTGCTGTCAGAGAAAGCCGCCGGTGTCACGGATGCAGGCACCGTCGACCTGATCTGGATCAACGGTGAAAACTTCCGTTCGATGCGCGAGGCGGAACTGGCGTTCTGCGGTTACACCTCGATCTTGCCGAACGACGTTCTCGTTGACTGGGACAACCCCGCCATCGCCAATGATTTCGGTGTGCCGGTCGATGGCTGCGAAGTGCCATGGAACACCGCGCAGTTCGCCTTTGCCCATGACAGCGCGACCCTGCCCGCGCCGCCCACCTCGATCCCGGCCCTGCTCGACTGGATCAAGGCCAATCCCGGCCGCTTCACCTACCCTGCGCCACCGGACTTTACCGGCTCGGTCTTTGTCCGGCACGTGTTTTACCACGCAGCAGGCGGCGCCGAAAATCTGCTCGGCCCGTTCGATCAGGCCAAGTATGACGCCGCCGCCGAAAAGACCTGGACGATACTGAACGACATCGAGCCGCACCTCTGGCGCGAAGGCCAGACCTACCCCAACACCGTCGTCCAGATGAACGACCTTTTCGCCAATGGCGAGGTCGCGATGACCTTCAACTACGAACCGGCCCAGTTCGGTCTTGCGGTCACGGCAGGCACCTACGCCGACACGACACGCTCTTTCGGGCTGTCGGACGGGACCATCGGCAACACGAACTATACCCTGATCCCGTTCAACTCGCCCAACAAGGCTGCCGCGATGGTGGTGCAGAACCTGCTTTTGTCGGCCGAGGAGCAGCTGGAAAAGGCCAAGCCCGAGGTTTGGGGGGCAGCCCCGGCGATCGACATTTCGCGCACGCCGGCAGATATCCAGGCCGGGTTCGCCGCGATCAAGGCCCACCCGTCCGTGGTTCCCGCATCGGAACTGGCTAAGGCCGCACTGCCCGAACTCCAGTCGGACTGGATCACCGCAATCGAGGATGGCTGGCGCCGCAACGTGGGCAACTGAGGAAGCACCTATCCCGTGCGACGCGAACGGCTGGACACGCCCCCCTTGCCGCCCCAACCTTCCTCGCGCAGTCTGGCGTGAAAGGCCCAACCGAACAGCAGGCATGTCAGAGCGGACCCGGATCCTTCTTCTTCTTGCGCCCGCGCTTTTGGTGATCGGCGGGCTTTTCCTTTCCGCTCTCGCCCTCGGCCTTGCCCGTTCCTTCGGCCATTTTCCCGCCATCGGCCTTGCCGGCCCGAACTTTGACGCCTATGCCACCATCCTGACCGAGCCGTCATTCCTGCGCTCGCTCGGCCTCACGCTCTGGATTGCGCTTGCTTCCACCGCACTCGCCGCGGCCATCGCACTTGGTGCGGCTCTGCTGTTGCGCCAAACCTTTCCGGGGCGCGCACTGGCAACATTCCTTTTCCAGATGAACCTGACCATCCCTCACATCGTCGCGGCGATCGGCATTCTTTACCTCTTCTCGCAATCTGGCAGCTTCGCCCGGCTTGCCCATGCCACCCATCTCATTGCCGTTCCGGCCGATTTCCCCGCCCTTGTGTTCGATCACCATGCCATCGGGATCATCTTGGCCTATGTCTGGAAGGAGGTGCCCTTCATCGGCCTGATCCTGCTGGCCCAGATGCAATCGATCGGCACAGATTTCGAAGCGGTCGCCCGGGCGCACGGCGCAACCCGGCTTCAGGCCATTCGTCACGTGCTGTTGCCAATGCTGATGCCCGCGCTGTTCGCCGCATCGGCACTGACCTTCGCTTTTGCGTTTGGCGCCTACGAGATTCCAGCCCTGCTCGGTGCCAGTTTTCCGAAGGCGCTTCCCGTTCTCGCCTACGAAAGCTTTACCGACGTCGATCTTGCCGCCCGGCCGGTCGCCATGGCCATGGCGGTGATCATCGCGCTGATCGGAGCGGTGGTGCTGGCGCTTTACGCCCGGCTCATGCACCGCAACGGGCCTTCCGATGGCAGGTGATCGGCTCCGCTTCCTTGCCGGACTTGTGTTGATCGGCTGGCTGGTACTGCCGCTGGTGCCGCTGGCAATCTGGTCGTTTGCAAAGGGCTGGCGCTTTCCGAACCTCCTACCTCAGGCCGGCACTCTCGATGCCTGGCGCTACGCTCTTTCGCCAACCTCGGGCGTGCTGGAAAGCCTTTTCCTGACTACCGGCATCGCGCTGTCCTCGACCATCCTTGCCATCCTGATCGGTGTTCCCGCAGGTCGCGCCCTTGGGCGTTACCGCTTCAGAGGCAAATGGGCGGTGGAGCTTTTGATCCTTGCCCCGGCGATCGTTCCGGGGATCGCGGTCGTCTTCGGCCTGCACGAGATTTTCCTTTTCCTTGGCCTTTCGGGGTCGGTTCCGGGCGTGGTCCTGGTCCACCTGATCCCAACCCTGCCCTACATGACGCTGGTCATGGCGGGCGTCTTTTCCGGGATGGACGCCGCGCTGGAGGATCAGGCCCGCAGTCTGGGCGCCACGCGCGCGCAAGTGTTCCGCCATGTCACCCTGCCAGCGATCATGCCCGGCATTCTTGTCGGTGGGCTTTTTGCCTTCCTGATCTCGTGGTCGCAGTACATTCTTACCTTGGTGATCGGTGGTGGCCGGGTGCAGACGCTGCCGCTCCTGCTGTTTTCCTTTGCCACCTCTGGGCGCAATGACGTTACCGGCGCTATCACCATGATCTATATCCTGCCCGGCCTGCTCGTCCTCGCACTCACCGCACGGCATCTGACCGGGCGCAGCCCGGCCCTCGCGGCGGGAGGCAGGCTGTGACCCAGGTGTCGTTTCACGGGCTTACCAAACAGTTCGCGGGCGCGCCCGCCCCTGCGGTCAGCCAGCTTGATCTGACATTGCCGTCCGGTTCGATGACCGCGCTCCTCGGCCCGTCCGGCTGCGGCAAGACCACCACCATGCGCCTGATTGCAGGGCTGCTCGATCCGACCTCCGGCGACATCCGCTTCGACGGCAGGTCCGTCATCGCCACCGCACCAGAGCGTCGAGGAGCGGTGATGGTCTTCCAGAACCATCTTCTGTTCGCGCATATGACAGTGGCGGAAAACGTCGGCTTCGGCCTGCGGATGCAGGGCCAGGCGGCAACCGACATCGAGCGCCAGACCGAGGCGATGCTTGCCCATGTCCAGTTACCCGGCTTTGGCGCACGCCGCCCTGCTGAACTGTCGGGCGGTCAGCAGCAGCGCGTCGCACTGGCGCGTGCCTTGATCCTGCGGCCGAGCGTTCTTTTGCTGGACGAGCCACTGTCCAACCTCGATGCGCATCTTCGCGCCGAAATGCGCAGCCTTATCAAAGACCTGCAAAGGGAAACCGGCATCACCACGCTCGTCGTCACGCATGACCAGACCGAAGCCACCATCCTTGCCGACCAGATCGCGCTGATGCTGGACGGCCGGTTGCGACAGGTTGGCACGCCACCGGATTTCTACGACCGCCCAAGTGATCTGGCAGTCGCGCGCTTTTTCGGCGGCACGAACTTCGTGCCGGGTGTCGCACGGGACAGCGTTTTCCATTCCGCGCTGGGGCCCTTGAGCCTGCCGCCCGGTGCCCGTGACGGCGAAGGCATCCTGACCTTCCGTCCCGAGGCGGTGGAGCTTGCCAGTCGCGCGGAAAGTGCTCTCACCGCCAGCATCACGGCCCGCAGCTTTGAGGGCCCGCATACTCGCCTGACGCTGAAACATGGTGCGGTCGAGATACAGGCCATCCTGCCGCCAGCGTTAGCCGCCAGTCTGTCCGACACTGCGCCTGTTCGCCTGACGATACCCAAAAGGGCACTTTGGGTCCTGCCGCCCGCATGACGACCACCACAGGCGCAAGCAGCCACCGCGCCCTCGGCCGTTAAACGCCGTGTGGGTCAGGCGCATGCACCGCCCGGGCGCGGCCGTCCCGCTTGGCGCGGTAGAGCGCGGCGTCCGCATCGGCCAGCAATTCTGAAGGAGATCGCGTCTCGCGCTCGATCGAACGGACTATTCCCACACTTGCAGACACGCGTGCATCCCGACCGTCAAACCCGATTGGCTTTGACACCCCGGCAATGATCCGTTCGGCGACGGCGCGCAACTGAACTGGGTCTGTCCGCCCGACAAGGATTACGACAAACTCGTCGCCGCCGATCCGCGCCGCACAATCCTCGGCCCGAATCTGGCGACGCAGCACGCGAGCCACCTCGCCCAGCACGTGGTCGCCGGCCGCATGGCCCAGCGTGTCGTTCACCGTCTTGAAGAAATCGAGGTCCATATGCAGCAGGCCGAACTGCATCCGGGCGTCACACAGCCGTGCGAGGATTGCATCCGCCGCGCGGCGGTTCTTGAGCCCCGTCAGGGGATCGGTCAGCGCCTCTTCCTCGGCCGCAAGCCGCGCGCCATCAAGTCGCAGGTTCAACCCGCGCAACTCGCCCGTTACCGCACGGTTCGCCTCGGCCAGATACAAAAGCTCCATCGCCAGATCGGTCGGCGCGAAATCAGCGACCGTAAGCCCATAGGCCCGCACCGCAGCCACGATATCGATCCCGAAGGTTAGGTTGACCAGAACCTGCCCGCTTTCCGGCAGCGCCATCGCGAGGCCGCGCAGCCCGGTTCGCACGCCTCCCGGCGCAGCCGTCCGTGGCACCAGCCGCAGCCGCCGTCCGCCGCGCGCCATGATGTCAGCCAGCGTCGCCGCCCCACCCGAGGAGCGCAGCTCAAACAGCTCGCCAAACTCGGCCCCCATCAGCGCCTGACCGGGAAAAACCCGTGACAGGGTCGGGCCGGCCCGCTCCACCACGCCATCCCGACCGACCAGCAGGTGCATCGGCATGAACCGGTCCAGCACAGCGCCGTCCCACAGCAGTACCTGTTCCGGCCTCAAATCACCCATCTAGGCACCCGGCATGGCGAGGTCGAATTGGCGGCCCGTGGAGTAACGAATGTCCGGCACGTCTATACGTATCTCTTCAGCCGAAACATGCTCCAGAACGACTAAAGCACCATAATCGTCCGCCATGGCCGTCAGCATGCCGCCAAGAATGCGCGACACGCCCGAAACCGCAAACCGGCAGGTGAGGCGGAACTGGTCGGGGCCAATTTCTTCGAGCGCAAGGTCGGGAACCTCAAGGTCTGGCAGCGCCAGCCGCGCCCGGCCCGGCAATTCTTCCAGCGAATAGAGAAAATCGGTGAAACCAACGCCGCCGAACCGCAGCAGTCGCCGCACGCCTTCATGGCGCGGGTGGGTGACGAGATGCGTTCCGACGTCTTCCCAAAGGCCGTCAACCGGCCGGTCAAGCACTGCCGCAGCCGCGGCCGCCACGCGGTCGGCCATGCCGGCACCATAGCGCAGCATCGGCTCGAAACCATCAACCGGCAGCGCCGCCTCGCGCACCACCGCAGCCCAGACTTCGGCACCGAACGTGTCGCGCAGATAGGCCTGCATAGACCGCAGCATCAGACCTTGCATTGCGTCCCCCTTCAACCGCGCCAGTCTACAGCGCTGGGGTTAACAATTCGTCGCCATGTCAGGGCAGGATCAAAACTCCCGTCTCGCCCGTGCCCAACTGGTTCAACAGCGCCGGGGCTACGGCAGGCGGCTGGTCCTGAAACGACCGCAGCAGCGCCTGTGCTTCTTCCGTCCCCGGATACCGACCATTCGACTGGATCGCACCACGCTGCGCCAGACTGCCATCGTCCTGAAGGAACAGCCCGTAAACCTGCACATAGTCGATGGACTCGGCCAGCACGACCATCGCCTCCTCGCCCGGAAGCATCGGCAACAGGTCGGCAACCGCCATCACACAACCGGGCCGGCCATCGGCCTGTTCGCGCTTGCAGGCGTTGATCCAGTTGCTCAACTCATAGGGTTGCATGGCGGCGACCAGCATGTCGCGCGTCCCCGTGGCACCCGGCGGCTGCAACGGCATCAGCGCTACAAGTTCCGCCACCAGCGCCGCCCGGTCATTTTCCGACGGTTCCGTACTGCCCCAAGGGTCAGCAAGGCGGGCGGCAAGCACCTCCTGCCCCGGAGCTTTGGCGATAAATTCCAGCGTTGCAATCACGGCCTCACCAGCCTTGCCCCACTCCCGGATCGCCGCGATATCAAGCGCTTCGACCGAGGTTTGACCCGCCTCGAAACGCGCCAGTTGATCGCGCGCCGAGATCCGCTCGGCGTTCAGAACCGGCGTCAGCCACAGAGCGGCCAGCCCGATGATTGCCAATGCCATCCGCAGGTTGCCGGCCCTGATCCGCGCCATCCACGCCCCGCCACGCAGAACCGCAACCGCGTAGATCACCCCGTAGACCAGTGCCAGAACCGCAACCAAGGCGACGAAAATCCGCTCGGGCGTCCAGCCGTATTGCGCCACCCGCATCCAGATCGCCCAGGCGCCAAATCCGGCCACCACCGGCAATATCAGCGACTGAACCCGCGCCGCCAGCAGCAGGAAAGGGCTTGTCGTGGCGTCCTCGTCGCTCTGGTCAACCGCTATCGACACCAGCGAAATCGCCGCCGCCACCATTGCCAGCATCACCAGCGCCGGCGACCAGTCTTGGAACAACCCGCCAAGCCCGCGGAACGGCAAGGCAATCAGGAATACCAGCATCACCGCCAGCACAACGGGCAGCAGCAGGCGGAACAGTCGCAGCACCACATAGGGCGACAGCAGTTCGGCGAATTCGTAAACCACCGCCATCGCAAGGCCCAGGATTGCGCCGGTTATCACATACGGCACGATCTCGATATTCAGGATATCGTGGATGATGCGCAGGCCGACGATGCCAAGCATCTGATCGGACAGGAATATCACTAGCCAGACGAGGCCGGTGAACGCCCAGGCCGCCGCATAGCGCACGACAATCGACCACGCCTGCAAGAAAAGCGAGGGGTAATCTCGCCAGCCCGGCCCGGCGCGGGCAATCAGGAACGGCATCGGCAGAGATGCCACCGTCAGTGCCGCCAGCGTCGGCAACGGGCTGGTAAAGAACCCATCCACCGTATCGAACCGCAACGAAGCGAGCCAGACCAGAGCCGTGGTCACCACCGCCAGACCGGCCGCATTCAACGCCGCCCGGCGCTGGCCCAAGGGCCCGGCCATCGCCAGCATGGTGACGAAGAAGGTTCCGGCCAACACGACCAGCGTCAGCGCCAACCGGTCGGACAGCATGGTGTCGATTGCCTCTACCAGACCGTAAAGGCACGCACCGCCAAGCGCCCCGATCGCCGCCATAGTCCAGCGCTCGCGCAACGTGCCATCCATGGGAACCCTCGTCTATTTGCCGCGACAGTAGTCGCCGAAGTTCGCTTCTGCCAGTGGGTTGAAGGTCGGGATATCCGGCCCCGCCGATCCCGCCCCGCATGGCCAGGCACCGTGTGGCGACAGTCGCCCGCATTGGCAGGCCTGTATCGTTCGCCCAATGACCACCCTCACCCGGCCTCAGTTCTGCAGGGTCTTGAGATACTCCGCGATTGCCACCAGTCGCACCGGCGTGGGCGTGTCGATCCCGTCACCACCGTCATAAGGCACAAGGTCGCTTTCCAGCAGCGGCCCGAACTGCGGCATCGCTGCATGGTCGGCTCCGCCTCCCGTATAGCCCCAGATCTTGGCCATCACCCGCGTCGTCGGAAACTCTCCGCCATTGCGAGCGGCAAGTCCTGTCAGATCGGCCGGCTTCACGGTCAGCGCCGCGGCCATCGGTCCGTCGCCCGCCCCGCCAGATCCGTGGCAGGCCGCGCAATAGGCGGCGAAGTCCTCGGCTCCGGTTGGCGCTTCCTGCGGGACGCAGGCCGACAGGATCAGGACACAGGGCAAAACCAGACGGCGCATCGCATTTTCTCCTTCAAGACGCATCGAAACACGCGCGGCAGCGGCCGACATTGATCTAGGTCACCCGGCCCTGATCCAGCCGCACCACCCGGTCCATCCGCGCGGCAAGGTCAAGATTGTGCGTCGCGATCAGGGCGGAAAGCCCGGTCTCGCGCACCAAGCCCAACAGCACCTGAAACACCGTCTCGGAAGTGCCGGGATCGAGGTTGCCGGTTGGCTCATCCGCGAGCAAAAGCTTCGGCCCGTTGGCCAGCGCGCGGCAGAAGGCAACCCGCTGCTGTTCGCCGCCCGACAACGCCGCCGGACGATGGCCCGCGCGCGGTCCGACACCAACCCGACCAAGCAGATCACGTGCCCGCGCTTCGGCTTCGGCCTTCGCCACACCGTTCGCAAGCTGCGGGATCATCACATTCTCCAAGGCCGAGAATTCTGGCAGAAGATGATGAAACTGATAGATAAATCCCACATCCTCGCGCCGCGCCTCGGTGCGCGCGCGGTCCGACAACCCGCCCATCTCGCGGCCGTCAAGCTTCACCGACCCCGCATCCGCCGTATCCAAGAGCCCCGCGATGTGCAGCAGTGTCGACTTCCCCGCACCGGAAGGCGCCACCAGTGCCACCACCTCGCCGCGCGCCACGGTCAGGCTGGCACCCCTGAGCACGATCACCTCGGAGGGTTTGCCCCTGCCGTAGCCCTTCTCGATGCCTTCCAGCGTCAACCCATCACTCATAGCGCAGCGCCTCGACCGGGTTCATCCGCGCGGCGCGGCGGGCCGGGAAGAAGGTGACGATGAAAGACAGGCCCAGTGACAGCGCCACCGCCGACATGACGTCACCAAGTTGCAGTTTCGCGGGCAGCGAGTAGATGCCGCGGATCGACGGGTCCCACACTTCGGCCCCGTTGATCCAGTTGATCGCGCTCATGATCTGGTCGATGTTAAGCGCGGTCAGGCAGCCCAAGACCACACCGGCGATGGTGCCGATGACCCCGGTGAACGCGCCGCAGATGAAGAAAACCCGCAGCACCGAGCCTTCGGTCAGGCCCATCGTGCGCAGGATTCCGATGTCGCGGCCCTTGTTTTTTACCAGCATTATCAAGCCTGAAACGATGTTCATCGCCGCGATCAACACAAGGACGGAGAGGATCACGAACATCACGTTATCCTCGATGTCCAACGCCCGCAGAAAGGCCCCCGCGCTTTCCTTCCAGGTCCACAGCAGCGCCTCCGGCCCCGCCGCGTTCAGGATCGGCAGCGCGTAGCCTTCGATGGCATCGGGCGTGTCCACCATCACCTCGATCTCGTCGGCCAGCCCCTCCTTGTTGAAGTAGCTCTGCGCCTCGGCAAACGGCATGTAGATGCGCGTGGTGTCGATGTCGTAGCGGCCCGCGGTGAAGATGTAGACCACCTCATAGGCGCTGACACGGGGCGAGGCACCCATCGCGGTTTTCACGCCCCCCGGCGCGATCAGGCGCACCCGGTCGCCCACCGTGACACCCAATTCCCGCGCGATGCCCGACCCAAGCGCGATGCCATCGTCGAATCGGGAAAGGTCGCCCAGCGCGTTGGAACCGAGGCCGACGCGGGGGATCGTTTCCAGATTTTCCTTCGTCAGGCCAAAGACTTGCGCGCCGGTGGTGCGGTCGCCGTCGGTGACCATGACCTGCCCCTTGATCAGGGGCGCCGCCCGCGTAACCCCCGGCACGGCGCGGATCGCCTCGCTCATTGTGTCGGCGTTCGGGAAGCCTTGCGTGACGCGGCCCGCCTCATCCACCGTGCCGGCGGAATAGACCGTGACATGGGCATTTGCGCCAAGGATCGTATCGACGAATTCGGCCCGGAAACCCGCCCTGACCGCCAGCGTCAGGATCAGCGCAAAGACCGCCAGCGTGATGCCGATCAGGCTGATCCAGGTCATTACGGACACGCCGCCTTCGGCGCGAACGCCGAAAAGGGTGCCGTCTTGCTTGCCATCTGCCCTGCCTGTCAGTTGCCGCGCAACGTGGGCGAGCGGGCCGGAAAGGTCAAGGCACGGGCACGCGAGCGGGCGGGATCAGGGCGTGAAGCGCCCTTGGCACGCAGTCTGCAAAGCGTCTGGCAAGTGTATGGCAGGCGTATGGCACCAAACCGGACGGAAACCCTAGCGCGCGGCCCACAAAAGGCCACGACGCATCAATTCGGCTGCCGGGCCATGGTCGATGACGTTCGCCTGATGACCGAGGGCATTGTAGTAGACGCGGCCCTGCCCCCAGCGCTTGGTAAAGACGACCGGCATTGCCACCGGGCCGTTCGGCGCGTGCGGACCGTCGACCACCGGAAAGTCGCAGACGGCGTGAACCTTCACCGCCGGATCGACATGGAGGTAATATTGCTCGGTCGCCACGCGAAAGTCACCGACCCCGGCAACCAGCGGATCATCCGTCACCATCCGAACCGCGTAATCCACCCCGTCATTGCCGGGATGCGCCACCCATTGCGCCCCGGTCATGAACTGCCAGTCGACGTTTTCGCGAAATGCATCGCACATCCCGCCGTGGCAGCCCGCCAGCCCGACGCCCGAAGCAACGGCGGCACAGGCGTTCAGCGCCTGTTCCTTTTCGATCTTCGACATGGTCCAGACCGGCACGATCAGGCTGAGATCGGCCAGCGCTGCGGGGTCGTCGAAGCAAGCCAAGGTGTCGGTCATCGTCACCGAAAACCCTGCCTCACCCAGCCAGCCGGCAAACAGGGCCGCCACCTTGTCGGGCTGATGCCCATCCCAGCCGCCCCAGGTGATCAGTGCCTTTGCCATTCGTTTCCCTCAGAACCGCTGTGGTGCCTCGGGCTTGTTCTGCACCACTTCCTCAATCGCTGCCAGCACATCCGGCGTAAGCGCGGCCTTGCGGTCAAGCGCCTTCAGGTTGTCGGTCAACTGCTCCAGCCGCGAGGCGCCCAGAATTACCGTCGAAACGCGCGGATTTGCGAGGCACCAGAGCAGCGCCAGATGGTGAATTGGCATGCCCGCGCCCTCGGCGATGCGTGCCAGTGCCTTGACCTGCTCGACCCGCCGCCGACCCTTCGGCCCTGCGATGATGTCGCGCAGCCATTCATAGCCCGGCAGCGCGGCACGGCTGTCCTGCGGAATACCGTCGTTGTATTTGCCAGTCAGCAGGCCCGAGGCCAGCGGCGACCAGATCGTCGTCCCCAGCCCGTAGGTGTCATAGACAGGCAGATAGTCGCGTTCGACCTTGTCGCGCTCAAAGAGGTTATACTGCGGTTGCTCCATCGTCGGTGGGGTCAGCCCGTCGCGCCGCGCCACCAGATGCGCCTCGGTGATCTGCTGGCCCGACCATTCCGAAGTGCCCCAATAGAGCACCTTACCCTGCGCGATCAGGTTGTGCATCGCCCGCACGGTTTCCTCGATCGGCGTTTCGATGTCGGGGCGGTGGCAGAAGTAAAGGTCAAGGTGATCGACCCTGAGCCGCTTCAGCGCGGCATGGCAGGCCTCGGTGACGTGCTTGGCCGAAAGCCCGCGCTGCGTCGGCTTTTCTCCACCCCAGAACACTTTGGACGAGACGATGTAGCTGTCCCGGCTCCAGCCGAGTTCCTGGATCGCTTGCCCCATGACAAGCTCGGACTTCCCAGCCTCGTAACCCTCGGCGTTGTCGAAGAAGTTGATCCCGGCGTCATAGGCGGCGGTCAGGAGGGCCTTGGCCGGCTGGATATCCACCTGTTTGGCGAAGGTTACCCATGAGCCGAAGGAAAACTCCGAAACCTTCAGTCCCGATTTGCCCAAGCGACGATATTCCATGTTCAAATTCCTATGCGTTGAAAGGGGGCGTTGCCATGCGGCCTACGCAAAAGGTGGCGGAGCATGAGGCAAGGTCAAGGGCAGACCACCCATGCGGAAAGGCCTGCCCGTCTGGCAGGCCCTGTCGCGATGTGGCACGCGCTCAATGCGCGGCGTAGATCTCGGCGATCCGGGCCACGGCGGCGTCGGGCGTCATCTCTTCGCTTTCCCCGGTGCGGCGCGAGGTCAGTTCCACGACGCCGTTCGCCAGCCCGCGCGGGCCGACGGTGATGCGCCACGGCAGGCCGATGAGGTCCATCGTCGCGAACTTGGCCCCTGCCCGTTCGTCGCGGTCGTCGTAAAGCGCCTCAAGGCCCTTCGCGGCCAGCGCCTTGTAAAGCCCCTCGCAGGCGGCGTCGGCAGCAGCGTCGCCCTGCTTTAGGTTGACGATGCCGACCGGGAAGGGGGTCACGCCCTCGGGCCAGATGATGCCCTTGTCGTCGTGGCTCGCCTCGATGATCGCGCCCAGAAGCCGGGAAACGCCGATACCGTGCGAGCCCATCTCGACCGGAACCTTGCCGCCGTCGGCGGTGGTGACCATCGCGCCCATCGCCTCGGAATACTTGGTGCCGAAGTAGAAGATCTGGCCAACCTCGATGCCCCGCGCGACCTTGCGGCGCTCTTCGGGGATGGTGTCGAACTGGGCCGGGTCGTGGGTTTCATCGGTGCGGGCGTAAAGCGTGGTGAACTCCTTGCAGATCGCCGCAACTTCGTCGCGGTTGTCGTAATCGACCTCGCGGTTGCCGAGCTTGAGGTCGGTCACCGCTGAATCGAAGAACACTTCCGACTCGCCGGTGGAGGCGAGGACGAGGAATTCATGCGTATCGTCGCCGCCGATCGGGCCACTGTCGGCGCGCATCGGGATCGCGGTCAGGCCCATGCGTTCATAGGTGCGCAGGTAGCTGACCATGTGACGGTTGTAGGCGTGCAGCGCGGCGGCCTTGTCGACGTCGAAGTTGTAGCCGTCCTTCATCAGGAACTCGCGCCCGCGCATCACGCCGAACCGGGGGCGCATCTCGTCGCGGAACTTCCACTGGATGTGGTAAAGCGTCAGCGGCAAGTCCTTGTAGCTGTTGACGTGCGCGCGGAAGATGTCGGTGATCATCTCCTCGTTCGTCGGGCCGTAGAGCATCTCACGCTCTTGCCGATCCTTGATGCGAAGCATTTCCTGACCGTAGTCGTCGTAGCGGCCGCTTTCGCGCCAGAGGTCGGCGGGTTGCAGCGTGGGCATCAGCAAGGGGATGTGCCCGGCACGGACCTGTTCCTCGTGGACGATCTGTTCGATGCGTTTCAACACGCGGTAGCCCAAGGGCAGCCACGAATAAATGCCCGCCGCCTGCTGCTTGATCATGCCCGCGCGCAGCATGTAGCGGTGCGAGACGATCTGCGCCTCGGCCGGGTTTTCCTTCAGGACGGGCA